>Ga0315278_10003257_pt1 | contig 14520 bp, 14 predicted proteins | sample YL17G06_0_MG_FD_203880 | JGI IMG/M metagenome (GOLD analysis project Ga0315278, IMG submission 203880) | Sediment microbial communities from Yellowstone Lake, YNP, Wyoming, USA - YL17G06_0 | ecosystem: Environmental > Aquatic > Freshwater > Lake > Sediment | place: USA: Wyoming | collected... | reverse complement strand
CAACTCCCTATGGCCGTTCATCAGAATATGAGGATATTGAATAGATTTATAAATTTTGTTTATCTCCCGTGAAAAATGGGGTTAAGAAAAATAATATTGGGAGCTGGTTTGTTTGGATTGGCAGGAATTGCGGCATTCGGCCTTCCGAAAGACACTTCATACACTCCAGTTAGGGCAATTTCTATGTGCATTACAAGGGCAGATTGCGAATCTACGCTGACAGAGACTCCGACGATAACTGAAGGATACGGGAAGGCAATGTATCAAGATTTGCTAGGGAATCGCTCTGACAGTGAAAAGGAATTGCTCGATTTGATAAATTCCAAGCGTCAAGAAGTGGGAGCCTGTCCTTTAGAATACGATCCTGTTTTAACTAAAGTCGCCGAAATTCGCGCAGATGAATTAGTAAGATACGGTTCTGGAAAAGACACTCTGTCGCAATATATGACAATTGATAGCGGCGTTGGGACAGTTGGTGAAAATACAAATGTTTATGACCGCTTACCTTATGGAAACATTGACAACATACTGAACTCATTTCAGAACACTCCTAAGGCAAGAGAGAATATACTCAGCACCAGGTTTTGCAGAATAGGTGTTGCTGATATTGTATTTGATAAGGAACCAAACGTGGGAAGGTACACTGCGGTCATAGTTTCAGATTAACTCTCACTTTTCCTTCACAACCAAAGAAATATATATCACCTAGTGCCTAACTTATGGCATGGGATTTATCAGGGTTAAAAGGATTAAAGGCCACAAATATGCCTATTTTGTGGAAAACACTTGGACTTCTTCTGGACCAAGGCAACAAAGTAAGAAATACCTTGGAAAGGTGGTTGAATTTGAGCCAAGTAGTGAGCAGGACTTTAGGACATGGATTAAGGAGGATTTCGCGAATTTCCTTGAGAAAAGTGAGTTTAAGGCCTTAATTCTGGATATGATTAAGTTTGAGCTTAAAAGGAGGAGCTTCAAGGAAGATGGGGATATTTTGTCTAAAGAATATATGAAAATTGACCTGAAAAATTTAAGAAGCATAGACGGTAGAAAGCCATCGGTGATTAAGCTTAATGAAGGATTTCTTTGCGAGCTTACTCTGAAAAATTTGCTTAATTATGACGGTGAAAATGACCCTTCTGGAGCACGATTGGCTTCTTTGCTAGTCAATGCAGGCTTAAATGTGGAAGAAGAGGTTTTTATCGCCTTGTTTGACAAAAAAAGAAAGCCTGAGGAGGAGTCAGGAGAAGTGAGCATTTACTATTGAAGTTCTACAACAATTTCTCCCTTTTTGTCGTGGATTTCCTTAACTTGGGAATATTTGTTCATTATTTTTCTTTTTACCTCAGACCAGTCTTCTTTTTTCCTTAATTCATTGATTTTTTCCAGAATCTCCTTGACAATTGCGTAATTTTCGTAAATAAGCTCCCCGTTCTTTGCCTCTTCGCTGATGATTATCTCCAGAGCCTGGACATTTTTCTCCTGCTCCTCAATAATTCTGTTAAGCTTGACAACCCTTGTTTTTTCCTTTTTTGGCTTTTCAAACTTATCTGCCCACAAATCCAGCGCCTCATTAAAGGAGCTGTAATTTTTAAATTCTAGGCTGTCATAGATATGCATCTCTATTGGAGCTATGTCCTGCAGAACAGCGTCTTTAAAATAAGCTCTAGGAGCTGATTTTTCTCCTTTGATTTTATGAATTTGCGAGTAGATTTTGGAGATATAGATTTTGCTTAATTGTGTGGGTGGTGTCTCCTTTGTAACTTCTGCTCTTTTAAGAATCTCCTCGGAATAAATGCCTCCTAATCCGAGTTCAACAGCTAGTGTTTTGACTATGGAATCCCTTGTTGAGGATGTCATTATCTCACCAAATTCCTCCTCTTTAAGCCCAAATATATCTGCTTTTGAAGGAGGAAAAACATACTCGTGTCCTGCCTTGATAATTCTGCTGGACCATGCTTGTGTTCTGTATGAAATGATTATGCTGTTTTTATCGTCTAGAAGGATGATATTTCCTGTGCTAAAAAGCTCTATTATGAGCTTTAATTTTTTGTCTTTTGTTGAGAAATCCAGCTCAAGAATTCTCTCAAAATTGTGCTGCTTTAAAGAGGATAATTTGGCTCCTGAGAGATGCTTTCTAAGGCCCATACAGAAGCCGGATGGCTTTTCAGGGATATTGGATTTAGTAGATGAGATAAAGCATAATGAAGGCAGTTTTATATAAAAAATGAGCTTTCCGTGGCTTGTTTTATGGAATTGCAGATAAAATTCATCTTTATTCTGGTAAACATTGTCAATTTTTGCATCGACGAGCACGTGAAGCTCTTCTGCAAGGATGCTTAATTCGTAGGCTGAAAGTTCGGTTTTCATAGTGATGGTAATTGGGCTTTTTTAATAAACCCTCACTTTTTATTCATAATTTTTAATAAAATATTTAAAAGTTATATCAATTTACCCTTTTATGGTTGACTGGTCGAGATTTTTCAGCTTGCACGAGGAGAGATGGCAAAGGCTTGATCAAGCATTAACAAATGCTTTTGACAAGGTAAAAAGGGACACGCATCATCTCCACGGATGGATAAATTATTTCAGGCACAAAGACGCTGTAAATCATAATGAGCATAAAATTCTAAGGGAGATGTTGGTTGAGCAGCAAAAGGAAATTGAGGGACTGAATGAAGAACTTCTTGTTTTGAGGGAAAGGCTGACAAAATTGGATGAATTGGATGAAAAAATAAGGGATACCGTCGAGAAACAAGTCCGGACTAGGTCCGGACTTAGTACGGACTTAGTACGGACTGAGCCTGAAAAACCCATAATTAAAACAAAAAGAATCTTTGAAAAGCACATAACTGAAAGATTAAAGCCTCATCAAAAAGATTATCTGCTGGCACAAATAATAAAGCTTGTCGAAAAGGGGGAATACAGCACAACAGAGCTCGAGCGGATTATTGTGAAGGAAAAAGCCTTGTGTGGCAGAACAGCGTTTTACACATATTTAAAAGAGCTGAAGGACAGGGGATTTATAAAGGAGGAGAAGGGCGTTTTTAAGAGGGCACTCAAGACAGAGGCGCATAGTTCAGACTTAATTCGGACTAAATACGGAGTTCACGACGAATTCTAGGAAGTAAGCTCTTAGCCAGTTTTCTTGGCTCTTTTTTTGTTGTATTTACGACGATAACCCTGTGGTTAAGCTCTCTGGCCTCATTCTCGCATGTCCTGAAGATTTCCGCATCCAGATTTTCACGTATTTTTGCCTGTGAATAACCCCTATTTTTAAGCCGCTTATAAAGGGTTTTCAAATCAGTGACTGTAACTAAGCACACACTGGCATATTTAGAAGGAAGATAATGTGCCAGATGTGACTCAATAATAAGCCCTTTATGAGGCTTTTTTATGTAATTTTTAAGCAAAAAACGGTTTAAAAGGGGTATAGGAACAATCCTCACTTTCCTTCTTGAATCATAGCCAGTTTTGAGCTTTCCTTCTTTAACAATCCTGTTCACATCGATATGCTTAAATCTGGTCAAGAGAGACAATTCTTTAGCCAAAGAGCTTTTTCCCGTCGCTGGAGTGCCTGTGATTATGATGACTGGCGCCTTCATTTTGTATGTGGTTTTATTCTTTCTTTTTTAATAAAATATAAAATTTAAAATAATAATCACAACATATATTTAACAATAGATACATTAAAATAAATAATAAAAATCTAATTAGTTAGGCACTATGTGGGAGATTATGAAGTAAAAGTGAGACTTTGAATTATTTCCTGAGTTTTTCCTTTAGCCAGTCAAACAACACATATACAACTAAGCTAAACAGTGCACCAAATAAGAACCATCCTGCCAGAGTATACTGAACCTGGGGAGGCGCTTGTGAAGCCTGGGGAGCTGCTCCCGCCAATAATGGAGCGCCTTCTGCAGTTGTTCTTAATACATCAGCTTTTGCTGCAAAGGTTTGTCTATTGACAACAAAACTAAAGATTTGAAGAACGCCTGCGCCCACTATGGCAATCAAAGCTATAGGCAGAACATGCTTAATTTTAACTGTCAGTCCTTCTGTACTCTTAGGAGCGATTATGATGTATTTTTTTGCCAGAGAATAGTGATTTACCTCCTTTCCTTTTTGGGAATAATGAAATTCCTCAGATTGAACCAGTCCTGCCTCTACCAATTGCTTTAGGTTATAATGTACCGTTGGCATAGGAATATTTAGGTTTTGAGAAATTTGGGTCTCTGTAAGGCTGCCTTTTGTCAGCCCATCCAGTATTTTCCTGCACGTCTCGTTGCTTATTACCTGGGCTAATTTCTTTGCTTTTTCCTCTTCCAATGAGAGGAGCAGGAATGTTTCTTCTTTTTTTGGCATATAAGAGACGAGTCCCTAATATTATAAAAGATTTACGATAATTTTAAATTAAATTGAAGCTTTGCTTTTTATTGTGGAATACATAATTATAAAAACAAATAACAAAGAAGAGCTTATCGACATAACTGAGGAAGTAAATAATATTATAAGAGAATCTGGAGTCAAGGAGGGGTTGTGCAATATTTTTGCGCTGCATGCCACTGCAGCCATAGTCATAAATGAAAACTGGGATGATAGTGTGCAGGTTGATTTGCTAACACGGCTGAGAAAACTGATTCCTGACCATGATAATTATCTGCACGACAAACAGGACAATAATGCGGCATCCCATTTGAAATCCGCATTATTGGGGCCCAGTGAAACTATTCCCATAGTAAATGGAAGGCTGGAATTAGGAAGGTGGCAGTCAATTGTTTTTTGTGAATTTGACGGCCCAAAGGCAGAGAGAAAAATTGCGGTTCAGATACTAAAATGAAATGCGAGCTTTGCGGGGAAAAAAGCGCAACAGCGATGGTTGAAATAGAAGGGAGTATGCTCAGGGCGTGCAGCAAATGCAGCTCTTTTGGTAATATAAAATTTAAGATAGAAGCTCCTGTTTCTGAAAAAGCAGAGGAAAAAACTATTACAATAAAAATGCCCCCTGCAAGAAAAGAGATTTTGCAGGTGCTGGTTAAAGGCTATGGCAGAATCATAAAAGGGGCAAGGGAGAAAGCAAATCTGACGCAGGAAGAGCTCGGCAAAAAGATAAACGAAAAAGCCACAATAATACATAAAATCGAGACAGGGCATATTGAGCCGAGCCTTGAATTTGCAAGAAAATTAGAGAAGTTCTTCAGAATTACCTTAATAGAAGAATACCAGGAAACATCTTCTTCTGAAAAAAGATACCCGGAAAAAGAGCTTACACTGGGGGATTTGGCAAGGGTAAGGAAAAGATAATAAGCTATTGCAATTCTTAAAAGAAAACTCTTATAAAAATCCAATAATTTCAATAGAATATGATAAATGGTATAGCGTTAGTGACCCAAGGAATTGAGGAAATAGCTGCAAAAGAGATTGAAGAGCTTATTTCCTGCAAATGTGACACAAAAAAAGGAGCAATAATATTCAAAGCCAAAAAGATGGAAGATTTGGCTCTGCTTGCATATAGAGCTCAATCTGTGAACAGGGTATTATTTCTGATAGGGGAATTTGACGCAGATAAAGAGCTAAATGATACAATAAAAAACTGTGAAATTTTGTTTAAAGAATTTAAGCCCAAAGACTGGCTAAATAATAGAGGCAGTTTCAAGGTTGTCTGCGACCGTTCAGGAAATCATAACTATGGAAGCAGCGAAATTGCCTCAAAAATAGGAGAATTTGTTTGGGAAAAATGTGGGTTAAAGGTAGACTTAGATAATCCTCTGCTTATTATTTATGTGGCAATAATGGACGATAAGGGATATTTGGGAATTGATGTTTCGGGATTTGAGCTTGACAAGCGCCAATACAAGGTATTTGGAACGCCACATGCAATAAAAGCCACAATAGCTTATTCTGCAGTAAGATTGTTGGAAAAAAATGTCTCCATTTTAGATCCTTTCTGCGGTCCCGGAGTAATACCTATAGAGGCTGCACTATTTTTTAATCATGTATCTCCAAGAAAATATCAATCAGATTCATTCGCCTTTAAGAAACTAAAACCATTCAAAAATTTGAAAAATCTGGACTTTATTAACAAAAATAAAGGCAATGCTAAGATTTACGCATACGATTCTGAGATGCCTTTTGTCTCAGCTGCGAAAAAGAACGCAAAAATTGCCGGTGTAAACAAATTCATAAAATTTGGGCGTTTGGACATGGAGTGGCTGGATACAAAATTCGATAAGGAGAGCTTGGACGCGATTATTACGGTTATACCTCATAAAAATGCTGAAAAACTCTCCAAAGAGCTGTTTTATCAAGCGGAATTTGTATTGAGGAAAGGAGGCATTGTTGTTGTTATTTCGGATAATATTGACAGACTTAAATCTCCAGCAGAAAAATATAATTTTAAGCTAATGAAAAAATTACATATACCCAGAAAACAGGATTTTGTGGATATTGGTTTATTCATAAAATAGTGCCGCAAAGCTTTATAAAGTTCTATGTGTTATTTGAAGGCGTGGACGCAAAAATAAAATGGGAATATTTTGTTTTGGGAATTATATTTTTAATAGCCCTAGGCATAAGGCTTTATTATGTTCACAATACTTCTGCATACAGTTACGATGCTTATTTTAGCATAAGGCAGATTGAAAACATAGTTTCCACAGGTGCTCCAATTTATCATGACGATCTTAGTTATTCCGGCAGGGACTTTTTTGTTTTGCCATTCTCTTATTATGTAATGGCATTTTTCAGGCTTTTTTTGTCTGAGAAAATAGCGTTTTTGATAATTCCTAACATAATTGCCAGCTTACTTGTAATAATAGTTTTTTTAATAGCCTATGAGGTAACAAAAAACAAAATTGGTGCTCTGTTCAGCAGTGCACTGGTTGCTTTAACGCCAGTGTATATTTCCAAAACTATAATAAGCCTATCGCCTCTTTTAATTGCAGTGATTTTGTTCTTTTTGTGCATATATTTTTTTATGAAATATGAAGAAAATATAGTCTATATGTGGCTATTCCTTATTTGTTTTGTGCTTTTGCTTTTTACACACGAAATAGCTTATCTTCTGATTTTTGGGCTTTTGATTTATCTATTATTTTTGAAGCTTGAGAATTTGAAGCATGTGCAAGAAGATATAGAACTTGTTTTATTCTCTCTTCTTGCCTCTTTATGGATTTTTTTCATAGTTTTCAAGAAGCTTTTGCTAATTTATGGCCCAGTAGTCATTTGGGAAAATCTGCCTAAGGCGCTTGTGGAGCAATTTTATGTTAAATTTGACATACTTACTGCAGTATACCAATGCGGAGTAGCCCCTTTTCTTCTGGGTTTGTACGCCATTTTTCTATATTTTTTCCAGAAGAAAAAGAAAGGGATATATTTTTTGATTAGCATGATTCTTGTTATTTTTTCAGTAACCTGGTTTGGATTTGTGCAATTTGAGACTTCAATTATTTTGTTGAGCATACTTCTGGCCCTCTTGTCTGCGCAAACCTTTGTTATTTTTGTAAACTATCTTAAAAAAACCTATTTTGCAAACTATCTAGTGCTATTTATTCTGGCTTTATTTGCAATAGGGATTGTATTATCTGGTGCCGCAGCAGATCAGTCAGCTAGAAGGGAAATTTTTAACGTGCCAGATGAAAAAGAAATCCAAGCTATGGAATGGTTAAGCTATACTCCTGAGAACAGTGTGATTGCCGCGCCTTTAAATTTTGGCCACCTTATAACTTCTATAGGAAAAAGGGGAAATGTGATGGACACTGCATTTCTTCTTGCTCCGGATGTGAATCAGCGATATGAAGATTTAATTGGAATATATGATAAATATACGCCTGAAACAGAGGCTGTCAATGTTTTAAATAAATATGGCGTTACACACATAGTCTATGTTGATGATGAACCTGACTATGTAAAAGATAGTAATTGCTTTAAACTTTTATTTGATAATAATATAAAAATATACAAATTAACCTGCAGGGTTGAAGAGTATGAATAATCTAATTTTGAAAATAATAAGGCACCGCCGTATTTTTTTATTCATCTGGGTATTTGCAATAATTTTATTGCTGATTCTTGCAGTTTTACATTTAAAATCAGGCATGCTTGGAACTGAAACAAGTGAACAATACCATCATATCAGAATAGCTTCAGAAATAGCCGATACAAAAAAAATTCCTTCAACGGATTATGCAACAGTTGAAAACAGAGAGTATATAATAAATCCCTACCATATTTTGCTGGCTGTTTTTATATTTTTATTAGGAAAAGATTTGAGTATATTGATTCTGCCTCTGATTTTGGGCATTCTAATGCTTCTGATTTTTATATTGACTTTAAATCAGATGGGAATAGATAAAGAGAGGGTTGTTTTAATAGTTTTTTTAACCATAATATCTCCTACTTTTTTGAATATATTTTCAACCTTGAATGATTCTTCATTGGCTCTGGTGCTTATGTTTCTTGCATTTTACTTGCTAATCACTTTTAGGCAGTGGATTTTACAATTTGTTTCAATTTTGTTATTTGTAATCTGCCTTTTTTTCAATTTGTTCGGGGCTGTGATTGCAATTATATTTTTAACACTTGGCTACTCTATAGAAAAAGCAAAAGCAGGTGTGAGCAGGCTCTGGATTCTTATGCTAATAGTTGTCACTTTTGTATATTATAGCCATGTGCCTCTATCGAGGCTGTTCATATACTCCACGGAGCCATATTTGGGGGTATTGCTTTCTGACCTTGGAAGCTTCATTGGTTTCAGCACCTTTTTTCTGGTTTTGTCGCTAGTAGGTATGATGACTTTCTGGAAAAGAAAAAGCGAACTTTGGCTAATCTATTTTATAGCCCTTTTTATTTTCATAGGATTCTTTTTATTTAAAAATATAGCAATACCCTATGCGTTGTTATTTTTGGGGATTTTTGCTGGATTTGGGTTTTACAGAATCATAGCTAGTCAATGGAAATTGAAACTGTTGGGGAATTTAACGCTGGTTCTTATTTTGTGCGGTTTGTTTTTTTCAACGCTTTCCTATTTAAATCATGTTAAGAATTCTGAATTTAATCCCACATTACTGCAGTCATTGGAGTGGTTAAATAAAAATGATAGGCAGGGCGCTGTATTATCTTATCAGGGCTACGGGTTTGCCATAGAATATATTGCGAATATGCCCGTAGTTGCAGATTATTTATCAAGTGAAAAATATGTAAATTTGAGCAATTATCTATTGAGCCAGAGAAATATTGAGAGGTTCGGGGAATCTAGCAATGAATATGGTATTCGTTATGTCCTGATCACTCCCGAGATGAGGAATGGTTTGGTCTGGAGCAGAAAAGATGATGGCCTGCTGTTTTTGCTGAAAAACAGCGAAAATTTTAATAAAGTATTTGACAAGAATGATTGTGAGGTCTGGGAGGTTGAGCAGAAATAATTTTAACTAAAATAATATTATCCCTGAGAATATGAAAAACAGAAAAAAAAAATTTAGTTTTAGCAGCGGCTCAATAATTTTAATAGCTGTTATAGTTTCAGTAGTAATATACTTAGCTGGCGTTTTTAGCGGCTTGTATGCCAATAAAATAATTGAAAAGAAGGTAACCCAAGATGTTGAATTTCTTAGAAATTATGTAGATTCTTCCAGCCTGGACCTTAAAAATATATTATTGCTTCAATTTTTTATGGATAAAGTTGAAGACAAATGCGAATTTTCTAATTTGTATCTAGAAAATCTTCAGAATCAATTGCAACCATACTGGCAAAAATTGCCTGCAAGATTGGAAGAGTATGAAAAAAGCGGCAAAATAACAGATGAGTATGTTGCATTAAAAAGGGAGTACATTAGGCTTTCATTAAGAATATGGCTGGTTGCCCAAAACAATATCAGAACTTGTAATAGTACCAATTTTGTTCCTTTGCTTTATTTCTACTCTGCAGATTGTGAAACCTGTATTAAGCAGGGAGAAATATTAGATTCTTTTAATAGAGAGGGTAAATATGCAGATAAAAATGTGATTATCTTTCCTGTTGATGGAAATTTTGAGGATGACAGTGTGCATTTGTTAAGAGAATATTACAACATTACAGCATTCCCTGCCATTGTGATAAATGATAAGGTTTTTCAGAAAGAACTAATACCTCTAAATGATCTGCTTGAAGCAATGACATACTCCCAGAATAAATCCAGCTGAAGCTGGTGGTTTCTCACTTTTTTGAAATAATTATAATAGAAGTAATAACCAAGAAATATGATATTATTGATATTATCAATGCTGCAGAAAAACCTACAGCAACGCCAAGGACTGTAGCAAGAACAGATCCAAATACAGAAGTTAGTCCATTTATTCCCCAGGCAAGCGGAACATCCTGATTGTCTCTTTTAAGTAACCTGATGCCTGAAGGAAAGGGAACTCCAATAAAAAATCCCAACGGGAATAAAAATGCAAAAGTCATAATCATTCTTATTATTAATGAAAAAGGCAACAAGAATTTGATTATTGCACTTAACGAAAAGAGATATATTGTGGTCATGATAATTACTCCCGTGCTTGAATATATTATCGTTCTTGGTAATTTTTTTACAGGAATATAACTGCTTGCTAAACTGCCAATACTTGTTGATAGAAGCAGGGAGAAGAGAATGACTGAAAAAGTGTAAATTGGCCTGCCCATAAGCAATATAAATTTTTGCAGGATGGGGATTTCCATCATCATAAACCCAATACCCAAACATGTGAAATACAATAGATAGAAAATATTGATTTTGATTTTTTCCTTTCTCATGTAGCTTTTAAATACCAGTACAATGCCTAATAGAATTAGGCTAATAATGAACGGGATTGATAGGATTTTTAAGTAAGATATTGGAATACCAATTGGCTTATAGTATGCGAAATAAAATGGATTATTATCATGAGTGGCTTGGATATTTATATCGAAATTAGACTCAAATTCAGAATAAGTCATCTGACCTGACAAGAATTGCTTATAAGGTTCATCAATGTTATTATAAGGCAGAATGACAGGAGCCCATTTTTTCTCTTCGACAATTGGTTTGATGCGATTAATTTCCTCTAAGGTAAAAGGAGTTTTTTTGATGATAAAAACCATTTGATTGCCCAGAAATGCTTCCTTCTGAGCTGGATCTGTTTGGGATACCACAATGAGATGGTCCTTGATATCCCCTTTAACACCGAGATTTTCTAATGCTTCCTTGGATATTACGACAAGTCTGGGAATATCGACTTCGTACCTGACAAATGCCAAAACGCCATCTTTATTAACGTGTTTTAAGTAATCTTCAAATGCCTCAACAGTATACAAATAATTTTCAGACATTACCAGACCGCCAGAGACAATCGCACTCGAGGAATCTACAAATCCAAGTAGGACCATATCGTAAGTTTGGTTAGAACGGCTGACAAAATTCCTTCCCTCTTCTATAAAAACATGGACATCCGTCCTGTTGTAGATATTGCCTGCTCTTTCACCATAACTCCTCACATTTTCAACAATGCTTGGGTTGATTTCAACTGCTGTTACATCCATGCTTCCGGAAGCCAAGGCAAGAGCTACATCAGTTCCTCCCCCAGCACCTATTATCAATACTTTTGATTCAGGTTTCACACGGAATGGAAAATATCTAAACCACTGGCTGCTGTAATTGATATTGGATTGACTCCAAGGGATTATATATGTCCATGCGAAAGTATCAATATAATTGTTTGCAAGAAAATTATTTTCATAACCTTCAACCAAATCCACCCTAGAAAATGAATTCCATTCTGTTTTTACTATTCGTAAGTTTTTATTCGCCTCCAAATGCTGTGCAAGTGCCTTATTTTCCCCAATTGGGAGCGTTATTTTGTTTGTTGTCAAGTTGAAAAGAAATAGTCCTGCAAGAAAAAAAATCACTATAATGGTTAAAATAGAACTAGGTTTTGAAGACTTTAATAAGAACAATGATGCAAAAAGGGGCATAAGTGCTGTTAAAATAATTAGTGATTCAGGATTAATAACAGCTAACAGCATTGGAACGCACAGAGCTCCTATGGAGGCGCCAAGCAAATCGTAGAAATACAATTTTCCTGAATGGTGACCAAATAAATCAAATAATAAAGAAAGACACATTCCCCCAAATAAAAAAGGGAGTACAGAAAATATGTAGTAAATGCTGATAGAGGCATTATTTGCCGGAACAACAAGTACTATAAACAAAAAAAGCAAAATTGTTCCTGAAAAGAGGAATGACAGCAAATATAGTAAGCGATATTTTTTATTAAAAAATGTTAATATCCAGGCACCCGATCCCCATCCCAGCAAAGCTGAGGAAATTGCGATAAAAGCATAGTGATACCATAACAAAGATGAAAAAACCCGAGTAAGCAACACTTCAAACATCAATCCAGTCAAGGAAATGAAAAATATTCCAATCAATGTAAATAATTTTGGCTTCATTTATTCCAAGAATCGTTGGATGTTATATAAAGATTATTATTTTATCTTCTAAAATAGTTAATGACACAATCATTGGCCACAGTAGAATTATTCATTCTTTTTCCATATATTGAATTGTTTTTTCCTAAAATATTCGGGCAAACAGTAAATATAAATTATCATAATTAGCAACCAGTATGGAAACATAAAAAACAACGGGATTAAGTGCCAAAAATCAAATTTCCTATCATATTTTGCTATGGCATAAATATATAGCGGGTAAGTAAGAAGTGTACTAACTATTCCAATTGCGGTAAAAAATGTCAAGGGTGTGTTGCCAATGATTACTCTATATGTCCATTTGACAAATCCAATTACAGAAAACCACTCGAAAAAGAAATTCAGAACCTGAAAATCAAGGTATATTCCCTTCGAGAAAAAATATGTAATATAACCTGAAATCAGCTGATAAATAGTGAAGGCGCCCATGATTGCAGCCTGCACATAATTGAATAACAATAATGGCAATGTGTAAATATCAATAATTGTTGTGTTAAGGCTGAGATTTCTTTTCAGTATATTGATAAGCCCCCTGGCAAGCCTTGTTCTTTGAAGGAAAAACCCCCTTGTATCATAAGGCATATTTGTCTCAGAAACCGCATTTTCGGTAAACCTGATTTTATAGCCTTTCTTTATCAAACGTATTGTAACATCAACATCCTCGGCATATCCTTTTGTGCCAAATTTGCCTACTTTTAAAAGCTCTTTTTTTCTGTAAACACTTAATGGACCCGGCGTCACAATATTGGCGTTTATTTTTGAAAATATGTGCCTCATTAAAGAGCTGTATAGCTGCTCGATATGCATCCACATACATATGAATTTCTTTCTATTTCTAACTTTAATAACGCCTGTCGCGGCAGCAACATTTTCCCTTTCAATCTCCTTTACAATTTCCTGCAGGGAATTCTCATGGATAAAGCTGTCTCCATCAACGACTGCTATAAGCTCTCCTTTTGAAAGTGATATTGCTCTGTTAATGGAATCAGATTTTCCTGTGTGCCTTTTTGTAATAAGCTTTATTTTTCCAATGTAATTTTTTGCTATCTCTATAGTGTTATCCCTGCTTCCGTCATCAACAACAATAATTTCTTTTTTTCCCTTAAACCTTGCAGCAATAACCGATTCAATACATTCTCCGATATATCTTCCTTCATTATGGGATGGTATGATTATTGTTATGCTTGAAAATGATCTCTCTTTTTTGGGTTTTTTTGTTTTTAGGAAAATCAGGACATAATAAGAAAGAATCACTATTAAGAATAGAAAGGTAATTATTATTGGTAACAATTCAAGAAGAATCATTTTTAAGGATTTCCGAATTTGCTGTTTTGGGGGTGCAGAACCAACTGAGCTTTTGATTCATAAAAGATTTGTAAAAGGCTATTGCATTCACCACGCACAAAATCATTCCCATTGTTAGCACGGAAAATATAAAATAGAACAGCTCATTCAGTTGCTTTCTTTTTAGCAATGTCACAATTCCTGCGAAGGCAAACCCCCCTGCTATCATAAATCTGTATAAAATAATTAATAAATCTCCAAATGTAAACAGCTTCGGTTCACCAAGGAACCATCCTGCCAAACCAAATAATGTCATTGCCAAAACCACGAATGTTGAACTGTTCGCCAGCGTAATAAATACTATCATAAATTTCTGCCTCAAATTAAGCTCTTTGCCAAACAATATTTTCCACGCATTGTCAAAAAACACCCTTGCATTTCCATAGCACCATCTCATTTGTTGTTTGATAAATGCCTCGAATGTTTCAGGGACTTCACTTGGTGTAGCATAGTCAAGATAAACAGTTTTATAGCCTTTCATCAGTATCCTGACGCTCAGATCAGAATCTTCTGTCACGCTGTTTATGTTCCATCCTCCAACATCTACAAATGCAGAACGTCTTATTGCCCCGGATGTGCCACAGAAAAAAACACAATTAACTCTATTATTGATGGGCATAATGATTGTATAATATATAGTTAATAAATAAGAGGCAAACCTGGTTATTATATTTACATTCTTGTTGTAAAATCCT
>Ga0315278_10003252_pt1 | contig 14533 bp, 11 predicted proteins | sample YL17G06_0_MG_FD_203880 | JGI IMG/M metagenome (GOLD analysis project Ga0315278, IMG submission 203880) | Sediment microbial communities from Yellowstone Lake, YNP, Wyoming, USA - YL17G06_0 | ecosystem: Environmental > Aquatic > Freshwater > Lake > Sediment | place: USA: Wyoming | collected... | reverse complement strand
GGATGAGATTGAAAAAAAACTCAAACCAGAACCGTGAGTGTTCTGCTCAACACACTACCGCAACGCCTAACATAGCAAATCCAGTCGACTCACAAACTCGCGGCTGATTTCTCGGGAGAATATGACGTAGGGTAAGGCAACACGATGGTTCACTACTTCTTCAACTCCAGCGGTGAGTGGATAGCTTTCCGGAAGGACAAATGGCTATTCGACACTAAAGGCACCTGGGTTGGCTGGTTCCCATGGGGCGATGCTGATGCGGTTGACACACAAGGCAACTACCTCGGCACCATTGTGAACAAGAACCGGCTCTATCAGTTCAGTGGTCACCCGTACAGAGGCTACCCCGGGTATCCCGGCTACCCTGCTACCCGGGCTATCCCGGGTATCCTGGCTACGCAGGTTACTCACCACGTCCTGCGGGCGCGCGGGACATCGCGTTTGGATAAAGGGAGATCGGCATGCCACATCGACTCAAAAAGTATTATCCATCGAAACCGAAGCATGATGCTGTACTGACTTCCTACAACATTGTGTGCAATGCGCACAAGGCGTGCTCAGCGTTTCTCAAGCAGTTCGAGGATATTCGGAGATACCGGAAAGCGAAGGGCACGCCAACAGACACTGAACAGGATCTCTTGAGAGCCATGTTAGCGTTCGCGTGCGCCGGATTGGATTCGATGTCGAAACAACTTGTGCGCGATGTCCTTCCGGAATTGGTCGATAGGGACGAAGGTGCAGCCGCCATGTTCTTCCAGCGCACCAAGAAGGCACTGTATAAGGACAACGTTCTCAATGTGGAACTTCTCCTTCGCTCCATAATGACCGCCGCACCTCGGAACATATTGATGAGCGATCTTGTGAGTGAGTTGACATCCGGGTGCCTACAGTCAGTCGACGAGCTCTTTCGTGTGGCAGCATACTTTAACATCGCATCCAAGGACTTGGCCGCCAATCCCAATGACTTGAAGCGCATCTTTCACGTACGCAATCAGATTGCGCATGAGATGGATATGGACTTCACCCAGCGCAACCGAAGTCGGCGCCCACGAGCCCGCGATGTCATGATCGATGATGTCAATGTGATCTTCAGCGTGGCCAAGGTCTTCCTGGAGAAAACCGACAACAAACTGAACGAACCAAACAAGAGCGTGAACGCCTACGTTTCACACCGCGAGGATGCGGTGTGAAACCAGAGTCACACTCGCCGTTAGGTCACTTCGCTCCTGGAATGTCAAATTTCCGGCTTTTCTGCCTGAAATCCCGGTATAAAGCTCGGGAATCCGCCAACGGCGGAGCCGTTTGACAAAGTGGTTACGGCTCTGCCGCATGCGCGTTCAGATAAGCGGGGAATGGTGCGTTGGTAATGGTCGTTGCAGAGCCCGACACGCAGTTTGAGCCTTGGAATTGACTTGCCGGGCGGGTTGTGGTACAATAGCAGCGTGATGAGTCGGTTCCGCAAGTGGAGCGAGTGTGGACCGGCGGGGCCAAACAACAGAAACGCATGTTTATACGACTGTACGTATAACACATCGCACAGCGATGTTATACAAAGTGATGGGCACTTGAAAGCACAGAAAGCGCACAGAAATTGCCTGCGGCAAGGGGCGACAAGGGTCGAAAGCACTTGGGAGCCTTGGATTCATACAGAATGTAGAATAACAGCATACAACGTATAACTTAAAGTTGGCAGCTTCCGAAGCCGGAAGCAGGAACACAGTTGCGGTACCGCGATGAAAATGGTATAATGATGCTGTGAAAAGGAAACTGTATATCGAGACAAGCGTGGTGAGCTACTTGACAGCGAGGCCGAGCCGTGACTTGTCAATTGCCAGTCATCAAGAGGCCACGCATGAGTTCTGGCCGCAACTAGCCGGCGAATACGAGCCGTTTGTTTCAGCGCTGGTGTATGATGAAGCGGCAAAAGGTGATCGAGCAAGAGCACAGATGCGTCTTGAAGCGATTCGGCGGTTCCACATGCTCGGATATTACGGACGAAGCCCGCATATTGGCGGAGAAGATGCTTGCAGGACATGGCATTCCTCAGGATTACCCCGAAGATGCGCTGCATATCGCGATTGCTGCCGTCAACAGCATGGACATGCTTGTCACATGGAATTTCGCTCATCTCAACAATCCTTTCACGCGACCTTACGCGAATGATGGTTAGGCAGATTGTACTGAATGCGGGATACAACTGCCCGGAAATCTGTTCGCCTGAAGAACTGCTGGAGGCCGGCCAATGAAAGATCCAATCGTTGAAGAAGTGCGCAGACACCGTATGGAACACACACGAAAGTTCCATGGCGATCTCGTTGCCATCTGCGCTGATTTGCGACGGATACAAAAGGCTTCGGGCTACAAGGTGGTGCGCATAGCATCAAAAAGGCGGATTGAGCCAACAATGGCATGCAGCACCCACCGCTAAAGCGGAGGGTGCTGATGCCAAGCGTTAAAAGCCGCGGATTGTTCGCCTGAAAAGCTGTATAAAGCCTGGGAATCTGCCGACGGCAAGCCGTCGGATTTGGCCCCTACTTCTCCTCCGGTATCCGCATCGAGTAGAATGACCGGTACACAAACACCAGCGCCACGAGGAACAGGACCGCACCAATGCCTTGGGCAAGCCGGGCCTGGCCTCCCTTTTGCATCGTTACGGCTATCTCCACCGCAAGCAGGCCAAACAATGTCGTGAACTTGATCACCGGGTTCATTGCCACCGAGGATGTGTCCTTGAACGGGTCGCCCACGGTGTCGCCCACGATGCTCGCGGCATGGAGCTCGGTGCCCTTTGCCCGGAGGTCAACCTCGACAATCTTCTTCGCGTTGTCCCATGCGCCGCCTGCATTGGCCATGAAGATGGCCTGGAACAGGCCAAACAAGGCGATGCCGATCAGGTAGCCGATGAAGAAGTACGGGTTGAAGAATGGCAGGGCCAGCGCCATGCAGAAAATCACGATGAAGATGTTGAACATTCCTTTCTGGGCGTACTGTGTGCAGATCTTCACCACTTCCTTGCTGTCCTTGATCGAGGCGGTGGACGAATCGAGCTTGATATGCTCCTTGATATAGACCACGGCCCGGTACGCTCCGGTGACCACCGCCTGTGTTGACGCGCCGGTGAACCAGTAGATCACCGCGCCGCCCATCATCAGGCCGAGAATAACCTGCGGCTTCACCAGGCTCAGGTATTCCATCACGTTGTTCGCCGGGAAGACCTGCTTGAGCAGGAGGATGATGCCGAAAACCATCGTTGTCGCGCCGACAACGGCGGTGCCGATCAGGACGGGTTTTGCGGTTGCCTTGAAGGTGTTGCCCGCCCCGTCGTTCTTCTCGAGGTTGTGCTTGGCGCGCTCGAAATCGGGCTCGAATCCGAACTGTTTCTTGATCTCCTCCTTGATCCCGGGCCGTGTCTCAATCTGGCTCAGCTCGTACACGGACTGGGCATTGTCCGAGACAGGGCCGAAGCTGTCAACGGCAATGGTCACCGGGCCCATGCCCAGGAAGCCGAACGCCACGAGGCCAAACGCAAAAATAGGCGCCGAGAACGAAATCTCCGACATCAGGCTCATCACCGACGGGCTCATGGACATCAGGTAGGCAACCAGCATGAGGGCCAGGATCAACAGCCCTTCCCAGAAGGCCGAGAAATTGCCGGCAACGAACCCGGACAAGATGTCGAGCGAGGCACCGCCCTGCTTGGCCGAGGTGACCACTTCCTTCACGTGCCGCGAGTTCGTGCTGGTGAAGATCTTGGTGAACTCGGGAATGAGGGCGCCTGCCGCGGTGCCGCACGAGATGATCACCGACAGCACCAGCCACAAATTCCCGAACTTCGACGGCGGCAGCAGCAGCACGCTGGCAACGAAGGTGACCAGGATCGAGATGATCGAGGTGATCCAGACAAGGTGGGTAAGCGGCACCTCGGCATCGAACTCCTCCGCGGCGCCGAACTTCGCCTTGGCGATCATGTCGTTGATGAAATACGAGGCGAGCGACGTCAGGATCATCAGGATCCGCATGACGAAGATCCAGATGATAAGCTGGCCGCAGACAGTCGGGTTCTTGACCAGGGCGAGGGACAGGAAGGCAATCAGCGCAACGCCCGTGACACCGTAGGTCTCGAAACCGTCCGCAGTCGGCCCGACACTGTCGCCTGCGTTGTCGCCCGTGCAGTCGGCGATGACGCCCGGGTTCTTCGGGTCGTCCTCGGGGAGCTTGAACACGATCTTCATCAAGTCCGAGCCTATGTCGGCGATCTTGGTGAAGATGCCGCCGCAGATCCGGAGCGCGCTGGCGCCGAGCGACTCGCCTATGGCGAAGCCGATGAAGCTCGCGCCCACCAGTTCCTTGGGCAGGAAGGTCAGGATGCAGATCATGAAGAACAGCTCGACGCTCACCAGGAGCAGCCCCACGCTCATGCCGGACTGGAGGGGGATGGCCAATGCCTCCCACGGCTTGCCGCGCAATGCGGCGAATGCGGAACGCGCGTTGGCCCGTGTGTTGATCCGGATGCCAAACCAGGCAACACCGTACGAGCCGAGGATGCCCAAAATCGAGCACAGCAGGATCACTCCAATGTCAAAGGCGGACTTGTGCTGGAGGATGCCGAAATAGTAGACCATGCAGCCGCCAATGAGGATCCAGAGGATGGCGAGGAACTTGCCCTGCTGGAACAGGTAGGTCTTGCACGTCTCCCAGATGGTGTCCGAGACGGCGCTCATGCAGGAATGGACCTCGCGGTTCTTTGTCTGCTGGTACTGGATGAGGCCGAAGACAAGGCCGATGGCGCAGACAACCAGTCCGGCCCACATCATGGCAACGCCGGAAACCGTGCAGCCGAGAATGGTGAACGAGACTTTCGTCAGGTCGGGCAGGTTAATGTCCGCTTCGCTTGCGCACACGGGCGCCGCGAGGGCGAGAATGAGAAATGTGCATGCTGCACCCAGCGCGCGACGCGCCGGATCTGCTGCGGGAGGAAGTATTTTCATCACCAGGTGCCCAAGGGTTATATCGCTGCGGACGATGCGCCTGCATCGCCCTTTTTCGCTTCATTATCATAGCAGAATCAGCCGGGCACGTCAAGCGCTTGACTGTACGCGCCGTTTCGGGTACAATAAGGGTGGATTTGTGTAATGGCTACAAGGATGCGACAATGAATGTCTTTGTCTGGTTGAGCGCCGCGGCAGTGCTGGGTGCCGCCGCAGATGTCACGGCGGCTGGTGCCGCGGCCCCTGCCGCCCTGCCGACTGCCGCAACCGTGCATCCCGCGCGGGTGACGGCGGACACCAACACGGTGCCGGCCTCGGTTACCAACCTGCCGCCTATTGACTTTAGTAATCTGCCGACCGGAACCATGTTCACGGTCCAGATCCATGCCTTCAGCTCGCGGGACAGGGCGTTTGCCGTCTATTTCGAGTTGTCGAAGCAGGTTCCATCGCTCCAGCTCATGCCCCCCTACGGCAAGGACAAGCTGTACCGGGTGTGCCATGGCACATTCCCAACCTACGACGAGGCACATGCAGCGGCCGAGAAACTGCGCAAGGACAACATCGAGTGCTTCGTCCGGCCTGTCGGCTCAACCAACACGGCTCACGCCATGAAGCCCGAGGCACGCTGATGGCAACCGTCAAACCGTTCCGCGCCGTGCGGTATGCGCCAGGAATCGCACCGGAAAAGGTGGTCACGCAGCCGTATGACAAGATCCCGCCCGCACTGTGGAAGACCTACAAGGAGCGCGACCCGCACAACCTGGTCAACCTCATCCTGCCCAGCGAGGAGGAAGCCGCCGCCCATGGCTGCGACAAGTACGCCTGGGCCGCCCGGCAATTCCGCTCATGGCTGGACGAGGGAATTCTTGTCCGCGACCCCGCGCCGGGCTTCTTCCCGTACCGCCAATCGTTCGACATCTTCGGCTGGCACCATGTCCGCCCCGGGTTCATCGGCCTGCTGCAGACCGAGGAGTACGGGGCGAAAATCGTGTTCCCCCATGAACGGACGCTGGCAAAACCAAAGGCCGACCGCCTCTCACTCCTCCGCGCCACACGCACACATTTAGGCCAGATCTTCCTCTTGTATGAAGATGACGGCGCGGCTCAGGCGGTCATTGACGCGAGCATGGCCAAGCCGCCGGTCGTGTCCTTCACAGACGACTTTGCCGTGACCAACGACCTCTGGCGGCTGGACGATGGAAAAGCCATCGCCTCCCTCCAGCGGGCCCTGGCCAGCAAGCAGATCTTCATCGCCGACGGCCACCACCGGTATGAGACATCGCTGAACTATGCCCGGTCGCTTCCCAACGATCCGCATGCCCAGTTCACCCTCGCCATGTTCATCAATGTCCACGCGCCGCTGGTGGTGCTGCCCACGCATCGGACCGTGGCCGGGGTTGCAGGATATGACCGGAAGGTGACCCGCACGGTGCTTGGCCGCTCCTTCGAGCTGACACCCTGCGCATCGCTGATGGAGACGCTCGAGGCCGTGCAGTCACCCGCCGGCCCGGTCTGCATCGGCTGCTATGACGGCTCGGCCTGGTTCACGGCCCAGCTGAAGGACGGAGAGGCCATGCGCCGCGCCATGCCGAACAAGTCGGATGCGTGGCGAGCGCTGGACGTTGCTGTCCTGCACACGCTCGTGATCGAACAAGCGCTTGGACTGACCCATGCCCAGGTCGAGCAGGAGGCCGGCATCGGGTATTGGCGCGATCCGAACGAGGCATGCGCGGCGGTGATGTCTGGCGCGGCCCAGTGCGCCTTCTTCCTTCGCGGCACGCAGGCGGCCCAGGTCTGCGCGGTTGCCCGGAACGGAGAGGTCATGCCCCAGAAATCCACCGACTTTTTTCCAAAACCCCTGTCCGGCTTGGCCATGTACCCCCTGGATCTCCAGCAACCGTAGCATCGGTTGATGTAGCACCAATCATATGCACACTTGTTTGCGCAACGCCACGCTAGGTGCGGCCTGGGCCGTGTGCGCCCTGGGGGCGCCTGCAACGCCTCCGCTCCTGGCGCGCATCGAGGGCACGCCGCCCGCCCGCTTCACCAACGCGGTGCATGCGTGCCTTCACGACGGCGCGGGACAACCTTATGTGCTGGTTGTTGCATCCGCGGAGGCGATGGCCGATGTGCCGCATCGGGTGCTGGATGCCCACGCCGAAACGCCGGACGCGTTCGTCATTGCCCGGAGCAGGAAGGCGGCGGAACTGCCGCACGGCATTGCGGTGCTGCACAACGATGGCCTCCATGTGATTGTCCGTGCCGATGCCGTGCAGGCTGAAGCGCTTGCTGAAGCGGGCTGGTCGCTCGTCCGGCTTGGCCCGCAGCCGATGGTAATGCCCACGCCCGCAGCCGCACGGAACGCTGCGCACCTCCTGGCCGGCGTGGGTACCGGCTATGACCCGCTTGTCGCGGCTCTGATCGCCCAGGTCCAGCAGGACAGCCTGTGTACGGGCATGGCAGCACTCTCGGGCGTTGACGCGGCACTCATTGGCGGGTCGCCTGTGGTCATCACCAGCCGGCATACAAGCTCAGGAGCTCCCTATCGGGCCGACACCCAGTTCGCCTTCGAGCAGCTCGCGGCACTCGGCCTCCACACGGAATACCGGACATGGAAGTGGGGAAGCACGTCAAACAGGAATGTCCTCGCCGTCCTTCCCGGCGGTATCGCCTCGGACGAAGTCGTCCTGGTGACCGCACATATTGATGACATGCCCACAGGCCCGCGCGCCCCGGGCGCGGACGACAACGCAAGCGGCACCGCGGCGCTCCTAGCCATGGCGCGCATCTTGTGCACCCAGCAGTTCGAGCGCTCGGTCTGGTTCGCACTGTTCACCGGTGAGGAGCAGGGCATGCTCGGCAGCGACGCGTTTGCCTACACCGCTTCCACTCAGCACGTCAACTTTGTGGCCGTGTTCAACATGGACATGCTTGCCTGGGACAGCAATGCCGACGGTGTCGCTCGAATCCATACCCGGCGTGTCAGCAGTCACGGCTTTGCCGGCGACGGCATCATTGCCGCCTTCTTCACCAATGTCGTGGCCCTCTATGGGCTCACCAACGCCCTCGCGCCCGTTATTACCACGGACGGCGAGGCTGCGAGCGATCATGGGTCATTCTGGCACTATGGGTATTCCGCCGTGCTTGCCATCGAGGATGACATAGACGACTTCAACCCTTATTACCATACGACCAACGACACCCTTGCCCGCGCGGATATGCCGTATTGCACTGCCTTCGCCCGGGCCTCGCTTGCCACGGTTGCCCATCTTGCCCTGCAGGCGCCCGAACCGGCCGGGGCGTGCCTGGCTATCGGTTGCTGGTTCTTCCTTGCCCGGCGGAAAGGAGAAAAAATGAATGGCGCCGCACAGTTCCCGCATCTGCGGCGGGATGCACAATGGAGCGCAGGCACTCCCTCTTCCTCCGCGCGTCACGCACACCACCACACATGAGCGGCCAACAATTAACAGCCAGACGCCGCTGCCCCTCCTGCGGGGCGGCACTGTCCCGTGCCCAGAAAACACGCGGGGCAAATCCATTCTTCCCTTTCTGCTCCGAGCGATGCAAGCTGGCCGATCTCTCCCGCTGGTTCCGCGGCGGCTATCTCATCGGTCAGGACCTCAACGCGCTCTCACCCGACCAGCAGGACGAACTTCCCACTCTAACCCGTACCTCAGGAGACGCATCATGAAAACCATGTTCCTTGTCATCGCTGTATGCATGACACTTTTGGCGCTTGGCGCCACATCAGCCGCCGCGCAGCCCGGCGAGACCATCGTCAAGAAGGCTCCCGTGCCCCTTATGCTCGATCCGCAGGTCAACATGTTCCGCATCGGGCCGCCTGCGGTCGACCTCTTCTCCCCCGATCGAGCCAAGAGTTCGACCATCACCATCCATTTCCTCCATGCCGGCGAAACAGGCTTCTGGGACGATATTGCCATTGACTGGCCGACCGGCGCAAGCAATGCCTTGCTCTATGCGATCAAGGTCTGGGAATACTATGTGGACTCAAGCGTGCCCATCACCATCGAGGCAACCATGTGCGCCAATCTCGGCGCAGGCATTCTTGGCCACAGCGGCGCCACAGTCGCCCATTCCGGTTTTTCCGGTGCATTGGTTGCCAACACCTACTACGATGCCGCATTGGCCAATGCGCTGCACGGCTCCGATCTTTCCCCTGCCAATAACGACATGGCCATGGCGTTCAGCGCGGCGTTCTCATGGTACTACGAGACGAACGGCAGCCCATCCGGCAGCCAGGTTGACTTTGTCAGCGTGGTCCTTCACGAGATCTGCCATGGCCTCGGCTTCAATGGCTCGATGGATGTGTCCGGTGGCGTGGGCAGTTGGGGGTTCGGTGGCCGTCCATGGATCTACGACCGCTTCACCGAGACCAATCCCGGCACCAACCTCATCAACACTGCCTTCTACCCGAATCCGTCCACGGCGCTCGGCGACGCCCTCCAAAGCGGCAACGTGTACTTTAATGGTACCGACGCCAACGCCGCCAATGGTGGCTACCGCGTCAAGCTCTACGCCCCGGGCACGTGGAACGGTGGTTCAAGCTATGCTCATCTGGACACCATCTTCGATGGCACCACGAATGCGCTGATGACCTGGGCGATCGCGTACGGTGAAGTCGTGCACGACCCCGGCCCGGTCACCATTGGCCTGCTCCAGGACCTCGGCTGGAACAACGTGCCCGAGCCGGGCTGTTGCGCGGCTCTGCTCCTCATCGGATGGGGCCTCAGGCGCAGCGCCGCACGTCTTTGACCATCTTCCCCCTTTGCAAATTACGCTTGTTTTTCCTATAATGAACGGCGACGAGACGAGTTTGTATAACCACTGACTGCGAAAGGAGACGATATGCCCCTCGTACCAATGAGGATTCTGCTTGACCACGCCGCGGAGAATGGCTATGGCGTTGCGGCGCTGAACGTGAACAACATGGAACAGATCCAGGCGATCATGGAAGCCGCGCGCGAGACGGACAGTCCGGCGATCATCCAGGCGTCCCGCGGTGCCCGCAGCTATTCCCAGGACGCCTATCTGCGCCATCTGATGCTTGCCGCAGCCGAGCTGTATCCCGACATCCCCCTCGCAATGCACCAGGATCATGGCGACTCGCCCGCCACCTGCTTCAGCGCCATCCGCCAGAACTTTACCAGCGTCATGATGGACGGCTCGCTGATGGAGGACGGCAAGACGCCCGCAACGTTCGAGTACAATGCAAAGACCACCAAGTTCGTCGTTGAGGTCGCCCATATGCTCGGCGTCACTGTCGAGGGTGAGCTCGGCACCTTGGGCGGGATCGAGGACGGCCATGGCGCAGGCCTCTCGAGCGAGGAAGCCATGAAACATCTGACCGACCCGGACCAGGCCGTCGAGTTCGTCAAGCAGACAAACGTGGATGCCCTTGCGGTAGCCATCGGCACAAGCCACGGCGCCTACAAGTTCAGCCGGAAGCCGACCGGGGACATCCTCTCGATGGAGACGATCGAGAAGATCCACAAGAAGCTGCCCAACACCCACCTTGTGATGCACGGGTCGTCGAGCGTGCCCCAGGCCCTGCAGGACCTGATCAACAAGTACGGCGGGAAGATGAAGCCGACCTTCGGCGTGCCTGTCGAGGAAATCCAGCGCGGCATCAAGCATGGCGTGCGGAAGATCAATGTGGACACGGACAACCGCATGGCGATCACGGGCGCAATCAGGCGCGTGTTTGCCGAGACGCCCGAGAAGTTCGACCCGCGCGACTACCTCAAGCCCGCGCGCGAGGAAATGAAGAAGGTGTGCAAGGAGCGGATGATTGCCTTTGGCCAGGCCGGCATGGCATCGAAGATCAAGTGCATCACCATTGACGACATGGCCAAGCGGTACAAGGGGAAGTAAGGCTGAAGTCCGGCTGATTGGGCCGATTTGATGGTTCGCGGCATGGCTGCGAACATGGTGTGGTTGTGCCGTGTCCCTGTGCGAGAGCACCCCTGTGAACCGGTACATTGCCATAGGCGACCTGCATGGCTGCCCGGACTTGTTCGAGCAGCTCATCGGCACGTTGTCGCCCGAGCCGGGCGACGTCGTGGTCTTCCTGGGCGACTATGTTGACCGCGGGCCCGACTCGCCCGGGATGATCGAGCGGTTGATCGCGTTCCGCACGGCCCACCGCCGCTCCGTCTTTCTCCGCGGCAATCATGATGCGATGCTCCTGAACTTCCTCGGGCTCGATCCGCAGGGATATGGCGACTCGTACCTGCTGGCCGAGAACGGCGGCGACTCGACCTTGCGCCAGTATGGCTGCACCGGCGAGGACATCCTGCTTAATTCCTGGTCCTTCCGTCAGGCCATCGCGGCGCATGCGCGCGTTCGGATCCGCGAGTGCATTCCCCGCTCCCACCGCGCGTTCCTTATGCGGACAAAGCTGTATTTCAAGACCGCCAGATACCTCTTTGTGCATGCAGGCATCAACCCAGCCAAACTGCTTGGGGAGCAGACACAGGACGACCTTCTCTGGATCCGGAACGAGTTTGTCACCGCGGCCCACACGCTGCCCCAAACCATCATCTACGGCCACACCGTCACGCGTGTGCCCAGGATCGACGCCGAAGGAAGGAAGATAGGGATCGACACAGGCGCAGTCTATGGAGGCCATCTGACGGCGCTAATCCTCCCGGAGATGAAGTTCGTGTCCGTGCCAGCGTAGGAACCGCCCTTGTGTTTTCATTGTTTTCATGGGTGCCCCGTGCTGTCCTTCGTGACCTTGTGGTGACATCTTCCTTCAGGTCGGTCTGGATTTTCTCAGCCGTGGAGCGGGGCGAGGTGCGTCAGGCTTGCCAGGACCACATCTACTGCCTGCACCGGCCTGAGCCCGGTGATCCTTGGGAAATGGGTGGTGGTGTTCATGATCCTGCCCTGGCGGCGGAGGACGATCTTGCCGTCGAGATGCTCGATGCAGTCAATGCCGCGCGCACGGGCATGAATCCTTGTCTCGGCCTGCCTGAGCAGGAGCAGGGTCTCGTCCGGCAGCGGGCCGAACCGGTCGCGGAGTTCCTTCTCGAGCGTATGCAGCAGCGACGCATGATGCGCCTGGCCGATCCGCCTGAAGAGATCGAGCCGCAGCGCGGCGCTGGCAACGTACTCCTCGGGAATGTTGCCCGAGAAGGGCAGGCGGAGCTCGACGTCTCGGGCAGGCTGCCAGTGAGGCAGGTCCTTCCGCCAGTCCGCTTTGCCTGCGTGGCCCGAGGCGGCATCGTCACGCGGGGCGGGGATTTCGGCTGCCTTCCCCTTCTTCAGAAAGTCAACCGCGCGCTGGAGCAGGGTGCAGTACAGCGTGAACCCTATCGCGGCGATGTGGCCTGACTGCTGTGCGCCAAGGAGATTGCCCGCGCCCCTTATCTCGAGATCCTTCATCGCGATGGCATAGCCCGAGCCGAGCGCGGTGTTCTCGAGGATGGCCTTCAGCCTGTGCCGCGCCGCGCCGTCAACCACAAGGTCCGTGGGAATGATCAGGTAGCAGTACGCCTGGCGGCTTGACCTGCCCACCCGGCCGCGCAACTGGTACAGGTCGGCCAACCCGAACTGATGGGCGTCATCAACGATGATCGTGTTCACATTCGGCATGTCGAGGCCCGACTCGACAATCATCGTGCAGACGAGGATGTCGAACTTCCGCTCGTTGAAGTCGTCCATGGTGTGCTCGAGCTCGTGCTCGGCCATCTGGCCATGGCCGACCACGATCCGGGCCGCGGGAACGGTTTGACGGAGGATCTCATACATGCGGCCGATGGTCGCAACGCGGTTGTGGAGGAAGAAGACCTGGCCGCCCCTGGCGAGCTCGCGCATGATGGCCTCGCGGATGATCCGGTAGTCGCGCTTGATCAGCATCGTCTTCACTGGCTGCCTGTCCTCGGGCGGCGTGAGGATGGTGCTCATGTCCCGCGCCCCGGTCAGGGACTGGTACAATGTCCGCGGGATCGGCGTTGCGGACAAGGTAAGCACGTCGGCCAGCTCCCGGAACTTCTTCAGCTTCTCCTTGTGGCGGACGCCGAACCGGTGCTCCTCGTCTACAATCACCAGGCCAAGCGAGTGAAACGTGACATCGGCGGACAGCAGCCGGTGTGTGCCGATCAGGACATCGACATCGCCCTTGGCCACCGAGGCGACAATTTCCTTCTGGTCGCGTGCGGAGACGAACCTGCTCAACACGGCCACGCGGACCGGATATTCGGCCACGCGCTCGCGGAAGGTGTGCCAGTGCTGCTGGGCAAGGATCGTGGTCGGCACCAAGACAGCCACCTGGCGGCCGTCCATGACGGCCTTGAACGCCGCGCGGAGGGCAACCTCGGTCTTGCCAAAGCCGACATCGCCGCAGATCAGCCTGTCCATGGGCCGCGGCTCCTCCATGTCGGTCTTGACCTCGGTGATGGCGCGTGCCTGGTCGGGCGTCTCGGCATATTGAAACGATTTCTCGAACGAGAGCTGCCAGTCGTTGTCGATTGCAAAGGCATGGCCGGGCATGGCATGGCGCTTCGCCTGGCGCTCGAGCAGTTCCGAGGCGAGATCGAGGACAGCCCGCTCGGCCCGATGCCGCCGGGCCATCCACCGGCCGCTGCCGAGCGTGTCGAGCTGCGGCGAGCCCTCGCCCACGCTGATGTACCGGTCAAGCAAATGCGCGTGCTCAAGCGGCACATACAGCAATGCATCGTCCGCATAGCGCACCACGATCATCTCGCGCTTCACACCGTCAATCTCGATGGCGCGGATGCCCTCGAACTGGCCGATGCCATGGTTGACGTGGACCACAAGCTCGCCGACGGCAATGGTGGCGATGTTCTCGATCGGCGCCGTGCGGCCGGGCGGCAGCCGCCGCGTGCGGCGCCTGCGGGAGTAGACCCGCTGGAAGATCTCGTCGTCCGTGACGACGGCAAGCCGTGCCTCGGGCAGGATCCATCCCTGCGTCAGCGGAGCAGTCACCACGCGGTAGCACGAGTGCGGCACCTGCGCCTCGCGGGTGAGGAGGTCGGACAGCCGGTCCCGGTCGGCGTCCGTGGTGCAGGCGAGGGTGACGGTGAAGTCTTTTTCGTGCCATGCGCCGAGCTGGCGGGCCAGGGCGCGCAAGACATATTCATGCGGTTTCACCGCGCCGTCTGCGGAGACATCGGCCTGCTGGGCAGCAAGGGTGAACGATCCAGTTGCCAGCCGGACAACGTCCGCGGCTGCGCCGGCGGGAATGTCAACGTCGAGCTCCTGGCCGAACAGGCAGGCGAACTCCTTGCTCCTCGATAGCAGCGCATCGAACCGGCCCGCAATCGAGCGGAGCGCGCGGGGAACGGACTCGTCGCCCTCCCATCGCTTCACTCCCTCGATCACGCGGCGGAATTCGCTCCAGACCACCAAGGGCGGCGTGGGGAAGTAGTCAAGCAGAAAGGCGGCCATGTCCCCGTCTTTGTCGTCAGCGCCGGGAAGTACGGCCGACTCGCGCGCGGGCGGAATGGTGACTGCATCGAGCTCGGCTCCCTCGGCCGACCGCTGGGAATGCAGCTCGAACG
>Ga0315278_10003251_pt1 | contig 14536 bp, 9 predicted proteins | sample YL17G06_0_MG_FD_203880 | JGI IMG/M metagenome (GOLD analysis project Ga0315278, IMG submission 203880) | Sediment microbial communities from Yellowstone Lake, YNP, Wyoming, USA - YL17G06_0 | ecosystem: Environmental > Aquatic > Freshwater > Lake > Sediment | place: USA: Wyoming | collected... | reverse complement strand
GTATGTTCAGGGAAAATGGCAAGTTGTAATTGCATACCTTTTTTTTGAAAAAGTACGACATTTTATTCTATCTGCAATTTTACATAACTATCTGATTTTCTAACATAGGATCAGGAGGTCTGAAATTTAGTTAAATATCCAATTAAAGTCCATTTATCTGAACTGGAAAATCAAATATTAGTAAATATACAGTAATTCTATTATTGAGTGGTGCGTTTTGTTATGTAAAATTCTGAAATTCACCGTTAATAAAATAACAGTGAAATAAAAAGGGTAAGTGTACCGTATTTGTAATTTGAAACTGCTATTTAGATTACTAGAGCTGAATACTTTATTGAAAAAAATTATTATCAGCGTTTTTTGTTTTTAAATTTCATAAGGAACCATAATAGTTAGGTTAATGTACTTTGATTACCATATATATTTCAAATAACGTTCCCAATTACCCAACCATCACTAATTACTGTATAATACAACAGATCAATTAGATATAATGTGACTACAATCCAATTTAAGGCCATTTACAGCCTATTTAAGACACTCACTCCCCTTCAGTGGTATTCTGGTTTTCAGTTTTCTTCTCATCATTCGAGGCTGATTATCAGTGTTAATCGAATCGGTTTTAATCTCAGTGTGAAGATATTGAAAATCTCGGTACGGGATTTGCATTTAATATATTGTTCACACTTGTTCTTTTTAAAAATAAACGTCATGAAAAAGTTCTTAACCACCACAGTATTCCTTGCAATGTTCGCAGCATGTACCACAATAGTGGCACTGACTCGTCAGGAATACCTCGGCCTGCCCGGGGATAATCTTAATCTTTATGCGGTGATGAAGTTATTCCAGAGTTCAGAAACACTCGAAAGTTTCGAGAGGAATCTGAATGATGAGAATACAAGAATAAACAACCTCGACCTTAATGGCGATAACCTTATTGATTATATCAGGGTAATTGACTATGTCGACCGTGATGTCCATAACATTGTACTGCGGGTTGCCATAAACAAAAGGGAAAACCAGGATGTTGCTATTTTTACGGTTCAACGCTTCCAGTACGGTCAGGTTCAGATACAGTTGATTGGCGATGAAGCTTTATACGGCAGGAACTATATTATCGAGCCAATTTACGATGATCAATATGCCAATGAGACACCCAATCCCGGATATACCGGGAATTATGCAGGGACAGTTGTCAGAACCACCTATTATGAGGTTGCAGCCTGGCCTGTTATAAGGTTTATTTTCATGCCCGATTATGTGGTATGGCAATCTGACTGGCATTGGGGCTATTACCCTTCATACTGGCATCCGTGGAGACCATATTACTGGCATTTCTACTTCGGATACCATTACAACTGGTATAACGATTATTATACCCATTTCCATCACTGTGACCACTATCGCTATAACCACTGGGACGAATTCTATTACAGCAACAGACGATTGCATTCTCATTATGTCAGTGAGAGGATAGAGTCCGGGCATTATAAAAACACCTATTCACACCCAGAACAGAGGCGCCATGGAGAAGAACTGTACACCAGGACTAACAATGATCAAATTAAAAGACGGACTGATCAAACCTTCGGGAATATCACTGCAAGAAGATCTGATACCCGGACAAATCAGAACAGGAAAGCTGAAGGAACCAGCTTCAGCACCTCCAGGAGGACGAGTACGACAGCAACCAGTCCAGCTTCAACCCCGGGAACAGGACAAAATAAAAGTTCTGCAGGAAGGTCAACTACCACTGTGAATAACAGGTTTATCGCAAATTCTGTAAAAGAATACAATACAAGTTCTGCCAGAAGATCAGCTACCACTGTGAGTGCCAGACCAGCTGCAAATACAAAACCGGTTCAAAGTGCTGCTAAAAACAGATCTGTCACCAAACCGGCAACAAGCGGAGAAAGCTTTTCAAGCCGCAGGAGCAGCGGACAAAGCCAGTCTGTAAAATCCTCAAAAAGCAGTGAGGATAAGAAATCAGATGAACCTGCAAAAACTACACGCAGGAGGTAATAAAATCAGGAATGAAGCGAATTCTTGCCAAAGTGAGGATTCGTTTTTTTTTATAGTTGAAGTATGCCTTATACTCTGTCTGTTAAAGAATGAACTGCCATTTTAATATTCAAAGATACTATTCCAATTTGTATCTAATACGAGTCCGGGATCATTCTGATTCTGCCTCGAATAATGGCTGCACTAACCAAAGAGATTTTGTATTCTCTTATATAATCAATCCCATCTTTTGAATTATTTATAGATTGTGCTTTACGTGCAAAAGAGATAACTAGAAAAATCATAATTATGATCTTTCTCAAAGATCAATCGTTTTTAACAAAATAGTAGAAGATATTATCCTTATCGCTTTTTAAATGTACTACCAAATAATAATCCTTACTCTTTATGGTAACTTCATCACAGAGTTTGTAATTAGCCGGGATCATCTTAGAAACAGCCAAAGAGGTAAGATTCTTCCATGTATATACTCTTAAGATTTCCGGTTTCTTTTGGTAAAGTTCAAATTTGTAAACGATAATTCTTTAAGAAGGTCGTTTACTATGATGAATATCTTCCATAGCCAGTTACTTAAGTATTTAACACGCGTTCAATACAGCATATCAAATTTATGCTAATTGATTTATATTTCATATTTTTATGCTAACATAACTTTTCTATTTTATGAATAAAGTAGTTATAAGACCTCATGATGTTGTTACCCATGCAAATCTGCCTGAAATGTCAGTTGATCAGATTCCAACTGACGGTGATCCACTTGAAATCAATGGTGAATTATACTTTGTTTGTGAGCAGAATTACAAACAACAAATTGGTTCTCCAGTGATTGGGGTGATCCCGCTTGTTGTAAGAAATCCGGCTAGAGTTTTGAACATTAAAAAATATTTACAATGCTTATCAATAGCTCACAGAAAAGTACAATTTAAGAATGATAAAGGGATTTGTGATCTCAACAACTGCGATGAAATGATCATATCATAATAAAATCACCCCTTAATTCATACATTCACCAACCACATTATCCCTCATTTCATATACTCAGGGAACTTGGGACGAATTAACATGATAACTTATAGCCTGGAAATGTTTCAGCTATGTTTCAGTAGCCACAAACAAAAGAGCCTCGATATTGTTGTATATCAAGGCTTTATTTGTTTTTGTAAATGAGAATCTCAATGCAGTAATTGTTGTAACCATGTTGCAACCATCATTAAATTAAGAGGAAGCTAGTTGATTCTAACTCCTTGATTTACAGCGAGCGGGAAATGGGATTGCTTCGCCTGCGGCTCAGCGTTCCCTGAGGGTGATGCTTTCAAATAAAAGCACCTCTGGCGAGGTGCATATTTGTTTTTTACACATCCCTCCCATTGATAAATCATGGTCGGGCTGTATAAAAAACAAATGGCTGCTTTCGCAGCCTTTTATTCGAGCGGGAAATGGGATTGCTTCGCCTGCGGCTCAGCGTTCACCGGGGGAGATGCTTTCAAACAAAAAGAGCCGTTTTGCGGCTTGTTTTGTAATTTACTTATTCCTCCTCCATATAAACATGTCGTCGGCATTCGTAAATTACAAAAGGTTGCTTACGCAACCTCTTTTTGTTTGAGCGGGAAAAGGGATTCGAACCCTCGACCCTCAGCTTGGGAAGCTGATGCTCTACCCCTGAGCTACTCCCGCATGATTCACTTTAGAAGTGACAAAAATAATGATTTGATTCATTAAGGCAAATATTTAATCAACAGAAATAAATTCTATAAATGCTCCAATAAGACTCGAATAATTTCTAAATGTTTTAGACAATATATATCCTTTGCGTTTGAGATTTGCAAATTGTTGGGCAAAAAGATATCTTTATATTCATCATCAAATCAATAATCAAATAAGAATTACAATGATGAAAATGATTTTTATCCATAAAGGTCTTTTCCTTTTAAGCACAATTTCAACGCTACAATGCGCCTTTGGGCAAACCGAGATCACCAAATGGCAATATGGCAAAAAAGGTGCAGTATCCATCACATATGATGATGGTTCTATTAACCAGTTCCTTAAAGCTCTACCGATTATGAACAGGTTAAACATTCCTGCTACGTTTTTTATTAATACCGGTCAGATACCAGGCTCTCAATACCATGGCAAATTTATAGGACGTCCGGTAAAAGAAATTATCGGGGAGACTGCAACAATACCAACCAATAAGGAAACCTTATTTGAGCGCTTCTCAGCAGCTGGATATCTTGGACTAAACAGTACTCTTCAATATCAAACCAAAGCAGGGGCTCAAATTGATGCAGGTAAACCAGAAGAGGCTTACAAGATAATTGATGAGTTATATACAAAAGTGCGGAATGATGAGTTCCTGCCTGAAAATACTAACAAGAACCTGACTAACGCAGCCATGAGCATTACATGGGATGATATACGGTCTTATGCAAAACAAGGACATGAGTTTGCAAGTCATATGGTTACACATCCATATATGGCCGGCCTCGATGAAACGAACATGCTTTTTGAGTTGGAGAAGAGCCGGGAAGAAATTCTTAACCAGCTTGGACAAAAATATACATTTTCGGCAGAGGGACCTTATGGAACAGAAAATGAACGTGTTATGGAATATGCCCACAAAGTTTACCCTGCCCTCAGAAACAGAATGCCCGAGAGCTTCCTGGAAGAACTTAACCGCGCAAGCCGTAAAGATCCTGGTGTCTCAAATAAGGAATACGCGCAGTGGCAACGTGGTGCAACAACCAAAACTTCATTACCAGTGATGAAGTCCTGGATTGATACCACAGCTTCAAATAATAACATCTGGCTGGTTTTGGTAATTCATGGCGTTGACGGGATAGGCTGGGAAGCTCTTACCAGTGAATCACTTGATGAATATTTCAAGTACATAAAAAACAAAGATAATGATCTCTGGGTTGCCACTTTTGCTGATGCTACAAAATATATGAGGGAAAGAATGAATTCAACTATCAAATCAGATGAAAATAGAAAAAAGATTACTATAACCCTTGCATGTTCGCTTGACAGGCCAATGTACGATCTGCCTTTGACCTTGAAGACCTATGTGTCTTCGACCTGGAAAAACTTACAGGTAAAACAGGGAAATGAAAGCAGGATTGTACCTCCGAAGAGTGATGCCAGAGGCAAATATATACTTTATCAGGCATTTCCAGATGCTGGTATCATAGAAATATCAGGAATCTGATATGGTAATTTTTTACTTGCATTTTAGCGATTAAAATGTCAGAAAGCAAGATAAATGAAAATACAGCCTTATGCAAATGTTATAATTAACTTACAAACCTGAAAATTACAATTATGAAACCATCCATATTGACGAAACAGTTAACAGTGCTTTTCCTTATTATTATAGCATTACCCTCATTCTCTCAAACGCCAAATAATATAAGGGTATTGTCCTATTATTCCGGTCCTGCAGCCCCACTGGATAGTTTTAATGTAAATCAGATGACCCACATCATTTATTGCTTCGGCAGGCTGGACGGAAATAACCTAAAAGTAAGAAGCGCCAGAGATTCGACAACCATTATGAAAATGGTATCGTTAAAAAGTAAAAACCCTGAGTTAAAAGTACTTCTATCCCTTGGAGGATGGGGTGGTTGTAAGACATGCTCGGATGTTTTTGCGACTAAAAAAGGAAGAAAAGATTTCGTTCAGTCAGTAAAAAATTATTATGAATATTTTAAGGTAGATGGGTTGGACCTTGATTGGGAATACCCCTCCGTAAGAGGTTATCCAGGTCATAAATATTCGCCCGAGGATAAACAGAATTTCACAAAACTGGTGAATGAGTTAAGAAAATTAGGCTATCAATATGAATTAAGTTTCGCGGCGGGAGGTTCTCCGAATTATCTGGATTCTGCTGTTCAGTGGAAAAAGGTTATGAAAAAAGTGGATTTCGTAAATCTTATGACCTATGATCTGTCGGGTCCAGGCTCTAAAATCGCTGCTCATCACACAGGTCTGTATTCCACTCCGGAGCAACCCAAATCGGCAGATTTTGTTGTTAAATATTTGATAAATCTCAGTATACCCCGGGAGAAAATCATAGTTGGTGCGGCTTTTTATGGAAAGATTTTCGAAAATGTTGATAGTATTAATAACGGTCTTTCTCAGCCTGCTAAATTCAAGAGGACTTTAAACTATAAACTTGTTGCTACTGAGCTGTCCTCTGACAGCGGTTGGGTATATCACTGGGATGAAGCAGCCAATGCTCCATATTTATACAACCCGACAAAGAGACAATTTTTCACCTATGACGATAGTCATTCTATCGAAATGAAGACTAAATATGTTATCGATAATAAATTAGGAGGCATCATGTATTGGCATCTAGGTCAGGATTTCTTCAAAGATGGTTTGCTTGATGTAATTGACAAAGTAAAAAGAACCTATATTCCAGTCGGAAAATAGGAAACCTAACAAAATTATTGATCAGGAGCGGTCAGAAAAACAATGAGATCGTTTCTAGAGCCTCCAATGGGACTCGAACCCACGACCTGCTCATTACGAATGAGCTGCTCTACCAACTGAGCTAAGGAGGCAAAATATTTCATGCAAATATAAGGAAATTCATTCCAATTTTTCCAGCCTGCTGAGTAACGGAGGATGGGAATAATGAAAAAATACATAAGCCCGATGGGGCATCATGTTTGAAAGGTTTTTAACTGATAGCTTCTTTAATGCTTCTGCCAGGATCTCAGGCCTGTAGTTCTCCCGTACAAAGCGGTCTGCTGTAAATTCATTTCTTCGTGAAATATAATTTGTTAATAAACCAATTATTAAGGATAAAGGACTATAAAGTATTCCAAATACAATCAATCCCATGTGGAAACTTGTGTTACCTGATCCCATTGCCTGTGAAAGCATCGGGCTGTTGACTACAAGGGAAAAAAGGAAAAGCATTAATCCTGTAAGAATAACTGAAAACGAAAGTGTTAATAAAACATGTTTCTTTTTATAATGGCCTATTTCATGGGCAAGAACGGCAACTATCTCCTCTTCTGTGAGTTCTTTCTCCAGAGTATCATACAGGACAATTCTTTTCTTAGGGCCAAATCCGGAAAAATATGCATTTGCTTTAGTGCTCCTTTTTGAACCGTCAATAATATAGATGTTTCTAAGTTTGAATCCTGTTTTTTGAGCGAAAGTCTCGATCTGTTTTCTTAATGATCCTTCCTGAAGAGGGGTTTGCTTATTAAAAAGAGGAACTATCAGTTCAGAATAAAACAGGTTGATGAAAACGGAGAAGACTGTTATTAATCCCCATGCATTGAGCCAGAAATTTTTTCCGGTCTTGTAATAGAACCAGGTAATTAGTCCGAGGACTGGAATTCCGACCAGGAGTGCAATAAACCATGATTTAATGTGGTCGGTGATGAACGTACTGACAGTCATAGTGTTAAATTCATACTTTTTCTCTATAACAAAAGTATCATAAAAGCTGAAGGGTATATTTATAAGATCGGAGACAAAGCCTATTATTCCAAAGAATATAAGTGAGATAATGATCATATTCATGCTGAATGTTCTGGCAAGACTATCGATCATAGCAAAACCTCCGGCGATAATCATAATTAGGATCAATGCAAGATTAAATAAGGATGACCAGAATGATAACCTGTTATTATCTTTCTGATATAACTGGGTTTTCCTGTATTCCTCCTCGTCGCATATACCTTTTAATTTTTCGGGAAGAGTGTCAGACCACATTTTGGAATTAAGATGGTCAAGATACCTTTCAGTAATAAACCCGGTTACAGGAATTATGAGGATTAAAAAAAAAATTGTGTTGTGCATTGATCAGCAGTCTATAAAAAAAGAAGCAGGGCGCCCTTTTAAAATAAGTGTGGAATAAATATGTCTCGCTGCATTTCCTCGTGCTAAAAAGGATAGGCGCCCTGCGGTTTTGTAAAGATAATAAATATTTTTAAGTTAACATACCTCCACAGACATGAATTATTTGTCCGGTTACATAAGAAGAGAGTTCTGAGGCAAGGTATAACGCTGTATTTGCCACATCCTCAGGGGTTCCACCACGTTTAAGTGGTATCTTATTTGCCCATTCTTTTTTTACATCGTCGGGTAATTTTTCTGTCATTTCAGTCAGAATAAACCCCGGAGCGATAGCATTGCATCTTATATTTCTTGATCCAACCTCTTTGGCAACACTTTTTGTAAAACCTATGATTCCTGCTTTTGAAGCAGAGTAATTGCTCTGTCCGGCATTGCCTGAAACACCAACAACGGAACTCATATTTATGATGGAACCATTTTTTTGTTTAAGCATTGTCTGAATAACGGCTTTAGTGAGATTAAAGACCGACTTAAGGTTTACTGCTATAACAGAATCCCATTGATCCTCTGTCATCCGCATAAGCAAATTATCCCTTGTGATTCCTGCATTGTTAACGAGGATGTCAATCCTGTTGAAGTCTTTAACTACTTCATTAATTACACGTTGGGAATCTTCAAAACTGGCGGCATCTGATACATAGCCTTTTGCTTTAACACCCAGATTTTCAATCTCTTTGATGACTGTTCTAAACTCTTCATCATCTAAAATGTTGGTTATGGCAATATCAGCCCCCTCATGGGCAAATCTAAGAGCAATTGACTTGCCTATTCCCCGTGAGGCTCCTGTAATAAGAGCTGTTTTTCCTTCCAGTAATTTCATCTCTGTTTAAATTAAAATTCCTGCAAATATAAAAGAATTATTTTTACCCCCCAATCCCCGAAAAGCCCATGAACTCACCCCCCAGACCCCCTCTCTTATCCTCACGAACTCACCCCCTTAATTCCCCTCTCTACTATGTAAAGAGGGGGAAACTACTTATAATTTCACCCCCCTCTTTGCTAAGCAGCGGGGAGGGTGAGTTCATGTGATTTCAACTCAAATAGCAGGCTGTTTACTATCTATAATGTCTTCAATGCCTTTAGAACGGTTATTCCGATATCAGCAGGAGACTGAACAACATGGATCCCGCATTTATTCATTACTTCCATTTTTGCAGCAGCCGTGTCGGTCTTCCCTCCTATTATGGCACCGGCATGACCCATCTTACGACCTTTAGGGGCAGTTTGTCCGGCAATAAACCCAATAACAGGTTTGGTACTGTTATCTTTAATCCATTCAGCAGCTTCGGTTTCCATATTTCCCCCAATCTCACCGATAACTACAATTGCTTCGGTATCATTGTCTTCCATAAACAACTTGACTGCATCGAGTATTGTAGTTCCAACTATGGGATCACCACCAATCCCAATACATGTCGACTGGCCCAGTCCCAACTTGGTTACCTGATCCACTGCCTCATAGGTTAACGTGCCTGACCGGGAAATGATCCCTATTGAACCTTTTTTGTGAATGAAACCTGGCATTATTCCAACCTTTGCTTCGCCCGGTGTTATAATACCAGGGCAATTTGGTCCGATGAGCCTGCAATTAAATGATTTAAGATGTTCTTTTACAATTACCATATCAGAAACAGGAATGCCTTCGGTTATAGCTACAATAAGTTTTATTCCGCCATCGGCAGCCTCAAGAATGGCATCGGCTGCATAGGATGGAGGTACGAAGATAACAGATACATCTGCTGCAGTGTTAGCAACGGCTTCTCTTACTGTATTAAAAACCGGCAAATTAAGATGTAATTGACCTCCTTTTCCGGGTGTAACACCTCCAACTACCTTTGTGCCATATTCAATCATTTGTGTAGCATGAAAGGCTCCCTCACTTCCCGTGAATCCCTGAACAATAACTTTAGAATCTTTGTTTAAAAGGACGCTCATAAATGTAAGATATTTAGTTGTTTAAACTTAATTCATTTCAAAGGTGTGAGCCTATTTGTTTATAATTGCAGTCTCAAAAATACCTAATAATTATCAGCTTTTCGCTATATTTGAGTGATAATTATTATCATTCTTTATGATGAACATTGATCCTGTTTTATATAAGCGATGCTTATTATTGATAATAAAAACATATCTGATGAGATGTGGATATACCTGCAATCAACATAAACATATGTTTCCTAACTTTGCCGCATGGGAGTCATCAGAAGAGAAGAGACAATTTGTGCGCCGGCAACAGGTTCCGGAGGGGCAATAGCAGTTATCAGGATAAGCGGATCGCAAAGCTTAAGCATCTGCGAGAAGATATTCTTTCCTTTAGATAAGCTATCAAAACTAAGTGTAAATAAGGGCTTTACAGTAATGTATGGAGACATCCGTAATGGTGATGAGATTATTGATGATGTCCTGGTAACCATTTTCAGGGCACCTCACTCGTACACTGGCGAGAACTCTATTGAAATATCGTGCCATGCTTCGCCCTACATAATAAAGAAAATCCTTGAGTTGTTAATCTTTAATGGAGCCATATCCGCCAAACCTGGTGAGTTTACACAGCGGGCTTTCATGAATGGAAGAATAGATCTTTCACAGGCTGAAGCTGTTGCCGACATCATAGCTTCAACGACAAGATCGTCACACAAGGTGGCTATAAATCAGATGAGGGGTGGTTTCTCTGCAGAGATAGGCCGGTTAAGATCTGAACTGCTTAATTTTGCTTCGCTTATTGAACTTGAACTGGATTTTGGTGAGGAGGATGTAGAATTTGCAGACAGAAAAAAGCTTAAAGCTATTGTTACAAGCGTTAAAGAGCTGGCTGACAGGCTGGTTGATTCCTTTCTGCTCGGTAATGTTGTAAAGAACGGTATCCCCGTTGCTATTGTGGGTAAACCTAATTCAGGTAAATCAACACTACTGAATGCTCTATTGATGGAAGAGAAAGCAATTGTATCAGAAATACCGGGTACAACACGTGATACTATTGAAGATACCATTATTATTGATGGAATTGAATACAGATTTATCGATACAGCCGGTTTACGTGAAACCACGGATATTATTGAGACACTGGGTATTAAAAAAACCCATGAGAAGATAAGTCAGGCTTCGGTAATCCTATTGATAGACGACGTATCTGACTCTGCTGAATCGATTAATAAAAGGGCAAGGGCGATCAGAGAGATGATCGGGGAGTCAGAAAAACGCTTATTTATTCTTATCAATAAGATAGACCAGTCTTCTCCCAACCGACAACTTGAAATTGCTGATAAGATCAGAGTCGAAGAGAAGGACACTCTTCTTTTTATCTCTGCAAAAGAAAAATCAGGGCTTGAAATTCTCAGGCAGAAGCTAAGTGAAGTCATTGTAAAGGAAAGGTTAAGTTCAGATGATATAATAATCACAAATATACGACATTATGAAGCACTGCTTCATGTATCTGAAAGCCTTGAAAGAGTTATTACAGGGCTTAATAATCAGATACCTGAAGACCTCATCGCAATTGATATTCGCCAGGCAATTCATTACCTTGGTGAGATAACAGGTGAGATTACATCAGATGAGATACTGAGTAATATTTTCAAAAATTTTTGTATCGGAAAGTAATTTTGACGATTTTGGAACATTTGGTTAACTTTGTTTTAATATTATTATAACCAATCTGCGATGTTGGGAAACTCTAAAAATCCTTTTAGTTTCTTGAATGAATTAAGAAGGCGCAAAGTTGTTAAAGCAGCGCTTGTCTATGCAGCAGTAGCATATACTATACTACAGGCCTCTGACATTATTTTCCCAAGATTGGGACTACCGGACTGGACGGTAACATTTGTAATGATTCTTCTTATTATCGGATTAATTCTTACTATTGTTCTTTCATGGGTATACGATATTACTCCTGAAGGATTACAGATAACAAAAACCGAGGGAAGTAAGCCACAGGAGAATGTCAAGGTACAGCCTGAAAATGATAATGAATTACGGGATATAAATGATAGTCCTGAAGCCGGTTTGGACAAAGGAGATCTTAACCAACAGGTTCAAACTCAGGAAAGTTCTCCGAAAGAGGTCAACCGGACAATTTTAAAACCCAAATCACGCTGGATTACAGGCTTTAAAAAGTATATTTTTCCTATTGTTGTTGTTGCCGTATTATTCATTGTTGTGTTTAAGTGGCAAAGTCTGACACAAATAGTGGGTTTCGGTAATTCCAAAAGGGAAGTTGCTAAATCACATGTAGAAAATGCAGTTAAATACTTCGATATAAAAGATTATGAAGCGGCAAAAGCTGAATTGGAACTTGCATTGGCAAGCGATCCTAAATACTCATATGCATGGAGTACATTAGCTGCTGTAAGTGTCAAACAGGGCAATCTTAACGATGCAATCCTGCAAACCATAGAAGCAATAAAATTTGATCCCACCAATGCGATAGCGGCTTATAATATGGCTATTGCCCTTGACGACAAGAAAGATTTTCACCAGGCAATTGAATGGTATACAAAAGCAATTAAGATAGATTCAACATTAGTTCCTGCGTATAGTGCCCTTGGCAGATTATATAATGTACTAAATCAACCGGTAGACGCTATTCTTATTCTAAGTCAGGCAAGAGATAAATATCCGGAATCAGAATTCATATACCTGATTTACAAAAACCTCGGGAATTCACACTTGCTCATGAATCAGTTCGATGAAGCCATAAAATTTCTGGAGCTCTCCATCGAAATTAAACCAACCGAAGCTGAGACAAATCTATACCTGGCAAAAGCCTGCGAAGCTGCCGGAAAGATGACCAGGAGCATTGATGTATGGCAAAATTATATTGAATTGGAGACGGATACAGCAAAGATCCTCGAGGCAAAAAATCATCTTAAGGAAATTACTATCAGGCACCTTCAGGAGATAATAAGATAGAGTTGGTGGACCGTAAATATCAGACAAAAAACAAAGCGGAGACAATTGCCTCCGCTTTTTTCAACTTCTCCTTTCTTTCCTGTTTTCAGCGTTGCAACACCCTAAAATATTTATAACTAAAAAAAGTTAGTCATACTTGTTATTAATCCATCATTTTTTTCTGCTGAAATCGTTTCTTTTCATCTCTCTATTACCCATGAACTCACCCCCTTAATCCCCCTCTCTGCTTCGCAGAGAGGGGGAATCAGGAAGTATAGCTTTGAGTGCTAAACCATGGTATTTTTACATCTCTCTATTTCTCATGAACTCACCCCCTTAATCCCCCTCTCTGCTTCGCAAAGAGGGGGAATATCCTGAATTACATTGCATTACGCCCCCTCTTTGCGTAGTAGAGAGGGGGCTGGGGGGTGAGTTCATGGGGTGCATTGAGTGCTAAACTATCGTTTTTTTACATCTCTCTATTTCCCATAAACTCACCCCCTTAATCCCCCTCTCTGCTTCGCAAAGAGGGGGAATATCCTGAATTACATTGCATTACGCCCCCTCTTTGCGAAGCAGAGAGGGGGATGGGGGGTGAGTTCATGAAGTGCAGCAGAGAGAGCCTGCCCCGCTTTTTTTTTGTTCTCCTTTCTTTTAGTTCTATCTGATAAGCATTATTTGTCTTACCTCTTCAACATTTCCTGTTCTGAAGAGTACAAAATAGGTTCCATAAGGAGCGTGGCCTCCCTTCTCATACCTGCCATCCCAGTTTATTGTATAACGTCCCGGCTGCATAGCCTGGTTGACAAGCGTACTGACTAACCGGCCATTCAAATCATATACCTTTAGAAGGACATTATTGAGGCTCTCGTTATTATCAGCTATCTCATAATTGATTGTGACTGATTGGCTGAAGGGGTTTGGATTGATCACCCCGAGTTTGGATTCTGATATAGATTCTAATGTTGGATCAGGTTGTGAAAGACCGATATCTGAAATGGCAGATTCAATTTCACCGGATTTGGTCACACCATTCAGTTTTGCAATGATTGCATTTACATCATCAATTAATTTCTGACCATAAGGTGTTTTTTGGATTTTTCCGGTTTTTACTAATGAATTCACTTTGTTTATGAAAGTATTCAGATCATTGATCGCAGTTTTTGTTTTACCCCTGGCTATATTAGACAAGGCATCATTTAATTTATTTATCAGCATCTTGCCATCAATAGCGTTAATGTCACCAGTATTAATCAACCCCTGGATGTAAAGAGCAACAGCCACAATGTCATCGGATGGAGATCTTCCTGCACAGCAGATAATAACTTTAGTAACACTCCCGGTCGATCCTGTTGTGCCGAATTCATTGACTACGAAAAGCTGATCATTAAAGGTATTTATAGCTAATCCCTGAGGAGACATACCTACCGGGATTTTCGAAATTTCTGTCAGAGTGATACCTCCAGTTGACTCAATTCCCGATCCACCTGCGCCATAGGTCATTTTATATACGGTGACCTGATTGTCATAAGTGTTTGAAACATATAGGAATACTCCACTGACATCGGGTTGCACATCCCCAGCCTTTCCACCGGAAGTTGATTTTGCAAGAACTGCTCCAAAAGTATCACTACTTCTATTAATATCAATAAACAAAAGGGCGCCATCCATAGTTGATACTATCGCAAGTCCTGCCTCCGTTACAATTGCTGCATTACTGGTTTTGGTGCCAGAACTGGAACTGTAT
>Ga0315278_10003250_pt1 | contig 14536 bp, 12 predicted proteins | sample YL17G06_0_MG_FD_203880 | JGI IMG/M metagenome (GOLD analysis project Ga0315278, IMG submission 203880) | Sediment microbial communities from Yellowstone Lake, YNP, Wyoming, USA - YL17G06_0 | ecosystem: Environmental > Aquatic > Freshwater > Lake > Sediment | place: USA: Wyoming | collected... | reverse complement strand
ATTGCTTTACAGTGCTACCCTTGCCAACAGCCGTAGTCGTGGCCGGGTATTTATGGGTCATGATGCCTCAATGGAGTTGGGAAGCGCAATCAGCATTACAGCTGATGGAGACTCCACACGTTATAAAAAACAAATTGAAACCGGTTTGATCGACCCGTCAGGTCCTATGATTTCATTTAATCCAAACTCGGGTAAGATTGATGCTGTTACTTCAGCAACTGAGAAATACTATGCTGCAAGAGGTTTAACAACAACAACTATTAACGGCCTTCAGGTTGATGTTACTTACTTACATATTAAAGAGTGGATAGATTGTATCCGTAGCGGAAAAACCCCAAGTGCAAGCATTGAACGTGCTTTTGAAGAAGGGGTAGCCTGCCTGATGGCTCATAAATCATATGTTGAAAAACGGCGTACAGAATGGGACCCGGTTAATAGAAAAATTGTTTAAATCATTTTCAATATTGCAAGATCATAATTATAACATCATAGACGAATAAGAGGATTCTATGAATTGTATTTCTTTAATATTTGTCTCATTCATAGCGTTATTGATGACTTGTAGCTCTTCTCCTGAAAAGCAGAAGTCACCTTTTTTATTTAAGGAGACAGATCAGGGAATTGAATTGCTTGAAAATGGTAATCCTGTATTCTTTTATCAGAGAAAACCAAAATCACTGACAGGTCAGTATGTATGCAATAATTATTTACATCCATTATATAGTATTAATGGAGATATTCTGACAGAAGAATTTCCACCTGATCATCTTTATCAAAGAGGTGTTTTCTGGACATGGCATCAGCTTTATGTTGAAAATAAAAGCATCGGAGATGGCTGGATCAATGATGGTATTTCGCAGGATGTTTTGAATGTGAAGACTGAAAAGAGTAAAGACAGAGCTGAGGTTAACCTGGAGGTTATGTGGAAATCTTCAGCATTTCAAAATGGAAAGCCTTTTATGGTTGAACATACAACCATTATTGTTCACCAGCGGGAGTCAGATTTCCGTAAAATAGATTTTGAAATAACATTAGATCCACTCGTCCCGGGATTTCAGATCGGTGGGTCAGCTGATGAAAAAGGATATGGCGGATTTTGTGCGCGTATAAAACTTCCCGACGATTTGATTTTCACTTCAGAGAATGGACCGGCAACTCCGCAGGATCTTCAGATAAAGGCAGGACCATGGATGGATTTTTCAGGTGGTTTTGGCAATGATTCAGAAGTCAGCGGACTTACAATACTTTGTCATCCGGGTACACCAAATTATCCGGAACCCTGGATTTTAAGAGCGAAGGGCAGTATGCAGAATATTGTTTTTCCAGGGCAGAATAGGATTAGCATACCAATGGAGAAACCGGTTGTTTTACGTTACCGCATTATTATTCATAATGGTAATGCTGGTAGTCTGAATATTCCACAATTACAGTTGGAATATGAAAAAATGTTTAGTAACAAATAAATTTAATACTAAACTATCAGTAATACATCAGAGCTTCAGGCAATCCAAACTCCAGGCACTTATTAGTTACTACTATCCAAATTCAGGACCGCTGATTAAATATTGATTTTCTACTATTCCGGGATAAGGATTGTATTTCAGATACATCCTTATAAAGTGACGTTGTTTCACGAAACCTATTGACTCCAACCATTTAACCAAATCTTCTTTATCCTGAAGGATATCCATGGCAACAGGCTGATTATTCAGTGATTCTAAAGCTTTTGCGATAAGAATTCTGGCTGATTCAGATGAAAGAGCAAAAACAGGTCCTAAATAGTTAAACCTGATGCCGTCTCTTCCAAATATATAACCATCCAGGATGTGATTTCGCCTTAAAAGAAATGCCTTACCCGGGTAATATTGAAGCAAAGCCTGCAAAAGATAACTCCTGTCTGCACCAAAAATACTCTTGTCAAGTTTTAAGACCTCGGAAAAACTTTCCCGGTCAATATGCCGCGGTTCATTATCGGATTCCTTTGGAAATAAATTATTCAGGGAAGTATTTGTCATCCTGAAAATTTTATGCTCCTCAATAAATCCAAGATTCTGATATAAAGGTTGTCCTGCCGGTGTGGCATCAAGCTTAATTGATTCAACCTGGTTTAGTGTGTCAATAATATTTGTAAGAAGCATCTTGCCGGCACCTTGTCCTCTTAAGCTTTTATCAACCAGTACCATTCCTATCCATGCAACTTTATTTGAATGATTTAAAGCAGTTGCTGTTCCTGCAACTCTATTATGATGTTCGGCAACAAGGCAGCTATTCAGAGGATTTTCAAGTAACAATCTCCAGTCTTTTTCTGTCTGGTTCCATCCTTCAGTATTTGATAAACCAATTGCCTGATCCAGGTCATTTAGTATCATGGGCCGTATTTTAAATGAAGGATTTTCCGGCATATTCAAAATCTGTTAACTATTATGAGAACCACCTGTCAATATTCTCAGCTATAAACGCATCATCGTTGAGTTCAGGGTAAGCAGCATATATCCTGTCTATTTCTTCTTTCTGTCCGGGTGAAAGCACCTCATTTCTGTTCAGAGTCCATAGTCCTTCCAATAACCCCTGGCGGCGAAGTATTTCATGTAATCCGACAATACATCCTGAGAAGTTATTGGCTGCATCAAAAAAGGCGGCATTGCTGTCAGTGATTTGGTTTGCAAGGACCAACGATCGTCGAATGTCATTGTCAAACTCGCCACAGTGAACAGCTTCCAGTAATTTAACTGCTGAATGGGTCCATACTGCCCAATGTCCCAGTAACCCACCTGCTATACGTTTCTTTATGATCTTTTTATCATAAGTGATCTTGTATTCCGTAAGAAGATCAACCAGGATGTTATCGTCATTCCCTGTATATAAGGCAATGTTTTCAGCCCGCCCTGATTCAATAACTCCTCTGACAACATCAAATGTCTGATAACGGTTAAAGGGGGCCATCTTTATTGCAATAACATTTTCTATCTGTGCAAACTCACGCCAGAAATTGACATCCAGCTTTCTCCCTCCAACGGCAGGTTGCAGGTAAAACCCAATTACAGCGATAACTTCAGCAACAGCCTTACAGTGTTTGATAATATCACTATTGGTTGAATCATGGAAGGCAGCCACACTCAATAGAACAGCATTAAATCCATGCTGCAAAGCCAGTTGTGCCTCCTTTATTGCCTGGTCGGTTTTGCCTATGACTCCTGCAATACGGATTATCGGATTTTTTGTTTTTAAAGTAAACCTGCTGAACTCTTCATTGGCAATCTCCAATAGAGGTGTATAGAGGTCAATTTCAGGCAGCCGTATTGCAAACTGTGTAGTATGAACTGCAACAGCAACTCCCCCGGCACCGGCATCTAAATAATATCGTATTAATGCCCTTTGCCGCCGCTCATCCAGTTTGCGTTTACTGTTTAATGCAAGAGGGAGGGCAGGTATCACAACCCCATTATTTAAAGAAGTCATAATATCAATTGGAATTGTTTTATTCATAACAATGCAAGTTTTTAATATTTGCCATCTCTTACTTCAAAATGTGTTGGTTTACCCAATAATTCTTTGTCCTCTTTCAACCATCCTACAATCCATTTTATCACTTGGTCTGTTGGTACCTTTGGTTGGCCATATAAACCAAATGCCTGTTTGGAATTGCTCAGAAGAGCTGTGGTAGCCTCCTTATTTACAAGAACAGGCTTCACTCCAAACAATTTTCCAAATTCCTTAGCCACTTCATGGACGGAAAGAATTTCAGGCCCGGTTATGTTTAAAACTTTAGCAGGACTATTAACCTGTTCCAGAGAACGGAGAACGAAATTATTCATATCGCCCTGCCATATCACATTAAAAAAGCCCATGGCCAGATCAACAGGCTGGTTGTTTTTAACTTTCAAAGCTATATCTGTCAAAACTCCGTAACGCATTTCAACTGAATAATTAAGACGTATAAGTGCTACTTCTGTTTTGTTTTTAATGCTACCATATTCAAACATTCTTTCTCTTCCCAGGCATGATTGTGCATATTCGCCTGTTGCGACCGGTCCATCTGTCTCCACCGATCCCCCTGATTCAACAGTAACAAGCGGATATACGCAACCTGTTGAGAAAGCAACTATCCGTGAATGGCTGAAATGATCAGCAACAATCGCCGGCAAATAAGAATTGACGGCCCATGTCATCGCAAGGTTATCTATTGAACCAAACTTCATTCCTGCTAAAAAGAACACATTTCTGAGGGATGGCAAGCTATTGGTAAATTTTGTATCTAATAAGTCTCCATGAATTGTTTCGATTCCGTATTTCTCAATTTTTTTTTGCTGGTCATTATTTTCAAATAGCGACACCCCAATAATTCTTCTTTTACTTCCTGTTTCGTCGCAGGCCCGTTTTGCCATACGTGCCAGGGATTGCCCGATTTTACCGGAGACGCCTAAAAATATCAGATCTCCGTCTAATCGTGAAAACATTTCAATCACCCCGGCACCTGGTCTTGACAGGAGTTCTTCAAGCTGTTCAACATTTCCTATTTTTTCAGGATAAGCATTCATTGTTAATTCCTCCATTTTAATATTATATCTTTATATATATGTACTGATTGTTCCAGTTTCTGAAGATAGCAATACTCATCCGTCTGATGTGCCATTTCCGGTTGCCCCGGACCCAGAATTACTGTAGGAACACCGTTATAGACCCTTTGCAGCACAGATCCGTCGGTTAAATAGGGAATGGCTTTAGGGAATGTTTTATCTGCCCTGTCTACTCCGCAGACATCATAGACCAACTGAATAAATGGATCTGTTTCGTCTGTTGATACCGGGTTGAGATTAACCAGTGTTTCAAGAACTGTCTCATTACCAAGTTCTTTGCCAAGTTTTATAAGTATTTTACTGTGGTCAGTTTTTGTTGTTGACCTGATATCTATTGTAAATTCAGCATGGTCAGGTACAGAATTAATATTCATCCCGCCGTTTATCTTACCTACATTAATTGTAGGTAATCCAAGCAGAGGATCTCTCTCTGTTTCAAAATTAAAATCTATAATTTTCATAATTGATCTGGCGGCTTTGTAAATGGCATTAACTCCGAGCTCAGGCATTGATGAATGGGAGGTTATGCCCGAGGTAACAGCATTTAAATAAAGTGCCCCTTTATGACCTGTAACCGGAATGTTAGAAGTAGGTTCTCCGACTATTATTGCGCAGGCTTTTCCAGGATCCTTTATCGCTTTAACAAGTTGTTGAACCCCCAGACATCCCAGTTCTTCTCCTGCCGTAAAGATAAGCCTTATTCCGCCTTCAGGAGGAGTTTCATTAAATGACTGAACAGAAGCTAAAATCATTGCAGCCAATCCGCCTTTCATATCACTCGATCCCCGGCCCCATATCTTCCCTTCACTTATTTCACCGGCGAAAGGATCAATACTCCACTTTTTATTTCCAAGCGGAACTGTATCAAAGTGCCCTGAAAGGACTATTGGTGGCTCTTTGCCCGATAATCCTTTCTCGGCAATAAGATGTAAACGGTCTTTTTCAAAAGCGTAATATTCTGTGTGAAAGCCAAAGCCGGAAAGCAGATCCCCTACAAATATAGCAATTTCTCCTTCATTCCCCGGCGGGTTTATACTATTGAAAGACAGCAGTTTCTTTGTTAATGAAATAACATCCATAACCATTCTGATAAATCCCTGTTGATAGTCAGGTGATTGAGAAAATATTCAATTTAAACGATTCCCTTTATGTTATACAACATGATTTTTAATTAACATTTATGTAGCCAAAGATAATAATACATTAACTAATCGTAAATAATACCAGGCGATAATAAACACTTTGGATCAGATGTGTAAAAATGATGCTGATTAAATTGTGAGAGCGAAGAATTTATACTATTTTGCAATAAGATTGTTCAAAATCCTGACCTCATGATAAATTTTTTTTTGGCTGCCCTTTTGCGGGTTTTTTTGATAAAAATTATCTTTTTCAATGGATCTCTTTTTGCCGGTGACGTGAAAATAATCGATTCAAGACATTATAGTAATGTATTTGGAGAAATGAGGAACTTCCGTCTCTTTTTACCTCCTGGTTATTTTGATAATCCTGATAAGAAATACCCTGTAATCTATTTTTACCATGGATGGTCTCAAAGATATTTTGGAAGTGGTCCGGATGGTTATAATTCCTACGAAAAAGAGAATGATAATAAAGGCGATAATATTGCAAACTTTGTAGCTGCTCATGATGTTATCGTTGTTAAACCTGACGGGTATAACCGGAGTTCCGGCGAGGAGTACTATTTGCGGCCATATAATGTTTCACCGGTAGAAACATTCCGCCAGTATCCAATCTATTTTCCGGAACTTGTTAATTATATTGATGCCAATTATAAAACCATAGCTGACAGAAATCACAGAGCTATCTCAGGTCTTTCAATGGGTGGTTTTATGTCCTTCTGGATAGGTGGAAAATATCCGCATTTAATATCGGCAATTGGAAATTTTTGTGGTTCACCAGAATTCATAGTCGGGCCTCGGAATTTTCCTGTCGAATACCGGCATATTGATATGTATAATAATTATGCAGGTATTAATGTCCGTCTCAATTATGGCAACGAAGATTTTATTCGTTATTACCATAGGGATTTGAATAGGGTCTGGCTCCGGGTGATGGATAATTATGAATACAAAATTTATGAAGCCGCTCATTCTACCTGTGGCATGGGGGAAATGTTTGAGTTCATAATGAAAACTTTTGAGAATCCTCCTGCAAAACCTGCCAGATGGGATCATATTGATGTTTATCCTGAATTTTCAGTCTGGGATTATGATATTAGTTCTGACCGCGATGTTCCTGGTTTTACAATACTGGAAAATGTTGATAAAAGAGGTTTCCGGTGTTCAGTACGGGAGCATCTTCCTGATGGGGAATTAATGTCGTTTGTAAGTTTATCTTTAACAACACCTCCTGCCTATGAAAAAAACACTTTATATACTCTGAATGATGTTGATATCAAAACCTATAAAGCAAAAAGTTATGCTTTAAAAAGCGATGACTCTGGCAGGTTAATGATTTTTATAAACGGGAGTAGTCATGAGATCGGAATAAATAAAACCGGAGATGAAGCTAATATCTGCATGGCATCATTATCATATGGAAATAAGGGCCTTGCAATGCTAAACAGCGATGTTAATGTAAAAATAAAATTGCTTAATAAAGGTCTTGCGAAAGGAGAGGGGATAAAGGCTACATTGTCAGTAACCGGGAATAGTGCTTCTGTTATTAAAGCCGAAGCTGATTTTGGTACTATAGGGATAAATGAAACAGGGGAGTCCAATACATCATTCACATTTCGTGTTCAATCCGACAGCATCGAAATTGAAAAATTTATGCTGACAATAAAGGATAAAAATAATAATGAGTGGAGTGACTTTTTTGAGGTCCCTTTGTTTAAGGACCTTCCCAAACTAAAAGAGATTGAAATAGCCGACGGTAAAACAGTTATTGTCGCTACCCAAGGTGTAGATTCTGAAACGGTTGTATTAGGTTCCGGAAATGGCGATGGAATTGCAAATCCGGGGGAATCTATTGTGCTACTTGTCAAAGATCTTAACAAATTATGGCGTACAAATTTGGTTTTTTCCGATAAATATGTCAATCCGCATGGAATAAATATCAGAAAGTCTGATAATTGGGGTGCTTATGATCATGTAGGAGGTTCAGCAAAATATTCAGTTCCTGTAATATCGTCAGACTGCCCTGATAATCAGGTTATTGATTTCATTGCAGAATACTGGCTTCCCGATAATCCAAATCACATCATTAAACAAGGCAAAATAAGTATAAAAGTTTCCGGTAGGGATATTACTCCTCCTGAATTGCAATGGGTGAGGATTCCCGGTGATAATGTTATTCAAGCCAAAATTTATGACGGCTCAATGATTCATAATGTTAAGGCAAAACTTATTTTAAAAGATAATCCGAATATATATTTTGAAGTTAAATTGAATGACAATGGCGGATATGGAGACAGGGCACAGGATGATAATGTGTTCAGCTATGAAATTCCGGAACAGAAATTCGGATTATTCCAGGTAGAAATTACAGCAATAGATTCATTTGGGAATTTGATGACAAAGAAAAGTCCTGATATTTTTGTCTTGCACTGAGAAGATATTGCAAGCAATTATAAGCTACTTATTAATGATTAATCATTTATTAATTAATAAATTATGAAAACAACGGGAAAATTAGTGTTTAAACTTATTCTTTTTTGCATCATCTTAACAGGTGTAAATGTAGATAACGGATTACTTGCTGTTAGTCCTGACCCCGGATCAATTACAATCAAAAAGAGCCAGGATTTTAAAGTTACCGGTGATGGACGCTCTGACAAATGGAAGAGTACCGGGTGGGTAAATGTTACTCAGCAAGGTTCAGATCAATCTGGTTACCAGACTAAAGCTAAAGTGCTTTATTCTGAAACGGGAATCTACTTTCTATTCGATTGTGAGGATAAAACGCTCACATCAGCTATGAAAGCTGATAATCTTAACCTGTATGAAGAAGATGTTGTTGAAGTATTCTTATGGACGGATGAGAGTTTCCCTGTTTACTTTGAGTATGAACTTTCTCCGCTTAATTACGAATTGCCTATTATCGTACCCAACAACAAAGGAACATTTTTTGGGTGGCTTCCCTGGCATTATGAAGGTGAAAGGAAAACGCAGCATGAGACAAGCACTGCCGGAGGGAAAAAGGAAAGCGGTAGTACCGTATCAGGCTGGATAGCAGAATTTTTTATTCCATATAAATTACTTGTTCCATTGAACCAGGTTCCGCCTGTGTCAGGAACAAAATGGAGAGCAAACATGTATCGTATTGATTATGATAATGGGGCAACACATTTTGCATGGCAGGAAATAACGAAATCCTTCCATGAGTATAATAATTTTGGCACATTTATTTTTGAGTAGAAGAGGTTTAAAATGTTCTGATTATTGTTAAAACTCTGTAGTTGAAGAATATACTATCTTTCCTCCAACGATAGTCATAACAGATTCAATGTCTTTGATCTTATCGACAGGACAGGTGAGAATGTCATCAGTAAGGATAGCCATATCAGCCAGTTTCCCTGTTTCAATAGATCCTTTTATTGATTCTTCAAATGATGCGAAGGCATTATTTATTGTGTAAATTTTCAGAGCCTGTTCTCTTGTAAGAGCTTCAGAAGCGCCGATGACTGAACCCCTTTCAGTATTTCTGGTCACCATAGTCCACATTGCCAGAAATGGATTGTAAGGATTAATGGAGGTATTAGCATCCCATTTTACCATGTGGTCTGATCCTCCGTTGATCATAACACCTGCATCAACCATTGACTTGTTTGGATGAAATGTTTCAATCCTTTCTTTCCCAAGGATATATTCCATAGCATCTGCATCTTTGTAAAACCATGCCGGTTGTATATTCGCATAAACCCCAAGTTCTTTCATGAGCTTTATTGCATCTCCTGTGAAAAAATTGCCATGTATTATTGAAAACCGTTTTTCCTGTATGGATTTTGACTTGTCTGCTTCATTAAAAACATCGAGTAATAAGTCAACTGATCCTCCTCCGGTGGCATGGGCCGTAAAACTCCAGTTGAACTCATTGGCCACTGAAACTATTGCAAATAATTCTTCCCGTGAATAATTGATAACTCCTCTGTAAGCCGGGTCTTCGATCCCGAAAACTTCACCTGCTTTCTCACCCCATGGTTCCTGTAAGTACGCTGTACCCGTAAGAATTCCACCGTCTAAAAGTATTTTCAACGAACCGATCCTTACCCATTCATCACCATATCCTGTAATGTGCTCATACTTCTTTAACTCTTCTTTAACTGATTCTTTTGTAATTTTCCCCTCTGTGTGAAGAAGTATGTTCTGATAGATCCTGGCCGTAAGAATTTTTTTGTCGGCCATATCACGGTACATCTTTACAGATTCAAAATCGCCGGCACCGGAAAACAGGCTCGTAATACCATAGTGGTTATAACGCTTCAGCATTTCTTTTAAAGCATCCTGAATTTCCTGATGTGAAAATAACTTCTGTGGAGGTACTTTCAGCAGGCTAAATGCAGAAGCCCTTATGAATCCTGTTGGCAATCCTGTCTTTTTGTCTTTTATTATCCCGGGATGATCAGTTTTGCGTGTGATACCCGAAAGATGCAAGGCAGAGGAATTTATCATTCCTCCGAACGATCCGTTCAAAAACAGGGGATGATCAGGAGCAACACTGTCAAGCTCTGCAAGTGCCGGTTGCCTCATTTCGATTAGTCGCGTTGAAAAAAACTTAGGAAATATGATCCATTTCCCCTTCTCCTTAATCATTGTCTGGCCTTTTATCCATATAAGAAGCTGATCCATATTATGAACATCAGGTATCTCTTCATCAAGCTCACTGAGCGAAGCCGGTTCAGGGTGAAGATGAGAATCGATTAATCCGGGTATAACTGTTTTTCCTTTAAGATCAATAGTTTGTGTCTTGCTGCCTGTAAGTCTCCTCATCTGGCTGTTTGTTCCCACAGCTATTATCTTATCTTTCGATATTGCAACGGCATCAGCGATGGTAAAATTATTATCTACAGTAACAATTTTCCCGTTTAAAAGAATAAGGTCAGCATAAGTCATTGGTTTACATGCTAAATGAATTAATAAATAGGTGATAAGAACAATTATTGGTACTACATTTTTTTTTTTCATACATGCTTTTTTAAACGGTTTCATTAAAGATGAACATGACTTTGCCTGGAAATCAATGAAAGTATGTTAATGTTTACGAATACTCATAATATTTAATAATCTTATAAATATTTTGATATGATTCATGTAAATTTACCAAATCATCGATGAATATCCAAAAGGATATAAATTAACTTAAGTTCCAATATTATGACACAATGTATTTTTCACCCTGGCATTAAAAAACTAATTTACATTTGTTTAATTTCCGGTATTTTTCTTATCTATCTCACTGATTGTGATGCTCAATACAGACCTTCGTTGTTTTTCAGGGAAGACTGGAGAGAAATTCCGGCAGCTACTCCTGTTACTCAGGAACACGTCGCTAATAAAGACCTTGTTCTTGGATTATATGGCCCCGGGTGCGATAGTATAAAGAAAAGCCACCATGATACTCCCGCTGATGATCCTTATTATATCTGGTCGGGTACATGCCTGGGGAATTGGGTCGTAACGTTAAAAAATACTAAATCATATGTTGATTTAAGCGGATATGCAAAAATCATCTGGAGATCCAAACAAAGCGGACTCAGGTGCCTGCATCTTGTACTTAAGCTTGCTAACGGGACCTGGTTGGTCAGCAGCCAATGCGATGATCTTTCAAAAGATTGGCGAAGTCACGAAATCAATATTATGGATATCAATTGGTATTCTTTGAATATTAAGTCTGTTATTGAAGTGAAACCTGTAAGCTACGTAGATCTTTCCATAGTGGACGAAATAGGTTTTACTGATTTGATGACAGGGGGGGGTAGTGACGCATGTTCCCGGATTGACTGGATTGAAGTTTATGGTATATCTGTTGACCGAAAATGAACTCCTTATTTTTATTTATTATTTTTATCATGTTGCCTGAATTTTTAGCCCTTTGTCAGATAAAACATAATGTAACTAAAGAGGTCGATAGAGAAAATCTTTTTTTAACTCATATCCATCATAATAACAGATAGTTACATTAAAATTGACATGTGACTGACATAGCGGATGCTTACCCGGGAGCAAGCTGGAAGTTAGAAATTTATTCTCTGCTCAATCGTCAACCAATTCCGGATTTTTTTAATTTTAACTTTTTACTTTTTACTATTTATAGTAATTATTAATGGTTTTAACCTGATCGACGGGATCGACGGACTTGCTTCCGGAATAGGAATACTGACTGCATCTGTCTTCGGCACCTGGTTTTGGATGACCGGGAATATTGCATACACAATATTCAGTTTTTCATTTATCGGAGCTCTGGCAGCCTGTTTCTGCTTCAATGTATTTGGTAAAAAGAACAAAATATTTCTCGGTGATACAGGATCCCTGGTGAGCTGATTTGTCATAGGAGTTCTGGTATGCCGTTTTTTGGAGCTTGAATTAGTAACTAAGGGAGTTACAGATATTCCTTCAGCCCCGACAGTTGTTTGTGGCATTCTTATAGTTCCGCTATTCGACTCACTGCGAGTGTTCATACTGAGAATTGTACAGGGCAAATCTCCTTTCAAAGCCGATCGTCAGCACCTGCACCATCGTTTGCTGCAACTGAGATGCACACATCTTCAGGCTACACTCATTCTTATTTCTGCAAATCTGTTATTCATTGTATTATCTTATTTGCTTCGGGGAATTGGAATTGTCTGGCTTATGTGTGTAATTCTGGGATTAGCAAGCCTGATGTCGTATATCCTGGTTATTTTTGCCAAAAAAAGAACCGGAAAAGTAATTGATTCTGTTCAGTCTGTTCATTCGGTCGTTGATATCCGGAATGAGAGAAATAAAATGAAAAGAATATTTGAAAAGCAACTCAGAAGGAAAGTTATTTTGGATTCCTCTGAAAAAGTTAATACCGGTTGAAATTTGGTGAGTGACTATTTTAATTTACTTTTTTCAACTTTCTTATTAATTGATCTTAAAAAGCGCATCTCAGCGTCTTTTTTTATTTGCCGCACACCGCAGACCGCATGCCGTGTTCCGGGGTGAGTTCATGTTGCCTGGAATATCACCTCCACCAATTTTTTTGCACTGGCAAGGTTACAGAAGTTCTCCAAAAGTAGCTTCTGGCGAGCTAGTATCATCTCTTCTGTGAATCTTTCCTGCATTAAGAGATTAACTTTTCTGATGATCTCTTCATCGGTATCTGCAACATGGCATAAATTACCGATATATGCGCTTTCAGCAATGATAGAATTTACCAGGCAATGTCTCCCGGCATAAAGTGCAATTAATAGTTTAAGTTTAAAACCATTGGTTGCTAAAGCAGGAAGAATATGTATATGTGCATTAAGGATAAGACTTGTCATTTCGTTATTATCAGGATTTGAAACGACCTGAATATTTGAATATAGTGAAGCATTATATAATAAATGCTCAGGAGGATTTTTGCCGGCTATTATACAATGATATGATATTCTGGAAAACACATTTGAGATCAGGGAATCTGCAATCAGAGCATTCTCATTTACTGATAAATCACCATGATATAAAATGTATTCTCCTGTCCCTGGTAAGCTTACAGTTTTGCTATATGGGTGGAAAGGTGCTAATAAAACAGCATTGTGATATTCATTATTGAAATATTTCTGTTCACTATTTGATATTGGTAAAATACAGTCTGCTTTACCAAGTACTTTTTCATACCGTTTTAATTTTGCCGATTCAAAAAGAAAATAGATCTTTTTGAAAACGTTTAATTCGTTATTTGCCAGATTATGATAATACTTGTGTTCGATATTGTGGAGACGTACCAGTTTTTTTCGATTCGAAAGAGCAGGATGATTGATATAATAAGTTGTATGCAGACCATCAAAAAGAATAGGATAATCGTTTCTTATAAGATTATTCAATAAGATCTTGGATTTTCGGCTGGAAACTACATAAGGAAGCAAAGAAAAATGTTGCACAAAGCCAGATTTTCTGGGATAATAGCTTATTGTTTCACAAAGCGATTCTAATTCTTTTTGGTGAGGACGCCCATATTCAAAACAATGTAAATGGATGTGAACACCAAGATTATGTAATGACTGGATACGATAAAAAGTATCAATCATTCCTCCGTAATCCGGCGGATATGGGATATTTAAAGTTAAGATATGAAGGTCTTTGCTCAAGTTATCAGTGTAAATTCTGAAAAGTCCACAATCCAGTCATTATCAATAACTTCGGACTTAAGTCCGGGCTTATTGAACCGCCTTAAGAATCGGGCTTTCCGCGTGTTGCTGAAGCTTCAGCGGAGGGGCAAGCCCTTAATTCTTCTGCTTGCGATAATCTCAATAAATATACATGGCGAAATGGGAGGGGCTAACAGTCGTATCCCTCTCAATTGAACATCTTTTTGTAATGATGTTATGATATTTGTGGTGTTATGTAATATTAATAATAATTTACCTCTAAATTACTTTTATTAGTTTATAAGGGTTAATATTTAATGTAATGATAATAATATTCTTTAAACTCCATTGAAGTTTATGTCATACCTTTGATTAATATTTAATACTCTTGAAAGTAACTCCTTCTCTGACCTTAATTTTAGAACATAGTCTTTTTAATTAATAACTAATTCTTTATCCTATGAAAAAAAAGATTTTGCAAATGCTCCTCCTGGGTATGTTTGTACTTTTTTCGAGTGCAGCATATGCCCAGATAAAAGTGAGCGGTGTAGTTAAAAGCTCCGCGGGAGAAACACTTCCGGGGGCAACTGTCTTAGTCAAAGGTACTACTATTGGTGTCCTTTCTGGTTCCGATGGAAAATACAGCCTTACTGTTCCGAGTACCGCGTCAATCCTGGTTTTT
>Ga0315278_10003249_pt1 | contig 14536 bp, 13 predicted proteins | sample YL17G06_0_MG_FD_203880 | JGI IMG/M metagenome (GOLD analysis project Ga0315278, IMG submission 203880) | Sediment microbial communities from Yellowstone Lake, YNP, Wyoming, USA - YL17G06_0 | ecosystem: Environmental > Aquatic > Freshwater > Lake > Sediment | place: USA: Wyoming | collected... | reverse complement strand
CGGCGCGACTTGATGAAGTAGGGCACCCAGATGAGGACCACGAGCAGGTTTCCGGCAAGGGCGCCGTAGACCGAGGGTCCGATGGTGGCCGCGGCGGCAGGGATCATCCTCGCGACGAGGATATCGCCCACCTGGATCACCACCCTCACGATCAGGAAGACGATCATCGCGCCCGGGAATGCCCGCCGCTTCGTGAAGAAGAGGTAGAGGAGCACGATGGCCCAGACGAGCAGCGCCGCATTGGCCACCAGCTCGCCCACGATGAGCGGGCCGAAGAGCGGGTGATAGGCCCGCGTGCCCGGCGTCGTCACCACCTGCCATGTCGCCGGATCGAGCGGGCGCAGGCCCCGGACGATCTCCGCCCCCAGGCGTATCGGCGTGAGACATAGGCCGACGGCGACCAGGTAAAGCCATCCGCCGATGCCGCTCACCGCGACTCGAGATCGATCCTCCGCCATCTGGGTCTCCTCTCCGGCGCTCGATGCTGGTACGAGCAGACTAGCCGCGGGGCGCGCCATTGACAAGGCCGGCGCCTGCGGGACACCATGCCGCTCATGCGCACCGTGGACCTCTCCTTTCCGCTGAAGCCGCACTTCCGCTGGAAAGTCGCCAGCGAGCGGCGCTCGACGCATGAGTCGGGCGCCATCTTCCAGTCCACCATCTTCACCTCGAGCTGCCACGCGTATACGCACGTGGACGCGCCCGTGCACTTCCTGCCCGGCGACCGCGACATCGCCCAGATGCCCGTGGATCAGTGGATGGGCCCCGCGGCGGTCGTGGACCTGACGCATCTGGGCGAGAACGGCGAGGTGACGGTGGCAGATCTCGAGCGCCGGGGCAGCCATGTCGAGCGGGGCGACATCGTGCTCTTGCGCACCGACTGGCCGCTCAAGTGCCAGGTGGAGAGCGAGCGCTTCTGGCGCGAGGCGCCGTTCACGGGTCGCGGCGCCTGCGAGTGGCTGGTGAAGCGCGGGGTCAAGGCGGTCGGCTACGACTACCCGCCCGACTACGCGATCCGCACCATGATCTTCGAGCCCGGCACGCCCGTCACGCGGCACGACTGTACGACCCACGACGTGTTCTTCCCCGCCGGCATCACCGTGATCGAGTACCTGACCAACCTCGACCAGATCCAGGCGCCGCGCTGCCGCTTCATCGCGCTGCCGCTCAAGCTCGAGGGCGCCGACGGCTCGCCGGTGCGTGCCATCGCCCTCGTCGACTAACGCGCCGGAACGAGCACGATGTCGAAGCGGCCGGCGAGCGCGCCCGCCTCGGCGCCGTCGGCGGGGCGCAGCGTCACCGACAAGGCGTCGCGGACGCGCTGGCCTCCGAAGTAGCCGGAATTCTCTCGCCCCGGCTCCCCGACGACATACATCTGCGTGACGAGTGGCCGAAAGCGAGGGTGTGTGACCTGGAAGTGGACGTGCGGCGGGCGGGACTCGTACGGCACCGGGCGGATTGTCCGGAAGCGATAGGCGCCCGTCCCGTCGGTCCGCGCCTGACCATAGCCCTGGAAGTTCAGGTCGCGTCGCCCCGGCGCGCCATCTTTGGGCGGCAGGTAGCGTCCATAAATATCAGCCTGCCAGATCTCGACCAGCGCGTCGCCGACCGGGTTGCCGTTCGTATCCGTCACGCGGCCGCTCACGTGAAGCACGGTGCCCTGTGCCCGGCCCTCCCGGCCCTTGATCACCACGAGGTCGGCGTCGCGGTCCTCGGGCAGCACGCTCGGATAGAATGGCCCGAGCGTCTGCTCCGGCGTCGGCGCGAGCGCTGCCGCCCACGCCCCTCCCGCAAGAGCAAGAGTCAGGGCCAGTGCGGCCAGTCTTCGCATGTGATCAGCCCCGCCCGGCCAGCGCGCGCTCCACGCGCTCGAGCTGGTCGCGCGTGCCCAAAGCCAGCAGCCGGTCGCCGGCAGCCAGCGCCATGTCGCCCGGCGGGTTCACCACGGGGTTGCCGTCGCGCATGATGGCCAGCACCGTCGCCCCCGTGGCCTGACGCAGGGCAAGCGCCTCGAGGGTGCGGCCCACCCCCGGGCTCTCGGCTCCGACGGCCACGGCCTCGATGTTGAGGGATTCATCGCCCCGGCGCAGCGCAGTCTCGAAGAAGTCCACAACCGTGGGGCTCAAGATCAGGTGGGCGAGGCGGTGACCGCCGATGGCGTACGGGCTGATGGCGCGGTCGGCGCCGGCGCGCGTGAGCTTGGGCACGCTGGTCTCGTCCACGGCGCGCGAGACGATGTGGAGGGTCGGGTTGAGCACGCGCGCCGAGAGCACGATGTACATGTTGGTCGCGTCGTTGGCCGTGGTGGCGATGAGCCCGCGGGCGCGCTTGACTCCGGCGCGCTCGAGCACGGCATCGTCGGTGGCATCGCCCTGGAGACAGAGCCAGCCGTGCTCCTCGGCCTGACGCACGCTGACCTCCGCGGGGTCCACGACCAGGAAAGGCACGCGGGCCTCGGCCAGCTCCTGGGCGGCCTGGCGCCCCACGCGGCCGAGACCGGCCAGGATGATGTGCCGGCTCAGCGCCTCGATCCGCTTGTCCATCTTGCGTCTCCCTGTGGGATCGGCCAGCCGCAGCGCGACGATGTACTCCATCACCACGCCGAAGGTGTAGAAGAGGCTGCCGACCCCCACGATCGCGATGACCATGGTGAAGATCCGCCCGGTCGAGTTGAGTGGCTTGACCTCGCCGTACCCAACCGTCGTGATGGTCGTCACCGTCATGAAGAGCGCGTCGAGCCACGTGCCGCCGACGGCGCGCCAGAGCCAGAAGTAACTGAATGTTCCGCCGACGACCACGGTAAAGACCACCGCCAGCGGCAGGATGAGGCGCGCCCGGAGTCTCGGGATATCAGCGCTGTGAAACGTCGGGGCACCGTCCACCACGGCCCTACCTTACCCCGCCACCCCGCGCAGCGACAATTCTTGGGCCCGGTGGCAGGACACGGCGTGCCCGGGCGCGATTTCCTGGAGCGCCGGCGTCTCAGTCCGGCACTGCTCGGTCGCGTAGGGGCAGCGCGGGTGGAAGTGGCAGCCGGGAGGCGGGTTGGACGGATCCGCCACCTCGCCCTCGAGGAGCAAGCGCTCGCCGCGCAGCCGTGGATCCGGCTTCGGCACCGCCGCCAGCAGCGCCTCGGTATACGGATGCTTCGGCGTCGCGAAGAGAGCTTCCGTCGACGCCAGCTCGACGATGCGGCCGACGTACATGACGGCGACGCGGTCGCTCACGAGCCTGACCACCGACAGGTCGTGCGCCACGAAGAGATACGTGAGCCCGAGCTGGTCCTGGAGGTCCTGCATCAGGTTGAGGATCTGCGCCTGCACCGAGACGTCGAGCGCCGACACCGGCTCGTCGGCGACCACGAGGCTGGGGTTGAGCGCGAGGGCACGCGCGATGCCGACCCGCTGACGCTGGCCCCCGCTGAAGGCGTGCGGGTAGCGCCGCATGTACTCGGGCCGGAGCCCGACCAGGCGCAGCAGCTCCACGACGCGGTCCAGCCGCTCCTGCTTGCTGCCCACGCCGTTGGCGACGAGGGGCTCCGCGACGATGTCGAGCAGTGTGCGCCGCGGGTTCAGCGACGAGAACGGGTCCTGGAAGATCATCTGCATCTGGCGGCGGAGCGGTTGGAGCTCGCGCTTGGACAGCGCCGCGACATCGAGCACCTGTCCGCTCGCGGCGTGGAAGAGGATCCGGCCCTCCGTCGGGGTGAGCGCGCGCAGGATGCAGCGCGAGGTCGTGGTCTTGCCGCAGCCGCTCTCGCCGACCAGCGACAGCGTCTCGCCCCTCTCGACATGGAAGCTCACGTCGTCCACGGCGCGCACAACGCCCACCTGTCGCCGGAGAAATCCCTTGCGGATGGGGAAGTGCTTCCGCAGTCCCTGGACGTCCAGCAGGCGGACGGCGCCCGGCGCGTTCACGGAGCGCTCTCCCCGTAGAGAAAGCAGGCCGCGTCGTGCCCGGCGCCGACGCTCTGCGAGGGCGGCTCGATCTGGTCGCAGCGCCCCGGCATGAAGTCGGGGCAGCGCGGGTGAAAGGGGCAGCCGGCGGGACGGTTGTAGGGATGCGGGATGGAGCCCTCGATGACGGGCAGGCGCGAGCGCACGCGCGCCTTGATGCTGGGCATGGAGCGGAGCAGGGCGCGTGTGTAGGGGTGCTGGGGGTCGTGGAAGATGGCGTCCACGGGCCCCTGCTCGACGACACGGCCGAGGTACATGACGGCGACCTCGTCGCACATCTCGGCGACCACGCCCAGGTTATGGGTGATCAGGATGATCGCCATGCCCTCGCGCCGCTGGAGGTCGGCCAGGAGCGCCAGGATCTGCGCCTGCGTGGTGACATCGAGCGCCGTGGTCGGCTCGTCGGCGATCAGGATGCGCGGGCTGCAGGACAGAGCCAGCGCGATCATGGCCCGCTGCCGCAATCCGCCCGAGAGCTGAAACGCGTACTCGTCCACACGGCGCTCGGGGCTCGGCACACCGACCAGCCGCAGCGCCGCGACCGCGCGATCCCGCGCCTCCCGCTTCCCGACACCCTGGTGCAGCCGCACGGTCTCGACAATCTGATTGCCTATGGTGTGGACGGGGCTGAACGAGGTCATCGGCTCCTGGAAGATGAGCGCGATGTCCGCGCCCCGGATCCGTCGCATCTCTTTGCCGTCGGGGTCGAGCTTCGTGAGGTCCACACCCGTCTCGTCGCCATCGCGCCGCAGCAGAATCGAGCCCGAGACAATGCGCCCGGGCCGCTCGACGATTCTCAAGATCGACCGGGCAGTAACGCTCTTGCCGCACCCACTCTCCCCCACGATGCCAAGCGTCCGCCTCGGATACACATCGAGGTGCGCCCCATCCACCGCCCTGACTGTCCCCTCCTCGGGGGAAAAGTAAGTGCGCAGATCACGCACCTCCAAAATAGGTCGCGGCATTGCCGCCACTAGCCGCCCCCGACGACAGGACCCGCACGTCTCGCGTGTAACAGTTCGCTCATGATCGAACGAGACCCGCTACTGCCCGTACGGGTCGGCGGCATCACGCAGGCCGTCGCCCATGAAGTTCAGGGCGAGGATCACGATGATGACGGGGACGGAGGCAGAGAGCAGCCAGGGCGAGATGGCGAGCGCCTGGATGTTCTGCGCCTGCTGGAGCAGCACGCCCCAGCTGATGGCGGGCGGGCGCAGCCCCAGCCCCAGGAAGGACAGCGACGTCTCGCTGATGATCATCGCGGGGATGGCCAGCGTCGTCGCGGCGATGATGTGGGAGAGAAACGACGGGATCAGGTGGCTCACGATGATGCGCGTGCGCGAGGACCCGCAGAGCTCCGCGGCCATCACGAAGTCCTCCTCTCGCAGCGAGAGGAAGCGCCCGCGCACGACGCGCGCCAGCTCGGTCCAGCCGACCAGCGAGATGATCAGCGTGATGGCGAAGTAGACCTGCATCACGGTCCAGTCATTGGGCAGCGCCGCGGCCAGCCCCATCCAGAGCGGGATGGTCGGGATCGAGCGCAGGATCTCGATGATGCGCTGGATCACCGTGTCCAGCAGGCCCCCGTAGAGTCCCGAGATGCCGCCCAGCACCACGCCCAGGACGAGGCTCATTGCCACGCCCAGGAGACCGATCGTCAGCGAGGTGCGCGTGCCGTACATGAGACGCGACCAGAGATCGCGCCCCTGCTCGTCGGTTCCGAGGACGAACAGCCCCTCCTCGGCGCGTGCGCCCTCGAGACCGATCAGGTGGCGGTCCGTCAGAAAAACACCCAGGAACCTGTACTCGAACCCTCGGGCGAAGAACCGGACCGGGATCTTCTTCTCGGGATCAGGCGTGTACACCCGCTTGAAGGTCATCGGGTCGCGCTTGCCCGTGAGGCCGTACACATAGGGCGCCAGGCGGCCGTCCTGGAACAGGTGGATCCGCTGCGGCGGCAGGAGCGAGCGCTGAGCCTCGGATGCGCCCGGGTCGGCGTAGGCGAGGAAGTCGGCGAAGACGACCGCCGCGTAGAAGAGCAGCACCACCGCCGTGCCGATCATGGCCAGCCGGTGGCGGCGAAAGCGCCACCACATGAGCTGCCACTGGGTGGCGACGGAGATCCGCTCTTCCTCGCGCTCGGCTATTTCCTGCCCTCCAGCCGGATCCTCGGGTCTATCCACATGAGGAGGAGGTCCGAGATCAAGGTGCCGATGACCGTCATCAAGCCCAGCAGCAGCACGATGGTGCCGGCCAGGAACATGTCCTGGGCCACGAGCGCGCGGAGCAGCAGCGGCCCCACCGTCGGCAGCGAGAGCACGAGCGAGACGATGATGCTTCCCGAGACCACGTAGGGCAGCAGGTACCCGACCGTGCTCGCGAACGGGTTCAGCGCGACACGCACCGGGTACTTCAGGATGACGCGCCACTCCGACAGCCCCCGCGCGCGGGCCGTGACCACGTAGGGCTTGCGCAGCTCGTCGAGGAGGTTGGCGCGCATGATGCGGATCAGCTGCGCCGTCCCTCCCAGCCCGAGGATGACGGCCGGCAGCGGCAGGTGCTTGATGAGATCCCAGGCCTTGGTCCAGCTCCACGGGGCCTGCGCCATCTCGTCGGAGAAGAGGCCGCCGATGTTCATGCCGAACAGCGTGAAGCCGAGATACATCAGGACCAGCGCCAGCATGAAGGACGGCACGGCCAGACCGATGAAGCCGATGAAGGTGGCGACGTAGTCGCCCACCGAGTACTGGCGCACCGCCGAGTAGATGCCGATCGGCAGCGCCAAGAGCCATGTCAGCAGGATGGCCGCGCCGGAGACGGCCATGGTCAGCCAGAGCCGGTCGCCGATGACCTCGGAGACGGGCCGGTGCCACTCGAGCGCCATGCCGAAGTTGCCCTGCATCACCATCCCCATCCAGCGCATGTACTGGACCCAGATGGGCTTGTCGAGGCCGTACTGCTGGCGGAGGGCTTCGGCCTCCTGCTGGGAGACGAAGCTGCCCGAGGCCGACATCTGCGCGATGTAGGAGGAGATGTAGTCGCCCGGCGGCAGCTGGATGACGACGTAGGCCAGGACCGACACGGCCCACGTCGTCAACACAGCCAGGATCAGCCGGCGCGCGAGATACGCGAGCATACGCGGGTCGGCTCTCGGCTACGCCTTGTAGAAGAAGGTCGCCGGGTGCGACGAGCAGGGCGTTCGCGCATGCTGGGCATTGGTCTGCCGCGCCGGAATATTCCCCAGCTTATTGCTCACGATGCGCACGCCCATGGTCGCCGGCGACAGCCCCACGGTGCCTATCGAGTACTGCTCGTCCACCAGGATCTTCCAGATTTCCTGCGCGACCTTGTAGCGCTCCTGCGTCTTCTTGCCATTGGCCGAGCGGTACATCTCGAGCGCCGAGATCATCCGCGGGTCCTTGGGGCCCTTGCCCTGCGCGCCGTTCGAGGCAAACCAGCGGGCGATGGGCGTGCCGAGCAGGGCTTGGACCGGGTCGAGCGGAAGGGCGTGGCGCGGGAAGAGGAAGAGCACTTCCGAGCCGTCATTGGCCCAGAGCGCGATCTGGTGCTCATTGCTGGCGGCGCGGGTGAAGAAGAGGCTGCGCTCCATCTCCTTGACGTCGGCCTGGACGCCGATCTTCTTCCACTGCTCCTTGATCATCTCGGCGATCTGCGTATGCGGCACGAAGGCCCCGGCCGAGGTCTGGAGCTCCAGGCGCAGGCGGCCCTTGCCGTCGGTGCGCAGCCGATAGCCTTCGCCGTCCTTCTTGCCGAGCCCGATCTTGTCGAGAAGCGCGTTCGCCTGCTTGACGTCGAGCGTGGACCACTTCTTGCGCCACTCCGGCCCCGGGCTGTACGGCAGGCTCTCGGCCGGCGCGACCGAGCCCGACGTGCCCACGCCCACCCAGAAGGTCTCGTTGAGCTGGTCGCGGTCTATGCCCATGGAAAGCGCCCGTCGGAAGTCGCTCGTATGGAGCCACTTGGCGATCTCGGGGTCCGCCTCGTAGGCCTGGTTGGTCTGGAGCGTCGCGTCCGAGCCATTGAGGGCCGGATCGAGGCGGACGTCGTAGCCGACCTTGGCGCGGTTCTCGAGGAAGACGGGCAGCTTGGCCAGCGCCGTGTGGCGCTCCTGCAAGTCGTACTGGCCGGCGATGGCGCGCAGGTTGAGCACCTCGAGGTTCTCGGCCAGCGTCATGCTGATGCGGTCGATGTACGGCAGCTGATTGCCCGCCGTATCGACGCCCATGTAGTAGGGATTGCGCTCGAGCACCCACGCCGGCGTATTGATGGGGGTGACCGTCTTCCACGGCGTCAGCACGGGCAGCTCGGGGTTGAGCGCCCAGTCCCAGCGGCTCTTGATATAGCTGACCCAGCTGTCGAAGCCCGCGGCCTTGGCCTTCTTCTCGACCTCCTCCTTCGAGGAGAATTTCGGCAGGAACTGCTTGATGTAGTGCGCGGGCATATAGGCGCCCATGCCGCGCCCGGCCTGGGCCTGGGTCGCCTGCCCGCCGCCGATGGCGGTGCTGCCCGCCAGGATGTCCACGAAGAGGAAGTTGGGATCCTGGAACTCGAACACAACCGTGAAATCGTCGACCTTGCGGATCGAGCCCGACTTGCCGTTGGCCATGAAGTCGGGGTGCGGCGTCGGCACGAGATCCTTGTTGAGGTAAACCTCCTCGTACCAGAACATGAAGTCATTGGCGGTGAACGGCGCGCCGTCCGACCACTTCATGCCCTTGCGCAAGTGGATGGTGACGCTCTTGCCGTCGTCGCTCTGCTTCCACTCCTTGGCGACGCAGGGCATGACCTTGTTGCCCGTGTAGTCCCAGAAGAGGATCTTGTCCGTGGAGACGATGCGGTTGCCGTTCTCGCCGTCCCCTGGGCCTGTGAAGCCGCGCCGCCACGTGCCGCCGTACCGGCCGATGGAGTGGAGCGGCTTGACCACCATGGGCTCGTCGGGCACGCGCTTCTCGACGGGTGGCAGCTTGCCCGCCTTGACCATCTCGGCCAGCATGGGCGCCTCGGCGAACTTCTTGGGCCACTTCGTCGCGTCCAGGACGAGCTCCGGACCTTCGAGCTTGCCGATGAGCTGGGCGCCGATCTTGGCCTCGGGTGCCTTGGCGCCCTGGGCGCTCGCGGTCGCCGCCGGGAGCGCGCCGGCCAGAGCCGTGCCCCCGGCCGCCAGCGCCGCATCGCGGAGAAATTCACGTCGTGTCGGCTTCGTCGCCATGGGTCGTGCCTCCTGGTGTCAGGGCTATGAGAAAGCTTTGCGGCCGCTATTGCGGCAGCCCGGCCAAAGTTTGGGCGATCTCGCGGCTCAGAGCGCCGAGTGCCCGGCTCATGGCCGAAACGGCCATACCGTACCCGGGGCCACCGGCGGCCTCGGAGAGCCGCGTGGTCTTCGCCGCGACTTCCTTGCCGCTGGCGGCGTCGAGAATGCGCCAGCGCGCCTCGAGGGCCGTATCGCCGGCTGCCGGGCCGTCGAACCGCGTGACGTCGACGATGACCTGGTACCGGACAGCCTCGAGGCCCCGCCAGGGGAAGACCGAAATCCTGGCCGCCGGCAGCTGGCGCGACAGATCCTCGGCGAGGACACGGGAGATGGCGTCTCGCAGTGGCTCCCCCCACTGGTCGAACTCCGCCAAGTCGATCTTGTCGGCGGCCGGTCGCGTGACGATCTGCGGCCTGTCGAGATAGCCCGCCAGGCTCACGGGACCGACACCGACAGTCATGGCGCGGTCGCCGGGAACCGCGGGCCCGTCGACAGCCGCCAGGACGTAGAAGCGCGTCGGGGCGGTGCCGCCCAGGCACCCCGCCGCAAGCAAAGCTGTCACAAGGACCAGTGGGAAAAGAGCACACCGAGTGAGGGTCTTCATTTGTTCTCTGGACCTCCCTTTCCACGAAGCAGGGCATCAGGATGGCGCTCGAGATAGTCGGCCAGCGTTTTCAGAGACCGGGCGGCGTCCGCGACGTCCCGGAGGGCGCGGAGGGCCTCGTAGCCCACGCGCGAGTCGCCGTCTACCGCCCGATCCAGGGTGCGGAGCGTCCCCTGGGCGGACGTGCTCGTGTCCTTGATCGAGGTCGCGAGCGGCTCGACCTGCGCGTCGATCTTGGCCAGGGACTTCCTCGCCTCCGCCATGAGCTCGCGCGTCTCGACGAGCGCGGCGTCGGTATTCGCGCCGATGGTCTCGAGCTTCGCATCGAGGCGCTTGAGCACCTTGTCAGCGTCCTGGATCGCTGTGTTGGCGGATTGCAGCGCGGTATTGGCGGAAACGACGACGGCCTTCAACTCGGGAGAGGCCATGAGCTCCTTGGCGCCCTTGAGCGTCAGGCTCACATCCCTGATCAACTCGTCAAACTTGACCGCGCCCAGCTTGTCGAAGATCTTCTCGACGCGGGCCTGAAGCTGCTCGAGCGTGGTCGGGATGGTCGGGATCTCCCGCACGTCCGGGTCGAGGCCGACCAGGGCGATCGCTGTCCCCGGGAAGAGATCGAGGTATACGAGGAGCTGGCCGGTCAACAGGCTCTGCGTCTTGAGCTGGGCTCTCAGACCGCGCTTGATCAAGTTCTCGACGGCGTCGACGTCTGTCCTTACCGCGGCATCCTTGGGCAAGAGCGCTGGATCGATATTGACGTAAACTCCAATCTTCCCGATGTTGTTGGTTCCGGCGAAGAGACGAATCTTCGTGACGGCGCCGATCTTCACCCCCCGGATCTCGACCGGGGCGCCGACGTCGAGGCCGCCGATGTCGCCGTCGAAGAACATGACGAAGGGCAGCTCCTTCTTGAAGAGCTGCATCCCGCCCAGGGTGATGATGCCTATCACCGCGAGCGCCAATGCGGCGACCACGAAAGCCCCGATGGCGGTCGGGTTCGCGCGCTTGCTCATGATCTGGCTCCCACCTCGGGCCCCGAGCGCGCGCCGACCGGCACCTGGTGGGGCTCCTGCCCGCCGCGAGTCAGGAACGCGTGGATCTTGGGGTCCTTCGACTCCGCGAGGAGGGTCCGCGGATTGCCCTGGGCGAGCATGGTCCGCGTCTCGGCGTCGAGGTATACGGAGTTGTCCGCGATGGTGAAGATGCTGGCCAGCTCGTGCGTCACGGCGACCACGGTGCAGTCGAGGCTGTCGCGCAGCTGGAGGATCAGATCGTCAAGCAGCCGCGAGCTGACCGGGTCGAGCCCGGCCGACGGTTCGTCGAGGAAGAGGATGTCGGGGTCGAGCGCCATGGCCCGCGCAAGCCCCGCGCGCTTCTGCATGCCGCCGCTGATCTCCGACGGATAGAAATCCTCGAAGCCGCCGAGCCCCACCAGCTGGAGCTTGAGCGAGGCGACCTCGCGGATCTGGCCGGGAGTGAGATCGGTGAACTCGCCGAGGGGGAGGCCGATGTTTTCCGCGAGCGTCATGGAGCTCCAGAGCGCCCCGCTCTGGTAGAGCACCCCGAAGCGTCGCACCATCAGCTGGCGCTCCTCATCATCCGCGCCCCAGAAGCTCTCCCCGTCGAAGAACACGTTGCCCTTCGCCGGGCGGATGAGCCCGATGAGGTGCCGCAGCAGCGTGCTCTTGCCGCAGCCGCTGCCGCCCATGATGATGAAGATCTCGCCGCGCGCGATGTCGAAGGTCAGGTCGCGCTGGATGACGAAGTCGCCGTAGGCCATGGTCAGGCCCACGACGCGGACGCGGGGCTGGGCGCCGCCAGAAGCCCCAGGGTCAGAATCCAATGGCATCGTAGACCACCGTGAGGATGGCGTCGGAGACGATGATGAAGACGATGCCGGTCACGACGGCCGAGGTGGCGGCCAGCCCCACCGCGGCCGAGCTGCGCCCGCACTGCATGCCGCGCAGGCACCCGGCGATGGCGATGAGCACGCCGAACACCACGCTCTTGATGAGGCCCGCGGCGAAATCGCTGAGCGACGCGGCGGCCCACGTGTGATTCCAGTAGGGAATCAGGCCGACCTTGAGCATGCCGACGCCCACCACGGCGCCACCGGCGATGCCCACGAGGTTCGCGTAGATCGTCAGCAGCGGCATCATCAGGATGAGACCGAGCATCCGCGGCACCACGAGAAACTCGAAGGGCGAGATGCCCATGGTGCTGAGCGCGTCGATCTCCTCGTTGACCCGCATGGTGCCGAGCTGCGCCGCGTACGCCGCCCCCGTGCGCCCCGCCATGATGATGGCCGCCATCATGGCGCCCATCTCCCGCGCCATGCCGATGGCGACCAGGTCCGCGATGTAGATCTGGGCGCCGAACTGCCGGAGCTGGATGGCGCCCACGAAAGCCAGGATGAGGCCGATCAGGAAGCTGATGAGCGAGACGATGCCGAGCGCGCTCGCCCCCGCTTCCTGGATATTGAGCATGAGGTCCACGCGCCGGAAGCGCGCGCGACCGACGGCGGCGCGCGAGAGCGCCCGCGTGGCCTCGCCGACGAAGGTGAGCATCTCCCGCGCGCCCGACCACGCGGCCACGGCCGAGCTGCCCATCCGGGCGAGGAAGGGCTGCGAGGTGACGCCGCGCTTCGTGTCGCGCTCGGGCACGGCGGCCGCCAGGTCGAGGAGCTTGCGGACGCCGTCGGGCAGCCCCGAGCGATCGACGGTGAGGCCCCGCGCGATCCCGGCATCGAGGACCTTGAGAACGAAAACCAGGAGCCCCGTGTCCCACGCGCTGACCTCGCGCGCGTCGAAGCCCAGGCGGCGCGCCGACGGCGCGGAGGCGAGCTGCGTCTCGACCGCAGCGGGGGACGGCAGGTGGTCCTGCATCCGCCACGAACCGGAGAGCCGGAGAACAATGCCGTCGGCGGAGGGGTCGATGCTCCAGTGCCACGGGACGCTGGCGGTTGCCGCCGGAGCGGCGCTGGCGGGAGTCACTGCGCACGTCGAGAGCAGTCGAGTTCCGACCGATGCATGAGACGGCGAGATTATCACAGCGTCTTGGAGGCGTCGAGCGCCCGGGGTGGGGTATGCTGACGGGCGGCATGGGACAGCTTTCCGCGGAGGTTGTGATCTGCGGCGCGGGCATCGCGGGCGTCGCCACCGCGTATCACCTGGCGGTGCGGCGGGGCGTGCGCGGCATCGTGCTGGTGGACGAGCGGCCGCCGCTCACCCTGACGAGCGACAAGTCCGCCGAGTCCTATCGCAACTGGTGGCCCGGTCCCGGCGACGACATGGTCGACCTCATGGACAGGAGCATCGATCTCCTCGAGGAGCTGGCCCGCGAGAGCGGCAATGTCTTCCGGCTCAACCGGCGTGGCTATCTCTTCGCCACCGCCGAGGCCACGCGCATCGCGAGCTTCGTCAGGGCGGCGGAAGAGGCCGCCGAGCTCGGGTCGGGCCCCGTGCGGCGGCACGCGACGGCATCGAGCGCCTACCGGCCGTCCGCCCCCGAGGGATTCGACCCAGAGCTGCGCGGCACCGACCTCATCACCGAGCCCGCCCTCATCCGGCGCCACTACCCGTGGCTGGCGCCTGACACCGTCGCCCTGCTCCATGCCCGTCGCTGCGGCTGGTTCAGCGGGCAGCAGCTCGGCATGTACCTGCTCGAGCAGGCGCGCGCGCATGGCGTCCGGCTCGTCGAGGGCCGCGTGGAGCGCATCGACGCCGCGGGCGGGCGCGTGCGCGGGGTGGACGTGCGGGCGGCGGGCGGGACGCAGACGATCGGGACGGCGCGTGCCGTCCTCGCGGCGGGGCCGTACCTGAAGGATGCCGGGCGGATGCTCGGACTCGAGCTGCCGATCTTCTGCGAGCTCCATTCGAAGATCGCCTTCAACGATCCGCTGGGCGCCATGCCCCGCGGCGCGCCGATGACGATCTGGGCCGACCCGCTGACCATCACGTGGTCGGAAGAGGAGCGGGTCGAGCTCTCCGGATCGGCGCGACACCGGCGGCTCGTCGACGAGCTGCCGGCGGGCGCGCACGGCCGGCCCGAGGGCGCGGGCGAGAGCACATCGGTGCTCGGCGTCTGGACCTACGACGTGGAGCCGGTGGAGCCGACCTTCCCGCCCGCCTTCGATCCGGCGCATCCGGAGGTGGTGCTGCGCGGGATGGCCCGAATGATCCCGGCGATGGCGCCCTACGTGGAGCGCCTGCCGCGCTGCTTCGTGGATGGCGGCTACTATACCAAGACGCGGGAGAATCGCTTCCTCTCGGGTCCGCTGCCGATCGAGGGCGCCTATGTCATCGGCGCGCTCTCGGGCTACGGCATGATGTCGTCAAACGGCGCGGCGGACCTGCTCGCCGACTATATCGCCGAGCGGCCCCTGCCCCACTACGCGCCCGCCTTCCATCTGAACCGCTACGACGACCCCGCGTACCAGAAACTTCTCGACAACTGGGGCGACTCCGGCCAGCTCTGATCGCATGGGTCTCGGCCGGACTCATTCACGGTCTCGCGCCCGCGAGGCGGGCTAGGGGACGACGCCCGCGAGATCGATCACCTTCCCCGCGCGCAGGACGGTGGCCTTGAGCGGCGAGCCGGCCTTGAGCGTGGCGAGGTGGTCGCGGACTTTCGCCATATTGGCCGCCGAATCGGCCGGGATGCCCTCGATCATGAGGATGATGTCGCCGCCCAGGACGATCGGCT
>Ga0315278_10003247_pt1 | contig 14539 bp, 13 predicted proteins | sample YL17G06_0_MG_FD_203880 | JGI IMG/M metagenome (GOLD analysis project Ga0315278, IMG submission 203880) | Sediment microbial communities from Yellowstone Lake, YNP, Wyoming, USA - YL17G06_0 | ecosystem: Environmental > Aquatic > Freshwater > Lake > Sediment | place: USA: Wyoming | collected... | reverse complement strand
GTCCACTTGGTGCAGATAGTGAACGTGGGATCCCAGGCATCACACTCATAATAGTTGGTGTCAGGCACAGGTATCGAGATCCAGCCGATGGCGTTGCCTTCCGGTGTGGAAAAAACGAAGTACGGCTTCCAGGCGACATCCACCGCAATGCCCACCTCGCGGTCCAGTTGCGTGTCAGGAATAGGTAGAATATCTGCCCTCAGTTTGAACAATACCCCGCCCTGTTGCGGATGTATGGGCGGCTTGTAGCCTGGAATGGATTGGCGGTCGGCGATGGCTGTCACCTTTATGTCCAGCCCAAGATCGCCAGTCGAAACCGAACGTGATTCCACCATTTCCCAGCCGCGAATTAACGTCCCGACCGTGTCGAAGTTGCCGGTGAAAGCCTCCACCGTGTCGACCAGGATGAAATCCCAATTCCGAGGCTGCGCAACCGGGAAATCAACGGCGCAGGTGTCCCGAGACAGGACCGAATCGATGCAGGTTGTGCCGTTCCAATGTCTACAATGCCAGCACCACTCCTTCCAGTAAGTGGTATCGATCACCGTATCCAGATCGGTCTGGAAAGTAGCTATGTCATTTCTTGTCAGGACCAGGTGTAAAGTGAAAGCCGAGATGTCATCGAAAGTGTTGCTGAGATAGACGGTGACAACCGAATTCTTCTGACCGGGCGCGCCGGTCGTGTCTCCCACCCTAACACGCAGACTCTCAACAGCCTGTGATTCGGGAGCAAAAACAAGAAGCAAAGTCAACACAAGGATCGAGGCCGCCACACAGGTCCGCCTGTTGCCAGAGCAAAACCACATTACCAAGGTACCTCCTTGAACTAGGCTGCCGTCAGTGCCAAGGACCATCGCTGGTCCGCTCTCAGCAGCTATCTGGTAAAGTCATTTGACCGGATCGTTTAGTGATATTGTCGGCCATCCGGCTCAAACCAATATCCCTGCGTCTTCGGTCGCTTCAGTTTATCTCTTTACCAGTTTAGCGCTACGAAAGTAACCCGTCTGTTTCTCTCAAGCGGCCCCCACAGCCACTCCAAGAGGTGGTACACAGCACACTTCAATTTTGTGTTTCTGAATCGGAAAGCAGTTGGTACAATTCGGCCGGTCCAACACGGCCTGTAAACCATTATGTGGAACTGTCACCTATCATCCGGATCGAATATACGGGTGAGTTCCGGATATGTCAATAGGTTTGTTCAAAAAAACGAAGAATATTACTTCGGCGTCCGCCCCTGCTCAAGATTTGAGCAGTTGCCTCGATCAGATCAGCGTCACAAGCTGGATCAGCCGGCAGTGAAACATCGCAGAAGTTGCTCTTGGGTAGTCGGCTCGTGTCGCGGGAACAAAAACGGAGCGCTCCCGGCGTTCCAGTCACGCTGTGCTCCAAATATTGATGTGGAGCACGTCGGGAGCACACATATGATCGACCATGCCCCGCCCACTTCTCCGTCTCTTGCCGGGAGCACGACTTCTCCACTTTTGTGCCGCGCGTTTTGATATTGACTCCCACTATCTTTCTGTCAATCATAAGCACCTAAATCGTCAGGAGTTAGCAATATGGCAAAGAAGTCGCAGACCGTCAAAGAGATTACCCAGATTGTCGTGTTCCTGCTGGTGGTCGGGATATTGGCTCTCACCTTTATAATATACCCCCTAAACCGGACCAAAGCGATCCTGGCTCGGTCCGACATCTCCGACCTTAATCCGGACTCCCTGCCACCCAATGACATTTCCGGCCTCGCCGATCTGGGCGCGATAGTCGACACATTTCGGGTCGACGCCGACGGCTTGACCAGTCTGGCCTGTGTCTACCTTGCCCCCGTTTCCGATTCAAATGTACACATGATTCCGAAAGGTACCGCGATCTTGTTGCACGACGAAAGTCAGGATCGCAACGCCATGCTCCCTCTCACCCGGGCGCTGCTTGATTCCGGGTTCGCGGTCTGTCTGTATGATCAGCGAGCCTGCGGGGGCTCGACCGGCACATATCACAGCGACGGCGAATACGAAGCAGCCGATCTGACCGAAGTGATTGCCTTTCTGCGAATACGCGATCGAGCAACACATCCTCTTGTGGTCATTGGCTATCGTGTCGGCGCCGACGCCGCTCTCTTGGAGGCCACCGCCGATCAGCCGCCTGATGGTGTTGTTGCCGTCAGTCCGTACATCACCACCGATCGGTGGCTTGATATTCTGATGGACGAGCACGACATGTACTGGATTCCTTTCGCTCATACCGTCTTCATGTTCTGGTACGAATTGCGCTCGGGTTACGCACCGGAGGGTCGCCACCTGGAGAGTCTTCGACCTCCAAAGTGTGCAACACTCATCCTCGCCTCTGCTGCGCAGCTTGAAGACGAAACTATGGCAGCTTACACACAACTCGCCAAGAGTGATCGCATTCTCAAGGAGACGCTGCCATCAGACGCTGACAAGTTGAATGAGCGCATTATCGCCTTCGTTTCCTCTTTGGCGGGCGGCCACTGATCACATCAAATTGGGCAGGCACGAATGATTCTAATCGAAGAATTGGGAATTGAACAAGCCGACCAGGTCATCGATCTGGTTAGAAAGCTGGCTGTCGAGTTGGGCGGCGAGGACGACGAGTTCGGCGGATTGGACAAAGCGAAGATTCTCGCCGACTGGGAAGCGAGCAAAGAGCGGTTTGTCGCGTTCGTGGCGATTGCCGAGAACGGTGAGGTGCTGGGGATGATCACGTTGGCCGAATCGTTCGCAATCTACGCCGGCGGCTGCTATGGCGCCATCAATGAGCTGTACGTGCCGCCGAAACACCGCAACAAGAATGTCGGCAAGATGCTGGTGGAGACGGCCAAGGACTACGGCCGAGACCGGGGCTGGCGACGTCTGGATGTCACCGCGCCGCCCGGCGACAAATGGCAGCGCACGGTGAACTTCTATCTTCGCGAGGGCTTCACCCACACCGGCCCGAAGCTGCGATTTATGCTGTAGCGGGGTGGGCCTCAGGTCGCACGTCCTCCGACCGCGTAGGAGTCCGCAAGACCTGACGGCTGCGACAATGTGATTGCACAAATCAACGTCACTGCACATCTTTACCACATTGGGTTCACTCTAGATACCAGTCCAGGGTCGTCCACGAGATGTCAGTGAAATAGGAGCGGTACGACGTGCTAGTGTTTATTGTCAAACTGATTATTGCCATTGTAATTGCGGTACTAACTATTGTCAGGGAGTGGCCCGGAAAATATATAAACACGGAGAAGCGGACGTTTAGGGCGCTGGTGAAGTGGGCATCTCCTATCCTTGTGGCACTGCTGTTGTTCGGTAATGATCTGCTTAGTCTCTTCTCTCCGGTTCCCGTAACAGAAGGTGAATTGCAGCAATCGCAGGAAACCCAAACAGATGAAATCACCAGCAATTTCAGCGATACTTTGAGAGCCTACTTCTACCATACTTGCAGCGATACGATTGATAATCTAAACAGGTCTCTAACGGAGAAAGATAACCGCAACTATAACCTAGCGTTCGACAAACTGATTCACGGTGACTTTAGGGGTGCTTTATCTTTGGGTCAATCGCTCATACCTGCGTCCGGTCACGGATGTGTACGTAGCGATATTGCCAATATTGTATCTGCGTGCTATTCAGCACTCTCAATATACGACTCCGCATATCACTGGAGCAATGAAGCGCTTGAGTCTGATGACGGCAATTCTCTGTTGTGGTGCAACCGCGCTGCAATAGCGGATAGGGCTGGACGGCCGGACAGCGCGTTAGAATTGTACGGAAGGGCGCTTGAGATAGATGACAGGAACGCCGGCGCATTCCTCGGACGAGGTCTTGTTAATGAGAGTGTAGGCGACTTGATCCATGCCGAAGCGGATTATCTCGCAGCTGTTTCTATTGATTCGGGGATGGCACAAGCCTGGAATAACCTTGGAGCCGTGAGAAACCGTCTGAATAAGAGCAGTCAAGCATTCAGTGACTTCCTCGAAGCGATCAGGGCCGACAGTTCGTATGCCACAGCATGGGCAAACTTGGGTCGATCCTATCACCGCGCCAAAAGGAATATCGATGCCAAGGCAGCACTCTGCAGAGCAGTCGATCTAGATTCGTCTTCAGCCAACACATGGTACGACCTTGGCATCGTTCAGATCCACTTACGAGATTTCGGGGAGGCACTTATCAGCTTACAGCGGGCACTTTCTATCAATCCAGACCACAAGCAGGCCTGGAACGCCTCGGGGACCGCGCTGCAACTCCTCAACCGGCCGAAGGAAGCACTCGTTGCACACAACCGCGCGATCTCGCTGGACAGTGCGTATTGTGGAGCATGGGAGTCGCTCAGCGGAGCTCAACATCGGTTGGGCGATTTCAAGGCAGCGCTTTCCAGCAATGACTCTGCTCTTGATTGCGATAGCACACTAGCTATTGCATGGCATAACAGAGCGGTTCTGCTTGCATTTGGCTTCCATGACTACAAGTCGGCCCTAGAATGTGTTAATCGAGCTATCGGCTTAGGTAGCAGTCTGGAGGAAGCGAAAGTGTTCCGCAGAAAACTCTTAGACTCCGCAGATACTTTCCCAAAGTAGCCCTAGTACAACCGCTCCCGCTTCGCCAAGAATGCGTACAGCGCCTGGTCGAAGGGCATGGCCGTGTCGATCGGGTGGTAGTCGATATTGGATTGGCGGCAGGCCGACGCAATTGTGTCTGCGAATGACTGCACTGCGCGCGCGTAATCGCGTTTCATCTGGTACGGCAGCGTCGACAGTTCCTCCCCCGTCTCCATATCCTTGAACAACGCCTCGCCTCCGAAATTGAAATCCCGCTCGCGCGGATCGAGAATGTGAAAGATAATCACTTCGTGTCCGTTGTGGCGGAAATGTTTCAGGCCGGATATGATCTTGTCGGCCTCGTCCAGTAGATCAGACATTATAATCACCAGCCCGCGACGCTTGATCCGTTCTGCCATCTCATGCAGCGCGACCGCGATGTCGGTTTCATCCGACGGATGTTGGTTGGCGATCTCAGTCAATAGGTCATGCAGGTGTCCTGACTTCGAGCGCGGCGGCACATAGCGGCGAATAGCTCGGTCGAACGTGACCAGCCCGACCGCGTCGCGCTGGCGTAGCATCATGTAGCTGAGCGCGCCGGATAGCATGCCGGCATAATCGAACTTGGTGACCGTACCGCCGGAGCGGTAGCGCATCGACGCCGAGCAGTCGAGCAGCAGGTACGCCTTGAGATTGGTTTCTTCTTCGTACTGCTTGATGTAATACCGGTCGGTCTTGGCGTACACTTTCCAGTCGATGTCATGGATATTGTCACCCGGCATGTACTGGCGATGTTCGGCAAACTCGACCGAGAAACCGTGGTACGGCGATTTGTGCAGTCCCGCGATAAACCCCTCGACCACCATGCGCGCCTTCAGCTCCATCCCCTTGAGCTTGGAGACGGTTTCGGGCTGGAGGTATTGTCTGTAGTCAGTGGGCATGTCGTCTAGTTCTTGTAGGTCGAAACCAGCCCGCTTCGGGTGGTTTCGACATGCGTTGTCTGAACTGTGATGGTCCGGACCTACAAGTCAGGCTGAGCCTGTCGAAGCCTGACTTACTTACTGGTCACCAATCTTCTTGCCAAGTCACCCTTCGACCCCGCGTCAAGCGTGGGGCAGGTGGGCTCAGGGTGACTTATGGGGTGTCGCCTATTGGCGGGTTCGAAGCGGACCCGCCCTGCGAATCCTTTTCTTTCGCCGGCAGATGTGGGCATCTGCCGGGCACGTTTTCACAACAACGATACACCATATACACCACGTTACCGGCCGACGCCCTCATACACCGTGATCGGCAGATGTCCACATCTGCCGACTATCTAAACCATCACTCCTTAAAGATCGCCGTCTCAATCGTGCCATCCGCTAACATGAAACCGCGATACATTCCTTCGCTGTTAAAGGGCATGGCGATGTGGCCTTGTCGGTCAATCGCTACCGCACCGCCGCTGCCGCCAAGCGTAGTCAGTTTCTCCATCACAACCAAGTTGGCAGCGTCTATCAAAAACATCCCTTTGTATTCCATTAGCGCTGCAATGTCATACGCCAACACGCCCCGCATGATAAACTCGCCGACGCCTGTCGCTGATACCGCGCAGGTGTTGTTGTCCGCATATGTGCCCGCGCCGATTATCGGTGTGTCGCCAATACGGCCGTGCCGCTTGTTGGTCATGCCGCCCGTAGATGTCGCCGCCGCGAGATTGCCCTGCTGATCGATCGCCACGGCACCGACCGTGCCTATCTTGTCCTGATCATCCGAGTGATCCAGACGAGTATGTTCTTTAGTTTCTCGTTTCTCTTTCTCAAGCGCTTTCTGCAACTGATTCCAACGATGCTCGGTCCAGAAGTACTTCGGATCATCAACCAACGACATGCCATTAGCCTGCGCGAACTTCTCCGCGCCCTCGCCACACAGCAGCACATGCTGGCTCTTGTCCATTACGAGTCGCGCCAGCAGAATCGGATTTCTGATCCGTCGCACCGCCGCGATGGCTCCGACATTCTTAGTTGCACCATCCATGATACAGGCGTCCTGCTCGTGAGTACCTTCGTGCGTGAACACCGCGCCCTTGCCGGCGTTGAACAGCGGGTTCTCTTCCATGCTCAGCACGGCCGCCTGAGCGGCGTCAAGGGCAAGGCCGCCGTCACGCAGGACCGCATATCCGGCATGCAGCGAGTCACGGAGTCCATCGAGATAGGCTTTCTCCTTTTCGGGCGTCATCTCATACCTGAGAATCGTGCCGGCTCCTCCGTGAATGGCGATGGCGAAGTCAGTCATGTGCTAAGACTCAAAGTTCAATCAAGGACGTATCAATGTTTGTCAGTACGATGTGAGCGGCCCAATTCGACATAAATCATCAAACATATGTATACAATCAGCGCCAGCAGGACAACGCCGCTGAGGGCGAGCATATCATCAAACGCCCAATGATAACCCTCGCCGGTCAAACCCACCGCATGCGCAAGTATCATCGCAGCAAACACCCACAGCACCAGTTTCTTAAGCCAGAGTTTCACCGACGTAAACAGAAACACCGCCCCGAGCGCGAAGAACAGCAACGCCTGGCTGCTCACGTGCACATGAGCGAGGCCGAGATTGTGCCGAAACGGACTTTCGGCCTCGTCATATGCATGATCGTTACCGACTCCGTCGTACCCTTCCACCAGGTCTGCAAATTCCTGCATGGTGTCTATCTCACCGTTATCAAGTGGAATCCCCTGCCCGGCGTGGCCCGAATCCCAGATCGGCGCGAGCACTGCGCTGCTGTCGGATTCGAGCGCATCAATCTCATCCTGAGCCGTGAGGTTTGCGGCAGTTGATTCGTCGTCCACTCCACCCTTCTCGACCGTGTATATCCACACCGCCCAGAGGCAAGCACAGAGCGTGAGCGTAGTGAACAGCCCGACAAAGAGCCTGGCGATCGGAGGGAAAGAGGATAGTGGCCGAAGGTCATTCATGTGGCATCAGACCCTACTCTTTCTCCTTCACCGTCTCCAGCACGCGGCGGATGATCTCAATCGAATCGACCCCGTCCGCTTCGGCATTGAACGAGGTCACGATCCGATGCCGCATCACCGGATAGGCGGCGAAACGAACATCCTCGGGGCCAGGGGTGGGACGCCCGTCAAGAATCGCGCGCGTCTTTGCAGCGAGAATAAGGTACTGCGACGCTCTTGGACCCGCGCCCCAGTTGACCCACTTCTTGATGAAATCAGGAGCGCTGTCCTCGTTGGGTCTGGTCGCCCTGACCAGCTGCACGGCATAATGAACCAGATGATCCGACACCGGCACCCGTCGCACCAGCTTCTGGAATCCGATGATGTCGTTCGCCGACAGTATCTGTTTCAACTCATGCACGGCGAGTGTGGTGGTGGTCTTGACTATGACCTCTTCTTCTTCGCGCGAAGGATAATCAACAATCACGTTGAACATGAATCGGTCGAGCTGAGCTTCCGGCAACGGATACGTGCCCTCCTGCTCGATCGGGTTCTGTGTGGCGAGCACAAAGAATGGCTCGTCGAGTTTGTACGTCTCCCCCGCCGCGGTGACTTCGTGTTCCTGCATCGCCTGAAGCAGCGCCGCCTGAGTTTTCGGCGGGGTGCGGTTGATCTCGTCAGCGAGAATGATATTAGCGAACACAGGGCCTTTGACGAAACGGAAACCGCGCCTGCCCGTGGTGTGGTCGTCTTCGATTATCTCCGTGCCGGTGATATCCGAGGGCATCAGGTCGGGTGTGAACTGAATACGGTTAAACTTCAGATTCAGTACCCGGGCCAGAGTCGAGATCATCAGCGTCTTGGCCAGACCCGGAACGCCCACCAATAGGCAGTGGCCCGACGACAGCAGGGTGATCAGAAGTTGTTCGATGACTTTGTCCTGACCGACGATCACTTTGCCGATTTCGGCTCTGATCTGGTCATAGGCGATCTTGAGATTGTCAACAGCCTTAATGTCGGAACCAGCCTCAATAGGCGTCATGTTTTCCTCCGGTAGCGGTATTGCCTTGTCTTTCTTCTGCTTACAGCAATTGTTATACTCTTGCCTGGACTACAAGTTACAGCCATCCATAAGCTTTTCAAAACTCTTTTGACCTGTCTTCCGATGTCGAACCAGAACACAAGATCGCCGGGTTCAGATCGCGAGGCTTCGGATTCTGACCCGGCGACAGAGGTTAAGTGGAAATCCACAGAACTTTTTGTGCAATATGGGTTTATGGTGCCGCGACCTGATCCGGCGCTTGATAAGCTCTATCTAAGCCTCGGTCAAACATCGGCTTAACCTACCGGCTTCATTGTGGATAAACGACTCGTTGCCGTGCCACGTGGCAACATTCAACGCACCACACCACAACAACTTAGATCAATGTCCACAATTTCGACCGGTTTTCCACACAAGCCCTAAAGCTGTGGATTAGCGCCCTTCCTCCTCCTCGCTGATCGACACCTGCTGGTTCAATCTTTGAGGAGCAAGGAAACCGAGATCAGGTGTGCCGCCCTTCATGCTGCAGGCGCCGCAAAACAGCGCGCCCTGCTCGATGACCAGAGATTTCGTTTTGAGATCGCCGTCCATCTCGCATTTGGCCTGCAGTTCGATCTTGTCGCTGCAAACGACATTGCCGGTCACATGGCCGGCGATAACCGCCGTTTGGGCTTCAATGTCCGCTTCGATCTCTCCGGTCGCACCGACCGTGACGCAATCAGAGCAGAGCACCTTGCCCTTCACCTGGCCATCGACCCGCAGCGCTCCTTTGACGTCGAGCGTGCCGGTAATGACGGTGTCCTTGCCGATAATGGTGTTCATTAATCCATTTGCCTCGCTGCTGTTAGTTTTCTTGATCATACGGATTGTCCAGTGGATTTATTGGTTCTCCGTGTATTCTCACTTCGTAATGCACATGCGGTGCGCTCGACTTGCCGCTGTTGCCGGATTCGGCTATGCGACTCCCCACCCGCACTCGCTGGCCTTTGACCGCCAGAACTCGATCATTGTGACCGTAAACCGTCGTAACGCTGTCATTGTGTCTGAGCACGACCATGTTGCCGTAAGTTGAATCATACGCGACGTATTCAATCACGCCGGAACCGGTGGCCAGGACCGGTGTGCCGATTGCACAGGCGATATCGACCCCCGGATGGTACCGGGCCGGGTCTTCCGTCTGGAACTGCTGTGTCACAAATCCTTGTATCGGCAAACCGGCCGGAAGACTCCAGTCCGGCGTGCTGGACTGCCCGCTCGTGTCGACACCTTCGTCAGCCAGTTCGGCAAACAGAGTGGAGTCATCGGGCAGCTCCGGGAACTGGAAATCGACTCCGGCGAGTCTCGCCATGCGTGTGACCGCCTCGCGCGCCTGATGAAGATTCTGCTCGAGTAACTGCACCTTGTAGTAGTAACGCTTGAGGTCGTTATTCTCCTTGATGACCTGCTCGGTCCTGGCCGCGCGCGATAGCACCACTCCGTAGAAGGCGAAGAAGAGAATAATGACTACAACAAGTCCGGCAATGCCGATGACGATCGTACGCAGCACCCACTGACGCAACCTCCAGCCGGTGCGCGCTGCGGTCCCGTCTGGAACCAGCATGACCGTCACATACTTCGGAGCCGCCATCGCTATGCTTCTATTCTACGAAACAACTGCCACAAGCGACTCAGGTCTTCGTCGCCATAGTATTCAATTTCGATCCGACCCTTCTTCAGCCTTGGGATAATGCGCACGGCGGTCACCAGACGTCGCTTCAGGTCCGCCTCCATTTCCGTAAGCGCCGGTGATACCCGCTTTACCTGCAATCGACGTTTTCGTTTTTGGGGTCCGGCCTGTTCCACTTCGCGCACGGTCAGCGAATTGCTGACGATCCGCTCGGCCATCTCCAGCATGTGGCTCTCGTTGTCCAGCGCCAGTAGCGCGCGTGCGTGGCCCTCGGTGATACGGCCCTCGGCTATGAGTCGCTTGATCGAATCCGGCAGTGTGAGCAGACGCAGATGATTGGCCACGGCGGCGCGGCTGCGCCCTACCCTCTGCGCCAATTGTATCTGCGTGAGACCGCACTGTTCGATGAGACGACGATACGCCTCGGCCAGCTCCAGCGGGTTGAGGTCTTCGCGCTGAATGTTCTCCACGAGCGCCAGCTCCAGCATGCGTGCGTCATCGATATCATCCATGATGACCGCCGGTGCGCTTTCCAGACCGGCCATGCGCGCCGCGCGATACCGCCGCTCGCCCGCCACCAGCGTATAGCCGCCGCCATTCTTGCGCACCACCAGCGGCTGCACCAGGCCGTTTTGCCGGACCGATTCGGCCAACTCCGCCAGACGGACCTCGTCGAACCGCTGCCGTGGCTGCATCGGATTGGGCGCAATCCGGTCCAGGGGGATCGTGCGATAATGGATTTCATCGGTCGATCTGTCTTTGTCGGCCGGTATCAGGGCGCTCAGCCCCTTACCCAGTACCTGCTTGGTCATGACGCCATCACTTCCTTGCTCAAGGCCAGGTAATTCTCCGCGCCCGTCGACAGGATGTCATACAGGATGATCGGTTTGCCGAACGACGGCGCCTCGGACAAGCGCACGTTGCGCGCAATCATGGTCTGATACACGCGCTCATGGAGATGCTGTCGCACCTCTGCCGATACCTGGCGGGAGAGATTAAGTCGCCCGTCATACATGGTCAGCAGCACGCCTTCAATTACCAGTTCGGGATTGAGCTGCTGGCGCACCAGTTTGATCGTGTTCATCAACTGCGTCAGACCTTCGAGAGCGTAGTATTCACACTGCATCGGGATCATGACGGACCTTGCGGCCGTCAGAGCGTTCACCGTAAGCAGGCCCAGCGAAGGTGGACAGTCGATGACAATATAGGCATATTGATCTACTATCGGCGTCAGCGTCTGCTTGAGCCGGGTCTCGCGCGACATCATGCTGACCAGATCGATCTCAGCGCCGACCAGAGATATGGTCGATGGCACCAGGTTGAGATAGGGGAGTGCGGTCGGACGGATCGCCTCGGTGATTGATGACCTACCGATGAGCGCCTCATAGATAGTTACCTCTCCATCATGACGCTCATAGCCAACCCCGCTGGTGGAGTTGGCCTGCGGATCCATGTCAATGAGCAGGGTTCGCTGCTCGGCGGTAGCCAGACACGAACTAAGGTTTACCGCCGTGGTGGTTTTGCCCACACCACCCTTTTGATTGGCAATAGCAATTATCCTCGTCAAAGACAACTCCTTGTCTTGGGTAGTCCTTTGACAAAGGGTACATGATAGAGGACGGCAGGCGCAAGCGAAAAATAGGGTTGCGTCAGAGATTACTTTTGAAAAATCGTAATGCTTTTGACGGCAGAATCTTGGGCGGATCGAAAAGAAAAGGTGATTACCTTGAAACCGCAGTTGTATTCCGGCGCCGGACCGTAGTAGACAAGATGACCTCCTGGGCAGAGAGCCTGAAAGACACTTGGAAGGAGCAAAGGGTTAAGCTTAACGTAGCGCAGGGTGACTAGATCAACTTGGGGGAGGCCGTCAAGTTCTTCAAAGTTCTGGGGAATGACCTCAGCAGAGAGTCCGAGTTGCTGAATGATTGTTGTGAGCGCCCGAGCTTTCTTGATGGTTCGTTCCACCAGCATGGCTTCACCCGACACGACACCTGCAAGCAAGACCGGAATCGCCGGAATACCGCCTCCGGCTCCGATGTCCAGGTAGCGTCGAACGGGAGTGGTGATGTGTTCGAGGGGAAGGAGCGATTCACCGACCATCCGGTCGAAACTGGCCCGATTTGTTTCACGTGAAACAAGGTTCACTTTCCGATTGTGCTCCATAAGGACCCGGAAGTACTCGTCCAACCGTCCTGCAGGAATCAGCCGAGTTGCTAATTCTCCCAGATCAACGATACCGAGATCAGGCACAACCGTTTATCCTACATTGTTTTTGAGGCGTTTGAGATTAACCGACAAGACAGCCAGATCGCCCATAGTTATGCCCTCGATTCGGCCGGCCTGACCCAAAGACGCCGGTTGAAATCTCATAAACTTTTCCCGCGCCTCTGCTCTCAAACCGGCTACAGTTCGAAAAGGGAAATCGACCGGAATCAAGTCCCGCTCCTGACGCCGAAACCTGTCTATCTCTCTTTGCTGCTTCTCGACATACCCCTGGTACTTAATCCTGATTGCCGCCCGTGTGAGGACTTCCCGGTCCTGAGAGAACCGTCCGTCGAATCTTGCGAGGATCGGCAGGAGCTCCACAATCGTGACTCCGGGTTGCCGAGCTAAATCCGCCAGGGTCATGGTGTCGCGCATGGCGAACCGCTCGGCCATATCTCCAAGTTCAGCAGTACTGATTGAATTAGTCTCAAAACTCCGTATCTCCTTGTCTGTCATCAGGCGCAGCGTCTCAAAGGAATCGAAGTCAGACTTGGAAATCAAACCGTATAGCTTGGCGAATTCCGTCAGCCGATCGCGAGCATTGTCTTCGCGAAGCGCCAAGCGGTACTCGGCCCGCGATGTAAACATTCGATAAGGTTCGGTGGTGGAATGGGTTGTGAGATCGTCAACCATCACGCCGATATAGGCTTGGGACCGATCCAGCACAAACGGCGGCTGGTTTTCAAGAGCGAGTACGGCATTGATACCAGCCATAATCCCCTGAGCGGCCGCTTCTTCATAGCCCGAAGTTCCGTTGATCTGTCCGGCAAAGAAAAGCCCCTTGATCCGCTTTGTCTGCAATGATCGGTCGATCTGGCATGCGGGGCAGTAATCGTACTCGACAGCATATCCGGGGCGGGTCACTTCAACCTTCTCCAGGCCAACCACTGTTCTGATGGCATCACGTTGGATATCCTCTGGCAGCGCAGTCGAGAAGCCGTTGGGGTAGACCTCGCTGGTTCCGTTGCCTTCCGGTTCGAGAAAAATGTGATGGGTCGGTTTGTCGGCAAAGCGATAGAACTTGTCTTCGATAGAAGGGCAGTATCTCGGTCCAGTCGATTTGATTTGACCTGAGAAGATTGGTGAACGATGAAAGTTATTGGAAATTAGAAGCTTAGTGGCTTCTGTTGTCCGAGTTAGATGACACGGCGTCTGCGCGAACGGACCGCGATTGCTGTGATAGGAAAAATACGGTGGCGGATCCTCGCCGGGCTGCACCTGACACTTGGTCCAGTCAATCGTGTCACCGTCAAGTCGAGGTGGCGTACCGGTCTTCAGGCGGCCGACTTCGAATCCAAGCTTTCGCAGACTCTCAGAAAGCCGGTAAGCGGCAGGCTCACCTACCCGACCGGCGCGTATCTGTTTCTCTCCTATGTGAATCAGCCCTCCAAGAAAAGTGCCGGTACAGATGACCACTGCTTGCGATAATATCTTCTCACCAGATTCCAGAATCAAGCCGTTGACTCGACCGCTTCTTGTAACTATCTCACCGGCAAGACCTTCAATAACTTCAACATTTGGATGGCGCGAAACAAATCCGTTTACGTATTGAGTGTACGCAAGTCTGTCGGCCTGAGCGCGGGCAGACCAAACCGCCGGACCGCGCGACAAATTCAGCCTGCGGAACTGTATACCTGTTGCGTCAATAGCTTCACCCATCAGGCCGCCGAGGGCATCTAATTCTTTGACTAACTGTGACTTGCCGATACCGCCAATAGCCGGATTGCAGGACATGAGAGATAGCTTAGTACGGTCCATCGTAACAATTGCCGCACGCATCCCCATGCGTGCTACTGCAAGCGCCGCCTCGACACCGGCGTGTCCTCCACCAACAACAATAACATCAAAATCAAACATGGTTACTTTTAACGCGACTGGTCAGGTTTCACGTGAAACCACACAGAGGTTAAGAAGTTGGGGCTCCCTCACAATCTGGCAAAGTTGCGCCAAGTCTTGACCGTGACGAAGTCGGGATTGTGAACAGACGCCGTCCCAACCTGTCCTGCTCCGCTTCAAGGGCCTGTTGAAGAACCCTGTTTTTGTCTCAGTTGTCAGGTGGGTTGAGTGACAACGCGAAAATATCTCTTGGTTGGCCACCA
>Ga0315278_10003246_pt1 | contig 14540 bp, 9 predicted proteins | sample YL17G06_0_MG_FD_203880 | JGI IMG/M metagenome (GOLD analysis project Ga0315278, IMG submission 203880) | Sediment microbial communities from Yellowstone Lake, YNP, Wyoming, USA - YL17G06_0 | ecosystem: Environmental > Aquatic > Freshwater > Lake > Sediment | place: USA: Wyoming | collected... | reverse complement strand
TAAACCAGAAAACCACCGCTCCCGCCAAACTGGAAATCGGCATAAAGAACTGGTTTTCCTGATTTTGCAATAGTCTGAACAACCTGGTTCCAGCAGTTCATCTGGTAAACAATATAACCATCGATTTTTTCCTTTTCGTCCTGTAACATGATTTTTTCTGCCTGCTCCGTACCGGTTGCTAAAACCGGAAGGAATTCAAATCCGGGGAATTGATTTTTCAGAACAGTGTTAGTCTTCTCAATGAAAGGACTGAAATCAAATCCTACATTGGGCCAATCAGGTTTCGATTGTTTGAGCTCATGCAATGAATAGATGATTCTGATCCGAAATTTATTATCTGTTCCTGAATTCTTTGGACTACTCAGCAAAGAAACAGGTGTTAAGGCCATACATGCACCGCAAGCTGCACAGGTGGAAATGAATCTCCTTCGGGATGTAATTCCGTGATTTTTTTCAATTGAAAAGGTTTCTGATTTCATAGTATTCCTTTTTTGGTGTATAATATCGTATATCAATATTAGTTATAACTCAATTGGCTCTGACGAGTAAATCATTGCAATATGTTAATCATAACGGATGAAGCATGTTTACTATCGTGATAGATACGATGTGTGGCTTTTTGATAATCCTTTTCATCTGCATGATATATGTCTGTGAATTTCTGTGGATTACGATCAACAAGAGGGAACCATGAATTCTGAACCTGTATCATAATCCGATGACCTTTTCTGAAACAATGTTCCACATCAGGCATGTTATATTTTACACATCATCAGTACATGAAATTTTGGGTTTAAGGAATAAATCATAAATAATTCAATAGGCTACTTGTTTTCTTCTGTTTATTTTTTTTCGTAAACAATCTCTTTGGCTCCGGATATGTTATTATTCGATGCAATTATTTTGGAGGATTTATTACCAACAAAAATTGCTGTTGATTGATTTCCTTTGCCAGATGATCGGATAGTGTTATTAGTAATATTAATATCATGAGTTTCGCCACCAATGTAGAAACCGCTTGACTCCTGTGTAACCCCGTTGTTTTCAATTACATTATTTGTAAAAGTGTTGCGGTGACCGCTGTTTTCCTCAGTTTCATCACGGAAAAGTACGCCCTGGTAACCATTTTCGTAGACATGGTTATTTTCAAAAAGGTTATCGGTATCCTTATGACCGATTGAAATTCCGTTATCACCGTTTGCATAAACTGTATTATTTCTGAAAATCCCGTTTTGTACCCGCCAGCATAAAAAGATTCCATCCTGCTTGTTATTATGACTAATGCAGTTTTCAACGATTGAATGGTCGGATCCTGTTCCGGGATGAAACCCAAGTCCATTACCATTGGAGGCTTCGCAGCCCTTAACAGTGATATCCTCGTCAACCTGCCAGCTGAAAGAGTCTCCGTTGAACTCATTCACCGTAACATTCTCAACAAGGCAGTTCTGGGATTTGTGAATATAAATTCCACCTCCACGGCATCCATTAATATAGTCATTTGTTTTCTTGTTACCCTCAACAACGAGATCGGCAATTTTAACATTCTCAACACCAACCGCTTCAACAATTGAACAACCGTTTGTAATTATACCATTCAGGGAAGACAGGTAATCATAATTGGTATTGTTGTCAAAATAAATAACATTGTCTTTAATATCAGTTATCACGGCTGTAGTAACATCCCATCCCTGATTATGCTCATCATCATATAACTGGATCCCCATTCCTTTCTTAAAACCGGTGACATCTTTCACCACTGCTTTTAACATTCCCCAGTCTGCATCAATAATAAAGCTTGTTCTGAATCCGTCACATTTCTGCAATATGGTTCCTTTCCCCGATCCGATCAATGAGGTATTGTCTGAAATACGGACAGGCCCGATTATTTTATAAACGCCGGGATTAAGTTTTACAATGCCGCCACCTCTTGTTTTGATAGCATCCAGAGCTATCCGGATCGCTTCTGATGTAAAACCCTGAATATCAGCATCAGGGCCTCCTACGGTAATAATCTGTTCAGCATATTTCACATCAACGAGCCCGATTCCCTGGCTGTATCCTTCATTGGTTAATGAAAGGAATAACATTGTAATACCTATAATCCCGATTGATTGTTTTTTCATATTTACTATTTTTTCATTATTAATACTACTTATGTTTAGTCTATATACTCAATGCTATTATATTCCATCCCCCCAGCCCTCCTTCAAAAGGGGAATACCTTCTATAAAAATTTCTTCATTTGTCACGCTTGTATACTATTTACAAATGACTTTAATTAATTATTATGAATTCTGAAAACAATTATTTTATGCCTGACTTGTCCTTATGTCCCTTGTCAATCATCTCACCCATTCTGAGCCTGTTTTCGTCCCATTGGATTGCATCATAGCTCCAGATATCCAGGTTCCCGATGGAGTTTGGTCCAAATGGCTTTTTAATAATGCTATTCACAATAGAATCAACATGTTCACTGTTCTCATCAATCTCTGACAACAACCTCATATATTCATATTCCTGCACTCCGTTCCTCATGGTCTTTAGCCTGATGGAAGGACAAGGTACGTTTATATTTGGAACAACACCCGGGCTGTAAACTAAAAGGGCATTGCCATTTAGTTTCTTGTAAGTAAATTCTGCATCTGCTTCTGACCTTGTCTTGGAAGCATCTTTCCATGATTCAGGATCATACCATCCGTTTATCCATCCTGCACCGGCGCCCCAGCTGAGCCAGGAGTAAGTACGATACTTCCAGCAGCTCCAACTGATTGCACGATCATTTACCAGGGGTAAATCAATGAAGGTTGAACTTCCGACCCAGCTGTTAATCTTGCTTTCATAAAGCATTGGTCCGTAGAGCCAGACTTTAATACCCATTTCCTGATACTTTCTGATGGTTTCAAAATCGTACTCTATTGTATGCGATGCCCATGAATTAATTGAATTTTTAACAATCTGCAGGGCTTCTTCGCTATAACCTCCATCAATTCTGAAACGGGCTTCGGGATAATAGGTCTGGAACAAATCACCATAGTAGACCATACGACTCCAGGCCTCAGGGAAATATGATTCATCAAGACCATTCAGATAAACAGTAATCTCGGTTTTCTCAGGATCTATCAGAGATTTAAAGTGGTCGCGGACTTTCTTAATACAATCAACATAGATCGCTTTGTTTTCAGGATTTCGCTCGACATCGGGTTTCCCGATATCAGGCCAGCCGTTGGTGCCATGTTTGCCGTATACATCAAAGGGTAGGACAAATGTTTCAATAGGTTCTCCATAACCGGGGCCATATTCATAACCGTATTCGGCTGTGAATGCCTTTCCCGAAAAGTATTTATTCAGACGGTCATCAAATGATTTCCAGTTCAGATTAATCCCTCCATCCTTCAAAACCTGCAATTCCGGATCATAGGTCGGATCCAACAGTGCGATACGGTTACGTTTAAAGAGCTGATATACTTCCAGCTCCTGTTCCTGGGTCATGCTTCTCAGGAAACCTTCATGCTGCAGACTGGCTTTGAATTTGTTCTCGTTTGGTATGGCAAAATCCCATACAGAAAGATCCACAGGTATTTCCCGTGTTTGTCCATCAATAGTAACTGATATCTTAGAAGAATAAATTCCTGATTTTGCCTCTTCATTATTAAAGGGAACATACTGATCTACCCAAACAATCAGTGACTTTTGGTTGTCGATACGGTTATTGAAATCGGGTAACCAGAGAGGATATGTCCAACGCCATTTGACTGCCGCTGAATCATCCTGAATATTACCGAATGGGATCAGCGCATCAGGATACCAACCGGTACCAAGTGAGGCTTTAGGATAACCGGTGCTGGGTGTTTTAACCCTCACAGACCATTCCAGGAAAAATTCAGGTTTGACCGATAATTGAGTATCGTTATTTCTGAAAGCCGGCATATCAATCCTGATCCCCTTTAAGGTTTTGCTTGTATTATTGGTAACAACAAGTTGAAAGGAGACATATTCCCCTCTGGCAGCACTCAGTGAAACACGGTTATTGTCATAGATCAGGTTCTTTTTCAGCATATCATCCTGTTGTTTAACATCGTCCTTAAGCAAAATGAACCGCTGGTCGATGATCTCATTTGTTGTTGGATCCAATCGTACAGATGATGGCAAAACAGAAATGGTCCAGTCAGTAGTGATTGTGTCTGTATTTACTGAACTACAGCCATAAGCTATTATGCCCAATACCAATGCGAAATGAATTTTTTTCATGATTGTTTTATGTTTTAAAAACTACTTTGACCCTTAAATCCCCTAAAGGGGGCTTTTGTAAAATTCTGATTTTTAGCTTTTCCCCTTTAGAGGCAGGGGTAAAAAACGCTAAAAATAAAAATTTTATGATTTTCAGGAGTGGAACCAATTATTAATTCATCCAAATTTAAGAAAAACTTGGTTACCATGAATAAAAGTGAGACAAATTTCCCAGTTCATTTTTTTGCTATATTGTAACACGAAAACATTCTATATATTTCAATAATGATGGATAAAAATAATTCTGCTAAAAGATCTGCACAGGCAAACTGGATGACGATCGGAACGATTGGTTTGTTTTTTTTTATTTTTGGTTTTGTTACCTGGTTAAACGGTATTCTGATACCCTATCTGAAGATATCCTGTGAACTTAATCATTTTGAATCATATCTGGTTGCATTTTCATTTTATGTTGCTTATGTAATTATGGCTATTCCATCTTCCTGGCTGCTGAAAAGGACAGGTTTGAAAATGGGGATGATGCTCGGATTGTTTGTCATGGCCGGGGGAGCTCTTTTTTTCATCCCTGCTGCAATGATAAGGGCCTATTCTCTTTTTCTTTCAGGGCTGTTTATTATGGGAACAGGTCTGGCCATACTTCAAACAGCAGCAAATCCATATATTACAATGTTGGGTCCCATCGAAAGCGCTGCACAGCGGATAAGTATAATGGGTATATGTAATAAATCGGCCGGAGTATTTGCAACATTTCTTTTTGGAGTAATGGCTTTAAAAGATGGTGATGCACTTCTGGCAAGTCTTAAAACCATGGATGTGATACAAAAAGCAGCAGCATTGAATGATCTGGCCTCGCGCGTAATCATACCTTATCTTGGCATGGCAGCAATTCTTGTAATAATCGGGGTATTGGTGAAAGTATCAGGATTGCCTGAGATCGACCCGAATGTTGAAAATGCAGGGGAAGATGAAAAGTTTTATGGTTCTAAAACCTCAATATTTCAATTTCCATTTCTCTTATTGGGTGTTCTGGCTATCTTTTGTGATGTAGGGCTTGAGATCGTAGCTGGAGACACTATTATCAGTTATGGACTGAGTCAGGGAATTCCCATATCCATTGCAAAGCATTTTACATCATTGGTAATGATTGCCTCAATCATAGGTTATACAATAGGAGTTATTGTCATCCCAAGGTATATTTCACAGAGCAAAGCTCTTCGCATATGCGCTATACTTGGTATTATACTTACAGCGTTGGCAGTTCTATCCCCGAAATTCATATCAGTGATATTCATTGCTTTACTGGGAATGGCCAACTCTTTAATATGGCCTTCAGTATGGCCGCTTGCAATAGAAGGACTCGGCCGTTTTACCCGTATCGGGTCATCGCTGCTTATTATGGGTAATCTGGGTGGTGCACTTTTACCATTATTATATGGCCGTCTGGCAGATATTGTCAATCCGCAGCTGGCTTATCTGGTTGTTATCCCATGTTACTTTTTTATTTTATATTATGCAGTGGCAGGGCACAAAATAGGAAAGCGCGTAAAAACGTCTCCTGAATTGGCTTAATTTATTATGATTTTGAATCAAAACATTCAGTAATTTTATCAGATCAGACCCAAATTAAATACAACTGATATGGAAAAACTATCCAGAAGAAACTTCATAAAAACAGGAGCAATCGCTACAATAGGATTGAGTATGTTACCAAAATCAGCCAATGCATCGGCAATGGCTGAGAAACCGGTAAAAATCGGGATAATTGGTACCGGAAATCGAGGCACAGGGCATTTAAATAATTTGCTGACTATGGAAGGAATCGAAATTACTTCAGTATGTGACCTCGTCGAAAGCAAGGCGGTTAATGCTGCCAATATGTGCGAAAATGCCGGAAGGAAACGGCCCACAATCTATTCCAGAGATGCAACCACTTTTAAGGAAATGCTGGACAGGGAAAAACTGGACGCTGTTATCATAGCAACTTACTGGGATTCTCATACTGCCATTGCGCTTCATGCCATGAACAATGGAGTTTATCCCGGTATTGAAGTCCCTGCTGCATTAACAGTTGAAGATACCTGGAAGTTGGTTGAAACCTCCGGGAAGTCGGGGATTCCATGCATGATGCTTGAAAACTGGAGCTTTCGCCAGGACAACCTGGCTTTGCTGAATATGAAACGTCTTGGAATGTTTGGAGAAATTGTTCATTGCCATTGTGCGCACTCACATGATTGCATCGATCATTGGTTTTTCGACAGCAAAACGGGTGAACAGAAATGGCCGGCAGAATACCTCCTTAAGTATAACAGGGATCAGTATCCCACTCATAGTGTAGGTCCGATAATCAGTTGGATGGATATTAACCGTGGAGATATTTTTACAGAGATTTTTTCCACTGCTACTGCATCAAAAGGAATCAATGCTTATTTTAAAAGAGAGTTTGGAGAGGGTCATCCTAATGCAAAGCTGAATTATCGTCAGGGTGATATTGTGACATCCCTGCTCAAGACAAAAATGGGAAAAACTCTTGTAATAAATTTCGATATGCAGTTGCCACGACCCTATTCCAACCGGTGGATGTTACAGGGTACCCTGGGAGTGTATGATGAGGAAAAAAGTTCAATCTATCTGACCAAAAAGAGTCCAAAATATCATGAATGGGAACCGTGGAAACCATACGAAGAGAAATTTAATCACAGATGGTGGCAGGCAGATTACTCAACACAATCTCATGGGGGAACTGATTTTGTTATGCTGACTCAGTTTATTGAATCAGTAAAGGCAAAAGGCCCCACACCAATTGATGTGTATGATTCGGCTGTGATGACTGCAATTGTAGAGCTTTCAGGCATCTCCATTGAAAAAAACGCCGCTGTAGCATTTCCGGATTTTACTAACGGAAAATGGCAGACCAACAAACCATATTTTGCCATGGATAAGTTTATTTAAAGGAATGTAATGTATGTTGAAGAAGAGAGCAGATTTAATCTGGAATTATTATGCAAATTATGTAGACTTCCCTTTTTGAATAAGTAATGATTTCATGAATATTAAGTCCTTAAAGTGAGCTAAACTTTAGGCATTCCAGGCACTCCAAACTCCAGGCACTGGTTAGTACATAAAATAATATTTTACATTATGATAACGATTGAAGCTAGCGTATCAAAAGGATGGCTGCATAAGCACGGAGGATTTGTTTTTGACAACAGGTATTATCTTGACCCGATATACCGGTGGGAACAGGATAGTATCATACACAAATTTGTCAGCGAAAAGTTTCCCCGTTTTTCAATTTACAACATGGAAGCTAATCTTCTTCAGGCAAAACATGTGAGAGAAAACCAGGTATTGGTCGGAGCCATTCAGCCAAATATGATACTGGCAACTATTCTGGGAGCACAATTCTCATTTTATGGTGATAAAGATGCAGATGTTTCAGGTAAACCGCTCGAATTAATTACAAAAAAAGAGGAGTTACCATCGATCTCAACTATTTTGGAAGACTCTCTGGTTAAAGATCTTGAAAAACAGGTAAAGTTGATTAGAGAGACCCGGCCTCATCTTAAAGTTATTCCGCCTTTCTTTTGGGATGAATCTGGCCGTGCAACAATACATGGAATTATTACAACTTCACTAAAACTTACCGGAGATAACATAATGACCATTATGATGTCTGATCCTGAGCTTGCTCATGCCATTCATCAATGGATTGTTGATGCATACGTCATTCTCATCCGTCATTTTGCAATGTTAGGTAAACTTCCTGTGACTTCAGTGCATGTTGGAGAATGTGCAGGGACCATGATTTCATCAGATTTATATGAAGATTTTATTGTTCCTTATATCAGTCAGCTGGGTGACAAGCTGGGGGCAGTCCGCATTCATTCATGCGGAATTTCAGATCACCTTATTGAAGCTATATCGCATATCAGAAATTTAAAAATCATTGATACAGGTTCAGGAACATCAATAAAGAAAATACGGGATTTAATGGGACCCGATTTTATGATACATATCGCCCCACCGATGGAACTATTAATGGAAGGTATTCCTCATGATGAAATTGTTGGCTGGCTGGACAAAAGCTTATCTGATAACCGTGGCGGTCCTCTCCAGATTGCATATCATATGGAACCTGACTATGAAATCCGGAATTGCCTGGCAATACATGAGGAACTTGAAAAGAGAGGGCTGATCACCAATAAAAGATTGTATTGAGTTAAATCTGAGTATTATCCATCTCCATTTAGTGACGTTAATTGGATTAATTTTCAGTATATTATTTTAAATCTGATAAAACCTGAATCATCATGAGATATAGACTGATTGTTATTGCTCTGGCTATTCTGACATCATGCAGTAAGCCCGAAAAGGTTCTATACGAGGAATTAACACCTGCTGAATTTTCAACAAGACTTGCAAAATGTCCCGTTGCCTATCTTCCGTTAGGAACAATTGAATGGCATAGCAATCATTTACCCCTGGGTTCCGATGGTCTGCAATCGGAAGAATTTTTTAAGAAGCTGGCAACCGAGGCAGGTGGTATCGTATTACCTAAGCTTTTAATAGGTCCCGATGGGTACGATACCCTCATTAACGGTAAAGAATATTATGGAATGGATTGCGGAAGGATTTTCAGTGATCAATGTAAATATGAGATTCAGCAGCTGACAGGCAGTGCATACTGGGTTCCTGATTCTACTTTCGATATTATGATGAATGGTATTATGAAACAATTAAGCCGTGCCGGGTTCAGAATTGTTGTCGCACACGGGCACGGGCCATCGACCAATTATATCGGAGCTCATGCTCAGGAGTTTAAAGACAGGTATAATCTTGTAGTTATGAATTGCTGGGGCAATGATACAGATGATCTTTGCCTGCAATGTGATCACGCAGGGGCCAATGAAACATCTATTATGATGTATGTACGTCCTGAACTGGTTCATATGGAAAATCTTCCGGCCGATACAGCCATCTGGCCATTAGGCATGCTGGGCAGGGATCCAAGGATCCATGCAAGCAGCAAATATGGTAGGGCTATTGTGGATTTTGAGGTCAAAAAAATGAAAACTGTTATAGAAATGGAATTAGAAAAATTACCATAAGTATATTGTATCTCATTATTTTTTTAAACATTAATATATGCGCTTCATACTCAGTTTCCTTCTTCTGATTTCACTTTCCGCAAAAGCACAACATGCTGTTATAAAGGAAGTTGAACGTCCAATGACAACTTATCCATACTCGGATCCGGATCCTGTGGCCCGTCCGGGAAGAGTTTATCCCTATTTCAGGTTTGACGGCTTTACTAACCAGCCGGGCATTCAGAACTGGAAAATGGTGGAACTCGAAAACGACTATATCCGGCTGGCGGTTATGCCTGAGATCGGAGGAAAGGTATGGGAGGCTTATGAAAAGTCGCGTCAGTATCCGTTTATTTTTTCCACCCATGTTGTGAAGTTCCGCGATATCTCACTGCGGGGAGCCTGGACAACGGGCGGTCTGGAATTCAATTTTGGTGATATAGGGCATGCAACAACAGCTTCCACTCCTGTTGATTATTTTACCAGAACTAATAGCGATGGTAGTGTCAGCTGTTTCATCGGTGCAACTGAATGGGCTTCAAGGACCACATGGAGGGTGGAGATCAGGCTTGCCCCCGATAAAGCATACTTCACGACCCGTTCGTGGTGGTATAATAACACACCGGTTGAGCAGGAATTTTACCATTGGATCAATGCAGGTTTTAAGGCTGACGGTGATCTGGAATTTGTCTTTCCCGGTACACACCATATCGGCCATGGCGGTGAATTTGATACATGGCCGCTTGACTCTGTCGGGAGAAAGATCTCTTTCTACAGGCACAATAATTTTGGCAGCTATAAATCTTACCATATCATTGGACGTCCTGCAAATTTTTATGGAGGCTATTGGCACAATGATGAAATGGGCTTCGGGCGTTACTCTCCTTACTATGAAAAACTCGGGAAGAAAGTATGGATGCTTGGCCTCTCACAGGAGGGAACAAGATGGGAAAATCTTCTCGGTGATAACGATGGGCTTAATGTTGAACTGCAGTCGGGCCGGCTATTTAACCAAGCCTCCCGCGGAAGCCAACTCACCCCGTTCAAACATGTCGGGTTTGCACCTTATGCTGCAGATACCTGGACTGATTCCTGGTTCCCTGTAAAACAGACACGTGGAATGACCAACGCATCCCTCCGGGGAGCTTTAAATCTTCGTTTAGAAGATGGATGGCTTAAAGTTGACTGGATGTCACTCGAAAATCAGTCAGACACTCTGAATGTACTTGCCTCAGGATCTTCTGTTCTAAGTCGTAAACTTGTGCTAAAGCCAATGGAGCTTTTCCGTGATTCGGTGAAGTGGAATGGGAGCGTTAATCAGCTTGTTGTGAAACTCGGCCAGGATGTTCTTACAGATGATCCGGGCCAGCCGCTAAACCGTCCGCTTAAAGCACCTGACAATTTTGACTGGAAGTCGGAATACGGTTTGTTTCTTCGCGGCGCCGATCTTAGCAAGCAGAAAAATTACAGTGAAGCAGAAGTATATCTTATGCAGGCACTCGGTATTAACCCGAACATGGTACCTGCCCTGACCCAGATGTCACAGATCAGGTACAGGCAGGGATTATATGAAGAAGCCCTTGAATTTGCAGGTAAGGCGCTTGCTGTCAATACATATGATCCGGAGGCCAATTACTTCTGGGGTCTGTCCGGCGAGAAAACCGGTCATGATTCTGATGCACTGGATGGGTTTTCAGTAGCCACCTTGTCACCTGCTCTCCGTCAGGCCGCCTGGCTCCGTATTGCTTACCTGGCTATTAAACGGAAGGACTGGAAAGAAGCTGAAAATGTCATAAGCAAATGCCTGGAGAATTATCCTCCGAATGAAAATGCATGGAATGTAAAAGCGATGATTGACCGCAAACTGGGCAACCCGGTTTCGGCACTGAACATTATCAGTGAGCAGCTTTCGCTTGATCCTCTCAACCATTTGGCAAGATTTGAGAAATATTTAAATACAGGAGCTGAGGCTGACAAGAACGAATTTGTCCATTTTATCCGCCAGGAGTTACCACACGAAACATATATTGAGATGGCCATTCAGTATTATGAATGGAACATGGAAGATGAGGCTTTAAGAATTCTTGATCTTGCACCTGTTCATCCAATGGTTCAGCTGTGGCAGGCCTGGCTGCTTGACAGGACAGGTCAGAAATCGAAGGCTGAGGATAAACTCATACTGGCAATGGCAGCCTCACCGGAGATGGTATTCCCTTTCCGTCCGGAAATGATGGGATTATTTTCATGGGCAAATCAGCAGAAACCCTGTTGGAAATGGAAATATTATGAAGCGCTTATTTACTGGCAGAATAACCAGACATGGCACGCTAAATCATTATTCAATTCCTGTGGAGCAGAACCTGATTTTGTACCGTTCTATCTTGCCAAAGCTGAACTGTTTAAGGATGAATCTGAAATTGCAAGAAATTCCCTGGAGATGGCTTATCAGCTCGATCCGATTTTCTTGCGCACCGGCTTAAGCCTGGCCCGGTTCTATTCTAAGGAAAACCAAAATGTAAAGGCACTTGAGGTAGCCCTTAAAAACTCCAAGTCACATCCTGGCAGTTTTATTGTTGGTCTGCAATATGCACAGATGCTTAAGCTGAGCGGAAAATATGCTGAAGCCCTTGAAACTCTTGATAAACTGGAAATGCTTCCTGCTGAAGGAGATGTAAACGCTCATACTCTTTTCAGGGAAACGAATATCCTTTATGCCCTTGAGTACATGAAGGCAGGGAAATGGAAAAGGGCTGTTATTTGCCTGCGGCAGGCAGAGACCTGGCCTGAGAACCTTTTTTCAGGAGAACCTTATCTGCCAGATAACAGGATAACACAGTTCTTAAGAGCCTATTGTTTTGACAGACTTAAAATCCCGTCACAGGCTGAACAGGCATTCATATATCTGAATACTTACAGAAACCCCGATGGATACACAAGCCCCCTGGGCAACCGTTTGACACTAATGGTGTATACGGGCAACAAGAATTATAAATCTATAACTGATACATTATTAAAAGAAACGGTTAATGACAGGGATATGGACATCTTAAAAGTGTTCAGGTCTATTATGTGATAGGCTGATCATTTTATGCCACACCAAACCGGCCGAGCTTATAAAACCTGTAGGAATTATCCCAGTAAATTTTCTTAAGTGGCTGGCTCTCCAATCCTATTCCGTCAATCATCCATTTACCCTGGATAGGAGTAGGGTGGTTGAACTGTTTATCGCGTGTCTGAAGGTAACGCCAGTGGATTTTGTAAAAATTCCGGTCCTCCTCCAGGGTGAAATCCTTGCATGGTCCGGCACCCTGAACGTCACACCCTGCCCAGTATGCCATATCGGTCCCGAACATTATCCGGTCCTGGTATTTATTGAAGAACTCATTACCTTCTTCTGCCGGATGCTTTCCCAATTCACCTATCCGTGCTGCAGTATCAACCGACAAATTTGGTATTTCGTCGAGCCATTTTCCCACCTCCTTCAGGTTTTCAGAATAGCCTCCCACGTGTACTGATACAAACTGAACTTTCGTGAACTTTTTATAAACATTATTTACCTGTGCAAAAAGAGTTTCAAGTGGAGGGTATTTACTGCTGTCAGAAAATGACCATTCAGGATGCAGCTCCAGTTCCTCCCATCGTTCGTTATCCGGGGCCCATGGCTTAAAGAAGGCTACAGGATCGCCGGTGTGGAATGCAACCGGTATACCGAGTTTTTCTGCCCGCTCCCAGATCGGGAATAGACGTGGATCGTCAATTGCAATCAGTTTACCTTCATGATCCCTGGCATTAAGACCCAGTTGCTTGAGATTTTTCAACGCAATGGCTCCGGCATTGACTGCTTTTTCCAACATATCCGGGGCTTTATTAAAGAACTCAGGATCTGTTTCGGCCAAAGCCCAGTCGAATGTATAATGAAGACCCAGCCGGTTTTTATATGGCTTTATCGCTTCAATAAGTTCATAAAATGCTTTATCCCCGACATATAGGTCAGGGTCTGCTCCTGATATGGAAGCAATAAGAACTGCGTATCTGATAGAATTATCATCCATCACCTGCAGAGCTTTTTTCACCTTACCAGGTGTAACATGGATATGGGCATCAATTACCCGGCCGCCAACCGGTTTATCGGTAAGTTCAGAATGACTTGTACCGCATTCGGTTAAACCTGCCAATGAAATCGCTGCTGCTCCCATACTTGTCTGTTTTATAAATTCTCTTCTGTTTATCATAATACCTTTGTTGTTATATCGTGCCAGGTTAATTATTTGTCCGGATCATTTCCTTGTAAAGTTTTTCTCCTTATGACAATCGGTGCAGGAGACCCAATGGATATTATTGAGACTTTCATGATTATTAAAGCTCGTGTTCATCTTTGTAACATCAAGTTTGCAATTTGAGATAGCCGGATGACATTTTACGCAACTTTGCCTGGCATCGTTTGAATGAGTTTCATGGCACACTGTACATCCAATCCCTTCATGAACTCCACGCGGTGTACGATCGTCACTGGTTCCGGCCTGATGACGGGAATTTGGTGAATGGCACTGCACACAGTTCCGGGTCAGCAGATCATCAGAAACATTAACTGATCTTTCACCATCCCATAGAAGTAGCTTTGGCAAATGCTCTGCAGCAATACTGGTTCTGTCAGGTCTGTAATAAAAACTTACTATTTCAGAAGAATCCTGTCGAATGTAAAAAACATTCCCGGGATTGGAATAATCAGGATTCACCTTGGGTAATCCTTTTCTGTGTGTCTGGTGACAAGCCATGCATGGAATTACAGGTTTATCAGCCATTCCGGAATTCTTCAGTTTCCATGGTCCGGTCTTATTCAGAGGTTCCACAACGTCCTGCACAGGAATATCACTGAACATTCCATGACATCGAAGGCAGTCGGCATTGATCTGTTCAGTCTCATTATGCTTTTTGTCGAGCAGTATATCGTGGTACCTGGCAGAATGTCCTCCGGAACTCCATCCTGCATATTCCGCAGTATGACAACGATTGCAGTTATCCATAACCGCCAGCAACTGATTTTCATTTAGGCTGATATCTTCAACGGATTCAGTTTTTATATGATTTACCACCATCATTCCCTTTTCCTTAAGGCTATGAAATCCGTTAGAAAGTGCTGTACCATGACATTCTTTACAGCTCATTTCCCTGTGGGCTGATTGAGCAAACATATTAACCGATTTG
>Ga0315278_10003245_pt1 | contig 14540 bp, 10 predicted proteins | sample YL17G06_0_MG_FD_203880 | JGI IMG/M metagenome (GOLD analysis project Ga0315278, IMG submission 203880) | Sediment microbial communities from Yellowstone Lake, YNP, Wyoming, USA - YL17G06_0 | ecosystem: Environmental > Aquatic > Freshwater > Lake > Sediment | place: USA: Wyoming | collected... | reverse complement strand
CGTGTCGGTGTACGACGTCGGGGCGGCCCCGGTCAAGGGGGTCGTGACGAGGCCGGTCGTGAATGCCGCGTCGGTAGCGCGCTGCAGAACGAAGCCGTCCACGTTGGCGGGGACGACCGTCCACGTCAGTGAGGCCTCCAGATTGATCAGCTGCGTGGCCGTGAGGGCGCTCGGAGCCGCCGGGACGGCCGGGATGACCGCCGTGGCGATGTTCGACCAGGCCGAGCTGATGATCGGACCGTTGTCCGCCCGGACCCGGTAGTCGTAGCTGCTACCGGCAACCACCGTCGGATCGGTGTAGGTCACGGCGTTGGCCGCGAGGGTCGTGAGGTTGGCCCAGCCGGTACCGTCGTTGCGCTGGATGGTGAATCCGGTCTCGTTGGTGGCGTTGTCGGTGAAGTCGAGCCTGACCTGCGGGCCCGCCTGCGGCGTGGCCGTGAGGCCGGATGGAGCGAGCGGCACGGCCGGGATGACCACCGTGGCCGTGTTGGACCAGGCCGACCAGATGAACGCACCGTTGTCGGCGCGGACCCGGTAGTCGTAGGTGTTGCCGGCCGCCACCGTGGTGTCGGTGAAGGTCGTGGGGCCGGTGCCGGGATTGGCGCCGCGGGCGGCGATCGTCGCGAAGGCGCCGCCGTTGTCGGCGCGCTGGATGGTGAAGCCGGTCTCGCCGGTGGCGTTGTCGGTGAAGTCGAGCCTGACCGATGTGGCCGTGACCAGAGTGGCCGTGAGCAGGCTCGGCGCCAACGGCACGGCGGGGATCGCCACCGTGAACGTGTTGGACCAGAGCGAGGCCGCCGCGCCCTTCAGCGCGCGGACACGGTAGGCGTAGGTATTACCCGGCGTCGCCCCCGTGTCGATGTAGGCGACGGTGCCCGTCGTCGCACCCAGATCGGCGACGAGGTTCGCGGGAAGCGTGGCGATCGTGGCCCACGCGCCGCCGTTGTCCGCCCGCTGGACCGTGAAGCCGGTCTCGTCGGTGGCGTTGTCGAACCAGGTCAAGTCGATGGAGTTGGCGATGACCCCCGTCAAGAGGGTCGGAGCCAGCGGCACCGGACCCGTGAAGACGGACGGGGAGATCGACTGGACCGTCATGGCCGGATATGCGGGATCCGCCACGTAGCCGACGGTGTTCTGGGCGACGACCCGGTACTCGTAGACGATGGTCGGATCATACGCCGCAGGATCGCTGAAGGTCCGCGATTGGTGAATGTTCACCGAATTCAGCGCCACCGGGATCGTCCCGGCGTTCACCCAGGTGATGCCGTCCTCTGAGCGCTGCACGACGAACGCCGTCTCGTTGATCGAGTTGTCCATGAAGGTGAGGTCGACGTGACCCGGAGTAGTCGTGGTGGTGGCCTCCAAGGCGCTGGCCGCGATCGGCGGCATGGCCAGGGACACCGGCCGCATCATGTCCATCTCTTCGTGGCTCAGGATGTGGCAGTGATAGACGTACTCCCAGCCGAAGTTGACCAGCTGGTTGATGATCGGCGCCGTCGGATTGCCCTTGACGTCGACGTTGTTGAACAACGCTCCCGATCCCGTCGGGTCCATCGGGTTGAGGTTGCGGATCGCGTTCGGCACCTCCCACGGGACCTCGGGGACGATCGGCCGCAGGGCGACGATGGTGTCCTCGAGCGGGCTCACGCGGATGGTGTCTTTCCAGCCGAGCTCGCCCGGCTCCGTGGGGATGATGATGTTGTCCCAGGTGACCCGGTTCAGCATCTGCACGTCGTAGAGGTGGAAGTGGATGGGATGCGTGTCGACCCCGTTGTGGGTGATCCGCCAGAGCTGCGTGCCGTCGTTCGGGTCGGTGAGCGGCGTGATCTTGATATCGCTCACCGCAGCGCCGGTGCCGCCCGGTCCACTATCGTAGGTCACGGCCATCTGCGGCAGGTTGGTGCCGTTGATGAGCTCCGTCGCCGGGTTCACGTACGGGTAGAACGTGCCGTTTTGGATCCCGGGCGTCGGCGGTTGAGCTTCCACGCCCAGGTTGGCCTGCATGCGGCCGAACTCGTCGAAGGTGGTCGAGTTCATCTCGTCGTGGATCGCCTTCGGCTGTAGCGGCAACGTCGTCTTGGTGTTCGGCTTCTTCAGCGTGTTGAAGCCGAAGGTCATGGTGTCGTTGACACGCACCAGGCCGTCGCAGATCTGGAGCGTGCTGCCGATGGCGTTGCAGTTGCTGGCCGGGCTGAACTTCGTGCCGTAGGCCGAGTTGTAGGCGGCTTGCCCGACGATGATCGGGTGCTGCCCGGACTCGAACACGCCACTGCCGTTGGCCTTGTGGCTGAAAGCATTGCGCAGCTTGGTCAGGTTGAAGGGCGCCGCAGCCGTGCCGGCGATCTTCACCTGCAGGATGGTGCGCGTGTTGGGCCCGTAGCCGGGCAGGATCGCGGCGGCGCCGTTCGGACTGTGGTCCGGAGCGCCGGTGTAGTAGTCATACGAAGGCACACGCGCGGGGAAGGCGGCGGGCGCGTCGTTGTAGAGGATGAGTGTCTGACCGGCGTACTTCGAGAAGTCGACGATCACGTCGGCGCGCTCGGCGGGCGCCAGCAGGAGCGAGTGCAGGTCGACGTTGCCGACGTCGAAGCGCGTCGGGTCGGTGATCCACGTGGTGGGCTGCTGGCCGTCGACGACTGTCGGGGCCGGCAGGAAGCCACCCTCGCTACCGATCTGGATCCAGTCGGGACCCGCGGTCGCGACGCCCTGGACCGGGGTCGGGAACACGTTCGGATCGGTGAAGGCCTGGGCGAGCAGCAGCGGATCAAGGGCGACCTCGGTGCCGCCGATCACTTGACCCTGCTGATTGAGACCGCTGCTCGCAGTGGTGGGATCGGCCACGTACCACTGGAAGTTGAAGAAGCGGTCGTTGGCCGCGTTGAGCATGCGCAGACGGTACGTCTTGGGCTCAAGCGTGACCGTCGGGTAGGCCACGCCGTTGACGATCGGCGTGTCGTTGAACTGCTCCATGCCCACCGAGATGTTCGGCGTGCCGGGGATCTGCAGCGGCTCGCAGAACGGGTCGGTCTGGTACGTCCACGTCGCCGGGTCGGCCAGATGGCAGTTCGGGTCGTAGTACGGGTTGGCGATGGGTCCGTGCGGGGGCGCCGACGGCGGCCAGAACCAGGGGCCGTACATCCAGCGTCCGTAGGCGCTCATGCCGCTGGGGTCTCCGGGGTTCTGGGCCGGCATGTACACGTGGTGATACCAGAAGTCGCCGTAGCTGCCCCACTTGGCCTTGTTCCAGGTCGGGTCCTGACCGTAGCTGGTGACCTTGCCGCTCGCGTCGGTCTGGTTGTAAAGCTGCGCGTCTCTCGGCACGAAGGTCCGGTCCTGGACGACGAGTGGGATCGTGTCGACGGCGCCGGGGATAGTGCCGCTGGCGACCAGCGCCTTCTCGGTGTCGTCACCGATGAGGTAGCCGGCCGCTTCACCGGCGTAGACGTTGAGCCGGGTGATGCCCCAGGCGTGGTCGTGGTAGAACATCAGCCGCGCGCTCTGCTGGTTGGTGTAGTAGAACGTCTGGATGCCGTCGTTGGGGACGTTGGCCGGAGTCATGTCGGGCACGTCCTGGACGCTCACGCCCTGCGGCCACGCAGTGCCCTCGCTGGCCGGCGTGATCCACTGATGCGGCGTGCCGTCGCTGATCCACGGCGAGGTGCCGCCGTGCAGGTGCAGCGTGGCCCGGTTCTGTTTGAAGCACGAAGGGTCCTGCGGGTTGTCGGTGCACACCGGGTTGCGGACCTCGTCCATGACGGTGCCCAGGTCGACCGGGGCCGTCATGGCGGCCGGGCCCGACCCCGAACCCATGAGGGTGGTGTCGGTCGGCAGGAACAGGTTGCCCTCGACGCCGCTCGGAAGCAGGTTGTGGAAGACGATACGCACCGGCTTGTTCTTGGTGGCCACGATGGTCGGGCCGAGCCACTGCGGAGGAGTCACGGCGAGCAGCGGATCGCCGTTGCTGTTGAGGAGTGGGACGATGGTCCCGTCCCGCAGCTCGTTGGTCAGCGGGTAGTGCAGGCTGACGCCGGCGGTCGCGGACGTCTCCAGCTGCACGTAGCCGCGGACCAGCGTGGCCGGCAGGTCGGAAGAGAACTTCGTGCGGTACTGCACCACGGCGATCTCGTACTCGTCGGCCGCGATACGCCTGCCGTTGGGGTCGGGATAGATCTTGTTTTCCGGCACGCCGAGCGGGATGTACTTGGCGGCCGTCGGGGCGGTCCCGTTCGGGCTGTAGAGCCCAGGCAGGTCGTCCTGGAACTTCTTGATGCCGGTGACGGTGACGTAGCCCGTGCCGGGGACGAGGCCGGTGATGCCGGTGACTCCGCCGGAGTCGACGGCCGCCGTGGCGGTCGCGCCGGTGCCGGTGCCCGCGCCGTCGGTGATGGTCACGGTCGGAGCGGACGTGTAGCCGGCGCCAAAAGTGACGAGCCCGACGCTGAGCGCCTTGAGCGTGGTCGTGGCCGTGGCGCCTGTCCCGGCGTTGGCCCTGACCGGATCCATCAGTGTGCCGTCGCGGACGACGAGGTTTGGCGCCGACGTGTAGCCGGACCCGGGGTCGTCCAGGACGATCGCCGTGATCGCCCCGGTGCCCGGGTCGAAGACGGCGTGCGCCTGGGCCTGCGTTCCGTTCGGGTCATCGGGCATGTCGAAGTCGATGGTCGGGAAGGTGTAGCCACTACCGGGGGTGCCAAGCGTGATGGCGTCGACGGCGCCGTACGCGGTAGCCGACGCGTCAATGCTGGCGCCGCCGCCCGAGATGGTGGTGACAAGATTCGTGTAGCCGGCGCCGCTGTTGCCCACAGTGATCGCGGTGACGACGCCGCTGGTCGTGACGACGGCGCCGGCCGAGGCTCCCGTGCCGGCGCCGGTGATGCTGACCGTCGCGGCGGTGTAGCCCGCGCCGGGGTTCGTGATGGTGATGCCGGTGACGGCTCCGTTGCCGCCGACCGTCGCCGCGGCGGTCGCACCGATGCCGTCACCGGTGATGGCGACCGTCGCGGACGCCTCGGTCGTCGGGCTCAGAGCCCAGTTCGGGTTGGGCCCGAAGTAGTGCGGGACCGCCGAATTGTCGGTGGGATTGGCCGGCAGGGCCTCGCCCTGGCTCATCTTCACCATGAACAGCGTCGTGAGCAGTGCCACTGCCACGAAGACCACGATGCTGGCCTTGGTCATCGACATGCGTTTGATCGCTCTGGCGGTCATGCGGACCCCTTCCCCCGATTGGTGTCACCGTGTCGAAGCACTCCAAATGCTGCGATCATTGTAGTCACGTCCCGACCTCCCTGCTGACCGTCTGGCCGCGCACCTCCGCGGCCCACCCCCGAAGCCGTGCGCGCACGACGACGCGCCGGCGCTCGTGCTCCGGATGAATCCGGACCAATCATAACCCTATTTCGGTGATGGTCGAACACAGCTGTTAGGCTTGTCTTCATCTGGACGAAAGGCATAGGTTGGCCGTACAGAGCGCGAGCGCGAGCGCGCCTGCCTGGGCGCCGTCATCGTAGCCATACTCGGCTACGGTTTCCCGCTGTCTCATCCCCCAAGAGGGGGGCAAGGCCGACCGCGGCGCCAGGCATGGACGACCGGCAATCCCGAGCAGAGGCGCAGGTGAACGTCCCAGTCATCGCATTGGCCATGGCGTCGGGGGTCAGTATCCACGCCGCCGTCACGCACGGGCTCGTCGGCCTGGAGCGTCGTCCGCGCGACCGCGTCCGCATCGCGTTCGCCGTCCAGGCGCTCGCGGTCACTGCCGGCGCGCTGGCGATCATCGTCATGTACTCGGCGCACACCGCCCAGACACATCTCGAGGCGATGAAATGGGTGCTCCTACCCGCCCAGATCACGTGGGTGATCGCGGCCACCTGGATGGTGGCCTTCTACACCGATGTACGGCCCCTGCGCTGGCTGCTCGCGCTCAGCGCCGGGCTGAGCGCGTTCATCGTCCTTGACCTCGTCCTGCCGTACGGCCTGTTGCAGCGGGAGATCGGCACGATCATGTCCGTGCACCTCGTGGGTGCAGATGTGTCCGTCGTGGCCATGCCCTCCCCGCACCCCCTCAACTCGCTGGCCGACGTACTGGTGCTGGCCGCGTTCGTCTTCATGCTCTACGCGTCGTGGCGCGTGTATCGCCGCGGTGAACGGCGCCGGGCAGGGGTGATCGCCGCCGCCGTCCTGCTGTTCCTGGCCGCCGGCATCGCAGACGCTCGCAACGCCTACGGCGAGATCTCGGGGACGTACTACACGCAGCTGATCTTCGTCGGCCTGGTCTTCGCGGTCAGCATCGCGTTGCGCCAGGAATCGCTGACGGGCGAGGCCGGACTCCTGGCAGATCGCGACCACCTCGAATCCCTCGTCCGTCAGCGCGTCAAGGACCTGGACGAGGCCAACGCACGCCTCGCTCTGGAGTCTCAGGAGCGACTGGCCGCGGCGGAATCGTTGCGCCGGCGCGTCGCGGAGCTTGATGGTCTGCAACGCATCTCGCGGACCCTCGCCGACCGCGTCGATCTGGGGACGGCGCTGGACCAGGCCGCGCTCGGGATCGCGGCGCTCCTGGCCGCCGACCACGTGCGGATCGACCTCGCCGGCAGCGAGCCGGCGGCGCTCGAGAACGCGGCCCACCTGCTCGTCGTGCCCCTCTTGGCGAAAGGGGCCACCCTCGGCGCGCTCACCATCGCCCGCGACCAGGGCGCGCCGTTCTCGCGCGAGGAGCGCCGGCTGGCGGAGACGGTCGCCGACGACGTGGCCGCGGCGGTCGTCAACGAGCGGCTGCACGAGCGCCAGACCAGGCAGGCGGCCGAGGAGGAGCGTCAGCGCCTCGCTCGCGACCTGCACGATGCCGTGACGCAGACCATCTACTCGGCCGCCCTGATCGCCGAGGCTCTGCCGGCGGTCTGGGAGCGCGAGCCGAGCGCGGGGCGCTCCAACCTCGCCCGCCTTCAAAGGTTGGTGCGCGCCGCGCTCGCCGAGATGCGCACCCTGCTCTTCGAGCTCAGGCCGGCAGCGCTTGAGGCCACGCCCCTGGATGCCTTGCTCGACCGACTCGGCGACGCGCTCGGCGGCCAGGTCAAGGGGCCGGTCAACATTCGAACCTCTGACGACATCCCTCTCTCATCCGACACGAAACTCGTCTTCTATCGCGTCACGCAGGAGGCCTTCAACAACATCGCCAAGCACGCGCGCGCGAGCGCGGTCGACGTGGAGTGCGTCGTCGACGGCAACGGCGTGGTCAGTCTGTGCGTGCGCGACGACGGCAGGGGCTTCGATCCTGGTGAGGTCGGGCACGACAGCATGGGGCTGCGCATCATGCGCGAACGCCTGGAAGGTGTGGGCGCGTCGCTCGAGATCGACAGCCAGCCAGGACGCGGGACGACCATCACGGCCGTGTGGCCCGGCCTGGCCCAGTCAGCGACAGCACGGGATGGGGAAGCATGAGCGATCCACGACGCACGAGAGTCCTCATCGTCGACGACCACCTCATGGTCCGCGAGGGTCTCAAGTCCCTGCTCTCCACGGCCCTCGATGTCGACGTCGTGGGCGAGGCGGCCAACGGCGCGGAGGCCGTGGAGCTCGTGCCGCTCGCCAAGCCTGACGTGGTGCTCATGGACCTCGTCATGCCGGTGATGAACGGCGCCGAAGCCACGGCCCTCATCAAGGAGGCGTTCCCCTCGGTCCAGGTGATCGCCCTGACGAGCTACGCCGACGGCGAGCTCGTGGAGCGGACGCTCCAGGCCGGTGCGATCAGCTTTCTGCTCAAGGACGCGCGCCCGGAGGCGCTGGTGCAAGCCATCAGGGATGCGCGCGACGGGCGGGGGACCATCGACACCGGCGCGATGCAGTCCGTCATGCAGCACCGCCAGGACGACATCGGCAAGGACCTTACGACGCGAGAGCGCGAGGTGCTCGCGCTCGTCGCCGCCGGCATGAGCAACAACGAGATCGCCGAGCGACTCGTGCTGAGCGTCGGCACGGTACGCCTGCACGTGAGCAATATTCTGGCGAAGCTGGGCGCGCCCAACCGGACCAGCGCCGCGATCATCGCCGTGAAGCACAAGCTCGACTGAGCGGCTATCGCATTTGTCGAGGTCCACTTAGGCCGAATGCCCATAGCGCTCCGGGACGCGCACAGCGATGATTGGCACGCAGGGTCCATAATGGGTGCTGGAGACGAAGGGGGCTCCCGGTGCGTGTGCTGCTGGCCACCGACCGCCCCGATCTCGGTCACGCGATCTGCCTGTATCTCAGCGCGTGTCAGATCGACGTCGTCGAGGTCGTCGGCGACGCGGCTTGTCTACCCGCCCGCGCGGCGACCGTGCACCCGGACGTGGTCCTCATCGATTGGCACCTCGGGAAGGTCGTCTCGACCCAGGCGGTCGCCGAGCTCAAGAGCTGCGGCGATCCGACGCCTGTCGTCATCTTGAGCACAGGCCAGGAGAGCGCCCCGGCGAGCACCTGTGGAGCGGCGGCGTACGCCACGCTGGGCGACCCGCCCGACTCGCTGCTCAAGGTCCTCGGCGAAGTGGCCCCCGCGACCCTCTGAGCCGTGCGCGGGCTCGCCCGGCGAAGTCGCGGTTTGCGGTAGAATGCGGCCATCGTGCAGACGCCGGGCCATCATCTCCTCGCTGCGAAAGGCGTCCCGTGGGTCGCCGGCAGCCTTCTCCTGGTCCTGGCTGTTGCCGCCCTGTACCTGTTCACAGGGGCCGCCGCCAGCGAGCCTTCGAGAACGCCGCCACCCGGCGCCGACGACATCTCGTTCGGGCCCGCGGACGCGCCACTCTCGGTGATCGAGTATTCCGATTTCCAGTGCCCGTTCTGCGCCCAGTACGCCTCGTGGCTCGGGTCGCTGCGTGAGAAGTACGGGGACCGGGTCAAGTTCGTCTTTCGGAACTACCCGCTTGCCAACCACCAGTACGCCACCATCGCCGCGAAGGCCGCATACGCCGCCTCCCTGCAAGGCAAGTTCTGGGAGATGCACGACCTCCTGTTCGAGAACCAGAAGGAGTGGTCGGAGTCGGCCGATCCTCGCCCCTACCTCGACTCCTACGCGGAGAGCCTCGGACTCGACCTCGACAGATTCCACGCCGACGCCGACGCGCAGTCCACCACGGACTTCATCAAGCGGCAGGCGGCGGAAGGCAAGCAGGGCGGAGTGACCCACACGCCGTGGCTCGTGGTCGGTGACACGGTCGTGCTCCCCCGCAGCCTCGAGGAGTTCGACAAGCTGATCCAGGAGGCGCTTTGACTCGCGCCGAGGCTCCGGCGCCGCAGGCTCGCGCGGCGCCTCCCGCGCCGCGTCGCTGGGTGCCGTGGCTCCTGACGGGCGCGGCGTACGCCGGCTTCGTCATCTCGCTGTACCTCACCTTCGTGCACTACCGCGGCTACGTCTCGCCCTGCTACGTGGTCAAGGGCTGCGAGGCGGTGCAGACGAGCACGTACTCCGTCATCCTGGGCGTGCCGCTGGCGCTTGTGGGCACCGTCTTCTTCGGCCTCATGTTCTATCTGGGCATCGGCCTGCTCACCGGCTCCCGCACGTGGGTCGCGCGCCTCTACAAGGTGCTGGCCTTCCTCGGCGCGCTCGCCATCATCCCGCTGTTCCTGCTGCAGGCCATCGTCCTCAAGGCGTTCTGCACGTACTGTCTCGCCACCGAGGTGATCATGCTCGTGCTCTGGGTGCTGAGCTTCCTGCTCACGACGCCGGGGCGGCGCGCAACGCCGGACGCCTGAGCGCGGAGAGGCGCGACCGGCGGCCGGCCACAATGCACCGAACCGGCGCACCCCCGCCTCTGCGTCGGCGCCCCGCAACGTCCACCCGCCGGCCGGCGTAGCGTCAACCAAGCCTCGTCCCCGACCCGCTGACTACGCGGAGAAGACCGTCTACGCTGCAACGATGCCTGAGCATCGGCCAGAATCGTCAGCGCTCGACACCGCCGACACCGGCGGCGGCGCCGAGGGAAGCGCCGCTCTGGTCCTCGGGTACGCCCGCGCGATCTACGACGAGCAGTTCAACCGTCTCGACGCCTATCGCGCCCGGTCAGGCGGCCTGCTCGCCTTCGCCGCCGCCCTCGTCGCTCTGTCGTCAGGCGTCGCCCCAAGTCGCGTGCCGGGGCCGGCGCGTACCGTCGGGATCGCGTTCGTGCTCGCCGCGGCCGTCCTCTTCCTGGTCGCATCCTCCGGGTACCGGCTGCGCGCGGCTCCATCCCCACGATCGCTGGCTCATACCGACCTCGAGGCGCCCCCCGGCAGCACCGCTCGGCAGCTGCTTCGCAGCACCCTTTTCGCCGTCGAGGCCAACGGACGGGCCCTCCGGCGACTCGAGTTCGTCTTTGCGGTCGGCCTCGTCTGTCTTCTTGCGGGCACGGTCGTCATCGGCCTATACATGACGTTTCGTCTTCCCTAGAATGGAACCCATGGTCACTGGATCCTCATCCTCGCACGATGCCTCGCCGGCGCAGACCACGCCGCCGCAGACAGGCGCTGCCCACGACGCGCCGGTCAAGCCGTACTCCGCCCTCGACGACATCCCCGGCCTCCCTCCTTTCGACCCGGACACGGTCGACATCGAGCCCAGCGGTTTCGACCTGATCTGGGATTTCGTGCGCAGCATCTTCGGCCGCAAGCCGCGCGACTGGGCCGCCTGAGCGTCTGGCGGCCTGAGCCGCTCCACAGCCTGGCGCCGCAGGCTCCCTGCGACACGAAGCGCCGCGATCGGCGGACCTCTTCCCCGCGCTCGACCGGTATCGCGGGTTCCGCCATGTCGTACGTAACGTGTACGCCTACGTGCAGGGATCCTCGCCAGGTGGCCGTGCTTGTCGACTACCTGCCGGAGACGAGCGATCGCGTTCGCGTGCAGCTCGAGGCCTTCGCGGACGCGCTGCAGCCGATCGCCGAAGCCGCCGGCGACTGAGCGCCGCGGGACGGCATATCGCGAAACGGTAAGATAAGGAAAGGCCGGCCGGTTCCTTATCTTCCCTCTCACCACTACCCCGCCGGGCGGCAGCGTCCGGCCTGGCAGGCACCGAGTGTAGCGGGTAGAGCGAGAACGAAGGTGCGTCAGGCGGCGCCGGTCGACCCGGGCGGAGCCTCGTGCTCCGCGTCCTCGCGCACCGTCCCGTCGACCATCTCGAGGTGTCGCGTGCCGAAGGCCACGAGGTGCCGCGCGTGGGTCACCATCATGATCGTCACGGCCTGCTCGGCATGGATGCGCCGCAGGATCTCCATGATCTCGGCCTCGGTCTGCTCGTCCAGGTCGCTGCTCGGCTCGTCGGCCAGCAGGAGCTTGGGCCGATTGATGAGCGCCCGGGCGATGACGACGCGCTGCTGCTGCCCAGCCGAGAGCTCGCGCGGCAGCGCCGCCATGCGCTGGCCCAGGCCCACCATGTCGAGGAGCTCCCGTGCCCGCTGGCCGGCGTCGGCGTGCTCCTTGTGGCTGAACTCCAGCGGCAGCATGACGTTCTGCTCCAGGGAGAGCCCCGGGAGCAGGCTGGGGAACTGGAAGACGAAGCCCATGGTGCGGTTGCGCAGACTGCTGCGCTCAGCGTCGGTGACGCTCCAGATCTCGACGCCGTCGACCGTCACGGTGCCGCTGGTCGGCGTCGCCAGGCCGGCCGCGACGTTGAGCAGCGTGGTCTTGCCGCAGCCCGAGCGCCCGGTGATGACGAGGAAGTCGCTAGTCTCGATGTCGAGATCGACGTCGCGCAAGGCGGCGAAGGCGATAGCGCCATCGCCGCCGTAGGCCTTGCCGACCCCCCGTAGTGACACAGCCGTCATGGCCCTCACTCCCTCATCGAGACGGCCGGTTCCTGGCGAGACGCGCGCAGCGCCGGCACGAACGCCGCCACGGCGGCCACGACCAGGGCGATCAGCAGGCCGCCGACGATGAGGCCAAACAGGCTCGCGAACGACGGCAACAAGATCGTGAACCCGAGCGCCGACACGAGCAGGTCGTGGAAAAGGTACATCGCGGCCGCGGCCAGGATGGCGCCGACCAGGCCCCCGGCCAGCGCGAGCAGGGCGGCCTCAGTCATGTACGACAGCAGCACGAAGCGTTGCGTCGCGCCCAGCGCCCGCAGGACGCCGATCTGCCGGCGCCGCTCGTGCACCGCCATCCAGAAGACGAGCGCCATGAGCGCCAGCGACAGCACGACGGTGAGCACGACGATCACGACCAGCGTGCGCAGAACGCCCGAGATCTGCGAACCGTAGGAGCCGAACATCTCGGCCGCCGGGACGGCCTGGGCCTCCGGAACGGCCGCCGTGATCGCCTTGGCGACCTCGTTGCGGTCGGCGCCGGGATCGACCCTGACCATGACCGAGGAGACGGTGTCCACGAGGATCGGGAGCGCCATCTTCGCCTTGGTGCGCGACGCCTCCGCCATGTCGCTGGCGGCAGCGAAGGTCATGAAGAGGGTCTGATCGAGGTTGGTGCCGGTCGGCTCGAGGTTGCCGACGAGATCGAAGTCGTAGCCGTAGAGCTTGATCTTCTCCTCGCCGTCGGGGACGAACACGTTCGCGCCGCCGACGGCCTGGCCCGTGGCGAGGTCGCGGCCGAGCTTGTCCTTCAGCCACGGCTCGATGGTGAAGTCGGTGACGGGGTCGTACGCGAACATGAACATCAGCGACACCGAACAGCACGTCGAATTCGCCATCGACGTCAGGTAGAGCTGCGGAGAGGCGATGGCCACCCCGGGTACCGCCGCGATGCTCTCCGCGACGCCACGTGGCATGTACGTGTTCGTCGCGTTGCCGAGCAGCAGGGCGCCTTCGACGCCGGTCACGGAGCCGCGAGGGACGACCACGACGTCCGCCCCCAAGCGTTCCCGGGCCAGGCGCAGGCTCTCTTCGCCGCCGCGCGAGATGATCACCGTCGAGAGGACCATCCCGGCGACGAGCAGGGCGCAACCGCCGACGAGCCAGCTGCGCAGCGGATTGCTGGAGATGCCCGTGAGGGCGAGTCTGAGAAGGCTGCGAGGTCTCAGGCCGGCCGCCGCCTCATGCGGGCATGACCAGGATGAGAAGGACTGCCGGAACTTCCACTTCTGCCCCTCTTGCGGCGACCCAAGGCTCCGGCCGACGCTGAAGCCCTCTGAGGCTGGGATTCTATGGTACCGTTTTACGCCCGTCCAATCGGAACAGGCACCGCGTCGGCAGGAGGGCGATCTGGACGCTCGGGTACTCAGGGTCGGAGCGGCACTGGCCGCGCTTCTCACGACGACCGCCATCGCCGTCGCCCTGGGCGCCTGCGGCGCCGACAAGAAGCCGCAGGCCGGCATTGCGCCGAGCGGCGCCGCGAGCGCCGACGCCGGCGTCACCAACGGGGCGATCTCCTACACCACCCGCGACCTCATCGCCATGATGGTCGACCGCCCGACCGAGGCGGACCGTCAGAACGCGGCGTCCCGGGCGATCCAAACGATGGTCGGCAAGCCCGCTCCCCCAGCGCCGCGTCTCGACCCCCTTGCCACGCCCGACTACTTCGGTGGCACCGGCAACTGGGCCAACAGCCCCCTCCTGCGCAAGTTCGTCGACGCGCTGCCCGGCGTCGGCGCGGCGGCGGCCAACGACCTCGGCCAGTACATCCCCGTCGCCGTGCCCGACACGACGACCTACCCGGACTCGGACTACTACGAGATCGCCGTGCGCCAGTACTTTGAGAAGCTACACCGCGACCTGCCGCAGACCCGGCTGCGCGGCTACGTGCAGCTCAATCCCGGCACCGACGCGAACGGACAGAACACCGTCGAACCCGCGCCCATCCACTACCTCGGGCCGCTGATCGACGCGCGTCGCGGCCGTCCGGTGCGCATCAAGTTCGTCAACGAGTTACCGACCGGCAAGGCCGGCAAACTCTTCCTGCCGGTGGACGCCACCGTCCCCGGCGCCGGCGTCGGTCCCCGGGGCGGCGACCAGACCTACCCGCAAAACCGCGCCTCACTGCACCTGCACGGCGGCCTCACGCCGTGGATCAGTGGGGGCTCGCCGTATCAGTGGGTGACGCCGGCCAGCGAGCGCTCGCCCTACCGCGCCGGCCCCAGTCTCGAAAACGTCCCGGACATGCCCGACCCGGGCCCGGGCGCCACGACGCTGTACTTCCCCAACGACCAGAGCGCTCGCTTCCTGTACCTGCACGACGACACCTACGGCCTCACGCGCCTCAGCGTCTACGCAGGCGCGGCGACGCCCTACTTCATCGCCGACCCAGTCGAGGATGAGCTCGTGAAGACCGGCACGATCCCTGCCGCCGAGCTGCCCCTCATCATCGAGGACAAGACCTTCGTCCCCGGCCTCGAACAGCTCAGGGTGCAGGATCCGACCTGGGACCTCGCCCGCTGGGGCGGGCAAGGAGCTCTCTGGTACCCGCACGTCTACATGCCGAATCAGAACGCGAACGACAGAGACGACCTCAACGCAAAGGGACGTTGGGACTACCTGCCCTGGTACTGGCCGGGCTACGACCGCACGGTGAACGGCCCAGTGGCGAACCCCCTCTCCGGGGCCGCCGCCTACGAGCCCAAGCAGAATCCCGGGACCCCAAACCCCTCGGT
>Ga0315278_10003244_pt1 | contig 14541 bp, 11 predicted proteins | sample YL17G06_0_MG_FD_203880 | JGI IMG/M metagenome (GOLD analysis project Ga0315278, IMG submission 203880) | Sediment microbial communities from Yellowstone Lake, YNP, Wyoming, USA - YL17G06_0 | ecosystem: Environmental > Aquatic > Freshwater > Lake > Sediment | place: USA: Wyoming | collected... | reverse complement strand
TAATCTCTTCCCAAACTTTTTTTTATCCCCCTGACCGTCGAACAGTTTCCAAAACAAAGTATCGAAATAGGCCGCTTTATCTTAATGTCACCGAAGCGAAGGATATGCTGCCCGGAACCCGTCCGAGCGCGAGAGCGAGGCCGAGCGGATTTTCCTCGCCGGGAAAAATCCGCGTGGTGACGAGCGGCGTATCCTGAGCGCTCTCCCCCTTGACTTTATCCCCCATCAGGAAGAAAATATCGCTTCCTAATTTTTTTAATATATCCGACTTAGGAGCATTTATCATCAAAGGAGCCGAGGCATGAATTTGCTTGAAAGCCTGAAAGACAAGGCCAAAAAGAATCCCAAAAAAATCGTCCTGCCCGAGGGCCACGAACCGAGAACGGTCAAGGCGGCGGCGATCATCACCAAGGAAAAGCTCGCTTACGTCACCCTGATCGGGAACCGGGCGAAGATCGAGGCCGTGGCCAAGGAGCAGGGCGTCGATATCGGCGCCGTGCCGTCCATCGACCCCGAAACGGCGAAAAATTTCGAGGAATACGCCCAAACCTATTTTGAGCTGCGCAAGGCCAAGGGCATGACCGTCGAGGAAGCCCGAAAGATCATGAAAGACACGGTCTTCTACGGGACGATGATGGTCTACAAGGGCGAAGCGGACGGCCTCGTGTCCGGGGCCGAGCATTCGACCGGCGACACGATCCGGCCCGCGCTCCAGACCATCAAAACCAAGCCGGGCATCAACATCGTCTCCAGCTCCTTCATCATGATCGTCCCCGACTGCGAGTTCGGCGACAAGGGGATGTTCATCTTCGCCGATTGCGCCGTGATGCCCAACCCGAACGAAAAAGAGCTGGCCGAGATCGCCATCGCTTCGGCCGAAACCGGCCGCGTGCTGTGCGGCATGGATCCCAAGGTGGCGATGCTGTCCTTTTCGACCTACGGCAGCGCCAAACACGAGCTCGTCGACAAAGTGAAGGCCGCCGTGGCCATCGCCAAGGAAAAGGCTCCCGGCCTCAAGATCGACGGGGAAATGCAGGCCGACGCGGCCATCATTCCGAAGGTCGGCAAGTCCAAGGCCCCGAACAGCCCCATCGCCGGCCAGGCCAACGTCCTCGTCTTCCCCGACCTCCAGTCCGGGAACATCGCCTACAAACTGGTCGAGCGGCTGGCCAAGGCCCAGGCCGTCGGACCCATCCTTCAGGGCATCGCCAAGCCGGTCAACGACCTGTCGCGCGGCTGTTCCGTGGACGACATCGTCCATCTCGTGGCGATCACGTCCGTGCAGGCCGGCGGGCTGTAATCCCGGGGAGCCGAAAAGGAGAATCCCATGATCATACTATCCCTCAATTGCGGAAGCTCTTCCGTCAAGTACCGCGCCTACGATTACAAGGATAAAAAGACCCTGGCCACCGGCATCGTCGAACGGGTCGGCATCGGCCAGAGCTTCATCCAGCAGTCCGGCCTCGGCCGCGACTCCGTGACCGTCAACCACGACTGTCCCAACCACAAGGAAGCGATCAAGCTGATCATCGACACGCTGCTCGACAAAAAAATCGGGGTGCTCGACAATCTGAGCAAAATCGCGGCGGTCGGGCACCGCGTCGTCCACGGCGGCGAGAAATTCAAGAAATCGGTCGTCATCACGAAGGAGACGATCGAGACCTTCAAGAACCTCTACGACATGGCCCCCCTCCACAACCCGCCGAACGTCCTCGGCATCGAGGCGGCCATGGAAGTTCTCCCGAACATCCCCCACATGGCCATCATGGACACGGCCTGGCACCAGACCATGCCCTCGAACGCCTATATGTACGCCCTCCCCTACGAATGGTACGGAAAATACGGCTTCCGCCGCTACGGCTTCCACGGCACGTCCTTCCTGTACGTCGCGAAGCGGGCCGCCCTGCTCCTCGGCAAGGATCCGTTCCAGTGCAATCTCGTCTGCCTCCACATCGGCAACGGCGTTTCGGCCAACGCCATCAAGAACGGCGTGTCCTACGACACGAGCATGGGCCTGACCCCGCTCGAGGGATTGGTCATGGGCACGCGCTCCGGCGACCACGACGCCGCCATCGATCTCATGATCATGGAGAAGGAAGGCAAGACGCCGAAGCAGATGAACGACATCCTGAACAAGAAGTCCGGCCTCCTCGGCATCACCGGTAAATTCACCGACCGCCGCGACGTGCAGAAGGCGGCCGACGAAGGCGACGAGCGGGCCAGGCTGGCCGTGGAGCTCGAATCCTACCGGATCAAGAAATACATCGGCGCCTACATGGCCGCCATCGGCGGCGCGGACGCCATCGTTTTCACAGCCGGCGTAGGGGAAATGTCCGACCTCATCCGCGAGAAATCGCTCGACGGCCTGGAGTTCATGGGCGTCAAGCTCGACAAGGAAAAGAACAAGCTGGCCAAAACCCGCAATGCCGAAACCGAGATCTCGGCCGTCGATTCCAAGGTCAAGATTTTCGTCATCCCGACGGACGAGGAGCGGGTCAACATCGAAGACGTGGCGGCCCTGCTCGAGGGCAAATACGACGAGCACACCCGGTTCACCTATCGCTTCCAGTCGCCCGACTATGAAAACAGCCAGCGCGAGCAGGACTTCCAGAAAGAGTGCGAGAAGAAGCCGGCGCTCCGGAAGATCCAGGTCAAGCCCAAGAAATAGGCGGGATTCGGGGCCGCGCGTTTTTTATCGGCCCCCCTTTTTTCCGTATACTTATTTTGCCGTCAGGAACGGATAATAAAATGAAAGCGGTCGTCTTAGCGGGCATCCGGCAAGTCGGCGTCCGCGACGTCCCAAAACCCGAGATCAAGACCCCGGACGGCGTCCTCCTTCGGACCGCGGTCGCCGGCATATGCGGAAGCGACCTCCATTATTTCATCGCGGACCGCGTCGGCGGCGAGAAGGTGGCCTACCCGGTCGTCGTCGGCCACGAATGCGCGGCCGTGGTCGAGGCCGTCGGCCCGGCCGTAAAAAGCGTTAAACCGGAAGACCGCGTGGCCGTCGAGCCGTCGATCTCCTGCGGAACGTGCGACCAGTGCCGCGCCGGCCGGTTCAACACGTGCCGGAACATCCGATTCCTGGGCCATCCGGGCGAGCTCGACGGCTGTCTCGCCGAATGCTTCGTGATGCCGGAACGCAACTGCCTGCCCCTTCCGGCGGGGCTGACGATGGCCGAAGGCATGCTCGCCGAGCCGCTTTCCATCGCCCTCCATGCGCTTCAAATCGCCGGGCCGGTGGGAAGCGCGATCGCCGTCCTCGGCAACGGGCCCATCGGCCTCTGCGTCGTTCTCGGAGCGATGCGCGAGGACGCCGGCAAAATCTTCGCGACCGACAAATCCGCGGCCCGCGCCGCCGCGGCCCGAAAAGCCGGGGCGCACTGGTCGGGAAATCCCGACGAAGAAGACGTCGTTCGCGCGATTCTCGCCCAACAATCACTCGGACTCGACACGGTTTTCGAATGCAGCGGCGACCCGGCCGCGATGAACCAGGCGGTCGAGCTCGTGAAGCCGGGCGGACAAATCGTGCAGGTCGGAATCCCTCTGGACGAACGCGTTCCGCTCGATTTCCGGAAATTGCGGCGCAAGGAAATCGCGATCAAAAACGTCCGGCGCCAGAACCGCTGCTACGAAAAGGCCCTCGGCCTCGTCGCCGATCGCGAAATCGATCTCGCCTGGCTGGGGACGCACGCCTTCAAGCCCGAGGACGCCCAACTCGCCTTCACGGTCGCCGCCGACCGCCTCAACGGCGTCCTCAAAGCGTCAATCGTTTTTTGAACTGGCTCTGGATGAAAAAGGGCCTCTCAGCGTTTCCGCACCGGCAGCACGATATGCGAGGGGTGCGCCTTTGACCGGAAGACCCGCTGCGTAGCCGGCCGATAATCCGAGGCCCTGGCCAGAAAGATGTTTTCGACGAAGGTCTGCGGGTTCCGGTCGATCAGCGGGAACCATGTGCTTTGGACCTGGACCATGATTTTGTGACCTTTGAGAAAACGGTGGTCCGCCGCGAGGAGATCGATCGTAAAATCCGTGACCAGGTTCGGGATGAGCGGCTCGGGCTTCTCGAAGCTCATCCGGAACCGCCCGCGAAAGACGTCGTTGGCGATCATCAGCTGGTATCCGCCCATCGCCGGCTCGGCCGCGATGTTTTCGGGATAGACATCGATCAGCTTAACGATCCAGTCGGAGTCCGTCCCCGACGTCGAGGCGAAAAGGCGGGCCAGGATATAGCCCGTTATCGTGATGTCTTCGGCGAGCGGCTCCGTCTCCCAACTCAAGACGTCGGGCCGCAGGTGAGCGAATCGTTGATCGCCGACCAGCCACGACCCCCAGCCGGAACCGCGGGGATCATAGGTCATTTCGATGGGACGCGGGCGATAGGGCACGGGACGGGCCGGGTCGGAGATGTAGCTGTCGAAAGACAGCCCGTCATCGCCCGCCGGGGCCTCGAATGACAGCCGTCCGTCCTCACGAAAATAGAGGTTCCGCTCCTCGGTCAGGCCGCGGGGCGGCCACTGGTCATAAGCCTGCCAGGCATTGGCCCCCGTTTCGAACGTCATCGCCTCTTTCACCTCCCAGCCGTCCTTATCCTTCAGAAAGTGAGCAAAAAAGGGCGCCTGGATCTTCTCCCGAAAATATTTTGAAGTGTTGGCGCCGAACTTGATCTTGCCCAAGGCGCTCCCGTCGCTCCGCATCCAGCCGCCGTGGTTCCACGGCCCGACGACGAGATAGTTCGTCCCCTGACGGTCGTGGGGTTCGAGCGTTTGGTAGATCTTCTGCGGGCCGTAGAAATCTTCCTGGTCCCACCAGCCGGCCACGTCCAACGTCGGGACCGTCACCCCGGTCAGGAACGGCCTCAGCGCAAACCTCTGATAGTAGGCGTCTTCGTTCGGGTGGGCGACGAAATTGTTCCAGGTCGGGAGCTTGCCGAGGAGATATTTCCCGTTCGCCGCGGACAAGGGCCCGAGCCCGAGATACCATTCATAGGTGTCGTAGCGGTCGAAATGGAAGGAAGCGTTTTCCTTCGACGTTTCCATCATGGCCGCGTACTCGAAGCCATAGCTCAAACGGAACGCGCCGTTATGATAGAAGTCGTCCCCCCGGAAAACATCCATCGCGGGGGAGGCTTGCGGCGAAACGGCTTTCACGGCCGGATGCGGGTCGAGCATCGCCATCGCCGTCAAAAAGCCGCCGTACGAAATGCCCATCATGCCGACGCGGCCGTTGTTCCCCGGAACGTTCTTGAGCAACCATTCGATAGTGTCGTAAGCGTCGGTGCTCTCGTCGATCGCCCTGGGGTCGCGCCTGTCGCGCGGCGGCCGCCCCATCACGAAGGCCCCTTCCGACGCATAGCGCCCGCGGATATCCTGGAAGACGAAGATGTAGCCCTCCTCGACGAGCTCCCGATAAGGTTCGGATATCAGGGGCCGGGGAGACGACGGCGCCCCGTAAGGCGTCCGCATCAGCAAAAAGGGCAGCGGCGGAAGGGCTTTCCTCGGCGTGAAGATGATCGTGGACAGCTTCACTCCGTCCCGCATCGGGATCATCGCCAGGCTCTCGGTGAACTCGGGCGGCGGCGAAACCTGGGCTAGAGCCGCGATCGCGGCGCTCGACGCCAAGAGAAACAAAATCATCCGCGTCTTCAGAAAGGGGCGTTTCATGGTCAACTCCTCTCTATAATGGTGACAGTCAATATATGACCTTAATTCCAAAAATTATTTTAGAAGAACGGGAACCGCGGTCAAGTCCAGGCTTGCCCCCTGTTTTGCGGACTGCCAGACATAGCCGCCGTCGGCCTCGGGCGCGGACGAGACCATCTTCGTGACGCCGGCCGGGACCTTGAAGCTTCCCCGACCCCAGACGACGTATTTGACGCCGCCGTCCTTGAGGACGGCCTTATAAGCGTTGACGCCCCGCGCGTCGGCGGAAATTTTTTCCACCCGGGCGAACGGGATGAGCTCATGGGCCAGGAGCCTGAACGCGGCAAGGGCCGGCTTGGCTTCGCCCGTCGCCGCCCGAATCCCGTAAGCCCGCCAGTTCCCGTCCGTTTCCGACGAGCCTATGTAGGTGTGCCAGGCGACGAACGCGTCGCCGTGGCCGAAGGCCTGGACGATGCGGCGGAAGACATCGGCGGCCTGGGAAGCCGGGCTGTTCGGGTAGTTCGTGCGGAGGGTCAGCGACGCGCTCGACGTCGATCCGGTTTCGGTCAGCCAGACGGGCTTGCCGTCGAGCCCCATCCGCTTGAGCGATGCCTGGAATTGCTCGCGCATGAGCGAATACCGTTCCCAAGACGGGTAATAATGATAATTGACGATATCGAACCAATCCCTGCCGCCGCCCTCGATGACGCCGCGGAGCCAGGTTTCGGCGCAGTATTCGTCGGGCGAGCTGACGCCGGGCAGGACGATCACCGCGTCCGGATCATTCTTGCGGATGACGGCCGCGGCCTCGGCCAGGAACCGCCCCTGCTCCCGGGGCGTGTACTGCGATTCCGGAAAAGCGTCCGGCAGGCGTTCGGCCATCTGCCCGCGGATATTCTGGCCCCCTTGCGGGGGTTGGCCGCTCCGGGGCGGCTGGCCGGCTCGCGTCGGCTTTCCCGCCGGAACGGCTCCGGCGCGCGCGCCCGCCGGCCCCTTGTCGTTCGGATCGGAGATCCGCCAGTGGTCCATTTCGTTGCCGATCTCCCAGTATTTGACGTAGGGCGCGTAGCGGCGCACCACGGTCTCCAGATATTCAAGGGCTTCGGGCCCGAGAGTCCTTTGGAACTCCTCGGGCCGCCTCGCCCAGGGCGGCGTCGGCGAAGCGTACTGCAGGCTGAACAGCGTGACAATCGGCTCGCCGGCGGTCGTCTTGATGACGGCGTCGGCCCCTTCCCAATTCCATCGGCCGGGGACAGGCTCGACGACGTTCCACAGCAGATCGGCCTTAACAAACTGGCGGAAGGCCTAAACGCCGAGATCGGCGAAGTCGCGGAAAATCGAATCCGGCTGAAGATAAGGAGTCGTCGTGTTGAGCCTTCCATCGCGGCTTTCCGACCAGAAAAACCGGATGAAATTCAAGCCGATCCGGGGAGAAGGCCTAAGAGCTATTTGTTCCAGTCCATCGGATTCGCTTGGATGGCCGACGCCGGCAAAAATCGCCAGCGCGGCCGCTCCAAGGATCAGAACCACCGAGAGGGGGGATGTCCACCGTTTCATGGGAACCTCGTTCCAACAGATGAGCTAGCGTCATATTACCGAAAACAACCGAGTTTTAAAAGCGGAGGGAGGGCCGTTTCAGGCTTGACAACGGTTCGAAGGGGGCGTTAAAGTTATTTCGTCAGGAAATGGGTGACATTGAGTATCCGTCCCCCTTCCTCCATTGAATTGAAAGGAGAAGCCGAATGAAAAAAATAGCGTGGATTTTATTATTGGCCTTTTGCGTCATCCCGGCCGTCTCCGCCGAGATATCGTTGAAGCTTAAGGGAGGACTGTCTTATATTTCTCCGGCGGACTACAACGATGCCATCGCCGGCCGGAACGCCTATATCACCGAGACTCTTGCGGTGTCCCCGATGCAGGGCAGCCTGAGCCCATTTCACCTGGGCTGGAATCTTGGCGGCGAAGTCGTTTGGAGTTTTATAAAAGATTTTTCGCTCGGCCTCGGCGTCGGATATTCACGCTTCGCGACGGACGACCGGCTCATCTATCAATATCCGACGACGTCCCCGACGCTCCTGTTCGGCGGCGCGTGGAACGTCAAGATGTCCGTCGCCGTCCTTCCGCTCGTCCTCAAATTCCATTATGCCCGGCCTCTGACAAAAACCATCAAGCTGACCGCCGGCGTGGGGCCGGGCTTCTACGTCTGCTCCGTCAATTACGCGCTCAATTTCATCGGCGGCTATATGGGCGCCACCGATCAGCATTGGACTCAGACATTCGCCGCACAAAAAACCACGTTCGGGTTCGAAGGGGAGATCGGCCTCGAGATCCCTCTGGCAAAAAAGATATTCGCCGAAGTCAATGTCGGCGGCCGCTTGGCCAAATTATCGGAGATCACGGGAGACCTTTCGGAGGTCGGGACAGACGATTTTGGGTCGTGGGACTATAAGACCAGCAAGGCATATTTCTTTATCTATGATTACATACGCAACGGCAAGGCGTATCGGCAATATGGTTTTACCGACAGTTCCAATCCGAGTTTCCCCAATTTCCATAAGGGAATGATCAGCCTCTCCGGGATATCCGTGACCTGCGGGATTCGCGTCGCTCTTTATTGAAAACGCTTCTCTTTGATCGCGACACCCTAACCGCGGACGAAAATCGGGGTTTCCATCCGTCCGGCGCCGGGCTCAGAACTCCCGGTGCTCGGTGCGGCGGATGATCTCGTCCTGCAGCTCCGCGCCGCAATCGACGAAGTAATCGCTGTAGCCCGCCACGCGCACGACCAAGTCGCGATATTTTTCCGGATGTTTCCGGGCGTCCCGCAAGGTGTCGGCCGTGACCACGTTGAATTGGATGTGGTGGCCGTCCATTTTGAAATAGGACCGGACCAGATGCCCCAGATTCCATATCCCTTCCTCGTCGGCCACGAGGGCGGGCGCGAATTTCTGGTTGAGGAGGGTCCCCCCGGTCCGGACATGGTCCATCTTGCCGGCCGACTTGAGGACGGCCGTCGGCCCCTGGCGGTCCGAGCCCTGGACGGGCGAGATGCCTTCGGATAAAGGCTCGCCGGCCTTCCGGCCGTCGGCGGACGCGCCCATCATCTTCCCGAAATAGACGTGGACGGTGGTCGGGAGCAGGTTGATCCGGTATGTTCCGCCCTTGGCGTTGGGCCGGCCGTCGATGGCCCGGAAATAGGTTTCGAAGACGGCCTTCATGATATCGTCGGCGTAGTCGTCGTCGTTGCCGTATTTCGGCGTCTTGTTGAGGAGCCGCCGGCGGAGGATTTCCCGGCCTTCGAAATCCTCGTCGAGCGCCGCGAGCAGGTCCCGCATTTTCACCGTCTTCCGGTCGTAGACGTTGTACTTGATCGAAGCGAGGATATCGGTCATGGAGCCGAGCCCGACGCCCTGGATGTAGCTCGTGTTGTAGCGCGCCCCGCCGGCGTGATAGTCCCTGGCCTTGGCGATGCAATCGCTGATGAGGATGGACTGGAAGGGCGCCGGCAAAAGCGCGGCGTACAGCCGCTCGATGATATTGTTCCCGGCGATCTTGATATCCACGAAATGCCCGAGCTGCTTCCGGAAGGCGGCGAACAGCTCGTCGAACGTCTTGAACTTCGCTGGATCCCCGGTTTCGATCCCGATCCTCTTTCCGGTCCGCGGGTCGGCGCCGTTGTGGAGCGTGATCTCGAAGACCTTGGGCATGTTGAAATAGCCCGTCAGGGTGTAGTTTTCCTTGCCGAACGCGCCGGATTCGACGCATCCGCTGGCCCCGCCGTTCCGCGCGTCCTCCACGGATTTGCCCTGCCGGACGAGTTCCTTGACGATCGTGTCGATGTTGAAGATCGAGGGCTGGCCGAAGCCGGTCTTGACGATCTTGAGGGCGCGCCGGAGAAATTCGTCCGGCCCCTTGCTCGAGATCTGGACCATGGCGCTCGGCTGGAGGATGCGCATCTCCTCGACGACGTCGAGGATCAGGAAGGACAGCGCGTTCACCGCGTCCGAGCCGTCGGTCTTGAGCCCGCCGATGTTGATCAAGGCGAAATCGGTGTAGGTGCCGCTTTCCTCGGCCGTGACGCCGACCTTGGGCGGCGCGGGCTGGTTGTTGAACTTGATCCAGAAACACTCGAGAAGCTCTTGGGCGCTCTCTTTCGTCAGCGCGCCGGCTTTCAGGTCTTTCTCGTAAAACGGCCAGAGGTGCTGGTCGAGGTGGCCGGGGTTGAACGAATCCCAGGTGTTGTATTCGATGATGACGCCGAGATGGATGAACCAGTAGCTCTGGAGGGCTTCCCGGAAATCGCGCGGCGCGCGGGCCGGGACCCGGGAGCAGACGTCCGCGATCTTCTTGAGCTCGCGCTTGCGGAGGGCGTTCTTTTCCTTGGCGGCTAGCTCGAGGGCTTTCTCCGCGTGGCGCCGGGCGTAGCCGATGATCGCCTCGGCCGCGACGCGCATCGCCCGCAGCTCTTCGCGTTTGTCCAGGGCTTCGGGGTCGTTCAGAAAATCCAGTCCGGCGACGGCCGCGTCGATGTCGGCGATGAAATCGATCATCCCCTTCCTGTAGATCTTGTCGTCGAGCACGGTGTGGCCGGGAGCGCGCTGCTCCATGAACTCCGTGAAGACGCCGGCTTCGTAAGCGTCCTTCCATGCTTCGGGCAGTTCGGCGAACATCCGGTCGCGCATCGAGCGGCCCCGCCAGAAGGGAATGATCTCGTCCTTGTACAACTTCCGGGTTTTCGCGTCCGATTTGAACCAGGTCTTGGGCCGGGAATCGAGGATCTCGAGGTCCCGGACGCTGTGGCAGGTGACTTCCGGATACGTCGGCGTCGACTTGGGCGCCGGGCCGCGCTCGCCGACGATGAGCTCGCCGTCGTTGATGACGATCGCCTTGTTCTCCAGGATATGCTTGAAGGCCATGGCGTGTTGCATCGCGGCCGACATCCGGCCGGCTTCCGGGCTCTTGTAAAATTCAGTGATCAGCTTCGCCCTTTCGGCGGTGATCGACGGAATCGCGTTCAGGCTCTGTTCGCGCAGCTTTTTCACTCGGTCATTCATGGTTCATCCTCCAATGGCGGCGATGAATCCGGCTTCGGTGAACGTCCGCCGGATCTCCTCCATCCGCGCGTCCGAGGGAGGCTCGAAGGCGCGGAAGCTTTTTCCCCGGCCCAAATTCCCGGCTTTTTCCAGGCCCCCCTTGTGGTAGCGCAGCAGGCCGACCTTCTTGACGGACGGGAGGCGCCGCAGAAAATCGACGGTCAGGCCCAGGTTCTCATCGTCGTCGTTGACGCCGGCCATGAGCGGAACGCGGACGGCGACGTTCTTTTTCGTGGCGGCAAGTTTTTTCAGGTTTTCGAGAATGGCCCGGTTCGAGACGCCCGTATGAGAAATGTGTTTTTTATCGTCCATCATCTTCAGGTCATAGAGGATGAGGTCGGCCCGGGAAGCGCAGGCCCACAGCGTTTCCCAGGAAGCGAAGCCCGAGGTGTCGAGAGCGGTGGGGATGGATCTCTTGTTCAATGCTTCGAGGAGGCCGCGGCAGAATTCGGGCTGGACGAGAGGCTCCCCCCCGGAGAGCGTAACGCCCCCGCCGGATGACTCGAAAAAAATGCGATCCTTCTCGACTTCCGCGACGATGTCTTCGATGTTGACGTCGCGCCCCGCCATCTCCAGCGCATCGTACATGCAGGCCTGGACGCACCTGCCGCAGAGATCACATTTGGCCCGGTCGACAACGACGGGACCGGCGCCGGATTTCTTGGATATGGCGCCAAGCGGACAAGCGGGCAGGCAGGAGTAACAGCGGGCGCAGCGGGATGACCGGGTCATAAGCTCGCGCGCTTTGCTGATCCCTTCCGGATTGTGGCACCAACGGCAATGGAGCGGACAGCCCTTGAAAAAAACAGTCGTCCGGATCCCCGGGCCGTCATGGACGGCATAGCGTTTGATGTCGAATATCAAGCCCTTGTTCATCGATTTCGTTCCTGAATGATTTGTAATATATCACATATCAGGATATAGGGCAATAGGGCATATTCCAAAAATCAGGGCCGGAATTCATGTTCTATTTCCGGCCGCCCCGGCTTCCGACCGCAATAGCGTCCATTGCTTTCCCTGGGGAGGATTGCTAGACTTGTCCCGGCCGGCATGCGGCCGGCCGATCTTCAAAATGAAGAAGCCGGGCATTCCCAAGAAAAAAACCCTGAATTCCATTCTCATCAAGCCGGCCGGGCCCGACTGCAGCATGGCCTGCGACTATTGTTATTATCGCGAAAAGAGCGCCCTTTTCCCCGGGGCTCCCGCCCACAGGATGACCGAGGAAATTCTGGAAGAGATCATTCGCCAGGTCCTGGCTCAGCCCGTTCCCGCCGTTTCCTTCGGCTGGCAGGGCGGCGAGCCGACGCTCATGGGGCTCGATTTTTTCCGGAAGGCCGCCGCCCTCGAAGTCCGGCACGGCCGCGGCAAAAGCGTCGCCAACGGTCTGCAGACGAACGGCCTCCTGATCGACAAATCATGGGCGGGTTTATTGCGGGAGTACCGCTTTCTCGTCGGGCTTTCGCTCGACGGCCCGGAACACATTCACGACCGCTACAGGCATCTTGCCGGGGGGCTGAAGACCTGGCAAAAGACCGTTGACGCGGCCAGGCTTCTCCTCGATTCGGAGGTCGCGGTCAACGCCCTGGTCGTCATCAACGATTACTCCGCGCGCTTCCCCGCCGAAATCTACGAATTCCACAAGTCGCTGGGCCTCGTCCACATGCAGTTCATCCCCTGCGTCGAATCCGATCCGCGGGACCCCGGGCGGGCGGCTCCGTTCTCCGCGACGGGGCCGGATTTCGGGACATTCCTGTGCGCCGTCTTCGATCTCTGGCTCGCCGACTTCAAAAACGGCGAGCCGACCACCTTCATCCGCTATTTCGATTCCCTTTTCTATCGTTACGTGGACCGGGAGCCGCCCGAATGCGATCTCCTTCCGGAGTGCGGGAACTATCTCGTCGTCGAGCACAACGGCGACGTTTTTGCCTGCGATTTCTTCGTCGAGGAGCGCTGGAAACTCGGCAACGTCATGCGCGGCAAGCTAGTCCACATGCTGAACTCGGCTTGCCAGACCGAATTCGGCCGGATGAAAGGCGCCCTGCCGGACGCCTGCGGGACGTGCGCCTGGCTCTCTTTGTGCCGCGGCGGCTGCCCCAAGGACCGGCTTCGCGATCCGCGCGACCGCGGCCTCAACCATTTCTGCGAGGGATACAAAATATTTTTCGCCCACGCGGACATGCGCTTGCGGAAGCTCGCGGAAGCCTGGAAAAGGAAAAGCGCCGCCGGTTAATCGGCCTTGACATGCTCGTCGCTCAACATCCGGCCGCCGGCCGGAGCGATGGCGGCGATGCGCCCCCTCGCGCTTTGATGACCGCGGTCCGCCGCGCGGCGCGGACATCTCCCCGGATATCACCGCGCCGAAAACTTGTGGACGGTCAGGCTTTTATAAATCGTGCCCGGCTTCAAGATCGTCGATGGGAAATTCGGCCGGTTCGGCGAATCGGGGAAATGCTGCGTCTCCAGACACAGGCCGGAGTGTTGTTGATAGATTTTTCCGGATTTGCCCGTGATCGCGCCGTCCAGAAAATTGCCGCTGTAGAACTGGATCCCCGGCTCGGTCGTCAAGATCTCCATCGTTCGGCCGCTTTGAGGATCATGGAGCCGCGCGGCCGGAGACAATCCCTCGCCGGTCCGGCTCAAAACAAAATTGTGGTCATAGCCGCCTTCAACCAGGGCCATGCGCGCGCCGACGGCCGTCGCCGTCGTGAAATCCATGGGCGTCCCTTTGACCGGGGCGAGCTCGCCGGTCGGGATCAGGCCCTTGTCCACGGGCGTATATCGATCCGCGCTGAGCCCGAGTTCATGGCGGAGGATATCGCCGTTCCCCTGCCCGGCCAGGTTCCAATAGCTGTGATGGGTCAGGTTGACGGGCGTGGATTTGTCCGTGGTCGCTTCGTAGCTGATCTTCAGCTCATTGTCGTTCGTAAGCCTATAGGTGACCGCGCAGGCCAAGTTGCCGGGATAGCCTTCCTCGCCGGCCTTGCTGAGATAAGTGAATTTCACCCCGACCGCGTCCGCCTCCTTTATCGGCTCGGCGGCCCAGACGACCTTGTCGAATCCCCGGACGCCGCCGTGGAGGTGGTTTTCGCCGTTGTTCGTCGCCAGTTTGTACGCGGCGCCGTCCAGCGTGAACAGGCCCTTCGCGATCCGGTTGCCGTAGCGGCCGACGATCGCCCCGAAATAAGGATTGTTCTTAACGTATCCGTCGAGCGCGTCGTAGCCCAGGACGACATCGCCCGGCCGGCCGTCGCGGTCGGGGACTTCGAGCGAAACAAGGATCGCGCCGTAGGTCATGAGGCGCGCCTTGAGCCCCCCGTCGTTCGTCAGGGTGAAGATATCGACGGCGGAGCCGTCGGGAAGATGGCCGAAGGGTTCCTTGGTCACGTTCATTAGTGTCCGTCCTTTCGCCGAAGCGGATTCGGCGGGCGCCGGCGGTTTCTTCGTTTCGCAGGCCGAGAGGCCCAGAACAACGATTAACATCCCCATGATGGCGATCATTTCGAGAGCCGGTCTTTTCATTCCGTTCTCCTGTCCGTCACCGGTCAAAAAGGCCGGCGTCATCGTTCTCAAAATATCAAATTTATCTCAAGGAGACAAATGATCCTCCGCGGCCTATGGTTCATTCAACAGGTCTTGCAGGTCCCGATAATCCTCCGGAGAAAAGTCGCCCCAGAGATACGGAAAAACCATTTTATTGTAAATGAGCGGATCGGCGTCCGCCTCGAGCCTGCCCTGGGCGACGAGCTCGCGCCAGGCCCGGGTCCCAGGGATCGGCGAGAAATAGGCCATGCGCGGGCGGACGCCGA
>Ga0315278_10003242_pt1 | contig 14543 bp, 11 predicted proteins | sample YL17G06_0_MG_FD_203880 | JGI IMG/M metagenome (GOLD analysis project Ga0315278, IMG submission 203880) | Sediment microbial communities from Yellowstone Lake, YNP, Wyoming, USA - YL17G06_0 | ecosystem: Environmental > Aquatic > Freshwater > Lake > Sediment | place: USA: Wyoming | collected... | reverse complement strand
TTGGACGCCAGCCGTTCGATCTCCACCAGCACGACAAACATGATCGCAAGCAGCGTGATGATTGTCAGCAGCGCCAAGACGGCGACAAGCGCCACTCCGCGCGGCCTGATGCCGCGGAACCGCATGCATGTCGCACACACGGATGCCATGGTTTCACACGGGGAACTCGGTAATGCGCAGGTTTGTGCAGCCGTAGGGCACGAGTTCGAGCTTCTCGCCCGGCTCGGTTGAGTGCACCGGGCCGATCGGCGTCTCGGCTGCCCAGCCGTTGTGAAGCGCCCAGCCCGGCACCTTGCGTCCCCGTATCCGCGCCACAACCGGCGCTCCCTCGGGACTGAACGGCATCCGGCCAATCGGCCGCTCGGTGAATGAAACGGACTTCGCCGGGTTCCGCTCGTCAAGATCGAGTGCGTAGTTCCATGGTGTTGTTGGTGTCACTTCCCAGTCGGCATGGGGCCTCTCGCGGCAAGGCACACCCTTGTTCACCTGCTTCCATTTCTCGCCAATGCGGAGCGAATAGACCAGCGGCCCGCGTTCGAGCGACACGGCATTGTTGTACCGCCTGGTGACTGCCGGCTTCATCGGCAGCTCGAGCGAGACGGTGTCGCCGCTTCTCCATACGCGGTCAATCCGGTGGAAGGTGCCTTGCTCGGGCGATGCCATGCGCTTTCCGTTCACCTTGATCGCCGGCGTGACTGTCCATGCAGGAATACGCAGCAAGAGTGGGAACCTGGTGGCGGATCCTGTCTTGATCGAGAAATCCAGCTTCGAGCGGAACGGGTAGCCCGTGTCAAGCGTGATGGTCACCGGCGTCCCGTCGTGCATGAACGATGCGGCGCTGGGAGCATAGGCAACTGCGGCGACGCCACCGTCCTGCGTGCGCATCCAGAGGTGTGCCGCGAACTTTGGCCAGCCCTGGCTCAGGTTCGCCGTGCAACAGCCATAGCCCGGCTCAAGGCCGTACAGGTTCGACTCAGGCCCGTTCGTTGTCCATTGGTGCGCGCCGTTGATGGTGCACTGGACCTGGTTCGCCTGCTGGTCGTACTGGTGCGCCCACATGTCGGGCGAGAACGTGGCGGGCAGCGCATTAAAGGCGATCTTCTCGAGCCGGTCGCCACAAGCGGGATCGCCGGAGATGGCGATCAACTGCTCGAGCGAGAACAGGTATTCGACCACGGCGCACAGCTCGGTTCCCTGGATGGGACTACGGCCCGCGACACACTCGTCGCCGGAGAAGACGCCCGAAGCCTGGCCATGATATCGGTCGAGGAATGCAATGAGCTTGGTGGATGATGCGCGGTCGGCTGCATCGCCCGAGAGACGCCACCACAACGCGCCCGCCTTGAGTGCCATGGCAAGGTTGACGACATGCTTGTGCCACTTCCACATGCCTCGGCGGGGAGTGGGCACGGTCATATCGTCGTTCGTCTCGATGCACTGGCGCCAGTCGAAGCCCTGGGCGTGGATGAGCCGGGCGAGGTCGAGCAGCCACTTCCTCGGCGTGCGGTCATGCACATGAAAGATGCTGACAAGTCCCTCGAACCAGCGGTATTTTCCCCAGTTGAACAGTGGCGTCGTGCGCAGATGGCGCGCGAGCATGGCGAGGCATTTCTCGACCGCAACGCACGCCGCATGGTTGCCCGTGGCATCATGGTACTGGACCAGCATCTTGCATGCAAGCAACAGGGCCCACAGGTCATAGCCCGCGTCGGCAGGGATGCCCTCGGCGTTCGCCGTGCACGGGCCGAGCCAGCCGTCTTTATGTTGATGGGTGATGATGTACTCGACATGCCGCTTCACCTTCTGTTTCAACCGGGCATCATCGAGGACGAAGGCGAGCGGAATGACGCCGTCAAGCCAGTACGGCGCGCGTTCCCAGCCATCGGCCTTGCCGCCGAACCAGGCGCTGTTCATGACATCGGGCCACACCTCGTCCAGGTGGCCGCCGAGGCCGTCAGCCTGGATCCGCAATTGGTTCTTGAGCCAGCCCCGTGGCGCTATGCTGCCCAAGGGCAGCGGAGTGAAGGCACACCGCTTCAACGTGGTTCTGTTGTGCTTCTTCATTGTCAGTTCCGTGTTTTGCTTTCGACATGCTTCAGGTCTTCGGCGCGTTCGCTGGCCAAGTCGGCCTTCAGGAACGCTTCATTGGCCGAGGGGAGCATCATGACAAACCTGTCGCAGACTTTAGCCCGGCAGGTTCCTTCGGCAAGAATGAACCCGAGCACGTGGCCTCCCTGTGTCCGGTCACTGCTGATGAAATGGAGGTGGTAGCCCGGGACATTGATGCCCTTCACGAACGCCGGGCAGCGGAACCCGACGAGGGTACCGCAGACATTGGTCATGGTGAACTCAGGCTGCTTCGCGGCGATGTCCTTGAGCGGCGGATAGGGTTTTTGCTGGGCAGGCACACTCCGCGTCTTCATCACCGGGAATGTGCCGTCAACCCTGAGGGCATAGAACAGGTTCTGCTGCGGCCAGTCCTTGTCGATAACGGCTTTGACCCCGTCGTAGTCCTTATCGGCGCATGTCACCCGGTCGCCCGAATCCTTGGGGAACGTGCAGACGGTTGCAAAGGGGGTCTTGGCCGCCGGATCAGCCACGCACACACTGCCGTCCGCCTTGACCTGGTAGACCACGCCGTCGAGCACGACCATTTCGCCATCGAGGCGGTCAAACGTGCCGATGCCGAAGTCGCCACTGTCGAGCAGGGCTGTGCAGGGCACGTCGGCGTCAAAGACGCCGGTCATGAGCGCGTTGATGGTGGAGACCTGGGTGATGGTTCGGGTGGTCGGCGCGGCGCAGCAGGACAGCAGCACGACGACAGCAACGGACGAGACGGCAAGTTTGAAGGACTGCGTCATGGGATCATGGGTGGGTGTTAAGCTTTCTTCCTGGACCAGGCACTGGGATCGAACAGTTCGTTCCGCATCAGTTGCAGTGGCGCCTTGCGGCCGAACCAGATCTCGAACGCGCGGGCGCCCTGGTGGAGGAGCATGGTCAGCCCGTTCGCCGTCCTGCGGCATCCGTGCTGCTTCGCCTCGATCAGCAGTTGCGTCTGGGCGGGATTGTAGATGGTGTCGTAGACAAACGTGGCCGGCGAGATCAATGCCGGGTTGAACAGGGGTGGATCATCCTTTTTCAGGCCGACCGAGGTGGCATTGATCAGCACATCCGCGTCACGGAGTGCGGCCTTGATGTCGTCATAGGGAACCACCATGCACGTGGGCAGCGGATGTTTCCGCTCGGCAGGCTTGAGCTGCCGGCATTTCTCGAGCAGGTGGGCCACGAGCTGTTCCGCGCGTGGAACCGTCCTGTTTGCCACGGTGAGCCGTGCGGCACCATCGAGGAATGCCTGGGTGATGATGCCGCGCGCGGCGCCACCTGCGCCAAGGATGACCACGTTGTTCCCCCTGAACTTCAGCCCTTCCTCGGCCAATGCCGCGGCAATGCCGTAGGCATCGGTGTTGTAGCCGACCGCCTGGCCCTTCTCGAACTTGACAGTGTTTACCGCCTCGATCACCTGTGCCGCGGGCGACAGCTCGTCGCACAGGGAGCAGGCCGCCTCCTTGTGGGGCACGGTGAAATTGGCGCCAACGGCGCCCAGGGCCTGCAGGCCGCGGAATGCATCCGTGAACCGCTCGGGCGGAACCGCAAACGCCATGTACGTCGCATTGATGCCCAGCGCCTCGAGCGCGGCATTATGGAACCGCGGTGACGCGCTGTGCTTCACGGGCCAGCCCAGCAGCGCCACCAGCATGGTCTCCGCATCTATCGTCACTCGTGTCTGCGGCATAATCGTTCCTCGCCTCGCGTGTATCGTCTCTCGTCGGATCGAGTTGATCTATTGTAGCACTATTCCCGGCGGAAAGCAAATCACGGCGACGAGAGTGCCGGTTTCCGATTGCCGATTGTTGATTGACGCAGCTACATTGCCGGAGCGGCGGGCAGGTCCCCGCGTTCGGAGTTCATAGAAAGGAAGAGGCCGGCAAGGGAGGGAGCCCGCCGGCCTCGAGCTGATCGCCGCGTCACTGGGATGGCGCGCCGGTCAGGAACACTTGCTGTAGCCGCACGAGTAGCACTTCGTGCAATTCTCCTCGAAGTACAGGGCCCGCTCGTTGCAGTTGGGGCAGATCATGAACGGAGACTGCGGGGTGCCTCCCTCGCTCGACTGGACGCCCATGGCCTCGGTGCTGCCCAGGACCTGGCTGCCGTCGGACTGGACATGGATGCCGACGGCATCGGGCATCTTCTTCTTCTGCGGCTCGATGAAGCCTGTATTGATCAGGTGCTGCTCGATCACCTCGCCGATCTCTGCCACAAGGGAGGGGATGTACCGGCCGTTCCTGAAGTAGCCGCCGTTCGGGTCGAAGATGGTCTTGAGTTCCTCGACGAGGAACTCGGGATTCTTGCTGCGGCGGAAGACGGCGGAGAGGAGCCTGGTCATCGCCACGATCCAGCAGTAGTGCTGGAGGTTCTTGCTGTTGATGAAGATCTCGAACGGCCGCCTTCTGTCGCCCTCGCAGATGTCGTTGATGGTGATGTAGAGCGCCTGCTTGCTCAGCGGCGTCTTGATCTTGTAGGTGGTGCCCTGGAGGAGGACCGGCCGGCGCGGGACAGTCTCGAGCTCGTTGGTGGCGGCAATCATCTCCTCTTCCGGCTTTGCCGCGGGCTTCTTGTCCTCGTCGCGCTGGAGGACGCCGGTGATGTAGTCGCTCGGGCGGAAGGTGGTGCAGCCCTTGCAGCCCTGCTCGTAGGCATAGAGGTAGATGTCCTTGAACTCGTCGAACGGGAGGTCCTTGGGGACATTGATGGTCTTCGAGATCGAGCTGTCCACGAACCGCTGGAGGCGGGCCTGGATGTCCACATGCTCGCGCGGGCAGACGCGGTCGGACGTGACAAAGAAGTCGGGCATCTGGGGCGCCTTGGGCTGGAGCTGCTGGAACAGGCGGCAGGCGTAGTCGCTCACCTGGTGCTCCTCATAGTCGTCTCCGGTGCCCTTCCGGACACGCCGGGTGTAGCTGAGTGCAAACACGGGCTCGAGCCCGCTCGACACGTTGCCTGCGAACAGGGAGATGGTGCCGGTGGGCGCGATGGAGATCAGGTGCGAGTTGCGGATGCCGTGCTCGCGGATGCGGCCGCGGATCTCCTCGGGCAGTGTCTTGGTGAACTCGCCTTCGAGGTACCTGCCGCGGTCGAGCATCGGGAACGCTCCCTTCTCGATGGCGAGGTCAACCGAGGCATCGTAGGCGGTGTCGCGGACAACCCGCATGACGGCCTCGGCCAGTTCGAGCGACTCGGGCGAGCCATAGCGGACGCGCATCATGGCAAACAGGTTGGCAAGGCCGGTGACGCCGAGGCCCATGCGCCGCTTGCTCTGCGCCTCCTCGAGCTGGCGCTGGAGGGGGAAGTTCGAGATCTCGATGACATTGTCCAGCAGGCGCACGGCGACGCGGACAGTCTCGCGGATGCCGTCGTAGTCAACCTCGGCCTTGTCCGAGAACGGCTTCGTCACGAACTTGGTGAGGTTGACCGAGCCCAGCAAGCAGGCGCCATAGGGAGGCAGCGGCTGCTCGCCGCACGGATTGGTCGCCCGGATCGTCTCGCAGTACCACAGGTTGTTCATCCGGTTGATCCGGTCCATCAGGATAAATCCCGGCTCGGCATGATCGTACGTCGAGCGCATGATGGTCTCGAACAGGTCGCGCGCGCGGACAGTCTTGTAGACTTTCCCGGCAAAGGAGAGATCCCAGTTCCTGTCCTCCTTGACCGCATCCATGAACGCGTCCGAGGCGGCGATGGAGAGGTTGAACATCTGGAGCATGCCGGTGTTCCGTTTCGCCGCGATGAACTTCTCGATGTCGGGATGGCTGATGGACATGACGGCCATCTGCGCGCCGCGGCGATGGCCCGCGCTCATCACGGTGCGGCAGGTGGCATCGAACACCTGCATGAAGCTGACGGGCCCGGAGGCGTAGGACTCGACGCCGCGGATGAAATCGCCCTGTGGCCTGAGGGTCGAGAAGTCGAAACCGACTCCCCCGCCCTGCTTCTGGGTCAGCGCCGCCTCGGTCACGGACGTGAAGATGCCCTCCATCGAGTCCTCGATGGCATTCATCACGTAGCAGTTGAACATGGTGACTTTCTTGCGGCTGGTGCCGGCGTTGGCGATGATCCGGCCGGCAGGCAGGAACTTGAAGTCGCTCATGACAGCGAAGAACTTGTCCTCCCAGTACCGATGGTCGCGTTCAGGCATGGCGACCGCGTAGGCTACGCGGCGCCACGTGTCCTCGACCGCCTGGTCGATTGGAGTCCCGTCTTCGTTCTTATACCGATACTTCTTGTCCCAGATCTCACATGCAATAGGATCAAGCATGACGTAAATTCCCGTGACATCTTCCTTCTTCAATTATGCCAATCGGCGCGTTGTCATCCGCAGCCGATTCTCGCACAACTCCCACAAAACGACGACCATTATAGCAAAGAGAGGGCAATCTGTCAAGATGCTGTGGTCTGCCGGGGGCCGGACCGCGATATATTGCACGTCCGGAGGCAGGCTTGCTCCCGGTAAACTGCCCGTTTCATCGGCCTTTCCGCTCATTTTCACGTCAGCCTGCGCGGAGCGAGTTGATGGTCTCGGCAAGCCCGTGCTCGAACGGGAGGCCGGGCTCGTAACCGATAAGCCGCTTGGCAAGGCTGATGTCCGCGCACGAGTGCATGACATCCCCCGGTCGGGCCGGGCCGAACTCGGGTGCAATCCTTGTGCCGAGCAGGGCGTTGATGCCCTCGACCAGCGTGAGGAGGCTGTGGCGCGTGCCGCAGGCGACGTTCATTGACTGGCCTGCTGCGGCGGAAGGCGCAGCGCAGGCGAGCAAGTTGGCATTCGCCACGTTCTTGACATACGTGAAATCCCGCGTCTGTGTCCCGTCGCCATTGATGACCGGCGCTGCACCGCGCAGCATCCGCGTGATGAACAGCGGGATCACCGCCGCATAAGGCGAATCGGGATCCTGCCTCGGCCCAAAGACGTTGAAGTACCGCAGCGCCACCGTCTCGAGCCCGTACACGTCGTGGAATGCCCGGCAGTAGTGCTCGCCTGCCAGCTTCGACACGGCATAGGGCGAAGCGGGCTCAGGCTTCAGCCCCTCGTGCTTGACGTCAACCTTCACGTTGCCGTAGCACGATGACGAAGCCGCGTAGACCACCCGCTTCACTCCCGCCTCCTTCGCTGCCCAGAGCACGTTGACCGTGCCCGTCACGTTCACCTCGTTGGACGTGACGGGATCCTGGACCGACCTCGGCACGGACGGCAGCGCCGCCTGGTGCAGCACGAACGTCACGCCCGCCATTGCCGCGCGGACGGCGGCGATGTCGCGGATGTCCGCCTCGATCAGCTCGATCCGGTCGAGCCAAGGCCCGAGATTCGAGCGCCGACCGGTCGAGAAGTCGTCCAGCACACGCACGCGGCTGCCGCGCGCAACGAGTTCCTCGACAATGTGCGAGCCGATGAAGCCCGCACCGCCCGTGACGAGGTACAGCGTCATGGCCGCCTACTGGATGGTGACCTTATTAATGACGACTTTCTGGAGCGGAGTTGACCGCTGCGGCCCGCCGACAGGCACCTTGCTGATCTTCTGGACGACGTCGTAGCCCTCGGTCACCTTGCCGAACGCGGTGTACTGGCCGTCGAGATGCGACGCAACGCCCACACAGATGAAGAACTGGCTGCCTGCGCTGTTGGGATCGCTGCTGCGGGCCATCGAGACCACGCCCGGCACATGCTTCGTGTCATTGAACTCGGCCTTGATCTGGTACCCTGGGCCGCCCGTGCCATCGCCTTTCGGGCAGCCGCCCTGGATCATGAACCCGTCTATGACCCGGTGAAATACCAGGTTCGTGTAGAACCCCTTGTTCGCCAGGGTGATGAAGTTCGAGCACGTGTTCGGCGCCTTGTCCATCAGGAAGGCGAACTTGAAGGTGCCCATCGAGGTCTCAAAAACAGCGACAGGCGTTGTGTTCGACGTAGTACTCACGGCGGTCTCCAGTGGTTTTGCTGCGGGGGCAGCGGGTGGCGGGTTGGTTGAAGCAAAGCATGCGGCGCTGATGCCCAGCACACAGGCTGCGGCGCCAAGAAGGCGGACAGAGGATCGAGTCTTCATCGGTCGTGCTCCCATTAGGGTTGCCCCATAATACCAAAAAAGGCGTCTCAAGGGAAGAGGGGGCGGAAAATTGTTGCAAGTCAATAGAAATGTCCGGTTGTTCCCGTGTCCTCACACTCGTCTTGACACACACTAGCAGCCCGGTGCTGGAGGGCGTGGCCTGCCTCGGCCAGCGCGCCCAGACCAACTCGCTCATCCTGCGCGGCGAAACCAAAACCCGGCGGCGGATTTTTGCGGAGCACCTATTGAGTCAGTTGATCTGCGATTGCAATAGCTTCAACAACGACCGCCGCGCCAGCAAATCAGCGCTGACCATGCCCAGCACCGCCCCCCGCTCCACAACGGGCATCGCCGAAATCTCGTAATGCTCCAACTTGCGCACCATCTCCAAAATGCCGTCCGCCGGGCCGGCCGTTATCACCTCCGGCGTCATAATCACGGTGATGGCTTGCTGGGCAGGCGCGCCTGAAGCACTGGCGCGGGTGATATCCCAATCGGTCACCACACCCATCAAATCGCCCCGCGGGTTGACGACGGCCAGAATGGAGCTGTTCTCGCGCACCAGCGCCGCCGCCGCCGCTTGCACCGAGCACTCCACGCTAATCGTCGGAATAGCCTCCATCAAATCGGCGGCGGTGTGCCCGCTTTCGCGCGCAGCGATGCGGCGCACGCTAATTTGCTCGGCGGCCTGGCACGGCAACAAATCCGGGTCGGCCACCAGCAAATCAACCAACTCCCGCATGTTGCGACGGATGACTTCCTCGCGATACTTTTGCGCCGCCGCCAACCGTTGCTCAGCCAGCGCCGCGAACTCGGCGGCGTGCGCTTGCAGCCAGCCATCCACCGCCGCGCGGTTGCCGAGCGTTTCAGCCGGGGCGCGCAATTCCAGCGGGGTTTTGATGAGCTTCTCTTGCGCGGCAAAAATCACGCCGCCGGAGTTTACTAAATAATCAGTGGCAATGAGCACGCTATGTTGCCGATAAACGGCTTGCTCCATGCGTGCCCGCGCCGCCTTGCGCGCCGGGTCGGGCGAGTAAGTGTTCGCGCCTTCCACGCTCACCGTCCACTTGCCCATCCGGTCAACGGTAATCGAGGGGCGCGAGGCCGCGTCGGTGTCGAGATAGTTGGCAATGGGCGCGGCGGGGATGAGGCAAAACGCGCTCTCGCGCAACAAGTCATTGGGTTGGGTAGCGTATTTGAGCGTGCCGCCCGCGCCCGCCGCCAGCTGCTCCAAGAAGTACGGGCGCGTGACCACGCCGCTTTTTTGCCAGCGCTGGAAGAGCTCATCCACCGGCAACCCGTTTTCGTCGTAGAGATACCCCGCCGCATCGCTGATGCCCACGACCTTCGCGCCGGGCAAACGCTCGCGCAGGATGCGTGCCGCGTGCGCCCCCACCGCGCCAAAGCCTTGAATCAACACCGTCAGCTCTTCGGGCGCGGGGATTTGCAAATTGGCAAACTGCGGCAGAACGCGCAGGCGCGGCATTTCCTCCAACAAGGCTTGCAGGGCGATGATGGTGCCGCCCGCCGCCGCGCCGAGCTGGTCAATGCGGTTGCCGCCCATATCGGCGGGCTTGGAGAGGGCGTGGTCAGGGCCGTTGGCGATGGCGACCGTCTTCATGTCGGAGTCGTTCGTGCCGACATCCGGGCCGGGCAAGTAAATATCCCGGTAACGGAACAACAGCCGGGCGAAGCCTTCGACGACGGCGGTATGCTGGTCGGCGGTGAGTTGTGAGCCGCCGACAATACCGGATTTGCCGCCCCCATAGGGAAGGTTTGCGGCGGCATTCTTCAGCGTCATCCCGCGCGCCAAGTTATGAATCGCCGCCGGGGTCACATCCGGCAACATGCGGATGCCGCCCATCGAGGGCCGCCCCATCGCCAAATTGTCCACCACCAAGTACCCGCCGATTTCCAGCGGCGAGGCTTCATCCCACATGCAAACCACCAAGCGTGGGCCGAGGGTATCCACTTTGATGCCGAGGCGCGCCAAGCGGTCAACGTCGGCGGAGGTGAATTCCATGAAGCATTGGCCTTCGGCGCGGATGAGGCGGTTCTCCCAAGTGCTTTCGGGCAGGCGCTCGCGGAGGCAGGTGTGCATGTGGCACGGTATCATGGCGAATCCTCTTAGGCCTTGTGCAAGCGGCGCGCGGCGACGAAGCTCAGGCCGTGTTCGGTGAGGGCGCGGGCGGTGCGGTTGGTGGCGACGTATTTATCCATGAAGTTCTGTTCGAGGTTGTCCCAGTCACCAGCAGCAATCACTTCGCTCTTGTCGCGGAAGTAGTCGAGGATGTCGGAGGGGTGAGCTCGGGCGCTGTCGTCTTCGGGGTCGCCGCCCTCATGCTTGGCCGAGATGTTGGCGACATGGCCGGCCAGTTGCACCAACTCGGCGCGGCGGTTGTAGGGTTGCTTGACGATGCTCTTCCATGTTTCGGTGATGTGATGCTCGAAGCGCACCACGTCCTCGAAGCCCAACTCGCGCCGCACTTGCGCGGTGATTTCGATGGTCTCGTTATTCACCGAGTTGCTCCAGTTGAAGCCGATGAGGGGCGAGGTGCCGTCGTCGCGCGAGAAGAGCTTCGCGCCAAGCAACGTCCAGAAGGCGGCGTAGGGATTATCGTTGCCCATAAAGACGGAAATTTTGAACTCGATGTCAATGCCGAGGCGGTAGAGCCAGTAACCGGCCAGCACCGTGCCGGGGTTGATGTTCAGCACTTGCCGCACGCCGTAGCGGGTGTAGTAGTACAAGAACTCATCCACCCATTTGAGCGGGTAATGGTTGGGTTCCCCCACGCCGCCGAAGTAGCCGGTGATGGTGGCCGGGCCGCCGAGGTGGATGTTCGAGCCGTCGGTGCCTTTGGTGTCGAGCGTTTCCACATACGACGCGCCGATGATTTCCATGGCGGCGGCGATGGCGGCCAAATCGCCATCGGCTTCTTGTTCCTTCATCTTCCGCACTTTAATCCAGCGGCCGGGCATCAGTTCCTTGTTGGCAATGGCGCGTTTGGCGGCGGTGATAATCCACGGGAAATACTGGAGCGCGCTGATTTCCAGCGTCACCGCAAAATCATCTTTGAAGGCGGTCTGGTCGGCTGGCGCGCCGAGCACTTGGCGGCGGTAATCGGCCACGCTGATGAACGCGCCGTTATCGCGTTGTTCTCCGAGCCAGCGCAAATCGGCCAGATATTCGGGTTTGGCGGCCTTCACGCGTTCCAGCAAAGCGGGCAGTTGGCGCGCGGCTTGCGCTTGGCGGTTGATTTCCTCGGGCGTGCCGTATTTTTCGACAACGGCGATGAAGTCGTTGATGGCGCGCGCATCGGGGTTGAGCAACAGGTGGTTGAGGTCATTCAGCCGCACCGGAGGGATGGCGAGGCGAGAGCGCAGATCGGTCATGGGGGTCTTCCTTATTTTCGCGGATGGTTGGCGGCGGCTGGCTGACGATCGACGACCGACGACAGACGATTGTTTGCCGTCGTTTGTCCGTCGTCCGTCGTCCTCATCCTAACAGCTTCAACAACGCGTCGTACTCCTCATCCAGCATGCCGAACCAGTTTTCGGGCTGTGGGAATTGTTTCTCGCTGACTTCAGCCACGTACTGGGCGAGGCCCTCGCGGATGGTCTTGCCCGCGTCGGCGAAGACTTTGGCCATGCGCGGCTTGAACTTGGGGTACAGCGCGAATGCGTCGTGATAGATGAGCAGTTGGCCGTGCGCGTGCGGGCCGGAGCCGAGGCTCATGATGATGCAGTTCTCGGCGCGTTGCGTGATGAGCTGGCACAGCCGGTCGGGGATGAGCTCGAGCAGGATGCAGAAAGCTCCGGCGTTTTCAAGCGCCTTGGCGTCATCCAGAATTTTCTTGGCTTGCGCCGCGCTCTTGCCTTGCAGGCGAAAACCGCCCAGGGCGCTGACGCTTTGCGGGGTGAGCCCGAGGTGGCCGATGACGGGGATGCCCGCTTTGGCGACGCCTTCGACGCGGTCGGCCATTTCCGCGCCGCCTTCGAGTTTCACCGAATCACAGCCGGTTTCGGCCATGAAGCGCCCCGCGTTGCGGATGGCGGTCTCCACGCTCGGCTGATAGCTCATGTACGGCATGTCGCCGACAAGCCAGGCATTGGGCGCGCCGCGCCGCACGGCGGCAGTGTGACGGATCATGTCGTCCATCGTCACCGGCAATGTGCTGTCGTAGCCGAGCATCGTCATGCCCAAGCTGTCGCCGACCAAAATCATGTCCACGCCCGCCTGGTCTTGCAGGTAAGCGGTGGGATAGTCGTAGCAGGTGAGCCACGTTATCGGCTTGCCCTCAGCCACTTTTTTGAACAGGCCGGGGAGGGTCATCTTCTTTCGTTGTTCTGCCATAGTAGCCTCCGTGAGGGTGAGAGGAGATAAGCCCGCCAGCCGAAACAGCTTGCGGGCTGGAGTCAGCGGGTGATGTGCGTCATCGCTCGAACGGGACAGTATACTAAATTTGCCCCTGAATTGCAAGTCCGGGCTGAACCCAGTTCCGGCGACGACCCCCACGCCCTTGCGGCGGTGGTCGTTCCCTGCCCACGCCCTTGCGGCGTGGGTGAAGAAGAGAGAGTGGTGCTGGGGCCTTCACCACACTATCTTCTTCACCACCGGGACAAGCCCGGTGGGGCTCTCGGAATCCAGACGCCACCGGCATCGGGCGTTGCACGCTCATTGAGTCGCCGGAACCGGGTGAATCCCAGTTCCGGCGACTGATTTTACGCCGGCTGTGTAAGCGCCGTCGTTGTGCTGGCGGATCGGGCGATCTTTGCACGGAAGGCAATGCGGAAAGAGCGAGCGCCAGACACGGGGACGTAAAACTATCGCGCGGGGGCATAGCGGTGCGCCCCGGCGAAGCCTGCATAGCCAGACCGCGCGCTCGGCGACATGGTCGTTGGGCGAATGGTTGCCGGGCTCCAGTTCCGCCATGACGCAGATGCGATCCATGAATCCATAGTAGCCCATCGTGCCCCGCACCTTCTTCAGGCCTTCTTCCCAGCCGCCGCGCTCCGTGCCGCGCAGCTCCACCCCTGCCAGCCGCCGCAGCCAGTCCGCCACCACCATGGACGACGGCATCCGCTCCATCCCCACCAGCGCCACATCGCCCGCCTCTACCACGATTCGGTCAATCGGCCGGCGGTTGTCACGCGGAATTCGACTTCCGGACCGACATTGTTCCGCTGCTATCCAAAGTTGTTCGATGTGTCCTGCCTCTCCGTTGCCCCTCACAGGTTTCGGAGATAGGAAATCGCCATGCGAACCTTCTGCCGCAGTGGTGTCTTCACCACGTACATGCGGGCCATCTTGTACGTGTAAATCATCTCGTACAGGCACCGCAGCAACAACCGCGGGAGTTTGAACAGCAACGCGCGGAAGCCCGGCCGGCGGAACAACGACGGGACATCGACAAACAACGGGAACAGACACATCAGTTTGTAGATCCTCCGGTGTTCCTGCGGCGAGTAATTCAGCACACTACGGGTGAAATAGTCGTACGGCAGGTCGGCCTGGGACTTCTCCTGGTAGCAGCCAATCTGTTTGGCGTACTCTGTCAGCTCCAGGCCCGGGTAAGGCACAAAGATGTTGGCCAAACCAAGGTATGGCCGCGCCCGGATGTTGATCTCGACCGTTTCATCCATCTGTGCGAGGCTTTCGCCGGGGAGCGCAATGACGTTGCCGATGCGGAAGGCGATATTGTACTTGTGCAACAGCTCAGCCGAGCGGAGGATCTGCTCGTCGCTCATGTTCCTCCTGAGCACCTGGTTGCGCAGGTGCTCGTTGCCGGCCTCGATGCTCCAGTTGACGACGCGGCAGTCGCTTTCCTTGAGACCGCGAACGATGTCCTCGTCCACCAGGTTGGCGCGGATGTTGCAGGTGTACGGCAGGCCAATCCCGCGCGGGAAGCGCGAGCAGAACTCCAGGAACCACTTCTTGTCCAGGATGAACGTGTCGTCATTGAAGACCACGTTCGTCAGCGGGTACAGGCGGCGGACCTGAACGACCTCTTCGAGGAGGTAATCAACGCTCTTCTTCCGGACGGCCGGGCCGCAGGATTTGAACATCTGCCGGAATTTGTGATTGAAGCAGTACGTGCAGTCGTACGGGCACCCCCGGCCGGAGAAAAACTGCTTGGACGGCGTGTTGCGCAGCAGCGAGTTGGACGAGTACACCAGCGAGCGGTCCGGCAGGGGCATGCGGTCCAGGTCGGCCAGCGGATAGTAGTTGCCGGACGGTTCCGTTCCCCGGGGGAAGATGTTCCTGTCCATCACGCCCTGTGTGATGAAGTCGACGATGGCGCTCTCGCCTTCGCCAACGCACAGTGCATCGATGGTGGAATCCTGCAGGTCGCGCCAGCCGTACGTAACAGCCGGCCCGCCCATCAC
>Ga0315278_10003241_pt1 | contig 14544 bp, 12 predicted proteins | sample YL17G06_0_MG_FD_203880 | JGI IMG/M metagenome (GOLD analysis project Ga0315278, IMG submission 203880) | Sediment microbial communities from Yellowstone Lake, YNP, Wyoming, USA - YL17G06_0 | ecosystem: Environmental > Aquatic > Freshwater > Lake > Sediment | place: USA: Wyoming | collected... | reverse complement strand
CCGAGCCGGCCCCGCCCGGCGCGCCAAATCTCATCCTCATGCGAAATCACGGCGCCCTGACCGTGGGCGATACGGTCGATCACGCCCTCTCGCGGCTCGAGATCGCGGAGCACCTTGCCGCGACGCTTCTACTCTCGGAGCGCTCGAGGCTCTAGCGCTTCAGGGGTGACGAGCGCCGTCAGTATCCCCTCTCCAAGATTGTGAAGTCGGCGACCGGGTCCGCCTCCGACGTCACGAGCGCGTACTCTCCGGGCTGAAGCGACTTCTTCGGCCTAGCTTCGTAGACGCCATCCTTGACCCTCGTCACCTCGAGTTCAGCGCCGCGATTGAACATCGTGCCGCCCTTGCCGATCTCGATCGGCGTGCGCCGGACTTCGCCCTTCACCTCGAACTGGGCCAGCTGCACCCGCGCCGCGGTCGCCTGGTCGCCGGAGAATCGGAAGCGGGGCCGGGCTACCCCGATCTTGAGCTCGCTCGCGGCGCCTCCGAGGATGAAGTAGGTCTTCGGGCCCCCCATCTCGGCTTTGACGCGCGCGGTAGGCGACGCTCCACCGGCGGGGCCCTCCAGCGAGCCGGCCGCGAGCGGGACCGCCAGCCACGCCGAGTCGTCGTAATAGGTGACGCCGCTCAGGCCGGCTGGCTCGTCGCTCTCGTCGGAGTCGCTGAAAGCGGACAAAGGCGTTCCGACCGCGGCGAATAGCACGGCCAAAACGATTGCAGCCCCGTAGTGTCGCATTGAGTTCCGCATCGTAAGTCTCCATTCGACATGGGCATCGTGATGCCCGTCCGTCTCGTATTCAGAGGCTGGACATGGAGTTGCATACGACGTGCCAAGGAGCGTAGAGACGATCGACGGCCTAAAGCGCGTCCGCCGCCACGCGCGGATCAGCCTGTTGGCGTGTCGACCGTCCCCTTCGGCGCGTCGTCGGCCATCGTCGGAATGGTGCTCGCGTTGCCGTCGCGCAGGGAACGATAGTGGGGCGACATGATCTCGACGCCACCGCGCTGGAAGGAATCCTGGATGTTCTGGTGGAGAAGCCCGTAGAGAACGGCCGAGCGGGATGCGTCGCGGGTCGTGGCGTTGATCTCGTACTCGATGTAGAAATCGCTCAGCGCGCGCTGGAGAACGAAGGGCGCGGGGTCGGCCTCGATCCCCTCGGTCGCTTGGGCCGCCTCGATCAGAAGGCGATGCACCGTGCGCCAGGGAGAGTCGTACCCGATCGTCACAGAGGTGTGGAGAATGAGCCCGGGGCCCTCCGTCGCCAGCCGGGAATAGTTCGTGGCCGACGAGCGCAGGACTTGCGAATTGCTGATCGTGACTTCCTCGTTCTTGATCGTCCGCAGGCGCGTCGTCACGAGGCCGAGCGAAACGACGTCGCCGACGATCTCCGACGTGCCGATCCGCTCGCCAACGCGGTAGGAGCGGGAGTAGATGAGGACGAGCCCCGCGAGGAGGTCCTGGATCAATCCGGTCGATCCAAGCGACAAGACGGCGCCGAGGAGGACCGACACGCCGCGAAACGCGATCGTGTCGCTTCCGGGGAAGAGCGGGTAGATGATGACCAGGGTGGAGGCCCAGAGGAAGACGCGAAGCAGTTGCTTCGTCGGCTTCGCCAGCTCGGCGTGGAGCCCCGGCAGGGCGATATCGCCCCGTCCCGCCGCGTCGAGCACCGAGCCGGCGAGAGCGATGACGTACTTCGCGGCGTAGAGGATGGCGGCGATGGCGACCAGCCGCGGCAGGGCCGCGACCGTCGCGCTCCAAGCCGCCCGGAGCCCGGCGACGGCGAAGCCCACGAGCTGGTGGGACCATCCCTGCGTCCAGGGGAAGAGGGAGAAGATGATCGAGAGCGCGGCGTACCCGACCACGAGCATCCCTGCCGCGAAGACGAGATCGCCCAGCCGCTTGACGATGGCCGCGAGACGCGAGGGCTCGAGGATGCCGAGCGAGTGGACCGAGGTCCGGCCGAGGAGTTCGGCGACGTGGCGCCCCGCGAACTCGCCCGCCCGACGCTCGAGCCGCATGGCGAAGCGCGCGAGGAGCCCGAAGATCAGGACGATCCCGAGCGCGATGAGAGCCGATCGGGCAAGGTAAAGGGGGCGGAGGCGATTCCGTTCCCGCTCGATGCCGGATCGAACCGCGGGAACGAGGCTCTCCGCGAGGGTCATGGGAGACGTCGTGTCGGACGGAGCGATGTCGCGGCGCGTGATGTAGAAGAGGATCCGCGGACCTAGCGCCATCCTCGCGCCGTAGGAGGTCTTCACCGCCTCGATCCGGTCGAGCGGCAGGCTCGGATCGCGCGCCAGCGCGAGGAGGCGCGACTGGATCGAGGCGGCCCGCTCGTCGAGCGTCGGGTAGCCGACCGGGTCGCGGATCTCGAAGAGGGTGGCGCCGCCGAGGTAGATGCGCCTCGACGCGGGGGGCTCCGCCGCGCTCTCGGCTTCGAGAGCGGTCGCCGGGGCGACGAGGCTCTCCGCGGCCGCGGCGATCGATTCGTGCGCCGCCGTGGAATCGGAACGCCCGCTCGACGACTCGGTCGCGGCGGCGAACGGGGCCGTGAGCGCGAATGCGACCAGGAGCGCGATCGAGACAAACCGGCCGAACGTGGCACCGCCCCACGACTTCATGGCGGCATCGTAGCACGCTCGCCGGCGAGCCGCCCTCCGGGATCTCACTCCCCGATGATCTTGATCAGGACCCGCTTGGCGCGCTTCCCGTCGAATTCCCCGTAGAAGATCTGCTCCCACGGACCGAAGTCGAGCTTCCCCTCGGTGACGGCCACCACGACCTCGCGCCCCATGATCTGCCGCTTGTGATGCGCGTCGGCGTTGTCCTCGCCGGTGCGGTTGTGGTGGTAGCGGGCGGGACTCGCGTCGAAGGGGGCCAGTTCCTCCAGCCAGCGCTTGTAATCCTCGTGAAGCCCCGGCTCGTCGTCGTTGACGAAGACGCTCGCCGTGATGTGCATGGCGTTCACGAGGCAGAGCCCCTCCTTCACGCCGCTCGCGCGGACGGCCTTCTCCACGTCGTGGGTGATGTTCACGAAGTCCATGCGGGCGGGGATGTTGAGCGTGAGGGTAGCGCGGTGATGCTTCATGACGTCACTCCAGGGGAGAGCGCCGCTGCGCCGCGGTGCGGCGGCGAGCCTGCGCCTCCTGCATGAGATCGAGCGTGGAGATCGTCCTCTGGCACCAGGCCACCGTGGCCTCGGACTGCCGTTCGACGTACTCCAAGGTCATCATCCAGAAGCGGAGACTTCGATGGTGATGCGGGCCGCGCGGGAGCTGCTCCTTCATGCGCCGGATCTGCCGGAGTTTCTCCGTTTCCTCGGCGAGGAGCCCCCTTACCCAGGCGGCGGGCTGGTCGACCGCGTCGCGGTCGCTGAAGAAGAGCTTCAGGAGCAACTCGTTTCGCGGAGGCGTCGGGTGCGGCGGATCGGCCAGCCAGCGGCGGAGCGCCTCGCGACCCTTGGACGTGATCTCGTAGACGTGGCGCTCGGGGCCGCCCGGACGGCGCGCGGCGTGACGACGCGCGAACCCTTTCCGCGAGAGCTCGCGAAGTGCCGGATAGATCTGCCCGTACGACTCGCCCCAGAACGCGCCTACATTCGCCGCGAGTTCCCGGCGAATCTCGTAGCCGGAGAGGGTGCCGAGGCTCAGCATGCCGAGCACGGCGAACGGGGAAGTGCGAGGGACTGGCATGGGGAGAGTATATATCTGACAGATACGTTGGCGCGACTCGCGACGTCGCCGCCAAGCCTCGAGATGTCGGCAACCGTCTATCGCGCAATGCGTTGCGTGGCTTGTCGAGATCGTTGACTTCCCTGGCCGCGCGCCCCTATCGTAGTCCATGCCGCTCGAGAAACATTCCGCCGGCCCCGCGGGCGCGATCACCTACAGCGACGACCCCTCGCGCGTGAACCTCTCGCAACTCCTGGCGCTCTACCACATCACCTACTGGGCCAAGGAACGCACGGCCGAACAGGTGACGCGCGCGCTTCGGCACTCCCATCCCGTCATCACGGCCTGGGACGGCGGCCGGCTGGTCGGATTCACGCGCGTCATTTCGGACCTCACCTACCGCGCGACGATCTGGGACGTGATCGTGGCGGAGTCGCACCAGAAGCGCGGCATCGGCCGCGAGATGATGCGGCTCGTCCTCGATCACCCCGACTTGAAGACCGTCTCTATGTTCGTTCTCCTGACGAAGAACCAGCACCGCTTCTACGAGCACCTCGGATTCGAGACCGACACGAAGATGTCGATGGCGCTCCGGCGTTAGCCGGCCGGCGGGGCGGTTTCCCCGCGCGACCCCTCAGTGAAAGGAACCAACGCAGCATGGAAAGCCTGAAGACCGCCAAGGACGTCGTGAAGTTCTGCGAGGACCGCGACGTCGAACTCATTCAGCTCTGGTTCGTGGACATTCTCGGTCAGTTGAAGGCCGTGTCTATCACTCGCCACGAGCTGGCCACGGCCCTCGCCGAGGGCGCCGGCATCGACGGCTCCTCGGTGGAAGGCTTCGCGCGCATCTTCGAGAGCGATCTCATCGCGATGCCGGACGTCTCCACGTTCCAGCTCCTCCCGTGGAAGGTGAACGACGAGCCGGTGGGCCGTCTCATCTGCGACGTTCTCAACCCGGACGGAACCCCGTACGCCGGCGACCCGCGCGGCGTCCTGAAGCGGCTCACGAAGAAGCTCGACAAGCAGGGAATGACCGCCTACCTAGGGCCGGAGCTCGAATACTTCTACTTCAAGAGCAACAAGGACCGCACGCTCCTCGACACGGCCGGCTACTTCGACCAGGTCCCGGACGACATCGGCACCGAGCTCCGGAGCCGCACCGTCGAAGCGCTCCAGGCGATGGAGATCCAGGTCGAGGCGGCGCACCACGAGGTGGCGCACAGCCAGCACGAGATCGACCTTCGCTACTCCGAAGCGCTGAAGATGGCGGATCAGACGATCACCTATCGCTACGTGGTGAAGGAGATGGCACGCCAGGGCGGCTATTACGCGTCGTTCATGCCGAAGCCGGTCTACGGTCAGAACGGAAGCGGGATGCACGTCCATCAGTCGCTGTTCAAGGCCGGTAAGAACCTCTTCCACGACGCGAAGGAGAAGCAGCATCTCTCGAAAACGGCGCGGGCCTATCTGGCGGGGCTGCTGAAGCACATGCGGGAGATCGCGGCGGTCACGAACCAGTGGGTGAATTCCTACAAGCGGCTCGTGCCGGGCTTCGAGGCGCCGGTCTACGTGGCGTGGGCGCAGCGGAACCGCTCGGCCCTCATCCGGATTCCGATCTACAAGCCGGGCAAGGAGAAGGCGACGCGCATCGAGCTTCGCTGCCCCGATCCGGCGTGCAATCCCTACCTCGCCTTCTCGGTGATGCTCGCGGCGGGGCTCCGCGGCATCGAGGAGGGTTACGCGCTCCGTCCGGCGGTCGAGGAGGACATCTACGAGATGAACGCGGAGGAGCGGAAGAAGCACGGCATCGACTCGCTCCCGGGCAGCCTGAGCGAGGCGGTCGACGCGCTCGAGAAGTCGAAGCTCGTCCGCGACACGTTCGGCGAGCACGTCTTCGAGAAGTTCGTCGTGAACAAGCGGATCGAGTGGGACAACTACCGCACGCAGGTCACCGACTACGAGCTGAACGAGTACTACCCGATCCTATAGTTTCGAGGCATTCGCCGAAGCGACGGGCCCGGTATCCACCTTCCACGTGGAACCGGGCCCGATTCGTCTCGCTCTCCACGCCCTCCGCCGTGGCGGCGCCTACTCCGGGAGGGTCCTTGACGCCCCCTCACGGCGATCGGTACTGTTTCCGGGTCACCGTCAGCCGCGCCCGATTCCGCGCCCACGCTCGAAGCCATGTACCCGACCCAGGAGTCTCCGAACTCATGCGCCACCCACGCGTCCGTGCCCGCCTGATCGCGGCGATCGTCCTCGTCATGCTCCTCGTCCTCTCCCTGGCCGGCTGTGGCGGAGGCTCCACGAAAGGCGCCGAGGGGACGTCGGGAACCACGGCCGCCCCCGCCGGAAATGGTGAAACCGGAACGCAGGCCCCGGGGTTCGAACTGGCAGACCTCACCGGAAAGATGGTTTCGAGCAAGGAATTCGCCGGGAAGGTCGTCATTCTCGATTTCTGGGCGACGTGGTGCCCGCCGTGCCGAGAGGAGATTCCCCACTTCGTGCAACTCCAGTCGAAGTACCGCGACCAGGGCCTCGTCATCGTCGGGCTCTCGCTCGACGCCGGCGGCGCCGCGGACGTGTCCCCCTTCGCCGAGGAGCACAACGTGAACTACCCAATGCTCATCGGGAACGACGACGTGACGAAGGCGTACGGCGGCGTCAATTCGATCCCCACGACCTTCGTCCTCGACCGCACGGGAAAGATCGTGAAGCGCTTCGTCGGCTTCACGCCGCCCGAGGTCTTCGAGGAGACGATCGCGCCCCTCCTCGCGGCGACTTCCTAGAATGTTCGAAACGCAGGCAAGCCAGGTTTCCCTCTTCGCGGCGTTCGCCGCGGGGCTCGTGTCGTTCGCCTCGCCCTGCGTCCTTCCGCTCGTGCCCTCCTACATCACCTTCATCACCGGGGTATCGTTCGACGAGCTGACGGCAGAGGACAAGACCGGGCGAATCCGCCGCCTCACCATCCTTCACTCGCTCGCGTTCATCGTCGGCTTTTCGATGGTCTTCATCGCGCTCGGCGCCACCGCCACCGCGGCGGGGCAGTTCATGCGCGAACATCAGGATCTCCTCCGCCAGGCGGGCGGCGTCCTGATCATCCTCTTCGGCCTCTACCTCACGGGAGTCTTGAAGATCGCGGCGCTCTCGCGCGAGGCGAAGTTCCGGATGACCTCGAAGCCGCTGGGGCTCTTCGGGTCGGTGTTGGTGGGAATCACGTTCGCCGCGGGATGGACACCCTGCATCGGCCCCATCCTCGCTTCGATCCTTCTCTACGCCAGCACCTCGGGGAAGACGGGGACCGGCATCCTCCTCCTCAGCGTCTATTCGCTCGGGCTCGGCGTGCCGTTCTTCCTCGCGTCGCTCGGGATGAACTCGTTCCTCGCGGCGTCGAAGAAACTGCGCGGCTCGCTCCGGACCATCGAGGTCGTCAGCGGCGTGATTCTCATCGTCTTCGGGCTCGCGCTCGTCACGAACCTCTTCCGCTACTTCGTCTCCTTCCTCTCGCGCTTCCTCCCCGCTCTCGGCTGATCCGTCCCCGGCGCGGCCGCCGGCGACGGGGCCGGCGCCCTCGAGACGCCCGCACCTCCGGCTAAACATTCCCGCGCCCTCTGCCGAAGAATTCCAAAGCCATGGCAACCGAGACGAAGCGCACCAAGCAGGCCCCCGGCACGACCGTCGCAACGACCGCTCAGGCGGCGCGATCGCTCCCGAACGCCCTCGACCTCCTCCGCGGCCTGAACGAGGTCGCGAGGTCGCTCGAGCCGTTCCACGAGGGGAACTCCTCCCTCCGCCACGTCGCCGACGGGGTGGAGCGGCTCCTCGGCCCTGAGGGCGTCGCCATCGTCACGCGTGTCCGCCCCGGCGAGTACGTCTTCCGGCACGTCACGGGCGTGCTCCACGAATGGAACGGCTTCACGCTGAGCGGCCCCAGCTGCGCGCTCCTCGACGAGGTGCTCCGCCGCGACGAGGTGATCCTCTTCCACCGCCGTCAGCGAACCCCCTGGGCGCGCGAGTTCCTCTTCGCGGCCGGGATGAACGGTGGGGCGCTGGCGCCGATTCGCGCCCACGGCGAGGGGATCGGGGCGCTCCTCCTCAATCACTCGGTGGCCTTTCGCTTCGGCGCGGAGCACGCGGCGGGTCTCCGTTCGCTGGCGACGCTCGCGGGGGTGGCGATCCTGGAGGACGAGCAGCGCTCGAAGCTGGAGGACCTCTTCATGAGCGTCATCGTCTCGCTGACGATGGCGATCGAAGCGAAGGATCCGTACACCGAAGGGCACTCGGTGCGCGTGGCGGCCTACAGCGAGGCAATCGGAAAGCAACTGGGGCTGCCCGCCGAAACACTCGACGTGATCCACCGCTCCTGCCTCGTCCACGACATCGGGAAGATCGCGGTGGACGAGGGAATTCTCCACAAGGGCGAGCGACTGAGCCAGCGGGAGAAGGAGAAGATGGATCTCCATCCCCAGATCGGCGAGAGCATCCTCCGCCCGATCGCGCTCCTGCACCCGCTCCTGCCCGGCGTCCGCTCGCACCACGAGCACTTCGACGGCACCGGGTACCCCGACGGTTTGAAGGGGGACGAGATCCCGATCGAGGCGAGGATCATGGCGGTGGCGGATGCCTTCGACGCGATGACGTCGGATCGCCCCTACCGGAAGGCGCTGGAGGAGCAGGCGGCGCTGGCGGAATTGAAGCGGAACGCGGGGACCCATTTCGACCCCAGGGTCATGGCGGCGTTCGAACAGATCTTCCCGGCGGTGAAGCGGACGCTGGAGCACCTGCGTCCGAGCGGCGAAGCGGTCAGCCCGACTCTCTGACCCGCAGCTTCCGGAGCCTCACCCGGGTTCCGTGGTCCTCACGCACGTCGAACGCCACCTCGTCCATCAACTCGCGCATGAGATAGAGCCCGCGTCCATGCGGGTTCAGGAGCGTCGAGTCGTACGTGGGATCGTCCACCTTCTTCGGGTCGAATCCCGTCCCGTAGTCGTCCACCTCGATGACGATCTCCGACGGCAGGACGCGGAAGTCGAACTCCACCGTCTTCTCAGTGGCGAAGCAGTTCCCGTGCTGGATGGCGTTCGTCCCGGCCTCGATGACGGCGATGAGGAGGGCGTTCTCGAGGTCTTCGGAGAGCTCGAATTGGCGGGAAATCTGCGAGATGACCGCGTGGACCATCGAGAGGAGCTCGAGCCGGCTCCCTATGGTCAGGCGGATGGTGTCGGTTCCGTTCGGGGACGGAGTAGTGGGGGCGCCGCCCATGCGGTTACTGTAACACCTAGCGAGCCTTGAGAGCCACCAAGGTAATGTCGTCCGCCTGGTCGGCTCCCGCCGTGAAACGCGAGACTTCGTCCGCCACCGCGCTCACGATCTCGTCCGCCGAGAGCCCCCTCGGCAGCTGGTCGGCCAGCTGCAGCAACCGTTCCTCCCCGAAGTCCTCCCCCTCGAGGTTCCGCGCGTCGGTGATTCCGTCCGTGTACATGAGCAGCGAATCGCCTGGGAGAAGGGACATCGACGTCTCGCCGTAGACGAACTCGGGCGCGATCCCGAGGGGGATGCCCCCCTCCTCGAGGTAGCGCCAGCCTCCCGTCGCGGGGAGAACGATTGGGTAGTTGTGCCCCGCGTTCGCGAACTGAATGCCGAGGTGGTCGCCGCCGACCCGGGCCAGGAAGCAGGTCGCGAAGCGATCGTCCGGGGTCGACTCGTGGACCAGCCGGTTCAGGCGCGTCATGATCTCGCACACCGGCTTCGAGCCGTCGGCCTGCGTGCGGATGGAGGCCTGGACCATCGACGCGAGGAGGGCCGCCGGAACGCCCTTTCCGGCGACGTCGGCGATGACCACCAGGAACTCGCCGCCGCCCAGAGCGACGAGGTCGTAGTAGTCCCCGCCCACCTGCTTCGTCTGCACGTTGAGGGCGGCCAGACCGAAGCTCTGGATCGTCGGAAGCGACTTCGGAAGGAATTGCCGCTGGATGCGGCGCGCCACGGCCAGCTCCTCCTCGAGGATCGTCTTCTCCAGACTTTCCCGATAGAGGAGGGCGTTCTTCACGGCGATGCTCGTCTGATTGGCGAGCAACTGGAGAAGGTTCAGTTCCTCCGCCTTGTAGCGGGTCTCGGTGATCTTCCGGCCGAGCGCGATGAGGCCCAGGAAGTCGTCGCCATGGCGGAGCGGAATCAGGACGAAGGGGATCGTGTCGAGGAGCGCCTTCACCTCGCCCGTGAGACCCCGCTCGGCGGCGAGCGCCGGGAGCTCGTCCTTCCGGAGGAGCTCGTTTCCTTCGAGCAGGCGCGCGAGCGTCAGCCGCGGAATCGAGGCGAGCCCCGCCACGTCTACCCCGCCTCCGAAGCCGCGTACCGCCGGAGGGCGCCCTTCCGGCGCGAACATCAAGACCGTCGTCCGCGCGGGAAGGGCATCGCGAAGCGCCGAGACGACACTGTCGGTGAGTCTTTCCAGATCCAAGACCGTCAGGACCTCGCTCGACATCCGCCGAAGCAGCGTCCGGTAATCCCCCTTCTCTCGCAGGAAGTAGCGATCGAGCGTCTCCTCCAGCCAGGAGAAGACCGGCTGGAAGAGCATCAGGGCCAGGAAGAGCATCGCCGTCTGGAAGATCGTCGTGTCGAATCCGCGCACCGTCTCGAGGAGCCCGTTGATCTGACGCACGACGGCGAAGTAGACGACGAGGAGAAATCCGGACGTCAACGCGTAGAGAATCGATTTTCGCGCGATGAGGTTCGCGTCTAGGAAACGGTAGCGAACCATGGAGTAGGCGATGGCGCCCGAGCCGAGGATGAGCGCGCCGATGATGAGGGAGGAGCGCGCGATGGGCGACCACGGATGATTGATGAGCGTCGGGAGCGGAACCGCGACAGCGTAGAGGCTGGCGCAGGAGGCGAGCCCGAGGAAGATGGTGCGAACCTGGCTCCGGATCCGGCTGTTCGTCGCCGCGCGATACGAGAGGAAGAGGATCGTGAGCGCCGCGACGATGTAGAAGAGGTTCACCAGCGAGAAGAGGATCTGGTGAAACCGGATCGAGAGTTCCACCGGGAGCCGGAGCGCCGTCACGAGCCCGCGTCCCACGGCCGACTTGGCCACCGTGGCGATCAGTTTCCCCCAGAGCGCCCCCTGCAACAGGAAGAGCATGAACACCAGATGGAAGACGTGGGGAGCGAAGATGACTACGGCGCCCAGCGGAATGCGGCGGTAGAGCTTGTTCTCCTGGGGGAAGACGCACGCGAAGTAGAGGAGCGACGGGAAGAAGAGCTCCCAGAGGTAATTGAACGAGCGGAGGAGATCGTTCGATCCGGGCTTCGCCGCTTGAAGCGACTCCAGGATGAAGCCCGACGCTCCGAGCATCGAGCCGAGGCCCGCGAAGAAGAGCATGAGCGAGGTGGCTCGGTTGGCGCGCTCGCGCGGCGATTCGCGGAAGATGACGAAGCCGAGCATGAAGACGAGCCCGGCCACGAGAAGGTAGATGGTGCCGACGGTCCCGTTGGTCATCTAGCGAATCGGTTCCTCTTCGAGCGGGAGGAGCGATCCGGGCGTGAGCAACAGCGGCCGGCCCGGCCGATCGATGATCTGCTGGACGACGCTCGTCTCGAGGAGCCGCCCGGTTCCGGCGAGGTCGCTCGTCGTCGCGAGAGGGCCCGACGCGCCCAGGAGTCCTCGAACGCCCGGCAGGAACGACGGGAGCCGCATGAATGGACGCGCGGGCATCTCGATCACCCGGTACTTCTGGTGGCGCGCGGCCGGCAGGCGGCGCTTCGCCGCCTCGATCGTTTCCTCGAGCGTGGCGACCCGGTCGACCAGCTTGTTGGCCACCGCGGTCTTCCCGTCGTAGATGTGCCCTTCGCCCAGCTCACGCACGCGGGCCTCGTCCAAGCGCCGCGAGGTGGCCACGAGGCGGACGAACCGAGTGTAGAGATCGCCGAAGACCCCCTGCATCTGCCGCCGCTCATCAGCCGTCAGGTTTCGCTCGGGCAAGGTCGCGCCGAGCAGGGGGATCGTCAGCCCGCCCATGAGGTCGGCGCTCTTGCCGATCTGGACGTGGTCCGAGGCGAGGCCGGTCTTCTTGCCGAAGCCGTCGTTCCAGATCCAGCCCCCGATGACCCCGATGGAGCCGGTGATCGTGAAGGGGCCGGCCGCCACCGAATCGCCGTCCATGCTGATCCAGTAGCCACCGCTTCCCGCCACCCGTCCCTGCGAGACAAAGACGGGTTTCTTCGCGGCTCGAAGCTTTCGCGTCTCTCCCGCGACGAGGTCCGACGCGAGCGGGTCTCCTCCCGGAGAATCGACGCGGAGCACGACCGCTCCCACGTCCTTGTTCTCGCGGAGCTTTCGCATCGCGGGCGCCGTCGTGCGCGCGCGGATGCCCGTGTCCATGGCGCAGTCGCCCACGAGATAGACGAGCGCGATCGTCGGCCGTGGCCCCCACGTCTCGTCGGGCTGCCAGCGGTGCTCGGAGAGGCGCGCGTACGACTGCGGCTTCCCGCGGCCCCCCTCCGCGACGACGACCTTCTCGATGTCTTCCCAGCGGCCGAGCGTGTCGACGAGGCCCAATTCTTGGAGTCGGCTCGCCGTGAGGTAGGGCTCCTCGTTCACCAGGCGATCGAAGCGCTCCCGCGTGATGCGCCCGCTCGCGACGATCCCGTTCGCGAGTTCCTCGTACGTGGCATGAACCAGCGCCTCGAACTGCTCGCGGTCGGCGTCGGAGAAGGAGGTCCGCGAGAACGCCTCCAGAGCGGACTTGTACTTGTAGAAGCGCCACTCCTCGAAGCCGAGCCCCATCTTGGCCAGGAGATCCTTCATGTACGTGCGCGAGGCCTGAACGCCCGGCATGACCAGGCCGCCCAGCGGATCGAGGACCAGTTTGTCGGCGACGCAGGCGAGGTAGTAGTTCCGCTGGTCGAGATTGTCGGCCGCGATGAGGACTTTCTTCCCGGCCCGTTTCAGCGCGAGGAGCGACTCGCGAATCTCCCACATCATCGCGGGGTTCGCCTCGAAGTTGGAGAGCTGGATAGCCACGCCGCCGACCGTGGGGTCTTCCTTGGCGAAGCGGATCTGCTCGGTCAGATCGCGGAGCGGCTTCGAGTCGCGGTCGAACCATCGGTACGCCTGATAGACCGCGCGTCCGTGGAGATCCATGGAGAGGTAGTTCCGCTTCGGGGCCAGGTGCTTCTCCAGGTCGAGCCCGCGAACTGGGGGCGAGCCTCGGAACGTGAGCCAGGTGCCGATGTGGTCGTCGGTCGTGGGCCCCGAATAGCCGGCGTCTCCCGATTCGAGATGCCGGTAGGTCGGTGTGGCGCGCGCTCCGAACCTCGCGAGCGTGAAGCCGGCCGTGAACTGGAATCGATCGTTGTCGCGCCAGCGCCCTGAAAGCTCGAAGCCGTCGATCGGTCGAAGGGACGCGCCGACCCCGATCGCCTCGTTGTCCCAGTCCCAGAAATTCTGCGCCGAGTAGTCGGCGAAGAGGGTGAGGCGCGAGGTGCCGTCGGGCCGGATGCCGACATCGACGAGAACGGCGTCGTCCCCCGTGGCGGGGGCCCAGTCGTAGTTCCATCCGAGAGACACGTAGCGCATTGGGCGCGCGATGCTACCGAATGATAGGTAGTTCGACTTCTTCCATTCATGGCCACCGTCGTCGTTCAGGTGCCACGCGAAGCCGCCGAAGTTCCGCCCCATCCCGCCGGAAAGCGCGATCTGATACTCGGTGAGCGATGGAAGCTCCGGGTGGGCCCCCCCGTAGGGGTCGTAGTACGCGATCGGATCGCGAAGCGCGGAATACGCGGCCGGGACCCCGTCGCGATGCCGCACGGCGAACCCGAGACCCTGGCCCATTCCGAATTGCCATCCCTGGAGTTGGTCGGCGTCCGCGGTGTTCTCGTAGAAGAGCCCGAGATCGAAGACACTCCGCTCCGGCACCGCCCACGCTGCCGGATTGTGCCAGGCGCCGAAGGCGCCGTCGTCCGTGGAGGGCGTCGTCGTCATCGGGTCGTTCGACTCGCGGTAAGGCTCGAGGCCGGCGCGCGCCGCGGCCGGGGCCAGGAGAAGCGTGACGAGCACGACGAGCGAGGCGGGCGAGAGCGCGAGAGGTCGCGCCGCCGCTCGCGGCCCGAACCGCGCGCCGCCGGCGTTCATTTCAGAATCTCCGCTGGATCGGTGAGATCGGGACTCGCGCCCAATCCGCCCCCCTCGTCCGGACCGCCCGCCTTGGCCTTCGCCTCGTGTCGCACCGCGTAGAGGGCGCTCGCTCCGAAGAGCGTCAGCATGATCGTGATGGCCAGCCATTTTGGAATCTCCCAAGAAATCCAGTGCATTGCGTGCGCGTATTCGAGGAGGAGCTTGAATCCCACCCACGCCACGATGACGTAGGCCCCGTCGACGATCTTCGGGAAGCGACGCACGATGCCGAGGAGCGTGCCGATGAGGATCCGCATCGTGATGATGCCGAGAACGCCGCCCGTGATGACGACCCAGACCTTCCGCGACATGGCGACCGCGACGAGGATTGAATCGACGGCGAAGACGACGTCGGTGACCTCGACCCGCACCACGGTGCTCCAGAAGATGGTGAGGCCAAGGAGCGGCTTGATGACCGCCGCCGCGCCCCGAGGCTCGTCGGGGTGCGAGGCGAAGTGCTTGATGGGGAGGTAGAGGAGGTAGGCGCCGCCCGCCAGTTTGACCCACGTCCACCCGATCAGGTGCGCCGCGAAGAGCGTGGCGACGATTCGAAACACCACGGCCCCGAAGATGCCGTAGCGGAGGGCCTGTTTCTGTTGCTGCTGGGGCAGCGGCAGGACGAGCACGGCCAGGACCAGCGCGTTGTCGGCGCTGAGGACGGCCTCCAGGAGAACCAGGAGGCCAATGGTGAG
>Ga0315278_10003238_pt1 | contig 14546 bp, 11 predicted proteins | sample YL17G06_0_MG_FD_203880 | JGI IMG/M metagenome (GOLD analysis project Ga0315278, IMG submission 203880) | Sediment microbial communities from Yellowstone Lake, YNP, Wyoming, USA - YL17G06_0 | ecosystem: Environmental > Aquatic > Freshwater > Lake > Sediment | place: USA: Wyoming | collected... | reverse complement strand
AAGGCAGGCCTGCTGAAGGTCGCGCTGAACGTGCCGAGCTACGCGACGAGCGAACTCGCGACCAGTTCGCTCATTGTGACGAACATGCTCGCGGTGCTCAAAGCCCCTCCGTCGCCAGCCGAACTCGCCGCGAACCCGTACCTCTTTGGCTCCACCGTGGTGATGCCGTCGCTCGACTCCAAGTTCTCCAAGAACGACGAGCTGAACGTCTTCTTCTTCATCTACAACTCGGGGCTCGACGCCGATGGGAAGCCCGACGTGACGGTGGACTACAACTTCTACCAGAGGACGGGCGATGCCGAGAAGTTCTTCAACAAGACGCCGGCGCTGGAGTTGAACGCGAAGACGCTGCCTTCGACGTTCGACGGGAGGGCCGGGCACCAGCTGCCCGGCGGGCAGGGACTTCCGCTTGCGAGCTTCCCCGAGGGGGAGTATCGGCTCGAGATCAAGATCGTCGACAAGCTGGCGGGCAAGACGAAGATCGAGACCTGCCGGTTCACTGTGACTGGGGGGTGACGGGCAGGCTGTCCGAGGTACGGCCTGCCCGGACGGTAACGGCCGGGCGAGACAGCCCGGCAGAAGGGGCCCGGGAGCCGTCCCGGGCTGCGAAGGCCAGGTTATGAACCGCCTCTTCACACTCGTCGGCTCGACGGTGGTGGCCGGCATGGTGGGGTCGTCCCCGCTCGCGCTGGCCCAGCCTGGCGCCGCCCGCCAGGTCCCAGACGGGCAGGTGCGACGCGTGGCAGCCGCGCTCGCCGGCAACATCGAAGGGCGCGTGGCGGACGAGCGGGGCGCTCCGCTGACGGGGGCCATGGTGTCCGCGCTCGGCTCGACCAGCGCGGTCGCCGTGACCGACCAGAGCGGGTGGTTCGTGATGCGCTCGCTGCCCGCCGGTTCCTACATGGTGCGCGCGCACATGACCGGCTTCGCCCCGTCGCGGCGGCAGCTGGTCGAGGTGCTCGCCACGTCCTCGACGCGAGTGTCGGCGACCTTGCAGCGATCGGCGACGGCCCTGTCGCCGTCGGCCCAGCCGCCGACACCGCCCCCGCCGCCGAAGATCATCGCGGCCGGCCTCGCGCCGGTCGGCCTCGACTTCGATCCGCTGGCGATCGATCCGCTTCGCGCCAGAGGAGACTCGACCGAGGCGTCGGAGGACCGCAGCGAGAAGGACTGGCGTCTCCGCTACCTGCCGCGGAGCGTCCTGAAAACGACGACCGAGCGGTCCGCCGCCAAGTCGCCCGACCGCGCGAGCACCGGCGAAGCGCCGCAGCCCGGCGGCCTCGCGGCCGCTCCGCGCGGGAAGAGTTCACCGGCCCGCCTGCTGGGAAACCTGCCGCTGACCGGCCAGGTCAGCCTGATGACCTCGGGCTCGCTCGACGGCGGCAGCCGCGCGTGGTTGTCGGACAACGCCGCCCGCGGCAGCGCCTTTCTGACCGTCGCCGGACCGGCCTGGGGCTACGGCGACTGGTCGGCCCGGATGGTGACGCAGGCCGACCTGGGGTCGTGGTTCCTCTCCGGCGCGTTCCGCAATCGTGCGCCGGCGCGTCACGTCTACAACGTCGGCTTCTCTTACAGCACCCAGCGGACGACTTCCGCGAACCCGCTCGGCCCGCTGGGACTCGACCGGACGGCGCTGGCCGGCCGCGCCGCCGGCACGCTCTACGGCGTCGGCCAGGTCGTGCTGTCCAGGCGGTTGACCGTCGACTACGGCGCGCGCTACTCGCGCTACGACTATCTCGCCGGGGCCGGACTGTTCAGCCCGAGCGTCATGGTCACGCTCGTGCCCTTCGATCGGTTCCGAGTCCGGGCCGGCGCCTCGCGGCGCATGCTCGCGCCCGGTGCCGAGGAATTCCTGGAGCCGCTGACATCCGCGATATGGGTCCCGCCCGCGCGGACCTTTGTCGGCTTCTCGCCGATGGTGCCGGAACGGACCTTCCGTTATGACGTGGCCGTCGAGCACGACGTCACGCCGGGGCTGATGGTGTCGTTCGGCTCGTCCTACCAGAACACGACCGACCAGCAGGTGGCGTACTTCGGTGGGACGAGGGTCGGCGGTCGGCAGCGGCACTACGGCATCGGCGACGCCGGCGACGTCGTCGCGCGCGGCTGGAGCGTCGGCGTCTCGCACCGCCTGCTGTCGAGGCTCCGTGGCTCGGTCGTCTACGAGATCACGGACGCACGGTGGCTGCCGGCCGCGACGCCAGGGGCGGACGTGCTCCTGGTCGGCTACCGACCGCGCCAGGCGTCGGAGCGCCTGCAGGACGTGACGACGTCGGTCGAGACCGTGCTGCCAGTCACCGCCACGCAGGTGTATGTCGCCTACCGCGTCAACACGGGGTTCGCACGGTTCGGCGGCGACGACACGACAGGCGCCGGCCTCGACTCGCGCTTCGACTTCCAGGTCACCCAGCGTCTCCCGTTCCTGGGATTCACCTCCGCCGATTGGCAGGTGCTGCTGGCCGTGAAGAACCTCTTCCGCGATGCGTCCAAGGACGGTTCCGTCTACGACGAACTGCTGGTCGTCAAGCCGCCGACTCGGATTCTGGGCGGCGTCATCGTACGGTTCTAGCGTCCCGCGCCCGCACGGAGGCCAATCGAGCGATATTGACGGCGGGCCGCGCTGGCCCGCCTTTGTTGTCTCGAATCGAGTATTCAAATTATTGGATGTGCCGTCTGGAAACGTGGATTATTGGCGAATCTGACCGCGATGATGATTCCTAACCTGTTTCTGCTCTGCTAGTTACTGAAAAACAGACTCCAGGCTCTGCGGTATGCCGATTGCTAGCTGAGTAGTCGACCGTCGATCGTGCCCGTGTCCCGCTGTCATGAGGAGATCAAGCCCGGTAGTCGTCGCGCCCGCCGCCAGGTGGCGCTGGCCCGGTTGGGCCGCCGCGTGGCCGGCGGTCGTCACGGTTGCCGCGACGGCGCTGCTCTTCGGTCTTGGCGTCACCAACCTCGTGATTCGCGCCACGTGGCATGAGGCCGACGACGGGGTGCTCTGGGTGGGCCGGGTCGAAGGCGTCACGGCGTTCGGCGTGGCGCCTGGCACGCCGGCGGGCCGCGCGGGGATCCGGCCGGGCGACCTGCTCGAGGCGATTGACGGCCAGTTCGTCGAACGGCCGTCGGATGTCACGACCCTGCTGCGTCACGCGAAGGAAGGTCAGCCGGTCACCTACCATGTGCTCCGGCTGGGGACGACCGAGGCGTTCGACTTCCCGCTGGCGTCGATTTCCCGCGGAAACACCAGCCTCTACTTCGTGCTGGCCCCGGTGGGCCTGTTCACGCTGCTCGTCGGGGCCGCGGTCCGGCTGCGCCGGCCGAATCGCCCGGCAACGCTTCATTTCCTCTGGCTCGCGGTGGCGTTCTTCGGCTGGGCGGCGTTCTCGTTCAGCGGCCGCCTCGACCGGCTCGACTGGTTCTTCTACTGGGCCGACACGACGGCGGTGCTCCTGCTGCCGCCGCTCTTCCTCCACTTCACGTTCTTCTTCCCGGAGCGTCCGCGGTCGTTTGCGACCACGCCGTTCGGCAGCCGGTTCTGGCAGGTGGTGTACCTGCCGGCGCTGCTGCTCGGCGCGGCGCGCGTGATGGCGATTGCGAGAGCCGTCCGCAACGAGCAGTTCTACATCGGCGAGGTCGTGCAGGCGCTCGACCGGTTCGAGCCGCTCTACCTGTCGCTGTATCTGGGCGCGGGGCTGGTGGTCATCACGCGGGCGTTCGGCGAGGTGCGTACGGTCACCTCGAGGCGCCAGCTGCGCTGGGTTGCGTGGGGGACGGCACTGGGCGGGCTGCCGTTCGCGTTCGGCTATGCGTTTCCGTACGCGCTGGGGGTCGAGCCGTCGCTGCCGATGGAGCTGTCGGCGGTCCCGCTGAGCCTCATCCCGCTCACCTTCGCGAGCGCGATCGTACGGTACCGCCTCGCTGACGTCGAGGTGATCGTCAAGCGCGGGTTGGTGTGGGCCGCCGCGCTGGCGGCCGTCGCCGCGATCTACGCCGTCCTGCTGCAGCTGGCGGGCTGGTGGGCGTTCCTGTCGGACACGCACGACCGCACCTCGGTCATCGCGCTCCTGGCGACGATCGTGGTGGTCCTGGTGGCGCGGCCGCTGAAGAACGCCATACAGGCGACGTTCGACCGGGCATTCTACCGCGATCGGTACGACTACCGGCGGGCGCTGGTCGGGTTCGCCCGTGACCTGAGTTCCGACCTCGACCTGTACCGGCTGGGCGATCGGATCGTGGTGCGGGTGACCGAGACGCTCCTGGTGGATCGGATGGCGCTGCTCCTGGCCGAGGAGCGGACCGCTGCGTTCGTGGCGATTCGGTCGGCCGGGCTCTCTGGCGAGCCCGTGCGCCTCGAGCGCGCCTCGGCGCTGGGCGCCAGGCTGTCGGCCGGGGCGGTGGTCGCGATGGACGACCCGGTCACCCTGCACGGGATTCCGGCCGCTGATCTCGAGCCGTGGCGCGAACGGGAGCTCTACTACTTCATCCCGTGCGTGTCGAAGGAGACGGCGATCGCCGTGCTGGCCCTCGGGCGCAAGCCGCACGCCGAGCCGCTGAACTCCGAGGACCTGGCGCTGCTTGCCGCGGTGGCCGGGCAGGCGGCGACGGCGCTCGAGAACGGGCGCCTCTACCGGCAGCTCCACGTGAAGGCCGAGGAGCTGGGCCGGATGCGGGAGTTCAACGAGAGCGTGCTGGAGTCGCTCGACGCCGGCCTGGCGGTGGTGGACGTCGACGAGCGCGTGGTCCGGTGGAACCGCGCGCTCGAGGCGCTGCACGGCGCCACGCGAGCCGAGGCCGTGGGGCGCACGCTCGACGATCTGTTCGGCCGGGCGTTCGTCGACGCGGTGCGCTCGGCGCGGCAGCAGTCGTCTGAGGGCGGCACGTGCTACCGGTTCCCGCTGGCGCCCCGGGCTTCCGGCGATCCCCGCACGCTGGTCAACATCACGACGGTCCCGCTCCAGTCGCTCTCGGGCGGCGGCCGGGACGACAACGGCGCGGTCATCATCGTGGACGACGTGACCGCGCGGGCGCAGCTCGAGGAGCAGCTGCAGATCTCGGACAAGATGGCCTCGATCGGTCTCCTGGCGGCGGGCGTCGCGCACGAGGTGAACACCCCGCTGACGGGCATCTCGAGCTTCACGCAGATGCTGCTCGACGGCGCGGACCCCGACGATCCGAAGACGCGCCTGCTCGAGAAGATCGAACGGCAGACGTTCCGCGCGGCGAAGATCGTCAACGGGCTGCTCAACCTGTCGCGGCCCGCGACGGCGGCGCCCGAGCGCGCGAGGGTGGACCTGAACGTCGTCGTGAACGACGTGCTCTCGCTGCTCGAGCACCAGTTCAGGGTCGCGAGCATCCAGGTGCGCCGGGCCATGCCGGTGCCGGGCCCCGTCGTGATCGGCACGGAGTTCAAGCTGCAGCAGGTGTTCCTGAACCTGTTCCTCAACGCGCGCGACGCCATGCCCAAGGGCGGCTGGCTGTCGGTTGCCACGCGGGTCGCCGACGGCGCCGCCATCGTCGAGGTGGGCGACACCGGAGGGGGGATTCCGAGCGAGTACCTGGCCCGGATCTACGACCCGTTCTTCACGACCAAGACGATCGGCCAGGGCACGGGCCTGGGCCTGTCGATTACCTACGGCATCGTGCGGGAGCACGACGGGACGATTACGTGCGATAGTGAAATGGGAGCCGGCACTCGTTTCACCCTGTCATTCCCGGAGGCTGCCGCCGTTTCGGCGCCCCGGTCCGGCCGCGCCATCTGACCGACCGCAGCCTGATTCGACCTATGGCCCGCAACGCCACCATCCTCGTCATCGACGACGAAGAGATCATGCGCGAGATCCTCGACGCGCTGCTGACGCGCGAGGGGTACCAGGTCCGCCTGGCGTCCGACGGGGCCGCCGGGCTCGAGATCGCACGCTCGGTGCCGATCGACGCCGCAGTGGTCGACGTGATGATGCCCGGCATGGACGGCCTCGCGGTGCTCGACGAGATCAAGAAGATCGACGAGGACGTCGCGGTGATCATGATCACCGCGTTCGCGTCGGTGGAAACCGCGATTGCCGCGATGAAGCGCGGCGCGTTCGACTACGTCACCAAGCCGTTCAAGAACGACGAGGTGGTCGTCGTCCTGCGCAACGCCGTAGAGCGCCGCCAGCTCGTCGCCGAGAACCGGGCGCTCAAGCAGAACCTCCAGGAGCGCTACAGCAAGTTCGGGAACATCATCGGCCGCAGCGCGCGCATGCGACAGGTGTTCGACCTGATCATCCAGGCGGCGCCCAGCCGGTCGACGATCCTCATCGGCGGCGAGAGCGGCACGGGGAAGGAGTTGGTGGCGCGCGCGATCCACTCGAACTCCCCGCGCGCGTCGAGGGCGTTCGTCACGGTGAACTCGGGGAGCCTCCCGCCCGACCTGCTCGAGTCGAACCTGTTCGGCCACGTGAAGGGCGCCTTCACCGGCGCCGTCTACCCGAAGAAGGGCCTCTTCGAGATGGCCGACAAGGGCAGCATCTTCTTCGACGAGATCGGGAACGTGGCGATCGAAACGCAGCCCAAGCTGCTGCGGGTGATGCAGGAGCGCGAGTTCATGCGCCTGGGCGGCGTCGAGACCATCAAGGTCGACGTCCGGATCATCGCGGCGACCAACGTGGATCTTCGCCAGATGATGGAGGAGCAGCGGTTCCGCGAGGATCTCTACTACCGGCTGCACGTCATCACCGTCCAGCTGCCGGCGCTGCGCGAGCGCAAGGAGGACATCCCCCTGCTGGTGCAGCACTTCCTCCAGAAGTACAGGGTCGAGAACGGGAAGCCGGGCGTCGAGCTGTCACCGGCGGCGCTCGACCTGCTGATCGACTACAACTGGCCCGGCAACGTGCGCGAACTGGAGAACGCGATCGAGCGGGCGGTGGTGCTCTCGACGGGCCCGACCATCGGAGAGGACCTCGTGCCCGAGCAGGTTCGCTCGCGGCCGGTCTTCAAGATGCCGCAGTTCACGCTGCCGGCCGAGGGGATCCGGTTCAACGAGGTCACGGCCGACTTCGAGAGGCGGCTGATCGAATCGACACTCGAGGTGGCCGGCGGCGTGCAGAAGCGCGCGGCCGAGTTGCTGCACCTGAAGCCGACGACGCTGAACGAGATGATCAAGCGCCACGACATCCGCCTGCGCCGCAAGCGCAGCGAGAACGGGGCAGCGGAGGAGCCGCAGGACCAGAACGGCTCATAGAGATCTTGCGACCCTTCGACTCGCCCCAAGCGGAGCCGAGGGGCTAGCTCAGGGTCGCCCCGAGCAACGTCGAGGGGCGATCGCACGATCCCTACTTCTTCAGTCTGGCGATCATCCTCTCGTACTTCGCGAGCACGACGTCCCAGCGGTAGTCTTTCCGCACGTAGTCGCGCCCGTTGCGGCCGAGGGCGGCGCGCAGCCGCTCGTCTCCCACGAGCGCGTGCAGGCACTCGACGAACTCGTGGCGGTTCGAGTAGAAGAGGCCGGCGTTGCTGGCCAGACAGTGGTCCACCAGGACCTCGCTCCTCGCATTGGCGAGCACGGGCGTGCCGACCGCGAACGCCTCGAGGGCGAGGAGCGACAGCGTTTCGTAGGGCGACGGCACGACGACCACCGTCGCGGCCTCGAGCGCCTGGCTGCGCTCCCTGTCGGAGAGCATCCCGGCGAACGTGATGAACCGCTCCTCGGGCAGGGGCATGAGCTTCACGCCCATCAGCACGAGCGAGGCGTCGCCCCCTTCGCGCGCGTAGGTGTCGAAGTACTCGACGAGCTCCTCGCACCCTTTCCCCGACTCGATGCGGCCGCCGTAGAGGGCGAACGGGCCGTGGAGCCGGTGGCGGCGGCGGAACATCGCGCCGCGCGAGGTGATGTGCGACCTGAACCGCCCGGGGCTCGGGCCCTCTCCCGCGGGCGGCGCTTCGTCATCGCCGCCGGCCGCGTCGCTCGCCGCCGGCGAGTGCCGCGGGTAGGCCTGGTGCTGCGGGAGGTCCACCCCGCAGCCAATCGTGTCCTCGATCAGCGCCGGGATCGTGAACGACCGGGTCAGGAATGTCCGCTCGGCCGCCGTGTTGTAGGCGACGCCGGCCGGAAGGCTGAACAGATCCCTGAAGATCGACAGGCGGATGGCCGGCTCATCCTGCGCGGTCGGCACGAGGATGCTGCGCGATGGCGCGACCCTCAGGCCCAGCACGGTGGGCGCGTGGCGGTAGGTGAAGAAGACCAGCGCGTCGTAGATCGCGTGGTGCTTCTCCAGGTAGCCGACGAGCGCCGGGCACCAGGGGCCCTGCTGGCGCAGCCACTCCATTTCGTCGGCCTCGGTGTGGCTGGCCGAGAAGATCCACTCGGCATACCGCGTGAACGCCTCGATGTCGCGGGTGCGCGCGTTCGGGAACCGCCGCACCGTGACGCCGCGGATGCGGTCGGCTGCCTCCGGGTACTCGTTCTGCCAGGTGACCTGGTCGCGGGCGCAGGTGGTGAGGACCTCGACCTGGTGGCGCTCGGCCAGCCGCTCGGCAATCAGCCGGCAGTGATACTCGGGCCCGCCGAGGATCTCGGTGCCGTAGCGCGGGACGATGAACGCAATTCTCATGGTCGTCGTGACGGTCCCCGGGGCAACTGCTCGAGCACGTACTCGGCCGGCGGGAGGGTCGCCTTCCGTCGCTCCCGCCAGCCCGGAAGTGGCGCGGCCAGTGGCCCTCCGGCCTCGCGGGTCAGATGGTCCAGCAGGTCGACATACCGCTTTTCGACGACGGGCCAGGCGTAGTGACGCCGGAAGTACGCGCGCCCGTTCGCACCGAGCGCCCTCGCCTCGTCGGGCCGCCGCGTGAACCACGACAGCGCTTCGACGAACTCGTCCGCGTTCTCGTAGAACAGACCCGCGTTGCTCCGGAGGCACTGGCCCTTGAGCACGTCGCACCTCGCGTTGGCGACGACCGGCGTCCCGATGGCCCACGCCTCGAGCGCGACAATTGACAGGCTCTCGTAGTACGACGGCATCACCAGCAGGTCGGACGCTGCGATGGCGTCGAACTTGTCCTGCTCGGACACGAATCCCAGGTGCTTCACGCGCGGGTCGTCCGGGATGGGCAGGATGGAGTTGCCGCACAGCACGAGCTCGAGCGGGCCTTGCCCCGACTTCACGTACCGGTCGAAGAAGGCGAACAGCTCGTCGCACCCCTTGTTCGCGTCGATCCGCCCGACGTAGATCGCGAACGGCCCGCGAATCCCGAACTTCTGGCGGAACCGCTCCGGCTCGACGCGCGACGGCACCTCGGAGCCGCTTCCCGCCACGATCGACGGCACGCGGGCGTTGCCGGACGCCGCGTTCACGAGATCGCGTTCCTCGGGCGTCAGGTAGACGACGCCGCGGGCGCCCGAGAGCAGCGGCTTGAACAGCGAGACGCCAATGGCGGGCTCACGCTCGGCCGTCGGCACGAGCACCGCCCGATCGGCCGCCGCCTTCGCGCCGTGGTAGGCCTGGTAGTAGCGGAAGCTCCAGAACAGGAAGAAATCGTACGCCGCGCGGTTCGCCCGGATGTGGTCGACGAGCGCCGGGCTGGTCGGCCCTTCCGCGTCCAGCCAGGCCAGTTCGTCGGCGAGGGAATGGGTTTCACGGAATACCCTCGTCGACCACCGGCCGAACCGCTCGACGCTTCGCGGCCGGCGCACCGGGAACCGGCGGACCGGAACCCCGTTGACCGTCTCGAGGCCTCGCGGCAGCTCGTTCCTCCACGTGACGTAGTCTTGTGCGCACGTGGTCAGCACCTCGACCTCGGCGTACTTCGACAGGTGCTCCGTCACGTGGCGGGCGTGGAGTTCCGCGCCTCCCGCAATCGCGGTCCCGTAGCGCTGAACGACGATCGCGAGTTTCACTGGTCTTCGCGGCCGGTGGGCGGCGGCGACTCGGCCTCCCGCCCAGTGGGTTCGTCGTGGCCGCCAGCCGTCTCGGGTGACCGGCCTTGATCGCCTGGCGGAGCCGCATCGGCGCCGACCTCCGTGCTGTTGTCAGCGCCTCCCGGGACGGTCTCGCCGGCTGGGTGGACCGTGCCGCCGCGCCGGCCGCGCCGGCGGCGCTTCCGCCGCCGCGCGTCGCTGCCCGCCTGATCGCCGTCGCGTCCGGCCTGCGGCTGCCCGGCCGATCCGGCCTGCCCCTGAGCCGCCGGGACCGGCGCCGCTCGGGCCTGCCCCTGAGCCGCCTGGATCGTCGCCGGCTTCGCCTGCCCCCCGCGCGGGCGGGTCTGGGACACGGGCTGCGCATGCTCGGACGGCTGCTCGGCGCGGCCCTCGGCCGCCCGGGCGCGCCGCTCGGCAAAATCGAGGCGGGCCGCAGCCGACTCGGCGCGCATCTCGAGCGCCCGCAGCTCGACGGTCAGGCGCGTCGTCTCCAGCACCAGGTGGTACAGCAGCTCGTACGTCAGCCGGGCGGACTCGGTGTTCCGCGCGTTGACGCCGGACTGCAGGTGGAGGGCGTGGATCAGCGGGTTCGGGTTGAGGAACAGCTTGAGAATCGGGCGAAGCACGCGCCGGATCCACCGGAGCGGAGCGCGGTGCGAGTCGACGAGCGTCGTGTCCTCGAACGAGTAGTTCTCGCCCGCCGGGACACGCCCCTGCCGGAACGGCTCGAGCAGCCCCGGGCGCGCGCCCTGCGGGTCGAGGAACCGCTCGAATGCCTCCGCCGCCAGGTCCCGAATCTGTTGTTCGGTGTAGTCCACACCACGCTTCTCGCGGATCCGCGCGCGGATCTGCTGCATGACGTGTTCGACGTTCACCGAGTCGGACCGAATGTTGGAATCACCCATCACATCTCGAAGGTGCGGTCGCGCCAGTTGTCAGCGGCCGGCAGGTCGCGTTGGTCGCCGGCCAGATCAGAATCGCAGCCCGGCGACAGCCGCCAGGTCCCACGGCCTGTACACGATGAGAACGACGGCGACCGCCCAGAGCGCCACGCAGACCAGCAGCGGGCGGTCGGTCAGCAGCAGCTCGGCCGGGCTTCCTCCGCCCTCTTTCCGATGCACGAGGTAGAGGTAGCGGAAGATGCCGTACAGAGGGAACGGAATCGTCAAGGCCAGGCCTTCGGTGCCGAAGTTCTGCACCGTCTCCGGGCTGATCGTATAGAAGATGTACGCGATCAGCGTCGAGGCGGTGACGACGCCGATCATCTGGTCCAGCAGGTACGGGCTGTACTCGCCGAGAATGCGCCGGTGCCCGGTCGCGCCCTCCGCGAGCAGCGTCAGTTCGTGGCGCCGCTTGCTCATCGCGAGAAAGAGCGCGAGCAGGACGGTGCAGACCAGCAGCCAATGGCTGATGGCCACGTCAATCACCACCGCGCCCGCCACCGCCCGCAGCACGAATCCGATCGCGATCGTCAGCGCGTCAATGATGACGATGTGCTTGAGCCGGGCGGAGTAGGCCGCGAGCAGCACGACGTAGGCCAGCGCGACGACGCCGAACGAGGGGCGGAGCCAGAACGCGGCCGGCACCGCGACCGCGGTCAGGACGACGGCCGCACCCAGTGCCAGGCCAGGCGGCACCTGGCCGGACGCAATGGGCCGGCTCGATTTGAGCGGATGACGCCTGTCGGCGTCACGGTCGGCGATGTCGTTCAGCAGGTAGATCGCGCCCGACAGGGCGCAGAAGACCACGAATGCCGCGCACGCGGTCGCTATGGCCGTCGGCTCGAACAGCTGCTTGCCGAACAGCAGGCCGGCGAAGACGAACAGGTTCTTGGTCCACTGGCCGGGTCGGAGGGAAACGACGAGGCCGACCACACGAGTACGAGCCGGGGCGCCCCCGACGGCCGAGGCGTCCCGGGTCACGGCATTCACGGGTGGCTGGCGCGCCATGCAAGCGCGGAGTGAGAAGGGTTAGACACCCTTCGCGCCGAAGCTCTTGACGGCTTCGGCCTCGTTGTCGAACGTCTCGAAAATCGTCGCCAGCTTCGTGATCGCCAGCAGGTCCTTGATACGCTTGGTCAGGTTGAGGAGCTTGAGCGAACTGCCCTCACGGCTGACGGTCGTGTAGGTCCGGACGATTTCACCCAGACCCGCGCTGTCGATGTACGGCACTTCCGCGAGGTTCAGAACGAGCTTCTTCTGCCCCTGCTGGATCAGGCTGTTCACCTTGTCCCGCAGCAACTCGTCGCCCTCGCCGAGCGTGATCTTGCCCTGAAGGTCGACAATGGTCACGTCCCCAACCGTTCGCTGATGAATCTGCATGCCGCTCACTCCTCCCGCCTCGGGGCGCGCGCCGGATCGCCAAGCGGCGATCGACAGGCGCAGGCTGCCAGTCCGAGGCGATTCATCTTAACGTAGCGCCGAAAACAGCGTCAACTGGAGACGGCCCGGCGAAAAAAAGAAAAGGGCCGCGCTCGCGCACGGCCCCTCCCCGCTTTCCGATGAGAATCCCCTACACGCCGGCTCCGCCGGCGCCCGCGGACTTCCGCTGCTGGAAGCACTCGCGGCAGTACACCGGGCGGCCCTGAGTCGGCTTGAACGGAACGGTTGTGGCCTTCCCGCATTCCGAACAGCTGGTCTGGGTTTCGACACGCTCCCGGGCCGGAGCCGCCCCCGCCGGCCGGCTGGCCCGCTTGGTCTTGCACGCCTTGCACCGCTTCGGCTCGTTCTTGAAGTTCTTGTCGGCGAAGAACAGCTGCTCCCCGGCCGTCCACACGAACTCCGCCCCGCAGTCGACGCAGTGCAGCGACCTGTCCTGGAATTCCATCGGTGGACCCCCGTGTTGGCTACTCCGTCTCGCGCCGGAGCTTCTTGCGGCTTCGCTTCCGCGCCAGCGCCTGCTTGGCTCGGCGCTTGTCCCCGGGCTTCAGGTAGAAGGAGTGCTTCTTGATATCCTTGATGATATCTTCCTGCTGGACCTTCCGCTTGAACCGCCGCAGGGCGCTTTCGACCGATTCGCCCTCTTGAACCTTGACTTCAGCCACGCCCTCGAACACCCCCTCACCGGCCAGGCTGGCCCCATATCCCGACCCGTCGTCACTATCGGAATATGCTAGGCTATCACAAACTGCTGACGCCATGAAGCTCCTCGTGATCGGATCCGGGGCACGCGAACATGCCCTGGTCTGGCGGCTGGCCCGCGACGCCGGACCCCACGACATCGTCTGCGCCCCGGGCAACGCCGGCATCGAGAGCCTGGCCCGGGTGGCGCCCGTCGATCCGGGCGACCCGGAAGCCGTCTTCGGCCTCGCCGACAGGGAAGGGGCCGACCTGACGGTCGTCGGCCCCGAACTGCCCCTGACCAGAGGCGTCGCCGATCTGTTCGCCTCCCGCGGCGGCCTGCTGCTCGGTCCGTCCCGGCTGGCGGCCGAACTCGAGTCCAGCAAGGCGTTTGCCAAGGGCTTCATGGCCCGCCATGGCGTCCCGACGGCGCGCTACCAGGTCTGCGAGACGCCCGACATCGCGCTCGCCGTGCTGGCCACCCGCCAGTTCGGCTATCCCGTCGTGATCAAGGCCGACGGCCTGGCGGCCGGCAAGGGCGTCGTCATCGCCACCGACCAGCTGAACGCCAGTCTGGCCATCCGGGGAATGATGGTCGAGCGCCGATTCGGCGACGCGGGCGCCCGGATCGTCATCGAAGAGTTCATGCAGGGGCGGGAAGTGTCGGTGTTCGCCCTGACCGACGGCCATCGCGCGGTGCTGCTGCCGACCGCCGAGGACCACAAGCGCGCGTTCGACGGCGACGAGGGTCCGAACACGGGCGGCATGGGCGCCTTCGCGCCGAGCCGGCTCGTCGACGACCAGATGCTCGACCGCATCCGAGACACGATCCTCCTGCCCGTCATCGCCGGAATGCGCGAGGAGGGGCGGGAGTTCCGCGGGTTCCTCTATGCGGGGCTCATGCTCACGGCCGAAGGGCCGAAGGTCGTGGAGTTCAACGTGCGGATGGGGGACCCCGAGGCGCAGGTCGTGCTCCCGATGATCGACGGCGACCTCGCGGCGGTCTTGCGGGACGCCGCGGCCGGGGCGCTTCGTCAGGACTCGTGCCGGGTGCGCGACTGGCCGCGCGTGGGTGTCGTCATCGCGTCGGCCGGCTACCCCGACAAGTACGAGACGGGCAAGGTGATCAGCGGCCTCGGTGCGGCCGCCGCCGTCCCCGGGGTGGTCGTTTTCCACGCCGGCACGGCGCGGCGCGGGTCCGACGTCGTAACCGCGGGCGGCCGCGTGCTGACGGTCGTCGCCGAGGGGCAGGACTACCGGCAGGCGATGTCGCGCGCCTACGACGCCGCCCGATGCATTACGTTCGACGGGGCGTTCATGCGGAAGGACATCGGGAGGAAGGCGTTGCTGGCTGGCAGCGGCTAGGTGGCAGCTGTCAGCGGATCGTTGTGAGCGGACCACGCGTGACCGGCCTTCCGCTGCCGGCTGTCAGCTACCAGCTACTTGAGAGGTCCCGTGTCACAGATATCTGTCCTGATCCTGATGGGTTCCGACTCGGACGCGCCGGTGATGCAGCCGGCGGCCGACCTGCTGAAGGAACTCGGCATTTCCTGCGAGATGACCGTTGCGTCGGCGCACCGGTCGCCCGCCCGGGT
>Ga0315278_10003236_pt1 | contig 14548 bp, 12 predicted proteins | sample YL17G06_0_MG_FD_203880 | JGI IMG/M metagenome (GOLD analysis project Ga0315278, IMG submission 203880) | Sediment microbial communities from Yellowstone Lake, YNP, Wyoming, USA - YL17G06_0 | ecosystem: Environmental > Aquatic > Freshwater > Lake > Sediment | place: USA: Wyoming | collected... | reverse complement strand
TGGGCGGATTGGCCACCGGCACCATCCACTACTATCGGGTCGTGGCCAGCAACAGCACCGGGGTTTCCAGGGGGGTCATCGTCGGGTTCACGCCGGGCGCGGCGCCAACGGTCACCACGTTGGCCGCGACCTCGGTTTCCAGCACAAGCGCGGTTCTGAACGGCAACGTGACCCCGAACGGGTTGATGACCACCGCCTGGTTCGAATGGGGCACGGATTCGACCCTTTCCAGTTTCACCGCGATCGGTTCACAACCCGCCGGGTCCGGCACAACCAGTCAACTGGTCACCGTCCCGCTGGGCGGATTGGCCACCGGCACCATCCACTACTATCGGGTCGTGGCCAGCAACAGCACCGGGGTTTCCAGGGGGGTCATCGTCGGGTTCACGCCGGGCGCGGCGCCAACGGTCACCACGTTGGCCGCCACATCGGTTTCCATCAACAGCGCGGTTCTGAACGGCAACGTGACTCCGAACGGACTGATAACCGCTGCCAGGTTCGAGTGGGGGACCGATCCGAGCCTGGGGACCCCCTCGTTGACTCCCCTGCAGACAGGGCTATCCGGAACGTCGACCCTGTCGATTAACAGACAACTTACCGGTCTTGCTGCGGGGGAGACCTATTACTACCGGGTCGTGGCCTCCAGTTCGGGAGGATCCTCGAAGGGGGCGATCCGGAGTTTCCTCACTTTGTCGAGCCTTTCGGAATTCTTCGACGAATTCAGTGCCGATACAACGGTTAGAACCGATAACGTTGCTTCGCTCGATCCGTATACATTAGATTTATACAATACAGTAGGGGGGTACACGGTTACAGTCTATGCCAACGTGACGAATTGGGTACCGGGCGAGAATGAAGGGATGGTGTACAAGGCGGGCCTATCATCGGCGCAGGCCCACATGAGCGTCAACCACGGGGTGGTAATTTCCCACAACGTCCCCGCCAGTTCGCAAGGGTTGTTTTCCATGGATTTTTTCCCGATCAAGAAGTTCGGGGAGGGTGCGGGTTTCACCATCCGCCTGGTGCAGGATGCCGGCAACTATTACGAGATCTCGAACTGGTTTGACGATGGAAGCGAATTCGTGGGTACGCCCACCATCAAGAAGGTCGTCAACGGAACAACGGTAAACAACCCCCCAAATGGATATGTTTACTCGAATCGCTATCTGCAGGGCGGCGCCTATCCCATCAAGGTGACCTTCAGCCCGACGCTGGTTACCTGGGAGGCGTTTGGGCTGAACCCACCTGGAGGCTATACCTATGTCGATTCGGCAGGGGGAAGCATATCTGTCCAGACGATCGAGCTGAATTTCTGGCAGCAGGACGCGAACATCGACAACATCCGTCTGCAAACGACTCCTTGACGCCTCGAAGGTTGAACCCCGATCTGTATTGTAGATAAATTTCGAAACCCATGAATGATCAACCTAAAGTTGCAATCATCGTATTGAACTGGAATGGTCTGGGAGATACCTTAGAGTGTATAGAGTCCGTATTGGACCAAGAATATAATAATTTCTTCATAATCGTAGTAGACAATGGGTCAACAGATGATTCGCCTGCCATAATTCACGAAAGGTACCCCTTCATAACCATTTTGAAAAACGAAAATAATACCGGTTTCTCCCTGGGTAACAATTCAGGGATGAAAAAGGCATTCGAACTGGGTGCGGATTATGTATGGCTGCTCAATAACGACACGATCGTTGAAGCGGACACGTTAACCAGACTTGTCAATACCTCCGCCGGATTGCCAGATGTAGGGATGATCAGCCCAACAATCTATTATTATGATCAACGCGATACGATCCAATTTTGCGGAAGCTACATTGATTGGGAGAGGAAATGCATAATAAAAATGGATGATTTTATTGGTTTTCCAAACGGACATGATGTATCGCTTTGGGGAACCGCTCTTCTGATAAAAAAAGAGATCATTGAAAAAATCGGGTTTCTTAACGAAAAATATTTTGCTTACCACGAAGACGAAGAATATTCCATGAGGGTTGCCAGGGCGGGTTACAAAAGCATGGTTGAACCCCAGGCAAAAATCTACCATAAGAATTCCCGATCGACCGGATCCAATGATGCTCCGTTGCAGGTATTTCTCAGATCCAGAAACATTTTCTTTTTATGGATGAATAATCTGAAAAGAAACGAGAGGGGATCCTACATAAGGAATTATCTGGCACACATAATTTCTTATGGAGGTTTGTTGAAAGGGAAAAATCTTCCCGATTCCGTTTCCGCCTGCCTGGATGGCATGTGGTGCGCAATTCGCGGGATCGGGGGGCCGCGAAATCCGGCCATAAAGACGCCACGCACGTTAAAATTGGTCATGAATTTTTTCATCTCCTGGCATCCATATTTCTGGGCAAATCTTATCCGAGGGAATGTTTCAGGAATATATTTCGATATGAAATATACACTGAATTCTTTTTCAGCGTTGCGATAATAGGATGTGTCCGGTTTTATAATATAATTCCATGGCAAACCCGAAGTGAGCACTCAAATAAACGTTCTGATGATTCTGCCATTCATCCCCTATCCCCTCAGGGATAACGGGGGAACCATCCGATACCTCCCGATAATTGAACATCTTTCAAGTAGATTTCACATCGACATTATTATTATTGAAAGTGGGACCGTTGATCAAGAAAAAGTTCATGCGGTTAGAAAGTATTGCGGAAATCTCACTGTCATCAGGAACCCGAAAGTGGGTAAATTCAGTATTTTCAAGAAATTATCCGTTGCAATAAAATCATTGATGCCATGGTCTCCGTCTTTCGATTATTTAACGTACGGCGGGGAGATGCTAGTGCGGGATATCTCGTCCGCAAGTAAAGGACGTCATTACGATTGTTTGATCTGGGTCGCCGGATATTTTGCAGAATATTTGATCAAGATAATGAAAAATATTCGCGCGGATAGGACGGTTATTGATTTTATCGATTCTCCGAGCTTGTGGGCAGAAAGGGGAGGGATCAATTCTGGAAACCAATTATTGCTAGGGAAATATAATTTGTGGAAGATCAAGAAATGGGAAGGAAATCTGATCCGATGCACCGACGCCAGCATCTACATCTCGGATATTGACGCTGCGGCGGTACCCAGCGGAATGGGACCCGCATCGTCCAGGCATGTCATTCCGAACGGAGTCTCCGCCCAATCCCATTACGAATCGCCCAGGCCGCATCTTCCTTCTCCGAACATCGGGTTTCTCGGAAACATGAGCTATCCTCCCAATGTTGAGGCGGTTCACTGGCTCTACCATAAGGTGTTTCTCCCGGTAAGGGAAAAAAGAAATAATCTCTCCTTGATCATCATCGGCAGGGATCCCGTGAGTTCCATAACCGATCTTGGCAAACGGCCGGGGGTTACGGTCACGGGGACCGTCGAAGATATCTGGCCGTACGTTAATTCTGTCGACCTGTTCGCGTTCCCCCTGCAAATCGGTGCGGGAATGAAAAACAAGATCCTGGAAGTGATGTGTGCCGGGAAACCGGTCCTGACGACGCTGATCGGGAACGAAGGGATCCATGCGGTTCCCGGTAGGGATCTGCTGGTCTGCCGGACGCAGGAGGAATTCCAGGGAGAGGCGAATCGGTTGCTCGAGCAAACCCAGGAACGGATAAAAATCGGAAATTCGGCTCGTGAATTCGTGACCGCAAACTACTCTTGGGACAGGATTCTGAAAAGCTACGAGGAGTTGATCAGCGGGAAGTCGACGGAAACGTCCTCCGATAATCAATATCAATCAGTCAATCGAATGTGAACCGATGACAGAAAAAAGTATTCCCGCCATAAAAAGATCCAGTTCCACGGCAGGAGTCATGCCGGCGGTGGAATTCAGATTTCCGTTTTATTTGATCCTGTTCTATTTATTCCTTGAATATGGCAGGCCACAGGGGTTCATCCCGGCGGTTGGGCAGCTTCATTTGTCCGCAGTAACAGCCGGATTCCTTGCGATAACCTTAATTCTATTGAAAAAATTCAAAATTGGCGACATGCAGTTGAAACTCTATTTGCTACTACTGGCATTAATGGCCATTCATGTCCCCATCGCAAAAAACAACTACTGGGCGTTTATGAACTTTATCGCCATGGGGATGACTTTTATATTTTGTGTTTCGATTTCCAATGTCATCGACAATGAAAAATTATTTTCAAAATTTATCGGCGCTTGGATCGTGATTTACATATTTTTAGCTATCTTCGGGATATTGCATAAAGGAACTGGCGTTGGTGGATTTCTTGTAGATGAAAATGATTTTTGTCTGGCGGTAAACATGATAATCCCATTCTGTTTCTTCGGTGCCATTTCATCCGCAGGAAGAAAGAAAATATTTTATTTCGGTCTTTCCTGCCTGTTCCTGTTTGTGGTGATTCTGACCAATTCAAGAGGGGGGTTCGTCGGTCTGGTGGCCTTGTTTCTGTACGCCTGGTTTCGATCCAAAAGGAAGATCTTGATGGGATTTGCAATATCTCTGCTCGTCGTGTTCGCCGTTCTCGTCGCCCCGTCCACTTACGATGCGAGAATCCAATCGATTGCAGAGGAAGGGACAGGGAGGGGCACGGCGGCGGACAGAGTATACATCTGGAAAATCGGATGGGACATGTTCCTGGACCATCCGGTACTGGGAATCGGACAAGGTAATTTCCCCTTTGAATTCCGAAAATATGAAGTGGAAGCGGGTTTTCACGAGGGCTTATGGGGCCGTTCAAGGGCGGGAAGGGCAGCTCATTCCATTTACTTTACCCTGTTGCCCGAACTCGGGTTGGTGGGAGCGTTGATATTTATTCTGATCATATATAGTAATTTCAAGGATTTGAAATACATAAGGGGAATTTGGACCACCCGCAAAGATGTCAATATAATCGGTGATTCTTTGAGATACTATAATTATGGATTGGCGATTGAATGCAGCATGATTGCGTATCTTGTCAGCGGAATATTTATTTCTGCGCTCTATTATCCGCATTTATGGATAATTACGGGAGCAATACTCTCTTTAAGGAAAATGGTGCAATTCAAATACGGATCGGCAATAATTACATCAAATCAAAGAAAACTGGGTTAAAGTAATATTACATGGCGAAATATAAAAGATGGTTTACCGCTCAAAAACATGAAAAAGATTTTTGGGAAAACATGGCCAAAGCGATATTCAGTGGCGCTTCGAAGCAACTGGACTGGTATGAATGGAAGGCAAGGGAGCTCGAAAAATTATTGTCATCGTGCGGTCAGAATGTTCTATCGAACGCGCCGATTATATTGGAGATAGGAAGCGGACCCATCGGCATTATAAATAATTTAAAATATGGAATCCGATGTTCCATCGATCCGCTCGAAAATTATTATAAAACGAATAAGGAATTAATTGAATTAAGGGACAACGATGTCTGCCACATGAGTGGCGCCGGGGAGTGTTTACCCTTTAAGGACCATACATTATCGCTTGTGATCATAGACAATGTGATTGACCACACAAATCTCCCGGATTCTGTAATCAAGGAAATTCACCGCATTTTACGCAACGATGGAGTCATGTACATATCTGTGAATGTGCATACAAAATACGGGGCATTGCTTCATGAGATCCTGGCCAGGTTAAATATCGACGCAAAGCATCCTCATACATATACGTTTGATAAAATAAGCAATTTGATCAACACTCGGTTCGATATATTGACCGAAAAGGCGGAAGATTATCACGTCATAAAAAAGGGAAATATCGAATCAGAAAGTATGAAGTCAAAAATAAAGGGGTATGCGGGTCTTTCCGAAATGTTTTATCGTGCCGTTTGCAGGAAAAAACAATCCGTTTCTCCTGGAGTGCCTGAACCCTGAAGGTGTGAATGATCACCGTCGAATAGGTAACATGTAAACTTACTCGGGAGGCAAAAAAAATGGCTGAAATCAAAATGGCCGATTTGATGCAAAGGCAGGCGTTGAGAAAAATAATGGCGTACGCGCGAGGTTTTCTGCCGAGGAAGGGCATTAACGCCCTCGGGCCCATCAAAGTATACGGCAAAGTCCTATTCCGCAATCACGCGGGCAGTGTGACCATCGGTCGCAGATCGACCCTGTGGCCGAATGTCGTCTTTGACTTTGATGCGGCGCCGGCGGGGACTTCCCCGAAAATAGAAATCGGCGAATGCACCGCCTTGGGCGACCGGACGGAAATCCACTGCGGCAGGAATGTGAAAATCGGCAATCACGTGGCCATCTCGTGGGACTGCGTGATCATGGAAAGCGACTACCATGCGGCCGGCGGTTCCGATGTGGTTCCACGGCCGATCGTGATCGAAGACGAGTCGTGGATCGGTTGCCGGGTGATCATACTGAAAGGCGTGACGGTTGGCAGAGGGGCCATCATCGGGGCGGGGTCCGTAGTGACGAAGGATGTGCCGCCGTACACACTGGCTGCCGGTAACCCCGCAAGAGTGATCAAGTCCGTGGAGCCCTGGACCGGCCGGGGAAATGAATAGCCCCGTCAGATCCATGATGTTGATGTTCGCTTCGTAAATTGCCCTGCGGTCCGTCCTCGTCTTGACAATCGGAGTTCGCAACAAGGGTTTTCGCGCGAGACCGATGGGATTTACATTCCGTGAATGTTTTTTCGGCATGCCGGGCGAATGACCGGGGATCGCATCAAGGTGCTTCACCTCGTGCTGGACATGCACATCGGCGGTCTTCAGCGATGGGTGGCAGACACGGCTGTCATGATGCACGGCGAAAAATTCAATGTCGAGGTCGTCTGCCTGAACGCCCTTGGCTTCTTTGCGGAGCAGTTGATGGGGGGTGGGATCAAAGTTACCCTCTTGCAGAAAAACCAGGAACATTTCGATCCGCTATGCCCATTTCGCCTGGCAAGGTTTCTTCGCGAGCATGATATCGACATTCTCCATGCCCACACAGGTGCGTTCCTGTTCGGCGCAACGGCGGCCGCGCTTTCCCGGCGGTCGGTTTCCATTTACACGGAACACGGACGCTTCAAAACGAGAGCGTTCATCCCGCAAATCGAAGATCGGATCTCGGGTCGACTCATCGACAAGATCATCGCGGTATCGAAGGAACTGGAAAATTACCTTATCCAAAATGTCGGGCTGCCGGCGCACAAGATCCAGACGGTGATCAACGGCATTGAGACGAAGAGATACACACATCGCCCAAAGCCGGTCCGTCTTCTCGATGAATTCGGCCTTTCCGGATCATGCCGGATATTGGGTACCGTCGCCAGGCTCGATGAAGTGAAGGACCAGTTCAGCATGATCAAGGCATTCCAGTTGGTCCATGAAAAGTATCCGGATACCCGTTTGTTCCTGGTCGGGGACGGCTCCATGCGGCAAATGCTATCCGAATACATCGGGCGAAACGGTCTCTCCTCTTCCGTGACCATCACGGGAAGCAGGAAGGACATACCAGAATTTCTTAATCTGTTCGATGTCTTTCTTCTGACTTCCCTGTCGGAAGGCACCTCCATATCGTTGCTTGAGGCCATGGCTTCGGGCGTTCCCCCCGTTGTGACCAGGGTCGGTGGGAACGTCTCCATCGTAGAGGACCGGGTGGATGGAATGGTAGTCGAGCCAAAGGCGGTAGAAGATATGTCCAAAGCGATTGTCCATCTGTTGGCCAGTGATTCCACCCGCCGGCAATTCGGTGAACGAGCGATGAAAAAGGTTAGGGAACACTTCAGCCTCGATAAAATGACGGATACCTACGCCGGGATATATCTCGATCTTCTGCGCAGAAAAGGCAGAATTTCACCGGTTCATTCCTGAACCAAGAGCGCAAATGACCGACCTGCTCGATATCTACCACCAACTCCCATATTCCCTGCGTGTTCTGGCGGCAAGCGCCAAAGGTTACTCCCTGCGCTTCTGGCGATACGGTTCGGATACGGAACGGTTGATCCGGGAAGCGCTGGATAGGGACAGCTGGTCCTCCGAAAGATGGAGGATTTGGCGGGAAGAACGTTTGGCTCATATCCTTCAGCGCGCGGTCACCCAGGTTCCATACTATCGGGAGCAATGGGCTCGACGCCGGCGTGGGGGGAGCAAGGCATCGTGGGAGAACCTCGATAACTGGCCGATCCTGACCAAGGATACCCTGAGGAAAGATCCGAAGCTCTTTGTCGCCGAAGGCTGCGACACCCGGAAAATGAAGCGCGTCCATACCAGCGGGACAACCGGGAAGCCGCTAAGCCTGTGGCGCAGCCGGGAAACGGATCGGGCCTGGTATGCCCTGTACGAGGCGAGGTGCCTAAGGTGGCACGGAGTGTCGAGGCCGGAACGGTGCGCGGTGTTGGGAGGGCAGCTGGTTACGCCCTTTGCGCAAACGAGGTCGCCTTTCTGGGTATGGAACAAAGGGTTGCAGCAACTCTACATGTCTTCCTACCATCTCGCGCGAGACTTCATTCCTCAATACATTGACGCGATGCACCGCCACGGCGTGACCTACCTGGAAGGTTACCCCTCTTCGATGTATGCACTCGCCCGGTTTTCCCTGGAGAGGGGGATCGACGCCCCGGAGCTCCGTGTTGCCCTGAGTTATGCCGAGCCCCTTTTCCGTTATCAAAGCGAAGCGATCGAACAGGCTTTCCGATGTCCGGTGCGCAATACCTACGGGATGGCGGAGATTGCCTGCGCCGCCAGCGAATGCAAGGAGGGGTTTCTCCACCTCTGGCCGGAAGCCGGTATCGTGGAGATGAAGCGTCAAGACGCGGACCAGGCAGTCTCCGAGGGCAGCGAGGGGAGGATCGTGTGCACGGGCCTTTTGAATGCGGATATGCCGTTAATACGATACGAGATCGGCGATTCCGGTGTGATCGCTCCGTCTCGCGGACATTGCGGTTGCGGCAGGTCTTTGCCCGTTCTTGATCGTATCGAGGGCAGGCTGGACGATGTCATACTGACGAAAGACGGTAGGCGGATCGGCCGGCTGGATCCCGTTTTCAAGGCCGACCTGCCTGTTCGGGAGGCGCAGATAATACAGGAAGATCTCACACGGATACGTGTGCGCCTTGTCCCGGGCGAGGGATACGATCAGAAATGCGCTTCAACGATCATCGAGAGGTTAAGAGACCGGGTCGGGGATATCGATATCCAGCTGGAAACCGTTGATTCGATCCCCCGGTCGGCGAACGGAAAATTCCGGGCAATCGTAAATAAAATGAACGAGTCACTCCTTCTGGAGAGAAGGGGGTAATTCTCTTGGACAAAGGTCGAGGACGTAGCTATTTATCGTGTAGTTTGCCAGCAAGAAGAATATCTTCCCAATAAAATGACATGACAACCGATCATTCCCCTCATGGAAAAACCGTATGGATCTCCTGGGAGATTCATAGAAGAACAAGAGAATTATCAAAAACGTTTGGTGCGGATTTGTTTGTTTATAATTGCGACTCGTCACATGGACCGTTCCTCAGGTATATATTATCTTCGTTCTATACCATTCGATACCTTTTCAGTTCGAGACCGGATATTTTGATTGTGCAGAATCCATCGCTGTTCCTGGCATCATTGGCATGTTTACTGAAAATATATTTCAAATATAAACTTGTGGTGGATCGCCATACAAATTTCTGGCTGGAAGCGGAGAATTCATTTCGTCCGAAAGCGCTTGTTTTTACGCTCTTCAGCAAATACAGTTTACGGCACGCGGATTTAACTATTGTAACGAACACTTATTTGAAAGACATCGTTGAGAAAAAGGGTGGGAGGGGATTTGTATTGACAGATAAACTGCCCGCGTTGGAAAGGAAAAATAAAAAACATTTGGTCGGGCGGTGGAATATTGTATTCATATCAACCTTCTCTGACGATGAACCGTATCTGGAAGTTTTCAAGGCAGCAAAATTGATTCAGTCGGATGTTTTTATTTATGTCACCGGAAATTTCAAAAAGATAATGGATCGCATTCCGGAAGAGATGCCACCAAATCTGGTCTTGACCGGATTTCTGGAAGAACAAGATTTTATTGATTTGCTGTTCAGCGCAGATGCGATTATGGATTTTACGACTGCTGAATGGACGCTAGTGTGTGGAGGGTATGAAGCAATTTCAGCGGGAAAGCCTTTTATCACATCAGACAAAGTAGTGTTACGTGAATATTTTAATAAAGGAACTATTTTCGCTGAGAATAATTATTTAAGTATTTCAGATGCTGTCAATAGCATTATCAGTAGAAATAATCAATATGAAAGTGAAATTAAAGCCTTAAAAGACGAAAAAACCATCGAATGGACTCTGCAATTCAGCAAACTATTAGAGTTAATGAACACATAGAATGTATCGACGTATAATATTCTCAAGGCATGGGAAATATACAGGAATCAGGATCATATTTCAATGAATATTGCCATTACAGGGAAAAAGATCGGAGCAGAGATTGTCAACGCTATCGGGATTAATGATATTTTATTTGAAAATAAATATGGAGGGAAGGTTGTCATACTGACGTATCATAGAGTAATAAATAATGAGCACGTAGAAGAATGTATCCAAAGTGGTATGTATGTCGAAACGAAAACATTTGAAAAGCAGTTATTATTCATAAAGAATAATTTTAATAATATTCCAATATCGGAAATTCCGTTTGTAATTCAAAAAGTCAGGCATCGCAGTGGGAAAGATAAGCGGCCTTTCGTCGTGTTGACATTCGACGATGGGTGGGCCGATTTTTATGAAAATGCCTATCCTTTGATAAAAAAGGAAAATATCTATGCAACAGTTTTCCTTCCGACCAATTATATTGATACAAATAGTATATTCTGGACTGATATTATAGGATATTTAATCAATAGAAGGAAAGAAAATATAGATTATATTGGATCAATAAGCGGAATTATTCGCAATATAGAAAGTCTCACCGGAGATAATAGGACAATAATAGAAAAATCGATCAATATGATGAAAAATCTTACAACAGATGAAATTCAAGATATCATATTGACTTTGTGTGACAGATGGAAAATAACATTGAATCCATCCGGAAAGTCGTTTCTTTCTTGGGATGAAGTGAGAGATATGTATAAATCCGGAAACATATTGATCGGTTCGCATACTGAAAATCACCACATATTGACTAAATTAAAAAAAGAGCATTTACTCCTGGAGTTGTCAAATTCAAAGGAACGATTGATCGACGAGAGGGTCGCAGAGAGATCATTTATACCATTTTCATATCCCAACGGTGATTATGACGACAGGATTGTCGCCATGGTAAAAAGTGTCGGGTACAATCTGGCTGTAACAACAAAAAGCGGGTGGAATATCCCTACTACCAACATGGATCTTTTCAGACTGAAAAGAGTATCAATTCATCAGGATATGACATCAACGGTATCCATGTTCAGTTCCAGGATATTAAATATAATTTAATAACGTGATTAGAGTATGTCATATAATATCAGGAGACCTTTGGGCTGGTGCCGAGGTAATGGCGTACAATTTAATAAAAAGGCTCTCAAAATATCAGAATATTGAATTGTTTACAATTTTGCTGAATCCAGGGAAATTAGCTGAAGAACTAAAAAAACATGGAATTCCTGTTTATATAAATGATGAAAAATCATTATCTTTTTTTCATATTTTAAATAACGCAAGAAAGGTCATAAAAAAATTCAAACCGGATATCGTCCATTCCCACCGTTATAAAGAAAATATAATAAGTTTCCTTGCGATCCAGGGAAACACATCAAAAAAAGAAATAAAATTGATATCCACACAACATGGGATCCCAGATGGAATATCGGCCGGGAACGGGAGATGGTCATCCTTTGGCTTGAGCGTATATAATTTTAATTACTATATTCTATCTCATTACTTCAATTGCACTGTTTCCGTTTCAAAAGACATCCAGGATTTGCTTATAAAGCATAAATATTTTTCTTTTGAAAATACTACTGTAATACACAATGGTATCGAAATTCCACCTATTATGGAAAAAGAATACGGGGATAATATATTTAAAATCGGATCGGCAGGACGATTCTTCCGAATAAAAGATTTTCCACTGTTCGTAGAGATTGCAAAAATTCTTATAGATAAATACAAAAATCTCGAATTCATATTGGCAGGAGATGGCCCGGAGAGGGAGACTGTTCAATCACTGGTAAGAAAATATGATATCGAAAAATATTTTCTATTTCCAGGATTCATCAGCGATACCTCGGTTTTTTTTAAGGGGCTCGATTTGTATATAAACACATCAATGCACGAAGGAATCCCCATAAGTATACTTGAAGCGATGGCACATGGAATTCCTGTCGTCGCACCCGCAGTGGGAGGTTTTTGTGAAATGATAGATAATGGTGTGGATGGGCTTCTGGTAGATTCCCGGGACCCGATGGATTATGCCAGGCAATGTTTTAAAATAATGGATCATATCGATATTAGAAAAAGAATTTCATATGAGGCGAGAGAGAAAATCATCAGGGATTTTTCCGTGGGGAAAATGGCGGATATTTATTTGAAATTATATAATGATATGACGAATTAATCGCATAATGTATGATTGAATATTTATTTATATCAGCTATTTTCCTTATTTTTTATGCATACGTCGGGTATCCCGTATCGTTATATATAATAGGGTTTATCCATAAGCGAGAAGTAAAGAAAACACTATATTACCCGGATGTTACAATAATTATAACTGCTCATAACGAAGAAAACAGGATCGAAAGAAAAATTAAAAACACATTGGAGGTAACATATCCAAGAGAAAAGTTGCAGATCATGATTGTTTCCGACGGGTCTACGGACAATACCGTGAAATTAGCTGGACATTACCGGAAAGATGGAATAGAAATATTGGCGATCGAAACCCGGAAGGGGAAGGAAAACGCCCAGAAAGAAGCCGTTTTGAAATCGAAGGGTAACATTATCGTATTTACGGACGTTGCAACAATTTTGGATCCTTCAGGTATCGAACAGATTGTCTCCAATTTTGCGGACCCAAAGATCGGATGCGTCAGCAGCGAAGACCGATTGACCGCACCCGATGGAAAGCCAGGGGGAGAAGGATTCTACGTTCGTTATGAAATGTGGTTGAGAAGGCTCGAAGCCCGGGTGAATTCACTAGTCGGACTTAGTGGGTCATTCTTCGCAGCGAGAAAATCTGTCTGCCAGGATTTTTCGGGGGATATGCAAAGCGATTTCCGGACTTTGCTTAATTGTGTTAAAATGGGCCTTAGAGGTGTTTGTGACCCCAATGCGCCGGGATATTATCAGGATATTACCGACCGAAATCGTGAATTTGGGCGTAAAGTTCGAACGGTCTTGAGGGGATTAACCGTTTTCTTCCAACACATGGAATTTTTGAATATCTTCAAGTATGGGGTATTCTCTTACCAGTATTTTTGTCACAAACTTTTAAGGTGGCTTGTCCCAATATTCCTTTGTGTATTGTTTATTTCTAATTTAATTATATCCTTCAACCGTTATATTTATTTTATTATCTTCTTATTGCAACTTTTATTTTATGTGTTGGCAATTTATGGATTAAGAAAAAATAATTCTATATCGAGTGTATTTCTGAAAATACCAACATATTTTCTTACAGTAAATACATCAATTATTGTGGCTTGGTGGCAATACATACGGGGGCAAAGAGTTGTCATGTGGACGCCTTCAGAAAGATTATAGTTAAACTTTATAAAGGAAATGATACTTAAACTGTAATTATCAAAAAATATATCAAAATAACAATCGTATTTCACTGCAATTTCGTGCATGGAGTAATTACAATGATGAAATATCTTCCCCGTAAAATTTCATAAACGTGATGTTCTTGAGGGTATAAAATAACGATTGTTGAATGTTCACTGATAGATATGTGTTGCGGCATGTTAATTGCTCATATTTATTTATAAATTTTTATTTTGGAGGGAAGTGTGATGAAATCAGAAACTCGTTTGTCAACTAATAAGTTTTTATTTCCAGTTTGTTTTGCATTGGTAATGTCGTTGTTTCTAATTAATATTTCTCATGCAGTTGAACCTATTTGTCCAGGGGGGTCAAAGCCCGACTCGAACATCATCTTCTGCGACGATTTTGAGAGTGGCGACTACAACACCAAATGGGACAACGGGGATGGCGGAAATCCGATACAGAGTTTAGGGTATTCGGGTAAAGGGTGGTATTCGGGAAACACCGGGTCGGACGGTCACGGGTGCGACGGCCATTATTCAATGGGTAATAAGGTTCATTGGTCAGAAAAGGAACTGTACGTACGATACTATACCTACAAAACTCCCGGATTCCCTGTTTGCTCCATTGCGACAAAGGGACTCATTATAGACGGCACTGGGAGCGGGAACGGATACGGTGGAATCTATAACTGTATGTGGGAGACCGATGTGTTCCTGCTTCATTCGTACGGTTTACCCAGTGAAGCACTCGATCAGAACCAAGGCAAAGCCATGACGTTCGAGGGTGGTAAGTGGTATCTCATCGAGGCACACTTGAAATTAGCGAGCGTGGGGCAGAACAACGGCGTATTTGAACTCTGGATCGACGATGTAAGTAATGGCCCTCCAAC
>Ga0315278_10003235_pt1 | contig 14550 bp, 13 predicted proteins | sample YL17G06_0_MG_FD_203880 | JGI IMG/M metagenome (GOLD analysis project Ga0315278, IMG submission 203880) | Sediment microbial communities from Yellowstone Lake, YNP, Wyoming, USA - YL17G06_0 | ecosystem: Environmental > Aquatic > Freshwater > Lake > Sediment | place: USA: Wyoming | collected... | reverse complement strand
CATCCACACTTCCAACCTCTACGAGATCCGCACGCAGAGCGAGCTCGCCGATCGCCTCTGCGCGCTCGCGGGGATGGATGAAGCGTTCTTCTGCAGTTCCGGCGCGGAGGCGAACGAGTGCGCGATCAAGCTCGCGCGCTACTACGCCCACCACAACGGGGTCCCCAACGCCGCGATCGTCGTGATGGAGCACGCCTGGCACGGCCGCACACTCGCGACGCTCTCGGCCACCGGGAGCCGCAAGGCGCAGGCCGGCTTCGAACCGCTCGTCCCCGGCTTCGTGCGCGTGCCCTTCGCCGACGAGCACGCGGTGCGACAGGCCGCCGCAGCCAATCCGAACATCGCCGCGGTGCTGGTCGAGGTCCTGCAGGGCGAAGGCGGGATCAACGTGGCGAGCGCCGAGTACGTGCGCGCCCTGCGCCGCATCTGCGACGAGAAGCAGTGGCTGCTCATGATCGACGAGGTGCAAAGCGGCATCGGGCGAACCGGGAAGTGGTTCGGCTTCCAGCACGCGGACCTCCAGCCCGACGTGATTACGCTCGCCAAGGGGCTCGGCTCGGGCGTGCCGATCGGGGCCTGCATCGCGGCCGGCCGCGCCCGCGGTGTGCTCAAGCCCGGCAGCCACGGCTCCACGTTCGGCGGCGGGCCGCTCGCGTGCGCCGCCGGGCTCGCGACGCTCGCAGCGATGGAGGACGAGCAGCTGCTCGAGAACGCCGCGCGGATGGGCGAGCTTATCCGCTCGGGCTGCCGGGACGCGCTCGCCGGCGTCGCGGGGGTGGTCGAGATCCGTGGCCTGGGGCTGATGATCGGCATCGAGCTCGACCGGCCGTGCGGCGATCTGGTGAGGCGGGCGCTCGACGCCGGGTTGCTGATCAACGTCACGGCGGACCGCGTGGTCCGGCTCCTCCCCCCGCTCGTGATCCGGGAAGCCGAGGCGCGCGAGCTCGTCGCGATGCTCGCCGCGCTAATTCGCCGGTTCCTCGGCGCCGGCGCCTGACGCGCCGCCGCTCCGTACCGCCGTGGCACCGCCCAAGCACTTCCTGCAGTTCAAGGACCTCGCGCGCGACGAGCTCGAGCATGTCTTCGAGCGCACCCGCTGGATCAAGGCGAAGTTCAAGCGCTACGAGCAGTACTGGCCGCTCGTCGACCGCACGCTGGTGATGATCTTCGAGAAGCAGTCCACGCGGACGCGCCTGTCGTTCGAGGCCGGCATGCACCAGCTCGGCGGCGCGGCAATCTTCCTGTCGACGCGCGACTCGCAGCTCGGGCGCGGCGAGCCGGTGGAGGACGCCGCCCAGGTCATCTCCCGCATGTGCGACATCGTCATGATCCGCACCTTCGAGCAGGACATCGTCGAGCGGTTCGCACGCCACTCGCGCGTGCCGGTGATCAATGGTCTGACGGACGAATACCACCCGTGCCAGATCCTCGCCGACCTCTACACCTTCATCGAGCATCGCGGCTCGATCCGCGGCCGGACCGTGGCCTGGATCGGCGACTCGAACAACGTGTGCTACACCTGGCTGCAGGCGGCCCAGGCGCTCGACTTCAAGCTGCACGTCTCGACCCCGCCCGGTTACGAGGTCGTGCCGGAGCGCGCGGGCGTGACAGGCGCGGGCTACCTCGAGGCGTTCGCGGACCCGGTGGACGCGGCGCGCGGCGCGGACCTCGTCACGACCGACGTCTGGACGAGCATGGGCTTCGAGGCCGAGTCCGAGCAGCGCCGGAGGGCGTTCGCGAACTGGCAGGTCGACGCGAAGATGATGCGGAGCGCCAAGCCGGACGCGCTCTTCATGCACTGCCTGCCGGCGCACCGCGGCGAGGAAGTCGCCGCGGCGGTCATCGACGGCCCGCAGAGCGTGGTCTGGGACGAGGCCGAGAACCGGTTGCATGCCCAGAAGGCGCTGATCGAGTACCTGCTGCTCGGGCGGGTCGGCCCGTAACGGACGAAACTTCGGATTCGGGATTCACGAGACACGAAACACGAAACACGGGATACGAGACACGCGACAGATGAAGAAGAACACGCACCCCAAGGTCAAGAAGGTGGTCCTCGCCTACTCCGGCGGGCTCGACACCTCGGTCATCCTCAAGTGGCTGCAGGACGTGTACGACTGCGAGGTGATCACGTTCACCGCCGACATCGGTCAGGGCGAGGAGCTCGAGCCCGCGCGCAAGAAGGCGAAGATGTTCGGCGTGAAGAGAATCTTCATCGAAGACCTGAAAGAAGAGTTCGTCCGCGACTTCGTCTTCCCGATGTTCCGTGCCAACGCGGTGTACGAGGGCGAGTACCTCCTTGGAACCTCGATCGCGCGGCCCCTCATCGCCAAGCACCTCGTGGAGGCGGCGCGCAAGACCGGCGCGGACGCGATCTCGCATGGCGCGACGGGCAAGGGCAATGACCAGGTGCGCTTCGAGCTCGGCGCCTATGCCCTGATGCCGAACGTCAAGATCATCGCACCCTGGCGCGAATGGGACCTGACCTCGCGCGAGAAGCTGCTCCGCTACGCCGACCAGCACGGCATCCCGGTCGACTTCAAAAAACGCAAGGGCGGCGCGCCCTACTCGATGGACGCGAACCTGCTCCACATCTCCTACGAGGGCGGCATTCTCGAGGACCCGAACTTCGAGCCCGAGGAGTCGATGTGGCGCATCACCGTGAGCCCGGAGAAGGCGCCGAACCGCCCCGAGTACATCGAGCTCCGCTACGAGAAGGGCGACATCGTCGCGCTCGACGGCGTGCGCATGACGCCCGCCACGGTGCTCGCGACGCTGAATAAGCGGGGCGGCAAGCACGGCATCGGGCGGCTCGACATGGTGGAGAACCGGTACGTCGGGATGAAGTCGCGCGGCTGCTACGAGACGCCCGGCGGCACGATCATGCTCAAGGCGCACCGTGCGATGGAATCGATCACCCTCGACCGCGAGGTCCTCGCGGTGAAAGACGACCTGATGCCGCGCTACGCGCGGCTCGTCTACAGCGGCTACTGGTTCAGCCCGGAGCGGCGCCTGCTGCAGACCCTGATGGACGAGTCGCAGCAGTCGGTGAACGGCACCGTCCGCCTCAAGCTCTACAAGGGCACCGTGATGACGGTGGGCCGCGAATCAAAGACCGACTCGCTGTTCGATCCGGCGATCGTCACCTTCGAAGAGGATTACGGCGCCTACAACCAGGCCGACGCGGGCGGCTTCATCAAGCTGAATGCGCTGCGGATGCGCATTGCGGCCAACCTGAAGCGCAAGAAGCGCTGATTCCCGGGCGCGGTCGGCCCCGCGCGGCGCCGCTGACATGCGGATTCGCATTCTCTCGGACCTGCACCTCGAGGCCGCGCCGTTCGATCCGCCCGCGGCCGAGGCCGACGTCGTCGTGCTGGCCGGCGACATCCACAACGGTGCCGCCGGCGTCGAGTGGGCGCAGCGCACGTTCAGGCAGCCGGTCCTGTACGTCGCCGGCAATCACGAGCCGTTCGACACGGAGTTCCACGCGACCGCCGCGGCCTTGCGTGCCGCCGCCGACGGCTCGAACGTTCAGGTGCTCGATTGCGGGGAGACGCTGATTGGCGGGGCGCGCTTCCTCGGCTGCACGCTCTGGACCGACTTCGAGCTCTACGGCGCGACCGGGCGCGATGCCGCGATCGAGGCGATGCGTCGCATCGCGCCCGACTTCCACATCATCGCGTTCGGCGCGCGCACCTTCGCACCGGACGACTGGCTCGCGCTGCATCGCGCTCACCGGGCGTGGCTGGCCGAGCGGCTCGCCGTCCCATTCGCCGGCGCCACCGTGGTGGTGACGCACTTCCTTCCCCATCCGCGCAGCATCGCGCCGAGGTTCGCGGGTCACCCGCTGAACCCTGGGTTCGCAAGCCAGCTCGAGCCGCTCGTCACGCGCGCGGCGTTGTGGATCCACGGCCATACCCACGCCGCCAGCGACTACTTCGTCGGTCGCACGCGCGTGGTCGGCAACCCGCGCGGCTATCTGGGCGAGCCGACCGGGTTCCGCGCCGATCTCGTCATCGATCTCTAGCTTCGCTCCGGGCGGGGGCGCATGATCACCGGGCCGCGCAGGGGGACCTCGGGGCGCAGGGGGGCCCCGGGGTCCCCTGCCGTTTCCGCATGCCGGAATCGCGCGCGATTGGTTGACACGCCTCCCGGAGTTCGCGTACCGTTTCGTTGTCCGCATTCATATTTCATAATCCGGAATAAAAGAGGAGCCCCCCATGCCCAAGATGACCGCCGCAGAGGCCGCAGTGCGCGTGATGGAGAGCGAGGGCGTCGAACTCGTCTTCGGCATTCCCGGGGCCGCGATCCTGCCGCTCTACGACGCGATGCGGCACACGAAGATCAAGCACGTCCTCGTGCGCCACGAAGAAGGCGGCGGGCACATGGCCGAGGGCTACACCCGCGCGGTGCACGGCAAGATCGGCGTGAACATCGGCACGTCGGGGCCGGCCGGGACGGACATGATCACGTGCCTCTACTCCGCGATGGCCGACTCGATCCCGATCCTGTGCATCACCGGCCAGGCGCCCAGAGCGAAGCTGCACAAGGAGGACTTCCAGGCGGTCGACATCGCCGCGATCGCCCGGCCGGTGACCAAGTGGGCGGTGACCGTGCTGGAGGCCGCGCAGGTGCCGTGGGCATTTCGCGAGGCCTTCCGCATCATGCGCTCCGGCCGCCCGGGCCCGGTGTTGCTCGACCTGCCGCTCGACGTGCAGCGGGAACTGATCGAGTACAACCCCTGGTTCGACGTGCCGCTCGAGGTCTACAAGCCCCGCGCGCCGCGGAAGCAGATCGAGGCGGCGCTCGATCTCCTCGCCGAATCGAAGCGCCCCCTCATCGTGGCCGGCGGCGGCGTGATCAACGCCGACGCGTGCGACCTGCTGGTCGAGCTCGCCGAGCTCACGAACACCCCGGTGGTCCCGACGCTGATGGGCTGGGGCGCGATCCCGGACGACCATCCACTGATGGCCGGAATGGTGGGGCTGCAGACGCAGCACCGGTACGGCAACGCCACGTTCCTGAAGAGCGATTTCGTGCTCGGCCTCGGCAACCGCTGGGCGAACCGCCACACCGGCTCGGTCGAGGTCTATACGCGCGGCCGCAAGTTCGTGCACGTCGACGTCGAGCCGATGCAGATCGGACGCGTGTTCGGCCCCGACCTCGGCATCGTTTCGGATGCGAAGGCGGCGCTCGAGCTCTTCGTCGAGGTGGCGCGCGAGCGGAAGAAAGCGAAGCTCCTCACCGACCGCACTCGATGGGTCGCGGAGGTGCAGAAGCGCAAGCGCACGATGCTCCGGCGCACCGACTTCAAGAACACGCCGATCAAGCCGCAGCGCGTGTTCCACGAGATCAACCAGGCCTGGGGTAGCGATCGGGACCGCGAGAACACGTGCTTCGTCAGCTCGATCGGCCTCGGCCAGATCGCCTCGGGCCAGTTCCAGAAGGTGTTCAAGCCGCGCAACTACATCATCTGCGGCCAGGCCGGGCCGCTCGGCTGGATCATCCCGGCCGCGATCGGCGTGAAGCTCGCCGACCCCGCGAAGGAGGTCGTCGGTATCGGCGGCGACTACGACTTCCAGTTCCTGATCGAGGAGCTCGCGGTGGGCGCGCAGTTCAACGTGCCGCTGGTGTTCGTGCTGATCAACAACTCGTACCTCGGGCTCATCCGCCAGGCGCAGAAGGGGTACAAGATGGACTACGAGGTGCAGCTGTCGTTCAAGAACATCAATTCGCCGGAGCTCGGCGAGTACGGCGTCGATTTCGTCAAGGTCGCCGAGGGCATGGGCTGCAAGGCGATCCGCGTCTTCGACCCGGATAAGATCCAGGAGTCGCTCCAGGCCGCACGCACGCAGGCGGCAACGCTCCGGGTGCCGGTGGTGGTGGAGGTGATCACCGAGCGCGTGACCGACATCGCCATGGGGCCGGAGATCGACAAGGTCACCGAGTTCGAAGAGACCCTCGATGTCGAGGAGCAGGAGGAGTTCCTCGAGCAACAGGCGGCCTGAGGCACGCGCGGTGCCGAGATTCCGCGCAGGTCGGGTCAAGCGCTATCGCTAACCAGGAGACGAACATGAAAATCGGATTCGTAGGGCTGGGCATCATGGGCGCGCCGATGGCGGGCCACCTGATCAAGGGCGGGCACGAGGTGTGGCTCTCGGACATCAAGCCGGTGCCGCCTGCGCTCCTCGAGGCGGGCGGCAAGGCCGCCAAGAGCGCCAAGGAAGCGGCCGAGAAGTCGGACGTGATCATCACCATGGTCCCCGACACCCCGCACGTCGAGAGCGCGCTCTTCGGGGAGCTCGGCGTGGCGAAGGGTCTGTCCAAAGGCAAGATCGTGATCGACATGAGCTCGATCTCGCCCATCGCGACCAAGGAGTTCGCCAAGCGCATCAACCAGCTCGGCTGCCAGTATCTGGATGCGCCGGTCTCGGGCGGCGAGGTGGGCGCCAAGCAGGCGAGCCTGACGATCATGGTCGGCGGTGCCGACGCCACCTTCGAGAAGGCGAAGCCGCTGTTCCAGCTCATGGGCAAGAACATCACGCTCGTGGGCGGCAACGGCGACGGCCAGACCTGCAAGGTGGCGAACCAGATCATCGTCGGCGGCACGATCGCCATCGTCGGCGAGGCGCTGCTCTTCGCCGCCAAGGCGGGCGCCGATCCGGCCAAGGTGCGGCAAGCACTGATGGGCGGCTTCGCGAACTCGCGCATCCTCGAAGTGCACGGGGAGCGCATGGTCAAGCGTTCGTTCGACCCGGGCTTCCGGATCGAGCTGCACCTCAAGGACCTCTCGATCGCGCTGACCGGCGCGCGCAGCCTCCAGATGAGCCTCCCGCTCACCGCGCTCACCCAGCAGCTCATGAACGCCTGCGCCGCGCGCGGCGGCGGCGGCTGGGACCACTCGGCCACCGTGAAGGCTCTCGAGCAGCTCGCGAACTTCGAGATCGGCCAGAAGAGCGGCGCGGAGGAGCTGGGCTGAGCCGCGGCGCGGGCTGCCGCGCTATGTTCCGCCCCTGCCCGGCGCCGGGAGGAACATCCGAGTGACCACGATCCGGATCAAGTGGCCGAAGGGCGAGCTGACCGCGCAGCTCGACGACACGCCGACCGCAAAGGCGGTGCTGGCGGCGCTGCCCGCGAAATCACGCGCCAGCACCTGGGGCGAGGAGGTCTACTTCACGCTCCATGCCGACGTCCAGCTCGAGCGTGATGCGCGCGAAGTGGTCGATCCCGGCGCGGTGTGCTTCTGGGTGCAGGGGAGCTCGCTCGCCCTGCCCTATGGCCCGACCCCGGTCTCGCGCAGCAGCGAGTGCCGGCTGGTCACGCGGGTGAACGTGCTCGGGAAGGTCGAGGGAGATCCCCGTACACTCGCGTCGGTGCGCGACGGCGACGCCATCGAGGTCTCGCTCGCCTAAGCGCGACGCATCCGCAAGAGCAAGCGGGATCGGGAGGAGGACGTGGAAGGCTACGTCGTCGACTGGCTGAACCTGGGCGTACGCTGGCTGCACTTCATCGCCGGCGTCGCGTGGATCGGCGCTTCGCTCTACTTCGTCATGCTGGACATGTCACTTGCGCCGCCGCAGAACCCGGCGGACGCGAAGCGCGGCGTGTTCGGCGAGCTCTGGGCGGTGCACGGCGGCGGCTTCTATCAGAGCCAGAAGTTCCTGGTCGGTCCGAAGGGCGAGCCGCTGAGCGAGCACCTGCACTGGTCCAAGTGGGAGGCCTACACCACCTGGCTCTCGGGCATGGCGCTCCTCGCGATCATCTACTGGTACGGCGCCAACGCCTACCTCGTCGACCGTTCAGTGATGGAGCTCTCCGTTCCGGCGGCGATCGCGATCTCGGCCGGCTCGCTGGTGGTCGGCTGGCTGGTCTACGACGCGCTCTGCAAAGCGATCAGCCACGAGCTCGCGCTCTCGATCATCCTGTACGTCCTGCTGGTCGCGGCGGCGTGGGGCTACGGCCAGGTGTTCGGCGGACGCGCCGCCTATGTCCACGTCGGCGCCCTGATCGGGACGATCATGGTGTGGAACGTCTTCTTCCAGATCATTCCGGGGCAGAAGCAGATGGTGGCGGACATCCGCGCCGGCCGCGAGCCCGATCCGAAGCCCGGCATCGTCGGCAAGCAGCGCAGCGTCCACAACACCTACTTCACGCTGCCGGTGCTGTTCATCATGATCAGCACCCACTACCCCATGACCTACGGCAGCAAGTACGGCTGGGCGATTCTTGCGGTCTTCATGCTCTCGGGCGCGCTCATCCGGCAGTACTTCGTGCTGCGGCACGTCGGCAAGAACCTGGTCGCGCTGCCGGCCGTCGCGGTGGCGCTCCTGCTGGCCCTCGCAGTGGCGATCGCACCCGCACCGCGCAGCGCGGCGCCGGCCGCAGCGAGCGTGAGCTTCGACAAAGTGCAGCCGATCATCGCAGAGCGTTGCGCCGTGTGCCACGCGGCCAAGCCGACCTTTCCGGGGTTCCAGCAGCCGCCGGGCGGCCTGACTTTCGACACGCCCGAGCAGATCAAGGCCGCGGCGCCGCGCATTCACCAGCAGACGATCGCCACGCAGGCGATGCCGATCGGCAATCTTACCAAGATGACCGACGACGAGCGTGCGCTGCTGGGCAAGTGGCTCGCAGACGGCGCGCCGCTCAAGTAGCGCGCCTAGGCGAGGAATCAGGAGGAGCGGCGCACCCTGCGTCGCGCGGAAGAGAAGGGAGCAGTCATGACAACGCTGAACGAGGCGGTAGTGCGGAACGTGCATCCGGTCGATGAGGTCCTTCCGACCGGCAAGCTCTTCGTGCTGGGGCTGCAGCACGTGCTGGTCATGTACGCGGGCGCAGTCGCCGTGCCTCTGATTCTCGGGGGGGCCCTGAAGCTGCCCAAAGATCAGATCGCGCTGCTGATCAACGCGGATCTCTTCGCGTGCGGCGTGGTGACGCTGATCCAGGCACTCGGGGTCTGGAAGTTCGGCATCCGGCTGCCGGTCATGATGGGCGTGACGTTCGCCTCCGTCGGCCCGATGCTCGCGATGGGCGCGGCGGCGGGCGGCGGGACCCCCGGACTGCTGCTGATCTACGGCTCGGTCATCGGCGCCGGCATCATCGGCATCCTGATCGCGCCGCTGGTCAGCCGCATGCTGCCCCTGTTCCCGCCGGTCGTGACCGGCACGATCATCGCGGTGATCGGGATCACGCTGATGCGCGTCGGCATCAACTGGGCCGCGGGCAGCCCGAACCCTGCCGCTCCGAACTACGGCGATCCGTTCCACCTCGGCGTCGCCCTGGTCGTGCTGGTCTCGATCCTGCTGATCGTGCGGTTCCTGCGCGGCTTCCTGGGCAACATCGCGGTGCTGATGGGAATCCTCATCGGTTTCGTCATCGCGCTCGCGGCCGGCAAGGTGAGTTTCACCGGGCTCGAGGAGGCCAGCTGGTTCGCGCTCATCCAGCCGCTCCAGTTCGGCATGCCGGTGTTCGACGCCTTTTCGATCCTCACGATGACGCTGGTGATGATCGTGGTCATGATCGAGTCGACCGGGATGTTCCTGGCGCTCGGCGAGCTCACGGGCAGGACCATCACGCAGGACGACCTCACCCGGGGCCTGCGGACCGACGGCCTCGGCACCCTGATCGGCGGGATCTTCAACACTTTTCCGTACACCTCGTTCTCGCAGAACGTGGGGCTGGTCGGGGTCACCGGCGTCCGCAGCCGGTGGGTGTGCGTGGCCGGCGGCATCATCCTGCTCGCGTTCGGCCTGTTCCCGAAGATGGGGCACGTCGTCGCCTCCGTGCCGCAGTTCGTGCTCGGCGGCGCGGGGATCGTGATGTTCGGGATGGTCGCCGCGACCGGCATCCGCATCCTCTCGAGCGTGGACTACAAGTCGAGCCCGGCAAACCCGTACATCATCGCCATCTCGCTCGGGTTCGGCATGATCCCGCTCGTGGCCGGAAATTTCTTCCAGCACATGCCGAAGGCGCTCGCGCCGCTCCTGCACAGCGGCATCCTGCTCGCATCGATCGCGGCGGTGGTGCTGAACGTGTACTTCAACGGGTTCAAGTCGCGCGCGCAGGCGGAGGCCGAGGCGAAGGCGGCCGCGTCGCACGCCGAGGCGGGCTGATCCGGTCTCATCGCTGACGGCGGCCGCACGCGCGAGCGTACGGCCGCTACTCGAGCGGCACAACCGGCTCGCCCGGGTGCTCTTCGACGCGAACTAGGGCTCAGCCGCGCGCGGCGGAGAAGTGGGCAGCGATTGCGCCCGCGGTCGTGATCCAGAGCGTCTCGCGTCGACTCGCGATGTGCTGCAGCGCGCGGCGGAGATGGCGCAGCCGGAAGGGCTGGCCGACGACGTACGAGTGCAGCGCGATGCCCATGACGAGCGGCTCGTCAGCCGACTGCTCCAGCATCTCGTCGAACTGGTCGACGATCATGTCCGCGAACGCGTCGGCACCGACCCGACGCCCGATGATCGCGCTCGAGTCGTTCAGCTCCTGCGGGTACGGAACCGCCAGGAGGCGACCGGCGCCGGTCGAAATCCAGACGGGCTGATCGTCGGCGCACCAGTCCAGAACGTACGTGTAACCGGCTTCGCACAGCAGATCGGGCGTCACCGGGGTCTCGGCAATCCACGGGCCGAGCCAGCCCGTCGGGCGGCGACCTTCGTGGCGCGTGATCGTCTCGGTGGCCTCCCGGATCAACGCGCGTTCGGCCGCGGCGTCGAGATCGCTCTGACGCTCGGAGTTGGTGCGCCCATGCGCCGCGATCTCGTCACCGCGCGCGCGGAACGCCGCCACGAGCTCCGGGCAATGGACGTAGAGATCGGAGTTGACGAGGACCGTTACGGGCAGCCGCAGCGCGTCGAACAGACGCGCGAGACGCCAGGCGCCCACGCGATTGCCGTACTCGCGCCAGGAGTGGTTCAGCACGTCGGGCTGCGGCATGCCCGGCACCAGCTCCTCGACAAGGCCTTCGCCGAACGCGTAGTGCTCGAGGTTGAGCGCGACATACACGGCCAGGCGTTTCCCGCCCGGCCAGTCGAACCGCGCGCGCCCGACGATCGGCGCGTAGTCGTAGCGGCCGTGCGAGCGCAGCCGCCCGTTCGTGCGCGTGATCACTTTCCCGCCTCGCCGAAGCAGCGCGCAATCGCCGGGTCCACCCCGACCAGCTCGCGCCCACCCGGCGCGGCATAGCTGCCCACGCGGGGTTTCGGGAAGCGCAGCGAGGCGAGCATCTCGGCCTGCCGGATGCCGCACACCAGACAGTCGACCATCGGCACCGGCACGTCCTTCTGCAGCCGCGCGGGAACGCCTGCCATCACTGCGCCGGTGAGCAGAATCACTTCCGCGGCGTCCCGCTCGATCAGATCGCCGGCGGCTGCGACGATCTCGCGGTCGAGCTCGGCATGCGCCCCGCGTCCATACGCGGCCGTGCTCTCGAGCACGCGCCAGCCGGCGATGCGGGAGGCGAGGCCGTAGCCCGCAACCAGCTCCTTGTACAAGGGCAGCACGCGCCGGCCGAAGGTCACGATCCCGATCGCGCCGCCGAGCATGCAGGCGGTGAGGAGCCCCGCTTCGGTCATTCCGACCACCGGGATGTCGAGCAGCTCGCGCGCCCCGCGCAGGCCCGTGTCATACGAGACGCCGATCACGACCGCGTCGCAGCCCGCCGCGTGCCGCGCAACGAGCGCGATCGTGGAGTGCGCGCCGATCGCATGCTCGGCGCGCGTCCCGATCACCCGTCCGCCGAACGTCCCGGTGACGGCGACGATCTCGGTGCCCGGCGATGCGCTCGCGCGCGCGGCCGCAGCCACCTTCTCCGTGACGATGTCGGAGGTGTTGGCGTTGAGTACGAGGATGCGCACGACCAGGCCCTCCCTAAGATCCGCAAACGATATGAGGGGACCCTCCCCTCATTCTCCCCAAATGCAGCCGCCCGACGATCAATCCGTCAGGCGCGCTCAGGCAAACGCCGCTTCGAGGTCCGCTTCGCGTTCACCCTCGCGCTTGAGGTCGAGCGCGGCCTCGACGTGATTGAGGTGCTCGATCATCCGTCGCGCCGCCGCGTCGGCGTCGTGGCACTCGATCGCGTCGATCAGGTCGCTGTGCTCGTGGTACGGGCACGCGGGCACGAGCGGCGAGTCGTACAGGATGATCACGAGACAGGTCAGCGACTCCAGCTCGCGCATGGTGCGCACGATGAGCGAGTTGCCGACCATCTCCGCGATCAGCTGGTGAAAGTCGCCCGAAAGCCGGATGATCGAGCGGCGGTCGTTCGCCGCGCGCGCCTCCGACTCGAGCGTCACGTGCGCGCGCAGCTTCGCGACCTGCGCCGGGGTGGCGCTTGCCGCGAGCTGCCGGATCAGCCACGGTTCGATCAGCCGGCGCGCCTCGAACACCTCGCGCGCCTCCGCCACCGTCGGGCTGGAGACGAACGCGCCGCGGTTGTGAAAGACGGTCACGATCCCGTCGTGCGCGAGACGCGCGATCGCCTGCCGGATCTTCGTGCGGCTCACGCCGAACACCGCGGCCAGCTTCTCCTCGACGAGCTGCGTCCCGGGCAGCAGCCGGCGTTCGCTGATCGCGGTGACGATGCGCTCGTGGATCTGGAGGACCGAAAGGGGCTTCGGCCGCCCCGCGCCGCGTGCGCGCACCCCGCTCGGGCGGTCGGCCCCGGCAGCAGGCGTCTCTAAGGTCTTGGTCGACATCGTCTTTACCCGTCAGGCCGCGCTACGGTGCACTGCGGCAATATTGTGCGATAACTTGGTGCACGAATTGTACACAGTCAAGTGGCCCAAAATCCACGCCAACCTCCTGTCGTGACGACGCTTTTTACGGCGTGCCGCCGCCGGCATCATTGACGATGGTCAATGATTTTGGAAGATTGGATGCAATATGGTGCGGACTTCGTGCACTATTTCTGCACCCCAAGCCGCGCCCTTTCAGGAAGGAGGACCGCCTCATGACTGCCCGACTTGCCCGCACCCTCGCCGCCGTGATCGTCGCCGCTGCCATCGCAAGCCCCGCGCTCGCCCAGGAGAAGCTCCGCATCGCCGGCAACTTCACGCCCGACCACTCCTCGAGCGTCGCCATCGACCAGTTCAAGGCGGAAGTCGAGAAGGCGTCCAACGGCAAGCTCGTCATCGAGATCTTCAGCAACATGCAGCTCGGCGGCGCGCAGGAGAACGTTACGCAGACCCGGGCCGGAACGATTCACATGACCTGGGTCGGCATGGCTTTCTTGTCCCGCACCGTCCCCGAGCTCGAGGCCGTCAGCCTGCCGTTTCTGTTTCCCAACCGCGAGGTCGCCTACAAGGTCATGGACGGACCAGTCGGCGCCCTGATCGACCAAAAGCTCGCAGACAAGGGCTTCGTCGCGCTCGGCTTCATGGAGCTCGGCGCGCGCCAGGTCACGAACAGCGTGCGTCCGCTCAAGACCATCGCCGACTTCAAGGGCATGAAAATCCGCCTGCAGCCGAATGAAACCCATCTCGCCACGTTCCGCGCGCTCGGCGCGAATCCGATCGCCATGGACATCCGCGAGGTGTACTCGGCGCTCGAGCAGAAGGTACTCGACGGCGAGGAGAACCCGTACAACCTCATCCTCGCCAGCCGTTTTTTCGAGGTGCAGAAGTACCTCTCCAACACGGCCCATTTCTTCGACTTCATCGCCGTGGTGGCGAACAGGAAGAAGATGGACTCGCTTTCGCCGGGGCTGCAACAGATCGTCAAGACGGCGATGAAGAACGCCGTCGCCGTGCAACGCGGCGGCGCCGCCAAGGCCGATGCCGACGCCCTCGCCGAGCTGCAGAAAAAAGGCATGCAGTACGACGCCATGCCGGCAGCCGAACGCGAGGCCATGCGCAAGGCCACCGCCGGCGTCGTCGAGGACATCAAGAAGCGCGTTGGCGCGCCACTCGTCGATCAGGTGCTGGCCGAAGTGAAAAAAGCCGGCGGTTGACGCTCCGAGTCAGACGGGGAGGATCGAGGATGACCAGTCACATTCGCTACGCACCGGCGCCCGCGAGCGGCGCGCTGAAGCCGTTGGCGGCCCTGATCGCCGCGCTCGACGTCGGCGCCGCATGGGCGCTGGTCGGGCTGATCACGATGATGGTCGCGCTGGTCTCGGCGCAGGTGTTCATGCGCTACGTTCTGAACAGCTCGATCGGCTGGACGGATGAGATTTCGCGCCTCACGTTCGTCTGGTCGATCTTCCTCGCCATTCCGCTCGGCATCAAGGCCGGTGTCCATATCGGCATGGAAATCATGACCGCGCGGATGCCGAACAAGGTCCAGGACGTGCTCGCGCGCGCGGTGGCACTGGTCGGCGCCGCCGTGATGACGCTCGTGGCTTGGCAGGCCGCGCGGCTGGCATTCGACCAGTGGGACGAGCTGATGGCGTCGGTCGACATGAGCGCCGCGTGGTTTATCGTAGCGGTGGCCATCGGCGGCGCCCACTCCGCGCTGCATCTCGTCTGGATCACGTTGACCGGCAAGGGCAAGATCGACGAAGAACTCGCCAAGGACCTCGACTGATGACTCTGCTGATCATTTTCCTGTTCCTCGGCA
>Ga0315278_10003234_pt1 | contig 14550 bp, 15 predicted proteins | sample YL17G06_0_MG_FD_203880 | JGI IMG/M metagenome (GOLD analysis project Ga0315278, IMG submission 203880) | Sediment microbial communities from Yellowstone Lake, YNP, Wyoming, USA - YL17G06_0 | ecosystem: Environmental > Aquatic > Freshwater > Lake > Sediment | place: USA: Wyoming | collected... | reverse complement strand
TGTCAGGTGCCAGCTTCCGGGGATCACCCTCCTCGAAAAATCTTTTAAGCCCCCTGTGCCTGAAACTTGCTATCATGTTTCAACTGTAGCGTGTAGCGCGTCACCAGTCAACTGATTCGTTCGAGAAAAAAGTGGGACATTCTGAGTTTCAGCGCTTTCTGCGCAATGCCCTGGCAGCGATAAGACTGCACCGTAGCTACGGCTGGTTCTGTGCGAAGGAGCGGTGGGCGAGGTAAATCCCAAGGCCTGGCATGAGCGAGTACCTACCCCCGCTCACGAAGTCTCTCAAGCCCGCATTATTCATGAGCGCTTCTGCTGCAATCGCCGATCCGCTGCTACGACGAGCCTCCGGCCAGCGGGCTCGCCCCTCGGACCCTCACCCTACTGCACGAGTACGCATCGGGTCCTCACGGCTCCGCGCGCTGGTCTCGCGACGCGGCTCAGCGATTTCGCGACGAACCGTCACGAATAGTGCGGGCTAGGATGTCTTCGTACACTGTTTTGCGGTGCCTGATTCCTAGAATCCACACCTCATTCTCTTCGATCTTGTACACGACCCGATAGTCCCCAACGCGAAGCTTCCAGTAGCCTTTCAGGGTTTTGCGAAGGGGAGCCCCGTACTGGTGCGGGACTTGAGTCAGTCGCGACTCGATCGCACCGGCTATTCTCCGATGGAGATTTTGTGGAATGCGAGGGATGTCTTCGTCGGCAATGGCGGGATGGTACCGAAGCTCGAAGGGCACTTAGCGTCTCGATCGCTTGAGGTGTTCCCACGTTTGCGAATGCGTCATGGCCTTGCTCCGGTCGAGCGTCTGCTCTCGATCTTTCGCCAAGTCGACAAGCGCTCGGTCCTCTTCTGCCTCCAGCGCATCTTTGACGAGATCTCGCACTTTGAGCGACAGCGAGACGCCATCTCGCTTAGCCCAGCGGCGGAGCCCTTCGTAGACCGGCTCTTCCAGGACGACGTTGACGCGAGGATGGGTTGTGGGCATGGTGTTCTCACCTCAGGTTTTCCGTGCGAAAAGAAGTGTACCACATGTGATGGACCTCGCCAAGGCAGGTGCGTGGGACAAGCTTGCTCGCTTCCCCTCTCTCTTGGAAGGGCGCCCGTGTTGGTCCCACTGCGCCCGTCGAGCGAGATTACAGATGATCCCTCCAAGCTCGCTCGTTCTCTCTTCAGGGATGGGGGCTGATTGATCTTCCACTGCGCGCGTCCAACGAGGGCCTTCTGAGGCCGCGCGTTGCGCGAGCACAGAAGATCATCAGGCTCCATCCCCTGCTCTGCTCCGGGAGCACAGGACACAGGGGTGCCCTTCCCTCCCCCCTTCCCCGAGCCGCTGAGTGACAAAAATAACGAGGGCGACGATTATGCTCTCACTGCGCGCGTCCAACGAGGGCCTTCCGAGGCCGCGCGTTGCGCGAGCATAAGAGCATGACCGTCGCCCTCGTCTCTTCGTATCTTTCTTATTTTCCGAACGCTTTTTTCAGCAGCGGCTCTATCTCGCCTTTGGCTGCCATGGGATCCAGAACATCGGTGTCGCCGTAAAACTGCCCGTCGATGAACACCTTGGGGAGGGTCGGCCAGTTGGTCATTTTTGCGAGCGCCTCTCGCTTGGTTGGTTGAGACAGGACGTCGATGAGTTCATACGGGTATCCATACTTGTCGAAAAACTGCATCGTCTCTCTCGTGAACCCGCACATCGGCATTTGTTTGGTGCCCTTGCCGTAGATCAAAATCTTGTGCGTGGCGACTTCCTTGTTAATTTCTTCTTGAATGGGATCTGCCATGGGTCGGCCTCCTTCTTTCTCAGCGATGCATGTAGAACGAGGAACGATGAATGAACGCCGAATGAATTCTCGCTCGGTTCATCGTTCAGTGCTCATCGCTCATAGTTCGTCTGACGTGCGGGCTGTAAGTTCGAGCGCATGTATCCGCCCATCTTTCAACGGGCCATCCAACGCCTGATAGATCAGACGATGCCGATCCAGCAGATTCTTCCCTGCGAAGGCTGCCGAGATCACCACCACCTTGAGATGATCCATCGTGCCGGTCCGGTCCGAGACCGTGACCGCGGCGTCCGGCATCATCCGGCGCAGGTATTCCGTCAACACATCCGGCGTAATCATACCCTCTCCACTCTCATGGCGATAAGAATACCTCAGCGCCAGCCCCAAAGGCAATTCGGACTCGCCGGAACTAGCAGGATAGCCGAGCGAGGGTTCGAGGTTCGAGGTTCGAGGTTTTCGGAACTTCGAACCCAGAACTTCGAACTTCGGGTCGCGCCTTTCTCGCATGTCGCGCCTTTCTCGCCCGTCTCGCGCGTTGCGCGTCACGCGCCACAACCTCTGACGCTGGTGGTGGATTTCAGCACATGATGGTGGATATCAACCACGCATGGATGCGCCACTTGAGCTTATGACTCCTCTTTGCAGGGAAATCCAAACCGTTTCCATATGGCCATACTGGCATGCGCATTGCGTTTCACGTGGGACAAGAGCACGTGAGCCGACCATGATGCCACCACATCTTACTATCAACCAAGGAGGGTGCCATGAGTGAGACTGAGTTCAAGTCTGGATTCTTCATCGGGGGAGAGGCCTGCGAGGGACGGGTGCTCGTGGTGGATGACGAGCCCGATATTCGCAAAATCGTGAAGATGACTCTGCAGAAGGCCGGCTATGAAGTCCTTGAAGCGGAGAACGGTGAGAAGGCGATCGAAGTCATCAATTCTGGCGAAAACCGGCTCCTCCTCGACGTCGTCATCTGCGACATTCGTATGCCAAAAATCAATGGAGCCGAAGCCGTCGCCTACTTCCGGAGCAACTACCCTCGCGTCCCGCTCATCGTGCTGACCGGCTTCCCGGATGCCGATATGGCGACATCCTTCCTCCGGCAAGGCGTGGTAGATTATCTCGTCAAGCCGGTCGAAGGAGAGAAACTGAGATCGGCCGTCGCGCGGGCTATAGAACAGCGGGAACTTGCAAAGCTATGATAATGAGCCTCCATCCTGTCTTGTTCATTTGGTCTGTCTGGTTTGTTTGGTCTATTCGGTCTATTCGGTCTGTCTCGTCTGTTTGGTTTCTCTGGTTCAAGAAACAAAATGAACCAGATGGACCAGACAGACCGGGCTTGTCTCAGACGTGCCGAAATAGTTTTTCCGCAGCCTGGTAGGGCCACAGACTTGCCACACGGAGACCGCCTGAATGGAACGCTCTGACCATACCAAGGTCGCCATTCTGGGAGCAGGTCGCGGCGGCCGCGCGCTGTTAGATCTGCTGCACCACATCCCGTCGATTGAGATCGTCGGCATTGCAGACCGTGATCCTGACGCACCAGGGCTGCAGCGCGCGCGTGAGCTTCGGATTCCTGTCACCACCAATATGCCCGACCTGATCGGCAACCATGGCGTGAACCTGATCATGGATGTCACGGGCGATCCAGCGATGGAGACGTATCTGCATGCCCACAAACCTCCTACCACCGACATCCTCAGTGGGTCAGCCTCCCGGCTGCTGTGGGAACTGATTCAACATGAGTCGAAGCTCGAAGCTGAGCTGCTCCAGTCAGAAAAGCTCGCGGGCATCGGCTCATTTGCTGCGGGAATCGCGCATGATATCAACAACCCCCTGCAACTCATTTTGGGCCTGGCGGAAAACCTTGCAGAGGAACGCGACCTGGCCGCCGTCCACGAACAAGCCCGGGACATTATTGAAGCCGCCAAACGGACGAGTGCCATCTGTCGGGACCTCACCCGCTACTCACGGCGCGCATCCCCCCACGAGGATGTGCTGTTGTCTGTAAACGGAAAGCTGGACGAGGCGCTGAAAATCGCACGCTACGCGTCCAGTTTTCACGATATCGAGATGATCAAACATTACCAGCCCGGCGCCGCCGTCAAAGGCAATCCGGATGAGTTACTGCACGTCCTCGTCAACCTCATTACCAATGCGGTCCATGCGATGGAACGCGCCGGCGGCACACTCACGCTCGAGACCACCGTCCTTGACGGACAGGTCGACGTCCGAATCTCCGATACGGGATGCGGCATCGCCCCGGACAAAATCCCCGAGATTTTCGAGCCATTTTTCACGACGAAGGTCCCCGGCAAAGGCACGGGGCTGGGACTCTATAACGTCAAAACGATCGTCAACAAAATGCGCGGCATGATTGCTGTCGACAGTCAGATCGATAAGGGAACGACCTTTACCTTGACCTTCCCCAACGCCGAGCCAGCCGGACAAGAAGGATGTCTGTCATGAATCCCGCACAGCCCCCGTCTCGCTCTGAAACAAGGTGGGGGCTCCAACTCAAGCTGATTCTGTCCATGTTGCTCGTGGGGGTGGTTCCCCTCCTGCTGGGTCTCGGTCTCGCCTTTTGGCAAGGCTCTCGCGAAATCCAGGTCGTCAGCGGCGAAAGCTTCAAGGCCCTTGCCGAGGAAACGGCACGAAAAGTCGATCTCTTAATGTCGGATGAAATCGGCCGGACATCACGGATTGCGGCAGACCCTTCGATTGTCCATGAACTTGAGCAACGGCGCGATGCCCTGCTGGACATGACGGAAGATGCGCGCCGCCGCGCGGTGGACACAATCAAGAGCGGCTGGGAGGCCAAAGACCCCGCGGCAGTTCAAGCCATCACGGGAAACAAAATGGCCGGCCTCCTTCAGGAATATTTCGCGGGAGCCAAGAGCGAAGCCGATCAACTGATCCCGCAAGTGGTCCGGTCTGCCACCAAGATGCTGTACATCACCGACATTGAGGGCAACCTGGTCGCCGCGTTGACTACGCTCCCCCCCCTTACCAATGGAGAGACGGCCTGGTGGAAAGGCGCCTTCCATCATGGGGTCGGCCAGCTCTTCATCGAAGATGTGCACTTCGACGAACGTGCCCAGGCCTATGTCATCAGCATCTCGCTTCCCATTATGGATCGCATCCGATATGGAGCGGTCGGCGTGCTCCATCGCGTGATCGACGCCAAAGAGTTGATCTCGCCCTCGCTCGCTCCCATTCGCTTCGGCAAGACCGGACATGTGATGCTGATCGACCATCGCGGCATCGTCATGAGCTGCCCCATTCTGCCCACCGGCGTCCGGGTCTCCGACCCACAGCTCATTCCCCTCATCACGCCTCTTCATCCCGGCTGGGTCAGTGCGCCGAGCGATGGCCACGGCGGACAATCGACCTCGATTATCGGATTCGCCCCGGTGCCGGAAACCAGCCGTGCTACCAATAGTGATCTGGACAAAAGCTCCTGGCACACCTTTGTCTGGCAAGCCTCTGACGAACTCTTTGCTCCGATTCGTCACTTCCTCACCTGGATGGCCGTATTCAGTCTCGTCGCCGTCGGATTGATGACGTCTCTCGGCTACCTTGCGGCCAATCGTATTGTCATGCCGGTGCGCCGATTGCAGGCAGCGGCACAATTGATCGGGCGCGGGGAATTTCGGCAGCCTATCGACATTCAGACCGGCGATGAGCTTCAGGATCTGGCCGACGAATTCAATCGGATGAATCGCCAATTGGAGGCCGCCTTTGCAGGCCTGACCGATCAAGTGGCCGTCAAAACGCAACAAGTGGAGTCCCTGATTCACTCGACGGACCAGATCCTGGATGCAGTCCCAACCCCGATCATCATGGTCAATCAAGCCGAACAGGTGCAGTACATCAACCGGGTCGGACGCGACTCCTTTCAGGCCATACTTGATTCGACCCAATCAATCCCGTTGTTCGATATACTCCCCGTCGATGCCGCTGCACGAGAGCACCTGCGAAAAGAATTCAGACGTGCGCGGAGCGGAGAAGATGTCGCGACCGCATCTGGGGCAGAGGATGCCGCTGTCGTCAACCGCGCCCGTGACCCGTTGGCTCCCATGATGGGCACGGCGGAAGCAAGCAACCGACAGGAGATTCAGATTGGTCCCCGACGGTATCACTATCAGTGGTTCCACATGGCGGGGAGAAACAAGGGAGAGGATCGGATCGGCCTTGTCTTTAGGGACACGACTGACGACAGCCGCCTCCAAGACCAGCTCATCCAGGCCGAGAAATCGGGCAGCCTTGGGACCCTCACCGCCGGAATCGGGCATGAGTTGAACAATCCGCTCTTCGGAATTCTCGGACTGGGAGAAGCCATCGGAGAAGAAGCCAACCTCGACCGCGTCAGGTCCTATGCCCACGATATCGTCCAGCATGGTCGTCGAATGGCCGCTATCATTCGAGACTTCACCGGCGTCGCGGCCCGCGAGACATCGGACCATCGGCAACCGGTTCACCTCGAACGGGAACTCGATCAGGCCATCGCGACGGTCACGGGCAACATGGACGCCTCAGGAGTCGCGATCCAGAGAACGTACGCGGGAGACACCTGTGTGCTGGCACTCCCCGACCAACTCAGACAGGCGTTCACGAACTTGTTGATGAATGCCATTCAGGCGATGGAGGGACGGGGCACCTTGCGTCTCTCGACGTCCCTGACCGATACATCCGTCGAGACCAGGATCGCGGATTCAGGCCCCGGCATTCCGAAACAACATCTGTCAAAACTTTTCGATCCGTTCTTTACCACGAAGGGACAAGGTGAAGGATCCGGACTCGGCCTGACCGTCGCGCGCCGGATCATCAAGAAATTTGGAGGGGACATCAGAATTGAGAGCCAGGAGGGGAGCGGCACCTCGTGCATCGTGACCCTCCCGGTGATTCCTCTTCTGCCGCCCCCATAGGAGGCTTCATGCACCGAGTCAAGCTCTCGCTCTACGCCGCAGCCCTCACCGTCCTAATCTCTGGGCTGTGGTGGGGAGCCTCTGCCCTATCCGCAAAGGAACGATCTGGATCGTCCGGCATTCCGCCGGAGAAAGTGGCGGCCTATGTCTATGCCGTCATCAAGGCCGATCGCACACTGTACACGACGGAAATCGTCAATCGACTCCAGGCGAAAGGCGTCACTACGGCGTCTGAACATTGGGAGCAGGAGAACGCCCTCATGTTGCCGGCCCAGTTTCTCCAGCATTCGGGCAAACTGGCAGCCGAGAGCGGAAGCGGAATCCGGTATCGACTGATCGGTCTCTGGCCTATTTACCAGCGCAACGCTCCGGCGAGCGACCTGGAGCGCAACGCGTTGGAGTCTCTCCGGAAGAATCCCGACCTGCCGGTCACCGGAATCGTGACCAGTGGGCTCAAACAATACTTTCAGGCGATCTATCCCGACCTCGCCGTCTCACAGGCCTGTATCGACTGCCACAACGGTCATCAGCTCAGCCCGAAACGGGACTTTAAGCTCAACGATGTGATGGGCGGGATCGCCATCACCATTCCGCTGGAATAGGAATGCCAAGAGGACACGGCAGCCGGCCCGTAGCCCGCATTATTCATGATGCTTCGTTGCGAAATCGCTCAGAACGCGTTCCTCGTGAAGCGTATCTCAAGAAGACCGTCGTTCGTGAAACGTGAAGCGTATCTCGCAAGCAGGAAAATCAATGCTTGCGAACGACGAGATACGAGATACGAGCGACGAGTTAGGAACGACGCTTCACACGCAAGAGCGGCACATCGGCGATTGCAGCAGAAGCGCGCATGAATCATGCGGGTGAGGCAGGCTGCGGAACAACTATGTTGGCACGCGAGAACTTCGGCGGGCGGTCAATCGCACCTGAACCGGATAGGTCATGTGCGCGAGGATCACCACCCACAGCACGGGGAAGAGAAGCGGCCGAAACTCCAGGGCGATCTGATACAGGAGCAGGACAAGAACTGCAAAGAACACGGCGGTGAAAAGCCGCGGCTTCGTCATGGATTGGATACGAACAGGAGAGAACCGGCAGACCTATCGGTGCGCTTCGCTGCTGAACTATTTATCAAGCACCACGACCTGCTGGGCCCGGTGTTCGGAGAGATCACGGATGCTGCCCGGCAACTTCGGAAGCTCGTCGGGCCAGGCGGTCACCCCCATATCCGTCACACCTTGGATCCTGGCACCTTCTTCCATCATGAGCACCGGCGTATGGACTTCTCCGATGAGCGTCGCCGTCTTCATCAACTGGACTCTCTCCATCGCCGTCACCTTCGCCTTGATGCGACCGCTGCTGATCACCGTGCCGGCCGTAATCGTTCCCTGCACCAGTCCATCCTCGCCGATGATGACTTGCCCCTTGGTCTGAATTTCGCCGTCGAGGCGGCCATCGATCCGCACCGTCCCTTCAACATGGATCTCGCCTTTCAAGAAGACCCCTTTGGCCAAGAGGGTAATGTTGTCATCTCCAGCAAAGCTATTATTCTTCATGCGTCATTCCCCCTTTACAGCCGATCGTTGACGCCAGCTTACACCATTCCACTCAGCGAGGCCTAGGAGAATCCAAAAGTATGCCGGAGCCGTTCCCATATTCCCCCTCCATGCACCTCACAATAGACACTGGGCTCCGTGCCCTCGATGAACACCTCCAATACCTGCTCGGGACACTGAAACGTGGCCAACTGCCCGGTCTTCGGATCGATGTTGCGGGTGACCACACCGGGCGGCATCATGAATGCGGGGACATTGGGCGGGATCACCCGGCGCGCGAGATCCATCCAAATCGGCAGGGCGGCCTGCGATCCCGTGAGACGCAGAGGTCGTTCATCGTCGAATCCCACCCAGACCCCGATCACCACGTCGGACGTGTAGCCCACGAACCAGGCGTCGCGATAGCCGTCGGTGGTGCCGGTTTTCCCGGCCACCGCGCCTGGGAGGCCGATCACTTTGGCTTTGCTCGCAGTGCCCCGCCGGATGACGCCTTCGAGGAGAGACGTCAACACATAGGCCCCTTGAGGCGAGGTCGCCTGTTGCCGATCCGGCACGGCATTCCAGACGATGTCTCCCTGTCGATCCCTGGTCGATCGCACCGCAGTCGGCTGGACGGCGATCCCTCCGTTGGCGACCGCTCCATACGCTGCCGTGATCTCCATCAACGACACCGACGAACTACCCAAGGCCACCGACGAAAGATCATCGCCGATGGCACTCGTCACGCCAAGACGGTGCAGCAGCTGCACGATCGGCTTGGTCCCCACGGCCTTGGCCGCCCGCACCGCCGGCACATTGAGCGACTGTTCCAACGCATTCCGCAACGTGACAGGCCCGTGAAATTGTTTGTCGTAGTTCTGCGGAGACCAGGGACCGGTCTCCGATTCAAAGGTCAACGGCTCGTCCGCCAACAAGCTCGCCGCGGTCAAGTGGCCGGCTTGGGCTTCACGGGCCGCTTCCAGCGCCGCAAGATAGACGAAGGGTTTGAAGAGAGAGCCCGGTTGCCGCCGCGCCTGAACGGCACGATTGAATTGACTCCGCCGGTAGTCCCGCCCTCCGACCAACGCCAGCACAGATCCGGTCTTCGGATCGAGCACCACCACCGCCCCTTGCACCGATTCCAGCGAACTGTTGAGATGGGAATACGTAGCCTCTAACTTGGCCAGTCCCTTCTCCAGCGATTCGGTGGCCGCCTGCTGGATCATGGGATCGAGCGTGCTATCGATCCGCAAGCCCTCCGACAAGGGAACCACGCCGGCCTCTTCCACCTGCCGAAGCACGGCATCGACGAAGTAGGGCGCATCGGTCAGGACGTCCTCTGACGGAGTCGCGCGCACCGGTTCATTCACGGCACGTTTCCAGGCCTCTTCTGTCAGGAGACCCGTCTCCCGCAGCCGCCGCAACACGACATCACGCCGCTGCTTCGCCAGCTCCGGATGTTTCGCCGGCGCATAGCTATTGGGCCCCTTGATCAGGCCTGCGATCATCGCGACTTCTTCGACCGTCAATTCCTGAAGGGTCTTGCCGAAATAGCGATGGGCGGCCTCGCGCACTCCATAGATCGAGACGAATCCCGCCTGCCCGAGATAGATTTCATTCAGATAGCTTTCGAGGATGTTCTGTTTCGTATACTTCACTTCCAGTACCAGCGCCGCCAGGGCCTCCTTGAATTTTCGTCCCATCGTCCGCTGCGGCGAGTAAAATAAATTCTTCGCCAGCTGCTGCGTGATCGTGCTGCCGCCCTGCACCACCCCGCCCTTCGTGAGATTGGTCCAGAGCGCCCGCCCTACGGCAACCGGATCGATGCCGAAATGGGAATAGAACCGGCGATCTTCGATGGTCAGGACCGTCTCAATGATCAGTAGAGGAATCTGCGCCAACGGCACCCATTCGCGCACTTGGCGTGACTCACCACGCACACCACTCAAGAGTTCCGGCTCCAGAAAGATGGGAAAGAGCGCGGTCCCATCAAGCGGAGAGAGGACATCCGTCACTCGCCCCTGATCTAACGTCAACCTCACCATCGTCGCGCCGACATGGCCCTCCGGCTGCGGATGGAGATAGACCGTCAGGGCCTCATCGGTCAGCTGATAGTCGCCAGGAGACTGCACCGGCACGGTCACTCGTCGATAGCCCAACCGTTGCAGCCGCTCAAGGAGGTGGCTGTGCACAAGCGAGAGATCGGGTTTCAGCAGGAAGGGTCCACTGTACAGACGCAGCGGGGGATGATCATCGCTCTTGGGCAGTTCAAGAAAGGTCGCCAAATACGCGCCATAGACCACAACGACGAGGCCGAGCGCGGCGACGAGGCCGGCCAGGACCATGCCAACATATGTCACCCATCGTGCAGGTCTATTCACGGTTCTGGAACCTCACCACAGCATAACCTATACGCGGGACGGGCGAGAAGCGCGAGACAGGCGAGACGAGAAAGATGGACGAAGGTTCACGGTTCGAAGTTCGAGGTTTCCGGAACTTCGAACCCAGAACTTCGAACTTCGGATCGCGTCGTTCCCGCCTGTCCCGCGCTTCACGCCTTATGCGCTCCGATCTTCTGAGGCAGAAGCGAGCCGACAACCATCCCCGTCGCCGCCACGAGAAACCCGACCAGTTGCGGAGGCCAGATCGAGTCGGACGGACCGAACAGTTCCAGCCCCATCCAGGTCATCAGGCCGGTCACGAGGGCGAACAAGGCCCCTTGCGTCGTGGCTCGGGACCAAAAGAGCCCGGCACAGAGTGGAACGAAGGCCGCCACCAGCGTCACCTTGTAGGTGTTCACCACAAGCTGATAGATGCTGGAGCTGGAACTGAGTGCGATGGTCAGGACCAAGGCGGCAAAGACCAGCACCACCAGCCGCATGACCCGAAGAAACTCCCAGTCACTGAGGTGAGGCAGCGCCCCTCTGATCACGTTCTCGCTCAGCATCACCGACGGCGCCAACAACGTCGCGCTGGCACAGCTCATCACCGCCGAGAGGACGGCCCCGAAAAACACGATCTGTGCGAAGACCGGTGTGTGGCGTAGGATCAAGGTCGGCAGCACGAGCTGAGAGTCTTGTTCAAGGAGGGTATTGAACGTAGTCGGATCGACCAGCGTCGCCGCATAGGCCAGAAACATCGGCACAAAACAGAAACAGAAATAGAGCGCCCCGCCCAGGATCGATCCACGCACCGCGGTTCGTTCGTCCTTCGCGGACGTGATGCGCTGAAACACGTCTTGCTGGGGAATCGATCCGAGCATCATGGTGATCCAGGCGCCGATGAAGGGGATCCAGGCCGCGACCGTAGCCGTGGGAAACAATTCCAGCTTGCCGGCCTGGGCTGCATGGCTGATCACCGCCTCCGCACCTCCGGCCAACCCGCTGATGATGGATGCAATATACAGCAGCCCCCCCAGAATCACGGAGATTTGGACGAAGTCCAGAATCGCCACGGAAAACATGCCGCCGAAGGTCGTATAGGTCAGGACGATCACCGCGCCGATCACCATCCCGACCGGCTGACTCACTGCGCCGCCCGTGACCACGTTCAGGACCAATCCCAACACTTTAAATTGCGCAGCCACCCATCCGAGATAAGAGGCCACGATGCACAAGGCACAAAGCACCTCAACTGTGCGGTTGTACCGCAGACGATAGAAGTCGCCGACGGTCAGGAGATTCAGCCGATAAAAACGAGGAGCAAAGAATATCCCCGCCAGGATCAAGCAGAGGCTTGACCCGAAGGGATCGGCGACGACGCCGCGCAGCCCTTCCTTTGCAAACGTGGCCGAGATCCCGAGCACGGCCTCTGCGCCGAACCAGGTGGCAAAGACCGTAGCAATCACGATCGGCAGCGGGAGGCTCCGACCGGCGACCACGAAATCCTTCGTGGTATGGACCCGCCTGGCGGCAGCCAGTCCGATTCCCACCGACAGGAGCAAATAGAGAATGACGAATCCGAGAATCATGGAGGCGGTTTAGGCATACGTGTGGACGGATTCTAGCGAGGCTTCGGCAAGGGCGCAACGGCAGAGAGGATGAGGCGCATCGGAGTGGTCGGGGCGTTTTCAGCCCTGGCCGCCCTAACATGCTGCGGAAAAACTATGTTGGTACGCGAGAATTTTGATGGTCCGCACGTCTGGGACAAGCCCGGTCTGTCTCGTCCATCTGGTTTCTCTGGTCTATCTGGTTGGTCTGGTCTATCCGGTCTATTTGGTTCATTTCGTTCAACCAAACACACCAGACAGACCGAACAGACCGAACAGACCGAATGAACACACTCTGCCAAGCATAATTGTCTTGAGCCCTGCCGCGACATCGCATATTCTATACAGTTCCAGGACTTGTGATATCAGGTCCGTCGCAGTCACACCTAAAGAAAGGACAGCTCATGCGCTTCGTTGTCTCCTGTTTGGTGACCCTGCTCTGCCTTGGGACCACTGCGGCATTCGCTGCGGCTCCAGAGCCTACGACCGACGACCAGAAAACCTTCTACGCCTTGGGATTAGCCATCAGCCAATCGCTCGGTGCCTTCAGCCTGAGCGAGCCTGAACTTGATCTCGTGAAGTCCGGCATTACCGATGGGGTCTTCAAACGGCCCCCTAAAGTGGACCTCCAGACGTTCGGCCCGAAGATTCAACAACTGCAACAGGCCCGCGCCTCGGTCGTTGCAGAAGCGGAGAAGAAAGCGGGGACCGCGTTCCTCGCGAAAGCCGCGGCAGAACCAGGCGCCAAGAAAACCGAGTCCGGCGCGATCCTCACGACCATCAAGGAAGGGAAAGGCGCGACCCCGAAAGCCACGGATACGGTGAAGGTGCACTATCACGGGACCCTGACCGACGGGACGGTGTTCGATAGTTCCGTCAAGCGGGGCGAGCCAGCCACGTTCGGATTGAATCAAGTAATCAAGTGTTGGACGGAAGGGGTACAACAGATGAAAGTCGGCGGCAAGAGCAAGTTGGTCTGCCCGTCGAACCTGGCCTATGGCGACGGAGGCCGGCCCCCCACTATCAAGCCAGGCGCGACGTTAGTGTTCGAGGTCGAACTCCTTGAGATCGTGAGCAAGCCACCCACTCCGTAACCAAGCGAGACGGGCGAGACGGGCGGGAAAAGCGCGACTGGTAGGGACAGGGCTCACATGTCGCGCTTCTCGCGCGTCACTCCACCATTTCGCGACGAACCGTCATGAAAAAGACGGGGTACTGACACCGATCCGTTTTCTTCTGTCTGGCAGGCTGCGGAAAAACCATTTTGGCACCGCAGAGCTTCATTCGATGGCCTGCATGTCTGAGGCAAGGAAGAACGCTCCCGCAGGATGCTCAAAAAGACCGTCCAGCAAGGCCGCAGGCGAGTCGAAACCGGAGGCGTACCCTCTGGGGTACGTTGAGGATTTCGATGAACCGAGAACGCTGCTGGCGGACTTTTTCAGCATCCTGCCAAGCATAATTGTCTTGATCCCTACGCGCAACATCGCATAATTTACACAACTTCAAGCCTTGTGATAGCAGGTCCGTCGCAGTCACACATAAAAGAAAGGACAGCTCATGCGTTTCGTTATCTCCTGTTTGGTGACCCTGCTCTGCCTTGGGACCACTGCGGCATTCGCGGCGGCTCCAGAGCCCACGACCGATGAACAGAAAACCCTCTATGCCTTGGGATTAGCCATCAACCAATCGCTCGGGAACTTCAGCCTGAGCGAGTCTGAATTTGAGATCGTGAAGTCCGGTATCACCGATGGGTTCTTTAAACGGCCCTCCAAGGTGGACCTCCAGGCGTTCGGCCTGAAGATTTCAGAGCTGCAACAGGCCCGCGCCTCGGTCATCGCAGAAGCGGAGAAGAAAGTGGGGGCCGCGTTCCTCGCGAAAGTGGCGGCAGAATCCGGTGCCAAGAAAACCGAGTCCGGCGCAGTCCTCACGACCATCAAGGAAGGGAAAGGCGCGACGCCGAAAGTCACGGATACGGTGAAGGTGCACTATCTCGGAACCCTGACCGACGGGACGGTGTTCGATAGTTCCGCCAAGCAGGGCGAGCCCGCCATGATCAGAATGAACGAAATGAGCAAGTGTTGGGTGGAAGGGATGCAGCAGATAAAAGTCGGCAGCAAGAGCAGATTGATCTGTCCGTCGACTCTTGCCTATCGCGACAAAGGATTGCCCCCCTTTATCAAGCCCGGCGCGACGTTAGTCTTCGAGATCGAACTCCTCGAGATCGTGGCCAAGTAGTCCCGCACCCTAGGAGCCGGTCCGACATTGACCGTTCTACTGTGGCGAACGTCAATGCCGGACAGGCTCCTAG
>Ga0315278_10003232_pt1 | contig 14552 bp, 9 predicted proteins | sample YL17G06_0_MG_FD_203880 | JGI IMG/M metagenome (GOLD analysis project Ga0315278, IMG submission 203880) | Sediment microbial communities from Yellowstone Lake, YNP, Wyoming, USA - YL17G06_0 | ecosystem: Environmental > Aquatic > Freshwater > Lake > Sediment | place: USA: Wyoming | collected... | reverse complement strand
TTTTGTTAAGATTAATTGTGCAAAAAAAATAACACCCTGTCAAGTGCTAAATGATTTTCTACGAATTTTATTTTATTATGGGCTTGCAATGATAAGCAACGACACTTTCGTGTTAGAACATGCGAGATCTGGGGAGGGAATTATCCGAATGTCCCTTGACAGCCCTAAATAAACAAATTTTGGTTTTCTATCGGGTGTCAAGGCCAAAAGACTTTACAAACCCGTAAAATTGAGTATAATAATCATCTTAAAAGAATTTTCCCAGGACATTTCACCACCGGGAAAAAGCAAACGGCACAGGAAAAAGTAAATGGACAACAAAAAGTTAATGGGCAATTGCATTAAGCGAATCAGGAACCAAATGGGCGTTAACCAGAGACAGTTTGCCAAAAGCCTCGAGATTTCCAGCGGGTATCTGTCCGAAATCGAAGCCGGCAAAAAGAACCCGGGGATCGAGGTGCTAAATAAACTATTCGAGACATACAGCGTCAACATTTCTTTCCTGTTTACCGGGGAAGGCGATCTCTTTATCGGCCCCCACAAAAAAGAAACCTACATGCCAGGGCGGAAGAATACCGGGATACTTGAGGAAGCGGATTTATTGGAAGAACTGTCCTGGTATTTGAAGCATATCCCTATTGTTCGGTTCGCGGTACTGGAATTTTTCCAGAGCTATTTATTTAATAAAAAGGGCATGATAGATAAAGAGATAAAAAAATATTCAGGGCAAGCTGAATTGAAAAAAGACGATAACTAAGACTATAAAATCATTTAGAGCCCCCCCACCAGATAAATATCCCATTTTCCTTTGAAGAAATAAAAAAAAATATTTTTTTCTGGACAAATGATTTACACTGTGCTATAGTTGTTTCTCCTGGTGAAATATGACGAATACAAATTGCTTATATTCTTTTGGGTTGGCCGATTCGATTGGCCATATTTTATTAAATAGAGAAAAGCAGCCTGATAAAACAAAGTTCAAACCCATGAGCCAGTCGAATAGGTTCATTTTAGCCTGCCTGACATCCGCGTCTTTAATAGGTTCGGGTAAAATCGGCCCCTTAAGTTTCTGTCAGTTTTTTTTCAAAATTTTTCAAAGTGCGGGGTCAACAAAAACCCTCCCGATAACCGCAATAATATTGAATCTCGAACCAAAAATCATCTTTGCTAAACAGGGACCAAATGAGGTAACTCTAAAAAATGCACCGGGCTGGGGAAAAAGGATACCATTAGATATAGGAAACCTAAACCAAATTGGTGGCCGCACTGAGGAGACTTTGGGAAGAGGTGAGGAAGGTCTGGGAAGAGGTGAGGAAACTTTGGGAAGAGGTGAGGAAGGTCTGGGAAGAGGTGAGGAAAGTCTGGGAAGGGGTGAGGAAACTTTGGGAAGAGGTGAGGAGACTTTGGGAAGGGGTGAGGAAGGTCTGGGAAGGGGTGAGGAAACTTTGGGAAGGGGTGAGGAAAGTCTGGGAAGCGGTGAGGAGACCTTGGGAAGCAGTGAGGAAACTCTGGGAAGAGGTGAGGAGACTTTGGGAAGGGGTGAGGAAAGTCTGGGAAGAGGGGAGGAGACTTTGGGAAGCAGTGAGGAAACTCTGGGAAGAGGTGAGGAGACTTTGGGAAGGGGTGAGGAAAGTCGGGGAAAGTGTGAGGACCTTTTCCTCAAGAGGAATAATAAGGCCAAAAGTAAAATATACATTAAAAATAAAAGGAGACAAACATGATGAAAAAAAGAACTACCCATGGATATTTCCTGGAAAGCACGCAATTGCTGTTTCAAAATGCCCAGGAGGATGTGCAAATCAATACCCTCCTTGTGCCCTATAAAATTGACGACTCAAAGTATGAATATGGATTAACGCTTTGCAGTAGAGGGTATAAGTCGGACAGCCAGCAAATCAAACTACACGGCCAGCAATATCGAGCAAGAAAGAAATTTGAGAAACTGCAAAATGAAGCCAATGAAATCTATCAAATTCACTTGAAATTCCTGAGAATATCCTTTGAAAAAGATGTGGAAAAGCTAAAAGAAATCAGCGCCTATGGCATTCGTACACGAAGCACTGCCGACTGGTTAAAAGAGGCTATTACCTTCTATCAAAACACGGTTATCGATGAAGAGGCCATGGCTGAATTGGATTCCTACGGAATCACAGCGGAGATGTTCCAGCAAAATGAAAACAAACTAAAGGATGTCGATGCCGCCTATAGGGATCATAAACTCAAATTGGGCGCGGCTCAGAATGCCGTAGTTCTAAGAGACGAAATTTTTAATGAACTGGCATTATTTAGAAAAAAATTCATCGCCATTTGCCGGACGGCGTTGAGAGACTATCCGCAATTGCTCGAAAAACTAGGCATCAGGGTCTATTCGGAAGGCTACGTAAGAGCAAAACCTAAAAAGGATGAAAAACAACCCCCCGCGGACGGCGGTACAACTCAAGCCGCTCCCACCGACGGGGCCGCGGCTAACGTTGAAGTTCAAGCAGAACCCGCTGCGGTTCAATCCGCCCCGAACAATAATAAAAAGGAAAAAGGAAAATAACCGTTATTTTCCAGGCGGCAGAAACGGGCGAAACGGGCAGCCGGGAAAATTTCTAAATGGAATCTTCCGGTACGGTCATACAATAGGTACCCCACGCAGTGGGGCGCCGCGTACCCAGCCTGGGGGAAGAATAAAAGAGGCCAGGCCCTTGCGGACCTGGCCGTTCTTTTAAACTTTTCTACCCGGATGATCACGATCTGCAGAAAATAGGATTGGACGTTCCACCGGGCTGCGGCGCCTCAGAACCGCCGTTGACTGCTTTTTGCTCATCTTTTCCCAGGGAAGTGACAAAACTCTGAACCGTGATCTTACCGAGCCGTTGTTTTTTTTCTTTCTTCATGTTATCCTCCTTGTTAATGTTATTTGAAAACGCTTTTAACAACGCTTTCAAGCGAATGGTTGCATATTCGCTGCCAGGTGGTTTTTTTCCTAGAAAGCTTTAACTGATGATGATTTTGGGGATTGAACGGCGTACGGTATTTTAAAAAAATAAGCCCACGGGTTTATCGGCGCAGGGAAATGGAGCCGAAACTCTTTCTCTCTAACGGATGCCAATGGTCAACCCATTGGCTTATTTAATAAGCCAATGGGTATATTACTCCCCCTTCGCCTCCTTCGTTACCTGCGTCTCAATGGTAAAAAACTGGTAGTCCCTAAAGGTCACATTCCCCAGTGATTGCACCACCATCCGGCCCCGCTTATCCTGGTACGCCTCCTCATAATACAACTTACTGGGAAACCGCACACCCTTGGTCACAATATCATATTCATTGATGATGGTAATCCGCGGCGCTAACCGGCGCACCCCGGCAAACTTCTGGATCTCAACGAAGTTCCGCAGCGAACTCTGGTAAATCTCTGTCCTTAATATACTAAAATCAGCCTCATCCACCCAAAACCGCCCGGAAACAAACCCACTCTTGCCACCGGCTTTGGGCACAGCCTCTACGATATATACAGCTTTGCCTTTCCAATCCTTCTTGCCAATAATCTCATACCGGTAAACCTGCTGGGACCCCCGGTCGAAAATCAACGGGCCAAATACCAGTTGTTTATATTTAAACCGCGTTTTTAACGTGGCATTCTCTTTTACTTTCTCGCGCCCCCCCTCCTCGAATAACGCGCGCTTCTCCAGGAGTTTCCCACTGTCCTTTACCAATTGATACCCATAAACAAACTTATTCTCTTCCCTCCGGTCCTTCCCCCGCCATTCCAACACCCTGAGATTCGCCTCGTTGATTTCCTCGATACAAAAGAAATTTAACGAGGTCGCGCGCAAGCGATCGCAATAATTCGCCACCTGCTCCAAAATACGCGGTAATATCAGCGGATCTACCATTTTCTCCGAAATAGGGCTATCCATTGTAATTTTTGATTGCCCCAGCAAACCCGGAGTTTGCTGGATCCCCGTAAGCATTTCCTCATTCCCCTGCGCCGGCGCACCAATAAACGCATACTCCACCTCCCCCGGCCCTAAAATATGATCTTCTTCGAGTCTTATCTCCTTCAACTCCACGTCATTCTTCTCCGAATGAGTATCGATCACCTCGAAGATCAACTGGTACACCCCCTTCTTAAGCCCCGGCAATCGCAAACGGATCGGTATGGTTTCCGCCCAACAGGAAAATCCCTTTTTCGTGCCGGATACCTCCAGGGCCTGCTCATTCAATATCTTCACATTAAAAAGAATATTCCCCAGTTTCGCCCCTTCCTTTTGCTCTGCCAACAGTATTCCCGAAATAAACGCATAAATCAAGCCACCCTTTAACTCTACTTCCCGGATCCGGATCCGCGGGATTTCCTTGTCAAGCGCTTGAACCGCCTGCTTCACATAACCGGGTCGCTGTTGATCGTCATAAACCGTGTCGTATTTATCATTGGTTGTGCGGACCTGTATCTTCCCCTGCCCCTCGCCAACCTTTGGGGCATAGGTCAACATGTAATACACATCCTCCTTAACCGATACTTTATTAATAAATTTCTCCAGGTTGTTGGAAGCGACAGTATCCCCCCCGGTCAAGCCGGTGATTTTGCGAACAATATGCTCGGATTCGATGGGTACGGCCCTATAAGCGTAATCTTCGAAAAATTCCCCCAACCCGGGCTTCATTAAGATGGTGTGAAACGTCACGCCGGTATTAAAAAATATTTTAGCGATGGTTTCGATATACGACCGATTCGGTTTGCCCAGGTCGATTTCTACAGCCTGGGTATAGGGATTCGGCACACCAACGCTGCCGGCATAAGTATCGATGATGCGGTAAATCCCCGGTTCATAACCGGAACGTTTTAACATGGGAAACTCCGGGGCCTGGTAAAAATTAAGCACCCATTTCTCAACCTTTTGACCTCTCAAATAATCCGCGATCTTCAAATATTGCTCCTGGTTGGGATTAAGAAATTTTTGTTTGAATTCGTCTAAATAGCCCCGGTAATCCTCCACGAAACGATTAACGAACGACTCCATCCGCTCCGGGGGCAAATTCCGGGGACTGCACTCCAATTTAAAAGAAGAAGCCAGATATCTCAGGTTATATTCAAGGGAGGTCAACGCCTGCTTCATTTTCAAAGACTCGATGTGCAGCACCTTTTTTAATTTCTCCAGTTCCTCCTTGGGTTCCCCCACTATTTTATCCTTTAGAAACATATTGTTGGTCAACACCATTAGCCGGTCCCCAGTCCGGATCACTTTCCCGAAAAGAGTATCCAGGCCCTTCGGCAGTTCTTCATCATAGGTAATCACGTTAAACATCAATACGAAAAAACGGGGGCCGGTTTGCGCCGGGGAGGTTTTGATCATTTTCCGGACTTCGTAAAAACCGTTGATCTCCCGCTCCTTTTTATCGATAATCAGGCTGAAATCTTTTTTTTCAAGGTCTTTTACCGGTTTTCCCTTATAATAGACCCGGACCGGCACTTCCACGTTCACCACCTCGATCTCCTCGCGGATGCGTTCCGTCTCCTGCTCCTGGCCCAGCGCCCGAGCCCACTCCGCAGCGGGCATAAACCATTGGCATAATGTCATCATTATTAGTAACGAAAGTAATTTTTTCATAGTCGCTCCTTGTTTCGGTTAGAATAATACTATTATAGAATTATATACGAAAAAGATCAAAGGAAATGGGGGAATTTTTTAATATATGGCGCCCGAGGGAGTCTTCCTGGGATCGATATTATATTTGTATATGTAACTCATGAATTTCTGGTAATCCCCCGCTTCTACATTCAATCGTTTGATCATTTCTTTGAAACTATTGCCGCTCTCGGCGTAAAACTCCCGCAAAATACTCCTGACCGTTTCCCTATCGAAATCCCTGGCAATAAAAGGCTTCCACACCAGCCCCCAGAAACTTTCACCGGTCTTTAACCGCTGCCGGGTTTCTTTTAACAGGTCATGGTCATTTTCTTTTTTACCGGGGTACTCTTTTTTAACGCCGTTCAGTACAGCGGCTATCTTCTCACCGGTAATGGGGGATTCCAGAGTGATCCCGGCCCGTTTCAAAATATTGATCAGTTCCCTGACATTGCCGGGCCACCGGTAATTGCAAACCGCCTCCCAGAACCCTTCGCCGATCTCTTTTCCCCGCAGCAGGAGTTGATTGCACAATACCAGTTTTTTAATATCTTCTTTTCGCTGCCGCAGGGGGGGGACGTTGATTTCAAGGACGTTCAGCCTATAATAAAGGTCCTGCCGGAATTCCTTGTCCGCGACGGCCCTGTGCAAATCCTTATTGGAAGCGGCAATAATACGGACATCCGCCTCCTTTTCCGTGGATTCGCCCAACACGTAAAACTTCCGGGTATCGATAAAACGCAGCAATTTGGCCTGGATATCCGGGGGGACTTCGGTGATTTCATCGAAAAAAAGCGTCCCCCTTACCGCTTCTTCCACCAGGCCCGTTTTATCGAACCGGGCATCGGTGAAAGCCCCTTTCTTATGCCCGAACAACTTGCTCTCAAAAAGATTAACATCGATGTTGGGGGTATCGACAATGACAAATTTTCCTTTCCTGCCGGAAAAGCGGTGGATCAAACCGGCAATGTGGTTTTTGCCCACGCCGGTCTCGCCGGTCAAAAGTACGGGATCTTCTTCCATGGCATATTTCACCAGCAGGTCCCGTATGCCATCGATGGCCGGGCTGGCGCCGGTGAGACCGCTGAAGTCGGCTTCCTCCCGGACCTGCATAATGATCTGTTCCAGGAGTTCCCCCAGTATCTTAAAAGAAATCCGCTCCTTTTCGCTAAAAAATTCTTTTTTCCCACTGTCGATGTAAAGATAGAACCAGCGGCCGATGGGATGAATGATAATGCTTTTGACCAGCAGCCCTTTGGCCGACGCCGACAGCGTATCGGCATCGGAACTGATATAATCCTCGACATCGATGCTGCCGGGGTCTTTTAGACTCTCTTCGATATAGCTTTTGCAAAAACCGCGGCCGGCATAAATATCTTTACCCTCGATCTCCCTGCCCCTGTGCCAGAGGATTTTACCTTTTTCGTCATAGATCATGGCCAGGGAGATTTCTTTTTCTTTTAACAGGTTCCAGATTTTTTCCTTGATGACTTCAAACATTTTCTTTTTCCATAAGCAGGAGGTCTTGCTCCAATTCCATATTTTCGAATAAGCGCCGGGCTTTTTCCAGGAATTCGGGGGCAGTTATTCCATTCCACTGGTGGAATTTACTTTTTTTCTCCGGCAAGCGTTGGCCCACTTCCCGGTAGGTCCTGGCAAGCTCGGCCGCGGCCCCGAGCCGTTGGCCCGCGGCGATGCTTTTTCCCCACCAGGCCAGGGCTTTCTTTTGTCTGCCGGTGAGCCAGTAATAGACGCCCATTAAGCGAAATGTTTCGGTTCGATAAATCGCGCATTTGGCAATGGTTTTCACTGCCGCTTTCCCGCTGCGGCGGGCATCTTCCCATGACTGCATGATATTTAATTTATCGCCCTCCCGGATATTTTTCCCCAGGCTGTAGACGTGGAACAAAAAACAACTGAGGCGGTAACTGCTGATATGCGCCGGCGTCACCCTCTTTTCACGAGAGAGGAGTTGTTTTACCTGTCCCAGGGATTCCGCCGCCGCCCCTATATCCCCTTGTAATACCTGTATATTGGCTTTGAACCCGTAAAAGTTCAAAAGAAAAATATCCTGGCCTACCTTGCCGGACAATGCGATACCGGCGTCTACTTCCCGCAGCGCTTCGAAGAGCTTCCTGCGCTGCAATAATAACCGTACGTCCAGCAGGTACTTTAAAACCAAAACGAAATCGTTTTCATAAACTGTCCCGATTTCCTGCAATCGATCGATATATTCCCGTACCGCCGCGAATTGTCCTTTTTCAACTGCCAGGACGCCGTTGAGCAGCAGGTGGAGCGGCGCGGTATAAAGGTCCCCGTCCTCCAGGCTCTTTGCTACTGCATTTTTATCTAAGCGCGGTTCCATGTCCCAATTACCCGCCAGGAACCTGTAGGCGCATTCGAATAAATCGTATGTGAAAGCATCTTTCCAGGCCCCGGGATTTAGATAATTCCGTGCATAGTCCAGCAGTTTCCCGGCGATATTGAAAGATATCCCGGAAAAAAAGAAAATACCGCTGACCGACGCCCATAGGGTAACGCCGCCGCGCACCCGGGCCGGGTCATATTTGCGGTGATTTCGCAGCAGCCGGATGGAATCTCTTACCATGCGCCGTGGGTCTATGAACACCAGCGCAGCGCCCCGGCGGTAAGCGACCTCGAAAATGTCGTTGTCCCTTTCAGTGGGTATTAATTTCGCCTGCCGTGAAGGGAAATAGAGCGTCTTTATTACTCTTAATAGGTCCAGCAGGAAATAAAGTAAGGCGGTGAATTTATTTTTGGCTGTTCTTTCGCCCCATATTTCCAGTACCCGGTCGAAGTGTTTTACTGCTTCGCTCATATGGCCTTTATTATAGAATGCGCAAGCAATGTTTTTTTCCAGTACGGCGATTTTTTCCGGGTCGGTACAGCCGGGATATTTTTTTAGATAATATTCCAGGGCGTCGTTAAAATTGGTGAGCGCTTCGCCGGAGGCGGTTGCTTTCAGGGACTCTTCCCCGGCCTTCTGCAAATATTCCCCCGCTTTTGCCGGGTTGTCACCTTGACTGAAGTGTAACGCCAGTATGCCGTAAAACTCGGGCAACCTGTCGGGGAAAACCGTTTCAATGGCGGCGGCCACTTCCAGGTGCAGTTCTTTTCTTTTTTTCAGTAATATCGATTCATAGGCGGTTTCCTGGGTAATGGCATGGGTAAAAAAGTATTCCCTTTCCCCTGCCCGGGTTCTTTCGCCTATGATCCGGGAATCTTTTAAATATTGCAGTTTTTCATCGATATCCCCGGTGGTTTCGGTCGCCGTCACCTGGACCAGTATCCTGTAAAAAAAATTCCTGCCGATAACGGATGCTTCTTTCAATAGTGTTTTCGTCGGTTCGGCAAGCCCGTCTATTTTTGTCATCTGTACATCCCGGATGGTTTTGGGTATTGTCACGGCTTCGATTTTTTCGTCGAGGTTAAATTTACCGTCTTTTAGTGTCACTGCGCCCTCATCCGGGAGGGAGCGCGCTACTTCTTCGATAAAGGAAGGGTTCCCTTCGGTCCGTTGGATAATGGCGGTCATGGTATTGGGCGGGACCCGGTCTACTTTTACCAGGCTGCGGATGAGGGTTTCGCATTCTTTTTCCGGCAGCGGTTCCAGGTGTATCCTGGTATGTATCCGGTGGTGTCGGATATCGGCGGTATCGACTATTCGATCGCCTGTTTCCTTATCGTTGGGGCGGAGTACATTAATAAAGAGGATGGGGTGGTCTTCGGCCAGGGGGAAAAGGGATTCCAGCAGTTCGATGGAGGCGATATCGGCCCACTGCAGGTCTTCGATAATCAATACCGGGGGGTGTTGTTCCGCGCTTTTTATTATCAATTCCCGCATATTTTTTAAGATAAATTTTTCCAGTGCTTTGCCGTCGAGACCGGCCATACGTTCGGCGTGTTTGCCGGTTAATGTCATACCCATCATGGTTGCGGCGCAGGGGAAAATGTCCGCCGCGTTTCCCGGGCAGGTCCCGGCAATGGCGCGTTCAAGCCTGGAGAGCGAATCCGTTTCATTTTTTTCTTCTTTCAGGCCGGCCCAATTTTCCAGGATATCGATGAACGGGTGGTAGTTTAAGTTCTTACCGATGGACAGCGCCCTTCCTTCGAAGAGGGTTACTTTTTCGATATCCGCGCTATTTTTTAATTCCGCCGTCAGCCTGGATTTGCCGATGCCGGCGTCGCCGATGATGCTGACGATGGAACCTTCGCCGTTGATGGCTTTCAGCAAATGAAGTTTCAGTTTATCCAGTTCTTTATCTCTGCCGACCATTTCCGAGTGGATCATGCGTCCGGGTTCGAACCCGGGGCGGTAGATTTTTTCCCTGGAAGATAGTAGTTTAAATACGGTAGTAGCTTTTGTTTTTCCTTTCAAGGTAATTATTTTTAATTCCTTGTATTCGAATTCGTCCCTGGTATACCTGTACGTGAGTGGGCCGACGTAAATTTTTCCTTTCCCGGAGAGGTCTTTCAGTTGGGCGGCAACGGTGACGGTATCGCCGATGACGGAAAAATCGCTTTTATTATCCGGGCCGACGGCGCCGGCGATTACCATGCCGGTATTAATGCCGGCGCGTATATCCAGGGCAGTGGGGGGATTTTGTCGCAGGTTAAATTCATACAGGTGGTTGCGCATTTCGATGGCGGCGTTAACCGCCTTTTTAGGCGCGTCTTCCACCGCGGTGGGAACGCCGAAAAGGGCCGTAAGACCGGTTCCCATTATTCTATCGATGACGCCGCCGTACTTTTCGACGATGGCGCCGAAGATCTTGAAGCAGGTCCCCATGACGGCGGCGGCCTCTTCAACGTCGAATTTTTTCAGTATTCGCCGGTACCCCATGATTTCGGCGGATATTACCGTGGCTTGCCGGCGTTCGATTTCTTTGGCGGTTCCCGGTTTTTCTTCTTGTTCGGTTAATGCATCCTGTTTTTCTTCTTGCAGGGATTTTCCCAGTTCTTTCAACTCGGACGCCAGGGCCAGTGCGGAGGGGTAGCGGTCTTCCCGGTTCTTGCGCAGGCATTTCATTATTATTTTTTCCATTCCTTTGGGTAGGTCGCCGCGAATTTCAGTGGGCGGTTGTGGGGAGTCGTTGATAATAGAATGAATGACGGCCTGTTCGTGTTCGCCTTTAAAGGGTGGCCGTCCCGTGGCCAGTTCGTACAGGACCACCCCCAGGGACCAGATATCTGTGCGCAGGTCTACTTCTTCGCCCTGGGCCTGTTCCGGCGACATATAATAGACAGTTCCCACCCGTGAGAGGTCGCCGGTTATTTTGCTGGTTCCTTTTAATTTTGCCAGGCCGAAATCGAGAATTTTCAGCCTGTTTTTTTTATCCAGGATAATATTTTGAAGTTTAATATCCCGGTGGATAATTCCGGCTTTATGGGCTTCTTCCAGGCCGTCGCAGACCTGGGATGCGATAGCGATAATTTCCTCCAGGGGTATCGTTGCCGGGGGGGGTGTTTCTTCGCCGGGGGGGGCTGCCGGATGTTTCCCCGGGCAGGTGATTTTTTCTTTAAGAGTTACTCCTTCCACGTATTCCATGGCGATATAAATGCGGTTGTCGATATCGGCAATTTCGTAGATTGTGACGATATTGGGGTGGTTGAGGGCGGCGGCGGCTTTGGCTTCGCGTTCGAAGCGTTTGCGGGCGTCTTTGTCCAGCGAGGTTTTCGCAGGCAAGAATTTCAGCGCCACCTTTCTCTCCAGTTTCGTATCTTCGGCGAGGAAGACGTCTCCCATGCCGCCTTCGCCGAGTTTTTCAAGAATTTTGTAGTGGGAAACAGTAAGTCCGATCACTATTTGGCCTCCTCACTCGTCAACTCCAGCTCCAACTGAAAAAGGGCGCCCGGTAAGAACGGGGTGTCTTGTTTCGAAGTTTAACGGTTGTTATTGTCGTTAACCCCGGGCGGTATAATTATACTATAAAAGCTTAGAAAAATACAAATGATTATATGCGGTTGAAAAATAAACCATTTTCCTTTAAAATAGAATATTCCAGGAGGTGATTTTATGGGACAATCGACTGAAACAAGTAAAAAAGAACTTTCAGTTATGGTCAATGTGTTGATCCTGACGGCGGTATTTATTATTTCCGTATTATTATGGAATACCGTTTGGCTTTACCCGGTGAAACTATTTGTGGTAGGGCTGCATGAACTGAGCCACGGTTTGGCCGCCGTTTTGATGGGCGGGAAAATCGATCAAATCCAGATCGACAGCCGGATCGGCGGTTATTGTGTGTATGCATTGCCGGTTGGGGCCGGTTTTTTGCAGCAGTCTTTTGCCGCGGCGGCCGGGTACCTGGGCAGTATGCTTTGGGGGGCGCTTATTTTTATCGTTGCTTCCAGGACGCGGTTCGATAAGGGGATCACTTTTTTTGTTGCCTTGATGATGCTGGTGATTTCTTTTTATGTCATTAAGACCGGCCAGTTATTCGGGATTATATTCTGTTTCGCATTTACTTTATTCCTTTTTGCGGCTATCCGTTGGTTTCCGCCCCTATTTCACAAAATATTTCTCAAATCCCTGGGGTTTATCAGTTGTTTATATGCCATTATCGATATCAAGGAAGATGTTATCGACCGAAGTGGGATCGGCAGCGACGCGGACAGGATAGCCCGGTTGCTGGGCGTCCCCGGTCTTTCGATGTCCATCGGTATAACCTGGATTGTGTTGGCCGTATTAATCCTGGTAATTACCTTAAATGTTTCATTTAAAAAGCGTGTCACAACCTGAAGTTGCCCGGGAATGTCACGGGCTCCTCGCAAGGTTGTTTTATAGCCGGAGCGAGTAAGCTGTCCATTATGCGTAAAGGTCAGAGTAGAGGATATTCCCTGGAGTCAGGGTAAAGTGGATTCGGGGTCAGGGACAGGCGTTAGGGAATAATTGTCAATTGTCATTTGTTAACTGTTAATTGTTAATGAAAGAAGGGCAATTTTTTAGTTGGCGCTTAATCCTTATCTGCCACCAAACGAGGTGCGGAAGTCTTGTCGGTCTTAAAAAACCCAAAAACACCCCTGTTTTTGTCTCTTTCGCACCAAAAGAACGAAATGTAACGCTGCGTTCGGCTGTTTTACCGCCAAAAAATGAAAAAACAACGGCATTTCCTTTTTTTTTGCTGTCGGGAAGCGGGAAAATATTGGTTTGCGTAGTACATTCATTCCATTTTTAATTTCTTTAACAGTTCGCTGATGTATTTATCCTTCTCTTCGAGCGCTTTCTTATTCTCTTCGAGGGTTTTCTTATTCTCTTCAAGCGCTTTATCTTTTTTTTCGATCGTTTGTTTATGTTCGACGAGGGCCATTTCTTTCTGTTCCAACTGTCTCTCAAACCTGCCGATCGTGCTATCATATTCTCTATAGGCCATTTCCTCTACTTCCAATTGGCGAAGTAATTCTTTATTTGCGGCCGCCTTCTCCAGTTGCTTCAAAATCTTTTTCAGTAATACGTCGTCGATCTCATAGTTATAGTCCTTCAAACGATGATCATCGGCGATAAATCTCTCCTGCTTGAATATCGACAATACATATTCCAACCGGTTCTTCATCTGCAAGTGCAAACCCGGTATCTGGATCACATAAGAATCATGGGTTAAACATTCGATAAACTCGTTTCGTTCGGAGATTTCCTCGCCCGCCAATAAATCGATATAATTGCGGTTTACTTTGATTACACCGGGTAATGTCCGGGATAGATAGTACCCTAAAATATAAATAGTTATCAGGGGTAACGGTTGTTTCGTAAACGTATCTCCTGCTGCCGGGATTTCCTCTTCTTTTTTATATTGTTCACCGAGGTATCGCCGGAACCGAAGGAGATCGGTTGCGTTATTGGATTTTTGGAGTTCGATTAATACCGTCTTATATCCGCCGCTTTTTTGTTTGATTTTTGCGATGAAATCCAGGTGGTAATAGGTTAACCTGGCATCTACTTTTACGTTGCTTTCCTGGGCCTGTAATTCCAGGTGAACGATGTCCTCCCCGATGATAGCGGCGATGATCCCTTTAGCGATATCGACATTGTCCATCAGGTATTTAAAAACCGTGTCATAAATCGGGTTTGCGATCAACATGCGGCTGAGCCCTCCAGGCGCCCGGCACAATCATAATATAAACCGACCCATTTGTCAACTTCCCAAAAAATTCCTTTTTGTCCCCTGGATACAGGAATCCTGTTTTGCAAAGTAGGTAAATTCGCCTGGTTCATTTTTATTACTACCCGTACCCTTGTACAAACAAATTTAACCGATTCATTCCATTTTTAATTTCTTTAACAGTTCGCTGATGTATTTATCCTTCTCTTCGAGCGCTTTCTTATTCGCTTCGAGGGCTTTATCTTTTTTTTCGATCGTTTGTTTATGTTCGATGAGGGCCATCTCTTTCTGTTCCAACTGTCTCTCAAACCTACCGATCGTACTATCATACTCTCTATAGGCCATTTCCTCTACTTCCAATTGGCGAAGTAATTCTTTATTTGCGGCCGCCTTCTCCAGTTGCTTTAAAATCTTTTTCAGTAATACGTCGTCGATCTCATAGTTATAGTCTTTCAAACGGTGATCATCGGCGATAAATCTCTCCTGCTTGAATATCGACAATACATATTCCAACCGGTTCTTCATCTGCAAGTGCAAACCCGGTATCTGGATCACATAAGAATCATGGGTTAAACATTCGATAAACTCGTTTCGTTCGGAGATTTCCTCGCCCGCCAATAAATCGATATAATTGCGGTTTACTTTGATTACACCGGGTAATGTCCGGGATAGATAGTACCCTAAAATATAAATAGTGATCAGGGGTAACGGTTGTTTCGTAACCGTATCTCCTGCTGCCGGGATTTCCTCTTCTTTTTTATATTGTTCACCGAGGTATCGCCGGAACCGAAGGAGATCGGTTGCGTTATTGGATTTT
>Ga0315278_10003231_pt1 | contig 14553 bp, 10 predicted proteins | sample YL17G06_0_MG_FD_203880 | JGI IMG/M metagenome (GOLD analysis project Ga0315278, IMG submission 203880) | Sediment microbial communities from Yellowstone Lake, YNP, Wyoming, USA - YL17G06_0 | ecosystem: Environmental > Aquatic > Freshwater > Lake > Sediment | place: USA: Wyoming | collected... | reverse complement strand
GGGAGAACACCAGTGCGCTGTGCCCCTCGTCCAACAAGACCTGCAACCGCTCCACTAGGAAACTGAGTTTGGGGGAAGGCTCGTCGGGCCGGTTCGTCAGGAGGCGAGGCGACAAACAGACCTGGCGGAGTTTGAGGATCGCCGTCAGCGCGATGAACTGGGCCTGGCCGGACGTCTTGGTGCGATAGGCCTCGTCGATCGTGGTACGGACCTGTGCCACCGTCTGCTGGTACAGCGCCTTTTGCCGATCGGTCAAGTCGAGGAATACCTCGCTCTCGATTTTCGGCGGCAGGTCATGGAGGATCTCCGCCTTGGTCCGCCGCAAGATGAAGGGCCTGGTCCTACGCAGCAGCCGATCCAGCTCGACACCCTGAATACGTTTGAGACCGGACTTGAATCGATCGTACTCGCCGAGCAGCCCCGGCACGCAGAGATCGATCACGGAAAAGTACTCACCGAGATGGTTTTCGAGCGGGGTACCGGTCAGTGAGAGTTTAAAGCATCCGGTGAGACGGCGGGCTGCGCCCGTCGTGTCGGCCTGAATGTTCTTCACCGCCTGCGCCTCGTCGAACACGATGACATGGAACGGTATGCGTTCCAATCGGTCGATGTCCCGGCGAACCAGCCCATAGGTCGTGATGACGACCTCGCCATCCTTGGCATCGAGCGTCCGCTCGCTGCCGCTATAGACATGGACCTTCAAGCCTGGCGCAAAGCGCGCGAGTTCCTGCTCCCAGTTGAAGAGGAGACTCGTCGGCACGACGACCAGATGAGGGCCCTTCACACCAACCGACGTCAAGATACGCCCGTCCTGGATGGCGGCCAGAAGACAGATGGCCTGAAGGGTCTTGCCCAGTCCCATGTCGTCCGCCAAGCAGGCGCCGAAACGGTGCTCATAGAGAAATACGAGCCAGGCATAGCCGTCCCGCTGATAGGGGCGGAGCGTGGCCTGTACGCCTGTCGGTAGAGGTCGTGGAGTAATCCGCGTGAATCCCATGAGACGAGCGAGGACGGCCTCGTCTTCAGCAGGCAACGAGACCGCAATGCCCTGCTCGCGCAACGCCAGCCAATCGAGGATCTGCAGGCGCGGCACACGCACGATCTTGGTGGTACCAGGATCCGCCTGCACCTCTCCGGTCAGGGCGAGGATCGCGCGCAACCGTTCCAGGGTCTGACGATCCAACACCCGCAACCCGCCTTCGGCATTGATCAGCCTTCCTTGCTGAAGGGCGGCCCGCCACTCCTCTTCATCCAGCACCACGCCGTCGCACCGGATCTCCGGACGGATTTCAAACCAGTCGATCCCGGTCCCTTCCTGCTCGACATGCTCCACATGAGCAGAACAATCCCATCGAGAAGGCTTGAGAGGCTTATCCTCGTACAGCAATTCGATCCCGGCGGACGTGAGCCTGTCCAAAAGAGCCGGCAATTCTTGAAACAACCGCGGCGCGTCGATCACCATCTCGTCGAATCGCTGCATGCCGCGAAAGATTTCCTGGCCGAACACGTCGAAGGGAATTCTGTAGAGCCACTGCTCACGAGCCTTGTCCACGAACTGCAAGTCCCATCGCCCTGCGCAAATTTGTAGCCGCACATCTGTCCTGACATAGCCAGACAGTTGCCGTTTGAGCCACTGCGTGGCTTCGTCGCTGACGGCGCGCGGCCAACCCTCCGGGGCGAGGACCATTTTGATTCGTTGGTCTCGCTCCTTGGCATCGTGCACAGCAAGAAGGCTGAAGAATGTGTCGTACAGCACTGCCTTTCGTTTGGGCGCACGCAGCCTGCTGGAAACGGCACGACCTTGCTCCAATGCCGAGAGGCAGTCAAAGGTTGCAACGCTCGGAGCAAACCGAACAGCGCCACGACGGCATTGCGCCTGCAGCGTCCATGAGGTGGACGGATGGTCTTCTGCGCTGGACGGAGGCTTCAGGATCAGGGCACAGGGAAGAGCGTCACTACCATAAGAGATCGCAGGGCGAGGCACCGATACGTCCTGGCCCGCTACTTTCAGGATGAGATCGCGCACGATCCGGTTGATCTGCTTGTGCGTCAGATCGATTTGCGCAGACTGAAACTCCTCCAGCGACAGCGTAAACTCCATATCCTCGTTCGTGCCTTTCCACCGCCCATACCCGGACTGCCCCGATAACGGCACCGCACGGAATCCTTTGTCGAAATCAGCATAGGGATCGAAAAACGGCTGCCCCTCCTTGAAACGTTGCCGCAGGGAACGAAACAACGCCCACCCCTGTTCGTCCTTCAAATAGAGAAGCCGCCCACCGCTCAGATCGGCCACAAACGTCATGAAACGAACGATCCGTTCAAGAGGGACCTCGTCGGCAAGGCAGACTGCGCGGACCCTGATCTGGCCGGCGGCGAAGTCAATCTCCGTCTTACTCCGGCACTTGACCGACTGGTTCAATTGAAGCGGGATCGATTCGTCGCCAGATACCAGCACGATCGGATAGGGACTGTCGTGACCCCTGAGATAGTGGAGCAAGGGGTCTTCCCCGAACCCGGACATGAACCAGGACGCATCGAGAAGAGGAACCAGTTCAGATGGAATCTCGGAGCCCCATCCCCCGGATAGCGGCACGCCATTCTTATGGATCAGAAGCTGCGGATGCAGGTGGCGGGTATCAATGACGATCTCATAGGCCGATCCCTTGCGGGTCGCTCCGGTGGAAGACGGCCCTGGCGTTCTGGCCGGCTCCGTGATGCCACCGAGCAACTCAACTCGGAGCCAAGACAGCTCACTGTGATGACCGCCCGGCAATCTGAATAACTCCGGTGAAAGCAGATGCTTGGTCGTGAAGTAGGCGCACAGCACATGTTTGCACAACCCGTCGGGATCCCATGCCGGACAATCGCAGGAAGCCGAGAGGTACCCGTCGATGATGGAAAAGACGACTTCGTAAAGCCTGGTCCCTTCTACCTGTGCCGTCAGCGTCGCGCGGTCCTGGCTCCAGACATAATGCTGAAGCCGCTGTTCTTGATAATAGTCGTATCCCTTGAGGACAGAGGCTTTCGGAGCCATCCTGTAGACCGCGTTAGCCGATATGGCGCGAAACGCAGCAAGGAGCGCGAACGATTCTGGGGCAGGACTCGGAGCGACAGTCCCATGTCCAGACATGGAACTGTCCCCCTGCCCGCGACGGGATGAGGTCTTCTTCGGCATAACGCATCACTATAAGCGGGAGAGAGGAACAGCAGCAAGGCTGGATAACGGATACATACTCGATTTGGTACCTGTGTCGGCCGGCTGCACGCCGTTCAACGCAGGTCATGGAGACCAGACTGAGGGAACTACTTGGGAGAACCCGCCTTGAATCTCGTTGCGACTTCGGCGACGCGCCGGCCTAAGGCTTTGGCATCGGTCAATTCCTTGTTGTCGATGCCGGAGCTGTCGCCCTCAGTCGTGGCAGAGGCGCCGAAGGCCCCGCCCCCGCTGACGACAATCATCTGATTCCCCAACATCGCGGCAAGGATCGTGAGCATCGTCACTTCCTTCCCACTAGAGACTTGGCCACCGGTCGCGAAAGCCGCGCCGACTTTGTTCTTCATCTTGAATTCCGGGTACACCCCGAATTTGAACTGCCAGTTGTCAAAGAAGGTTTTCACCTCGCCCGACATGTTCGACCAATATACTGGCGAGCCGACCACAACTGCATCGGCGGAGAACAACTCCTCCGCCGTCACCTGGCCGACTCGCTTCAGCAGCACCTCGGTGCCGGGAACGCCCTTCGCGCCCTCGACTACCGCTTCAGCCATGCGTTCGGTATTACCGGAGAGCGAATGGTAGGTGACGAGCACCTTCACCTGCGGGGCCGGCTCCTCGGCGAAGGTCTCGCCGAAACCGATGCCCAATATCAGAAGAAAAGCACAGAGGTAGAGAGACCCAATGAGGCGGAGGCGGAGCATAGAGAAGAAAGACGGACACATCGATTCACAGAGAGAAGTGAACGGCGCACAAGATCGGCGCAGGTTCACTGACGGACGATTTCCTCTTCCATGCGCTCTTCGACAGAGACGTCCGTGAGTGCCCCACGGTAGTCGCACTTGTGACAGCGGACCCGCCATGCTTCTATCCACTTTTCTTGCACATACGACTGCCGACACTTCGGGCAAACAAACACGCCTTTGACGTAATGGACTTTCCGCGTCTCTTTCATGCGACCCTCCCTTGCGTAAGCTGGCCGAGGATGCCATAGCCAACCGCGCTATTGCAAGATACCTTCGGCCAAAATTTCCAACGGTCCCATACCGCTGCGCGCTGCCCCAGGCTTGACTCGTTGCCGGCTGGCCGATAGGATGCCTCGGTGCAACGACCACTTGTGCTTCTCTTCATCCTTCTCCTATTGTCTCCCTGCTATACACAAGCGGGAAACGATCCGACTCCACCAGGACTGATCCCGATTACCTTCCCTGGGGGCACCATCATTCATGCGGAGTTGGCCGACACACCCCAAAAGCGTGCCGAAGGGTTGATGTACCGCACGCAACTCGGCGCCGATCGCGGCATGCTCTTCACGTTCTTACAGGCACAGCCCTGGACGTTCTGGATGAAGAACACCAAGATCCCGCTCGATATTATTTGGATGAATGAAATGAAACAGATCGTCCATATAGAACAGAACGTCCCGATCTGCACGAGGCAGGACGACAGTTGCCCTCAATATCGTCCGAATGACGAGTCCCTCTATGTCCTGGAACTCGCAGGGGGCCGGGCGGAGAGTTTGAAGTTGCAGCGGGGATCGAAGCTTCAGTTCCGTGTTCCATAGGCCTAGAACCGTTCCTGCCAGGCCCGTAAACGACGGGCGGTTATTACTCCATCTACTCGCTCAACAGCTTTCAGCACCTGATCGAGATGCTGGGTGCCTGACACTTCCACGACAAAATCCAGCACAGCTTTCCGATCCTCCCGCGTCGTAATCTCGGCGCGGCTAATGTTGGCGTGACAGGCCGCAATCGCGGAGGACACATTCGCCAGCACTCCAGTCTTATCGACAGCCACAATGGACATTTTGACCGAGTGTGTACTGGTTGTGGCCGAGTCCCACTCCACCTCCACCAGCCGCTCTTTATCATAGTCCAGCGCCACAAGGTTCGGACAGTCGACGGCATGAATCGTCAACCCACGCCCGCGAGTGATATAGCCGAGAATGCGATCGCCTGGCACGGGATGACAACAGCGCGACAGCTGCATGAGAAGATCGCGAGACCCTTTGACCTGTACACCGGTGCCGTCGCTCTTCCCATCTACCGCTTTGTGCGGGGCGGGACGTTCCTGGACCGGTTCCTGCGCTCCGAATGGCGGGACTGTGAGTTTGCCAATGACCTGAGACGTCGCCACGTGGCCGAAGCCCACGGCTGCGGTCAATTCCTCGGTGCTATCGAATCCCGACTTACGAGCCGCTTCCAACAGCTCCGCCGACTTGAACATCTGAGCCGGCGCCATCCCATGGCGGCGAAATTCAGACTCCAGCAAGCGACGGCCGATCTCGATACTCCGCTTCTGCTCCTCGAGCTTGATCCAATGCTTGATCTTGGTCTTCGCGCGCGAGGTGCGGACAAACTTCAACCAGTCCTTGTGCGGCGTTTGCGTGGATGAGGTCAGAATTTCGACCATATCTCCGCTGGCCAGTTCATGCTTGAGCGGCACGATCTTCCCGTCCACCTTGGCACCGACACAATGGTCCCCGACCTCGGTGTGAATCGCGAATGCAAAATCGACGGGTGTCGATCCTTTCGGCAACTCCTTCACAATCCCTTTGGGCGTGAAGACATAGACCACATCGTGGAAGAGATCGAGCTTCACCGAGTCCATGAACTGCCGGTTATCCGCCAAATCTTCATGCCATTCGACGAACTGGTGGAGCCAGCCGAAGGCCTTGCTGTCGCGATCGGCGACCTGTCCTTGCTCTTTATATTTCCAATGCGCGGCGATGCCATGCTCAGCGATACGATGCATGTCCTCCGTGCGAATCTGAAACTCGACATGCTCCCCCTTCGGACCCACCACCGTTGTATGCAGGGACTGATAGAGATTGGACTTCGGAATTGCGATGTAGTCTTTGAAGCGCCCCGGCACAGGCCGCCAGAGTGAATGGATCACGCCAAGCACGGCATAGCAGTTCATCTTGAGATCCGTCACGATCCGCAGCGCCGTCAGGTCATAGACCTCTTCGAACGTAATCGACTGCTTATTCATCTTTTGATAAATGCCGTAGAGATGTTTGGGGCGGCCGTAAACTTGTCCGACCAATCCGTTCTCCTGCATGGCCTTCTGCACGAGCTGGCTGACTTCATCGATGTACTGCTGCCGATCCTCGTCCCGTTTCGCCACCCGGACACGCAGCATCTCATAGCTATCCGGCTTGAGGTGCTTGAGACACAAGTCTTCCAGCTCATTCTTAATCCACCCGATTCCCAGTCGGTTCGCCAACGGCGCGTAGATCTCCAGCGTCTCCTGGGCGATCTCCTGCCGCTTGGCCGCACTGAGATGCTCCAAGGTGCGCATGTTGTGGAGCCGGTCGGCGAGCTTGATGAGGACGACCCTGATGTCATCCGCCATCGAGAGCAACATCTTGCGGAAATTCTCCGCCTGTTTTTCTTCATAGCTTCGAAACGTAATCTTGCCGATCTTCGTTACCCCGTCGACCAGATGCACCACGTCCTTCCCGAACTCCCTTTCGAGTTCGTCAGCCGTGGCGACGGTATCTTCCAGGGTATCGTGCAGCAATCCCGCAACGATGGCGGTCACATCCGTTTTGAGCGAGGTGAGGACTCCGGCGACGGCGATGGGATGTTGAAGGTAGGCTTCTCCGGAGCGACGACGCTGCCCTTCATGCGCTTTCGCAGAAAACTCGTAGGCCTTGCGGACTAGGCCGAGGTCGGCATCAGTAGAATAGCTTCTGATCCGATCGAGCAGCTGGTCGAGATCTGTGACGGTCTCGTACACCATGGTTCACTCACTCCATCACACTCGGTCGAACATCGCGAATGCGAAGCTGAATCCGGTCACGGCCGTTCCAGTTGTTCAGCTCAGGCGTGAAGGCCAGATCGACTGGGGTGCGGAACGGAATGCCCCGCTCCAGCAGCGACTTCATGCCGAATCCGATACTATCGAACGGCAGCGATGTTCCTTGCCGCACGGTCATTTTCAGATGTTTCTCACCGACGGTGCGTGAGTCAATCACTTCGAGACGGGTCACGGCAAACGTGGGCTCTGGATTGCCCGCGCCGAACGGATGCAGCGAACAGATTTCCTGGATCAACTGCAGATTCACTTCGTCTAGACGCACCTCGGCATCAACGTTCAACGTCGGGACCATAGCCCCGTCGTGGGTCCAGCCTGCCACCACATCGGAGAATCTGGCACGAAACTCGTCGATCAGAGACTCGTGAATCGTCACACCTGCGGCACTGGAATGCCCACCAAAGGCCTCCAACATCTCCCGACAGGACGCCAATCCTTGATAGAGGTCGAACCCGCCGGTCGTCCGCGCCGAGCCTTTGGCCATGCCCTGCTCGTTGATGGCCATGACGATCGTCGGGCGCTGAAACCGATCGACCAAACGCGCTGCGACAATACCGACAACCCCGAGATGCCAGTGCCGGGAGGCCAATACGAGTGCGGGCGGCAATTCTTGATCCTTCAACGAGGCCAGCGCCTCCGCCATAATATCCACTTCAATGCGCTGCCGTTCCCGATTCAGTTGCTCAAGCCGGTCTGCCAACTGCTGCGCCTCGGCCGGGTTGTCAGTCGTCAACAACCGCACACCCAACATGGCATCACCCAATCGTCCTGCGGCATTGATGCGTGGTGCCAACTTGAAGGCAATGGTTTCTGCCGTGCAATCCCGTGTCACCCCCGCCACCTGCTTCAACGCCCGAACGCCGCAGCGCGAGCCACGCGACAACTGGAGCAGCCCTTCGCGCACAAAGTTTCGATTCTCATCGCGCAACGGAACGACGTCGGCAACCGTCGCCAGCGCCACGAGATCGAGCAACGACTCCAACGGCACCCCGGCAACCCCGTAACGAAACTCATAGGCCTGCGCCACCTTGTAGGCCAGCGCCGCGGAACAGAGACCGCGAAACGGATAGAGGGCACCGGCTCGATGGGGGTTGAGCACCGCCACAGCCGGCGGCATCTCCTCGTCGCTTTGATGATGGTCTGTCACCACCACATCCATCCCAAGCTTGGCCGCCAATGCGATTTCCTTATGCGAGGTCGTTCCACAATCGGACGTCACCAACAGCGAGACGCCTTCGTCATGCAAGCGCTGGACGGCACCAAGGTTGAGTCCATAGCCTTCGCGGAGACGATGCGGGACGTAGGCGCGAACCTTAGCACCCAACCCGCCAAAGAACGACATGTAGACGCTGGTTGCCGTAATCCCGTCGACATCGTAGTCGCCGTAAAAACAGATCGGCTCCTGAGTCGTCACGGCGCGATGCAACCGTTCAACCGCCTGCTCCATGTCGGGGATCAAAAACGGATCGTGCGGCGACTGCAGTGACATCCATGACGTGGCTTCATCCGGCGTGGTCACACCACGAGCCAGAAACAGCGAGGCGGTGGCAGGAGAAATGGAGAGGGCCTGGACTAACGAAGCCCGCTGAGACAGATTGATATCACGGAAGACCCAGAGCTTGGATTTCATGAGGACCTCTCGAATAGTGCCGAGCCTTGAAAGAAGCTAACTATCTGAGAATTAAAGGGATAATAGACTTTCTGCCATGCGTTGTCAAACCGGAGAGTGTGGAGTCGCGCTGGTGACGGACGAAGATAGAACCCATCACACCGGAGTGCGATGAGGAGGAAGGGAAAGGAGGGAATAGGTCCACCAGACTACTGGTGCTACTCCCCACCTTTTTGCACGTAATTCTTGACGAATTCTTCTGCGTTCTTTTCGAGCACGTCGTCGATTTCATCGACCAGCTTGTCGATGTCTTCTTTCATCTTCTTGCCGGCCTCGACGACCTTCGGATTAGCCTTGACCTCTTCTTTTCCCTGAGGCTCGCGCCTGGGTTCCTGCTTGCGCTCTTGTTTTTCCATCCGAGCACCTCCCGTAAATCTGGGAAACTCTCGTGGATCAGCACCAACGTGATCCCTGCGATCACCTTACTCCAGGGTCATTTCAGCCGTCAAGCCGAGTACAGAAACGTGAAACGGCGGCAGCCTTGAGCGATCAGCCGTCAGCGTTCATCCATCAGCACGGAGCTGAGAGCTGAATGCTGACCGCTTCCATGCTCGCCCTATCACACAATCAGTGAGACGATCAGCAAGGCCACAATGTTGATGACCTTGATCATTGGATTGATCGCCGGACCAGCCGTATCTTTATAGGGATCGCCGACCGTGTCGCCGGTGACTGCCGCCTTGTGCGTGTCCGTCCCCTTCAGTCCCTGCTCTTCAATATACTTCTTGGCGTTGTCCCAGGCGCCGCCGCCACTCGTCATCGAGATAGCGACGAATAGACCGGTGACAATACTGCCGACGAGCATGCCGCCCAATGCCTGCGGCCCCAGGATCATACCAACCAGAATCGGCGAGACGACTGGGATCAATCCCGGCACCATCATCTTCTTGATTGCCGCCTGCGTCACGATATCCACGCAAGTCCCGTATTCCGGCTTGCCGGTTCCCTCCATAATTCCTTTGATCGTCCTGAACTGCCTGCGCACTTCTTCCACCACGAGGCCGGCTGCTTCCCCTACCGCTTTCATACAGAGGGCCCCGAAGATGAACGGCAGCATCCCGCCCAAGAAGAGTCCGACCAGCACGGAAGGATTGGAGAGGTCGAACGTGCTCGCCCCACTCCCTTTTGCCACCTCACGTGCATATTCGGCGAACAGCACCACCGCCGCGAGACCAGCCGATCCAATCGCATAGCCCTTGGTCACTGCCTTCGTCGTGTTGCCGACCGCGTCCAATGGATCGGTGATGTCCCGCACCTCTTTGCCGAGGTGAGCCATCTCCGCGATCCCGCCTGCGTTGTCTGTGATCGGACCGAACGCATCGATCGCCACCACGATACCGGCCATCGACAACATCGACACCGCCGCAGTGGCCACGCCGTACAAACCGCCCGATGCCGCACCGCCGCAGATCCAGTAGCTCGAAAGAATCGCGCCCCCGATCACTACCACCGGCAAAGCTGTCGACTCCATCCCCACCGCCAGTCCGGCGATGATGTTGGTCGCATGGCCGGTTTCACTGGCCTTGGCAATGGCCTTCACCGGCGCATAGCTCTTGGAAGTGTAGTAATCGGTGATAAAGACCAGTGCGAGTGTCACAGCCAAACCGATCAACGATGCAAGGTAGTAGCTAATCCCATTCACGCCACCCACACCAGTCATGATCGTCGTCGTCACGGGATAGAATGCCCCCGCGGCAATGCCACCCGCCACAAACAGGCCCTTATAGAGGGCCGGCATGATCCCGCCGCCCGGGCTCACCTTCACGAAGAAAATACCAATGATGGTCGCGAAGATCGTGACGCCGCCCAACGCCAACGGATACAGAATCGGGGCGCTGACTCCCTTGAACAGCGTGAAGGCCAAGACCATCGCCGCCACCGTCGTCACCGCGTAGGTCTCAAAGAGGTCTGCGGCCATACCGGCGCAATCGCCGACATTGTCGCCCACGTTGTCCGCAATGACTGCCGGATTGCGAGGGTCGTCCTCCGGAATCCCCGCTTCGACTTTCCCGACGAGGTCCGCGCCAACGTCCGCCGCTTTCGTATAGATACCACCACCCACACGGGCAAACACCGAAATCAAACTCCCTCCGAACCCAAGACTCAGCAACGCATGGATCGCCTTTTCCTGCCCTGCAATCTGCGATGCCACCGTATAGAAGAGGGTAATAGCCAGCAGGCCTAAGCCGATCAACAAGAGCCCCGTCACCGCGCCGCCACGGAACGCCACGGTCAGCGCCGCATTCATCCCCTTATGGGCAGCCTGGGCGGTCCGGACGTTCGCCCGCACCGCAATGACCATGCCCACATATCCGGCCAGCGACGACGCACCGGCGCCAATCAAGAATCCAACCGCGGTCAATAAGCCGAATTTATCGGAGATAGCCCCCGCTCCCCACAACATGGCGAATAACACTGCGGCGACGACGCCGACGGTCCGGTACTGGCGATTCAGGTAGGCGCTCGCGCCTTCCTGGATGGCCTTCGCAATTTCCTGCATCTTCGGGTTGCCGGCATCGAGTTTGAACACCCACATAGCCAGGTACAGGCCGTAGGCAATGCCGGTCACCGCCGCTACCAATGCAAACGTAATGATGGCTGAGTCGCTCACTATGGTCTCCTCCTGTTAGGGGATATTCACATCACCCGTTTCCCCGTGGCTTCCACCCATCACGATGACGTGTTCGGTGGCAATCTACGAGGCACTACAGAATCGATCCGTGCAGCTAACTACCCGAAAAGTTGGGCCATTCTATACAGGTAGGAGAAGAGGATCAATATGAAAAAAGGCGGGAGGACGCCCGTGTCGGTTCCTTGCTCCAGGAGCGCGCGCCCTCAGAAGGACCTCGCTCTACGGGCGCAGTAGAATCGACAGCGGGCATCCTCCTCCGAGAGAGTGGAAAGGAGAACACCGACGGCCACCTCTCATTCATTGAGGGGGGCTGGTTTGCGGTTCAAAAAGAGAGTTGTTATAGTCCGCGCAAGTGGAGGGCCGTATGGGAATGGAACCAAATTACATCTTCATTGATGGCCAGACGTTCAGCAAGGTGAAGCTGTCGCTGGATAACCACGTCTACAAGAACTGTGCGATCGATGACTGCGACATCTATTTCAGCGGTGGACAATATGAGTTACTCGACACCCACATAACCAATTCCCGCCTCATCCTCAACCACCCAGCCAAGGGCATGTACAACGCCGTTCAGATTTTTAAGATGAAGTCCCCCGGCTCCAGCATCATTGCCGAGTAATTCGTGAAATGTAAAACATGAGACGTAAAAGGTGGCCTGAAATAAGGCCATCGGATGCCCTCACCTCAATAACGTTTCACGTTTTACGCTCTACGCGTGAGGGGTTACTTGGGGACCGAGATATTCTCCGCGTACTTGACGATCTCGACCGACTGAAAGACTGGGTCTTGCGATCCCTTGGAAGACTCTGCTTCGACACGCTGCAGGAATGGGGCTGGGCCGGAGATCGGCGCGTAGTTGAGGGTCACTTCAACATCGAACGTTTTGGTGTCTTTCGGCGTGGGGAAGGTGAAGGTCTCGACGCGCGTTTCTTCCGGTTTCAAAACTGTATCCTCAAGGACCTTGACCGCCTCAAAATCGAAGCTCGTCTTCTGACCTTTGGTATCCTGATAGACACGGCAATAGACCCGCTTGTCGGTGAAGACGGTCTTTAGATTCTTTCCTTTGATATCCAGATCCAGCACCACGGTCGCCCAGGCTGGATGGGTGGTCGGGAGACTGTGCGGAACGAGACTCTGCACCTTCACCGTGACGATGGTCTTGTCGCCCTCGATCTTGGTCTGCACATCCAACTTGGCCGCTTCCTGGCGGAGTTTTCCAATCCGCCCAGGGAAGGTATGGTTGGCGATTTTCCGCTTCTTCTCCCCGTTGGCCGACTCGCCGATTTGCTCCGGCATGTGACAGGTCTGGCACTCTTTGCCGGACTTTACCGCCTTGCTCAGGTCCCAGTTGCCTAGCAGATCGTTGGTCTTGCCTAGGTTGGCAGCCGAGGGAATCGACTGGTGACAATTGAGGCAGAGATCGGACTTTTGAAACAGCCCCAACTCCATCGACTGGTGGGCGAGGTTCTGGACAAAGTCTTTATAGGGACCATAGAGCGTTTTGCTGCCGAGTTCGTACTTGGGCTCCGGCGGTTGTTTCGTCCGATCGACCTGTTTGATCAAGTGGCATTGCGCGCAAGCCACGCCGTCTAATGAGGGTTCGCCGGACTTGGCTTGATCGACGAAGAGTTGTGCCTGTTCGGGAAACTCTCGCACGTGCGGCGCATGGCAGCGGAAGCAGAGCCCTTTGTCCTTGCCGACCGGAGACTGGAGAAACGCATCGAGCGAGGCCCGAAATGCCGGCGAATGAATGGACTTCGACAGCGGGGAGGTTTCCCATTCTTCAAACACCCGTTCGTGGCAGCGCTTGCACTTACTGGAGCTGGGAAAGGCCTTCTCGATGGTGGGCTTGGAAGCATCTTGCGCATAGAGGCCGTTATCGAGCCCATGCGAGAGGAAGAAGACCGCTACGAGCACTACGCCAATTCCTATCTTCGCACCGATCGACTGTCTTACCATCATATTAGTCCTCGATTCGAAGCCCTAGCAGGCTTCAGATAAACTCAGTTGTTGCTCAAAATATACTGCGATCTTGCGAATAGTAATGACACAAGAACGGCTCGCAGGGTGCTCAAAATGGCCGTCCAGCAAGGCCGCAGGCGAGTCGAAACCGGAGGCGTACCCTCTGGGGTACGTTGAGGATTTCGATGAGCCGAGAACGAAACTGGCGGCCTTTTTCAGCATCCTGCTAGAGTGTTTTGGCCCGATAGGTCAACAGACGGGGTTGCGTATACTCATCGAAAATCTTCTTCGCACTCTCCCGCTCTTTGTCGGTCGCTAAGGTGGCCAGATACTTCTCCTTGAGCGCCGGTTCGGGCGTCGGAATCAATGCATAGTTCAACACCGCTTCAATCGACGCGGCAGTCAAGCCCGCCTGGATCGCTAGGGAGAATGGCACTTTTCTCGTATGGCCGCCCTTGATGAAGGGATCAGGAATCGGGCCCCGGAGAATTTTGTCGTAGGGCAAGCCAAACTGCTTGGTCTCTTCTTTCAGCACCTTGCCCTGCGCATCCTTGGCGGTCAGGACCAGATAGAACTGCTTGAGCACCGGGTCGCCGTCAGGAAAGCTGTGAGGGAGGCTGCCAATTTTCACCAGAGCCGTCCCCTCCACCGCAGAGGCCGACTTGGTGGTCTCAAGATCCACGCGTGGCATCCATTCGGCCTGCAGGTTGCGATTCCTGAGGAGGGTGCCGGGAACGACCACGCCGCGGAACCAGTGTCGACCGATCGCACGGGTCATGGAGCCGCGCCGCGAGGTGGAACTGCCTGTCGAGGGCTCCATGTGGCAATCCTGGCAAATCGTGCCCTGCAAGATCTCCCCGGCCAGATCTTTCTGCATCACATCCTTCACCTTATCGAAGTGGCAGGAGGCGCAATAGTTCGCGCCACGGAACAGTTCGGACTGCGTCGCAGGATGGACGAGATTTTCCTCCGGGTCCGCATAGGGGCCGTAGATCATCTTGCCAGGCTCGATCTTGAACGAGGGCGGAGAGTTCGGTGTTTGCTCAACGCTCTTTATCAGATGGCAGGAGGCGCAGCCGATGCCTTCCACTTGCGGTTTACCGGACAGCACTTGGGCCACAATCTTCTCGGCATGTTGCGGGAACACGGTGCTCGATGGCACATGACAGGAGAGACAGCGGCGGCGTTCGTCGGTTGTTGGATTGGTCTGCAGCCAGACGCCCAACACCGTACGGAAGACCGGTGACTCCA
>Ga0315278_10003230_pt1 | contig 14554 bp, 3 predicted proteins | sample YL17G06_0_MG_FD_203880 | JGI IMG/M metagenome (GOLD analysis project Ga0315278, IMG submission 203880) | Sediment microbial communities from Yellowstone Lake, YNP, Wyoming, USA - YL17G06_0 | ecosystem: Environmental > Aquatic > Freshwater > Lake > Sediment | place: USA: Wyoming | collected... | reverse complement strand
GGCGAGAGAAGAACGATATTGACCGGCTTCCCCAGACCTTCCTCTGCTGTGACAAAATAGATAATCGAGGGCAATTGAAAATCTGTTGCCGGATTTGTAATAACAAATCTCACAACGTGTGAGCCTATATCGAACACCGGCAGAGGCGGGATGTCGGGTGTCTGCAAGGTTACACTTGCCCCATATGCCAGATGCTGATCAACATGTGACAGCATCCTGCCATCGACCTCCCAGTAGCCCTGCAGGAATCCTGATCCGACAAAACGGATATCAGTAAACGCCCTGAGTTTTGGAAAGCTTCTGTCTACTGTTATCTCCGGCCTTCTGTTTTCAAAATAAAGGTCGATTCGTTTTATTTCAAAGTCTGCGCCTGCTTCAGTAGTAATCATAAAGTTCACTGTAGCAGTAACGTTTATTGAAGCATCACTGAAATTCCTGACATAGATAAAGGTATTTGCTCCTCTCTTTAATGCCCTTTCAATAACCGCAACCGGAACATTGATTATCTCTGCTATCCGGCCTGTACCATTATGGATTTGAACTGTCAAAGGAACTGAAATAGTCCCTATTATCTCACCGCCGGCCATGAAGTTTCCTCCTGCGGAGTTCAGTGTTGTATTTATTGAAGCAGACCCGGTGAACTGATAAAGGACATTGTTTAAACTGCTGTATCCCCTTGGAATACTGAAAGACGAAGGGACAGGATTCACTGAAATAGTTACTGGTGGTGGAATTAACTGTACTGTTATCGAAAAATCATTCTCTGCACTCTGTGTTCCTGCTGCACAACTGTCTGTAGCTCTCACCGGAAATGTATAATTCCCCTGTTTAGTTGGAGTACCGGAGATTAAGCCTGTCGAAGTCATTCTCAACCCGGGCGGATATGTATCAGACAAGAGCCTGAAACTAACAGGTGCCTGTCCGCCGGAAGTCTGAAGCGGATATGAATATGCCTGTCCGACAGTCCCGGTTGAGAGTGTTGCAGGTGAAGTGTATGATAATAAAGGACATGCGGCAGGGTTGATGGTTATCGAAAGGCTCTTGTCAGAAATGCTCTTTTTTGATATCCGTTCCGCTGTTGCGCAACTGTCGGTTGCCCGGACAGTAAAGTTCCATGTACCGGCTGTTAATGGAGTCCCGGTTATCAAACCAGATGAACTTATGCTTAATCCGGACGGTAATTCTCCTGATATGATGCTGAGGGTTATAGGTGCCTGCCCGCCTGATGTCGCTATCTGATATGTATAACCCTGGCCAACAGTGCCTGATGTCAGTGTTGACGATGAAATGCTCAACGCAGGACATGTTACCGTTATGCTGAAATCCCCCGGTAAGCTTTGCGCACCCGTTGCACAACTGTCTGTTACTGTTACTGTGAATGAATAATTTCCTGAACTCGTTGGGATACCGGAAATCAATCCTGTTGAACCCAGGGTTAATCCCGGAGGCAATGAGCCACTGACAAAACTAAATGTAACAGGTGTCTGTCCGCCGGAAGTCTGAAGCGGATATGAATATGCCTGTCCGACAGTCCCGGTTGAGAGCGTTGCAGGTGAAGTGTATGATAATAAAGGACATGCGGCAGGGTTGATGGTTATCGAAAGGCTCTTGTCAGAAATGCTCTTTTTTGATATCCGTTCCGCTGTTGCGCAACTGTCGGTTGCCCGGACAGTGAAGTTCCATGTACCGGCTGTTAATGGAGTCCCGGTTATCAAACCAGATGAACTCATGCTCAACCCCGAAGGCAATAAACCGGAGACAACGCTGAAGGTGATAGGTGCCTGTCCGCCTGATGTAGCGATCTGATATGTATAACCCTGGCCAACAGTGCCTGATGTCAGTGTTAACGGTGAGATAATGTCCAACGCAGGACAATTTTTGACGGTTACATTCGTCGAGACAGAAGAGGGCAGTGAAGCAGAAACACAACCACCAATTAGTGGCGGTGGTTTTGCCTGCGCAGTGACTGTATATAAACCGGGACTTGAATATACATGGGTTATATTACATGGAGTAGTGCAAGGTCCAAGATCCATAAATGTTTCAGTAGCAGCGAATCTAATCTGTACGCCGCATGGACCGACGGCGGAAGGAGAATATGATGCGGTCACTGTGGCAGTAACATCCCGGCCAATTAATGCGGGATTCGGAAAGGCGTTAAGAGTGATGGCATGGGTCACATCTGCAGTCAGGAAAACAAAAGATATGACTGAGAGCAGTGCAACAAGCAGTATATGGCGTTTCATTATTATCCCTCCTTAAAATGAAAAAGGTACAGATGTAGCCAGCACAAGAAACAAGATAAACTCATCTCTGCTTGATTTTGAGTTGACCTCATCTATGTTCTTCATATGGGTTCCCCTGAGGGCAATGTTAGGATTGAGAAAGCCCTTCAGCAAGCCCTTAATGTTATAAGCAAGTCTGAAGTTTGAATTTAGATTTCTGTTATTCACTGAACCATCATTAGTTTTGACAATGTTATAGGTACTACCGATATCAAAGGAACCTCTTTCTTTGAAGAATTTAGTTCTCACATCAAGATTGATCGTATAGGTATCTGTCATGAGGTCGGTACGATGGTACTGGGACTGGTTAAAAGAGAAACCTGAACTCAAAGAAATATCCTGGAGTGTATATGATGGGGTGAAAGAACAGGTTACAGTCGTTGTATCGTTGTTAGAAGATGTCTCGTCATTCATCATCGAATACGATGTCTGGAATCCGAGGTTTAGCTTGTCTATCGTATGATTTATCCTGCCGGAAACAGTATCTGTATGCATATTGATATTATACGAACCAGAAGGTTCCCTTGAGCTGTCCTGCACACTCTTCTGGTAATTGATACCCATGGGCAGGTTTGGTATGCCATTGAAAGAATAATCCAGATTCCCCTGGTAATTAACAATCCGCGGGAACAGATCATCACCTTTGACGTTATCGTTGTACCGCGAGACCATGAGGTTAATATTGTGTACTCCAAGGTTTAAACCGTTTCTCATGCTCACACCCTGCTTGTCCCGCTGGATCATCTGATTCCCGACAACGGCATAGTCCCTTCCTATGTATTCATACAATGCCTCATAGTTATAAGCGTCCAGATTGCCGCTCAACTTAAGTCTGTATGCGTTATCGGTTTTACTCCTGAATTCATCAGAGGTATCAGGATCGTACCTGGAAAAATCTGTTTCGAATTCTGTCTTCAGTTTATTCTGAAAGAAATCAGATGTAAGAAGGAATCCAAAAACATCTCCTCTTTTGGAACCTCCTGTTGTCGAGATGCCATAGGAATTGCCGCCCGGTTCCCCGCCTGTCACATATACAGCCTTGAATTCCATTTTCCTGTCAAATAATGCGATCCCTCCTGAGGCGCCTATTATATGGTCATCCAGCGAACCCTCAACGCCTATTCCCTTAAGACCATAAAACTGCTGGCTCTGGACGCTGAAAGTGCTTAATTGGACGGTATCATATTGAAAACTGAAAACCCCTCCTTTTCTGGCCAGGCCAAAGGCAGTATATTGCGTTTCATTCACCTGCACATCTCCTATGCTTGCCTTAAGCCTCATGTTATCTTTTGTATAAGAGCTATTGAAAACCCAGTTTGCAACTTCAAAGCCTTTTTGCATCGGCACCATTACAGGCAGATTCTGATCAAGATATCTCACGTTTGTATTGAAGGTAAACTCCCATTCCTTATCTTTTATTTTTGAGTTTGAACTTAGGTTGCCCTCAACCCTTGAATCCGGTATGTTGGGGAATTTGTCTGGTTCGGAGAGAATGGTCTCATAGATCACTGAAGCTTCATTGCTGGAATAAGCTTCTTCAAAGGTAATGGTATGGCGGGTACTAAAAGATATATTCTTCTGGAGCTCCCTGCCTTCTTTATCTTTTGCAGAAATACTAAGATTGTGCGACCCCGCAGGCAGAACCATGACAGGTGTAAATTCAAACCCTTTATCTGTGATCCTGAGTAACTGAGTTATATCTGCCCCATCAAGAATCACCACAAGGGAGTTGGAGGTAATGGGTTCCAGAAATTCAATTTTAATATCCGGCTTTTTACCGATGACTACGGCATTCTCAGAAGGCGTTACTGCACGTATGATATCTTTTTGTATATTTGCCGTTGTCTGTGGCTGATCCTCAGCCCAGGCAACAGAAAACCAGAGGATTAAAGAGAACAGAAGAATAAACAACCGCCGCCATATCATATGGGACCTCCGCTCCTAAATTGCTTCATAATTATATGCTATTTTGTTTTGTTATGGTATAGAAATCTCAACAGGCTCTGACGGCTCACCCTGTTCGCCGTTTTCAGCCTGGTAGACAATTCTATATTCGACCTTTCCCTTCTCCGGAAGACTTGTGTGAAGGGCATAATCAATAGTAAGTGCACATGTAATAGTTAACCAGGTATCTTTGCCTTCAGTTCTGTGTTGTATTGTAACGAAAAGCCCTTTAGGCGGTCTTTCAAACTTTATCTCCACACGCTGAAAAGGCTCCTTCAGGAATTTGACTTCAGGTTTTTTAGGAATAGGAATTGCCGGGGAGCCAACCCGCACAACAACGGGGCTGCTCAGGTCGCTTCTGTTTCCCTTTTTATCGAGTGCGACAACACGGTACCAGTAAAACTGCCCGGGCTTCACAAAGGTATCAACAAAAGTGCGCAACTTGGCGGGCAAGGGGTCTCCTATCACAAGCCCCGGATCGTCAACAGAAACAGCTCTAACGATAAGGAATTGATGTGACTTTTCTTCCGGCACTCCTGGCTGAAAGGTTACGGCAACTTTCCCTTCCTTTCCGTCTATATCTGTTATTAAAGGAACCGGAGGAAATGACCGGTCTTCTATCGTAGCGGTCACTTCGCCACTCGGGTCACTTTCCTTGTAGTCATGTGAAACTGCAACTACACGGTAACTGAAGGTGCCATAACCATCGGGGGCGTGGTCATCGTCGTAGAGGAGATCTCTGGAATAGGTCGAGTTTATGCGTAACCATTTGTCTGAACCTTCTACCCTGCGCTCAATGAAATATCCCGCAACCGGCTCCTTTGAAGCTTTCCATATGAGCCTTACCCGTGTCCTGCCGACCTCTGCCTTAAGCCCGGAAGGACTGGAAGGTTTCCCTCTGCTCATCCCCATAGCGGCAGCTGTTTGTGACGGTGCGCCTAGGTCGCCCCTCGGACCGACCGCCCTCACGTGGTAAAAATAGGAGGTCCCGGCCTTCACATTCTCATCCTGATAACTTGCGGCCTCTCTCTTCAGGCCTTTTGGCGTAAGCACTTCATACAGCCCGTCATTCAGGTATGACCGCTCAACAATATAGGCTGCAGTATAGGGGTTGCCGCCGGGTTCCCAGGTTATCGTGATTTTTCCCTCTCCTGCCTCTGTCTTAACATTAATAGGGGGATCCAGCGCCCTCAGGTCGGGCCTGAAAAAACTGAATGAAGAAGGCGTGCTCTTCCTGCCGAAGATATCTACGCTGTATACTCTGTAGGTCAGTTCTTCCTCAACAGGTGCGTCAGCGTCTACAATCGCCGGCCTATTCCGGTCCCACTTTGCGCCAAGAAACCTGATTTTTCCCGTGACGAAAACATTCTTTTGCAGCTTCCCATCCCGCTCCACATAATATGCGAAGACAGGGATTTTGATATCACCGGGTGGCGGGGACCAGTAGAGCGCTGTCAAGTCTTTCTGTGCTTCGGCCCGCAGGTCTGATGGCGGGGTCGGAAGCGATGTTGCTACGGATGAGTCCACTGTATGACTTCTGAGAGTAACACCCGTCTGCGTACCATCTTTATTAAGTCCGGTAACACGATATGAACGCGGGCCAGCCGGCAGACTTCGGATGGTCGAGGCAAGACCGAGTGCCCGTGCATAACGGAAATCGATCAGGGCTGAAACATAAAGGGCTGTATCTGCATTTTCCTGTTCCTTCGCACTTGCCGCTGTTGAGAGTCTCTCCATTATTTTTGCCACAGCCGCTGCATCCTCCCGGGGTAATCCCCTCAGGGCTTCTTCCTCCATGGGAGCAATCCTTTCGGCAAAAACGTGCCCGGTATCATCCTCCAGTCGCCATCCGCCCTGCGGCAACTTTGCTGAAGGCGGAATCCAGAGTAGGTTTACCTCGCCCTTGCCATTTGAAACCGCGAATAAAGCTCCGTCAGACTGCGCATCGGCAAAGACCGGTGAATAGTTTAAAACATTTATCATCATCAGAAGAGCACACAGGATGAGGATGCAAGTCTGTTTTTTCATATAAGACTCCTTTTACTTATAAAAGATCGCTCAGGCTAAGGCATGGCTTAACTTCTTTTACTCCAAAATCAAGTGAGATGCATCCGCTCAGCTCGGGTGGCGGAAACCCTCCTTTGAGTTCTATTCCCATATCAAAGGCCAGACATGGTTTTTCACAGAAAAGACAGCCGTCAAACCCGATATTTCCTTTTACAGCTGCGCTTATATGAGGAGGTATACCTGGGCTTATATGCAGCTCAGCGCCTGCCGATGCGTGTAAGTCCAGGCTGGCCAGTACCAGACATGCATCGACATTCAGCGCCACACTCCCCCCGACCTTGTAGCCGATCGGATAACCTATTTGATAGTATGCATTTGCATTCAGGAAAAACACCTTGCCCTGAAGCGGGTTGCTTGCTGTGCCCATGTCAATCTGCCATTTGTCCGTTCCGAAATGCAGTCCCGAGGAACCCTGCGGAACATTGATCGAGAGACCCGGGATGACCTCAAGGGGCTGTGGCGTCCAGACTAGCCCATCCAATGAGCTCCCGGCGTATTTGAAATATCCCTTCAGAATATCCTTTATGCCGAGTATGTTCGTATTAACGAAGTCCATCCTCACTTCAAATGGTGAGGGCGTCATCGTGAGAATGCCGTCAACGCTTATGCCGAATCCATCGGCGGAACTCAGGCCGAATTCTCCGGCATAGACATGAGTTCCGTCCATGCTTGGTGTAGCAGTCAAAGCAGTTTTGTTAACAAAAACAGCTGAAGGGAAGTTATAACCCATACCGCCCCCCAGTTTTTTAATTATGAGACCGTACAAAGGGATGTTTAAGTTATCAGCCGATGCATATGACAACCAGTAGTCATCGCCATTGCTGTACCCGAGCCTGAATATCGCCTGAATCGAGGGCTTTATCGGCATACCGAACAGGTTGTCCAGATCAATACTGCCGCTGTACACATCGACAGGACCGGACCCGGTATTGCCGGCGTTGCCTGCAACAAGCATCGTTCCTTCCGGCATGGTGTCAGAAACGCCGATATCCGATGTGATGGGGTCAATAGAAGCAAATAACATATCCTTTTGGTAATGTGTGTTAGGTGTCTGGGACGAACCTAGGCCCTTATATTGAGGAGTAATAGTGTAACCGACGAATTTTCCGTACTGGAACTTTATCGGCGAGATCGCAACAAGAGGCCCGGCAGCATTATATTTTTTGTCCTGACCGCGCCCAATTGAATATCCGACAGTAGTGCTTGACCCAAAATCCTTCGCGATCTGGAGGTTGCCGCTGAATGCAAAACCGATCTTGGGAGACACATTTGCCGACACGTTTACAGAAGAGAGCGTGTAATTTCCACCGATACCAAAAGGGATACCCCCCGAAGGAGCGGGAACGCTCTGAGCAGGCTGGGCCAGCCCGTTTTCGAAGGATGCCCTGCCGAACATATCAAAGAAAAGTTTGTTCACCTTGATTGCGGTAAAAGGTACCCCGCCGTCACTGAACTCGAAGTCTGTATTTGTCATAATGCCCCAACCGGCATCTTTAGTGCTCATGAAACCTACGATGGTCGGCTTCATTACGACATTGCCGTAATCCTTGGGAGGCACAATGCATGTGGGGCTAACTGGTCCTTTGGAAGGGTCGCATTTGGGAGGAATAAAAGCGAGTTCTGCAGCCTTGCCACCACCTGATGTAATCTTCGCATCTCCTCCATCTACCTCTACTGCTATCCACGGTACGTATACCTTAAAGCCCAAAAGTGACGCATCGAAGGTCCCTTTTTCCGCATGTGCTGTTATCGAGTCAACTGATACCCATCCTTCACCTATGGTTTTTTTGAACCCGTTGGGATAATTTGCCTCTCCGCATATGCCACTGTTGACTATGCCCCAATTGTTGGCGTCAAACTCGAACTCCAGCAGGTTCAGAGAGTAAGGGATTATTTTTGCAGGACTCTTTGTAGAGCCTTTTTGTGTTTGTATGCCTCTTGCCTTCCCACCGAGGTGGATGCCTACCCATCCCTTGCCGCTTTCTCCGCCGCAGAGTTTATCCGCTGCAGACCCGTAATTGTGGTCCAGATCTATAGTAACGTCATTAGACTTGATCTGAAAGGAGCTCCAGTAAATCAGGCTCGGAGCCAGGGTCTGATGTTCAGCATGCCAGTCACCCTGCGGCGTTATTGTTTCCTCCAGGCCTGACCATCCCGGAGTGCTGTCGTCATATAACCGGAGGGTGTTGAAGGACACTTTAATGTCCATGGTAGCCTTAACTTCATCCCCTGCAGTGCCGTTAAGCTTCTTCAGTGTCGCCACCATCCCGGGCAAATCCTCGATCTTCATCCCTGGGGAAACGAGGATTTCTCCCTGGTCAACGTTAATGCCGTCATTCACTACCCAGCCATTGATTTCAATGTTATCAACCGGATGGCAGGTCACGCCTGAGGCGCTGTCTGTAAGATTGAGCATCAGGGTGCCTTTGCCGTAATATTTTCCGTCAGTTTCCTTCTTAACTCCCGGCTTTACTTTTCCCAATCCGGGGTTAATGTTCTGGACAACAAAGTATTTGCCGTCCTTGACGGGGAAATGGAAAACGCATGGATACGCCGGGTCTGCCTGGACCACTTTATACCACTTTGGCGCAGATGCCACATCCGGGCCGCCAAGTTTAACCGTTCCTTGTCCTTCGTCCGCTTCGTATGTGCCGAGCATGTTAGGATCGATTTCATTAACATACACGACTGCCGGCTTTCCCTTTGCCGCCTCTTGTTGCGGCGACAGCAGCCCCACTTTCATCTGCCCTTCCTGTGTGACTGATTTTGAAGACGCAGCTTTAGCCCCTGACGAGGCTTTAGCAGCCGCCACGAACTGCCCGGGCGAAATGTCACTCAGAGTTTCCGATGGTTTAAATATCTGTGATAGATCTTCCCGCATCGAGAGGAAGGCCAATTTCGTTTCTTCCCTTGGTCCGCTCAAAGGGTTACCCAGTCCGCCGAATCCCCCGGGCCCACCACCGGGGAGAGGCTTAGTCGGAGGATTTTTCAAAAAGTCCTCTATCTCCTTTGAAATCTGGTTGCCGCCTGCCCAGGCTCCGATAACTTTGGGATCCTTGACTACCGAAGCCTCTACAACGACCTTACGCATGCCGATGTTCCCGACTCCAAGGAGTGGCGACGTAAAATTTATAGAGTCTATGATTGGGTCCGGTTTACTCCATGCGTGATTTTCCTCAGACCACTTTCGTCTCTCGGATGGCGGGACTTGCTTGTTTTCACTTGCTATCGTAACGCCATCCACCTTCCAGCTCAGGATTATCTCCCCAGAGCCGTAATAGCGAAGTTTGGCATTTGCAACAATCCCCTGGTCGCAGGAGGTAATCGTTGCATCAGCCTTTCCAGTAGACTGCTCTTGGGCGGCAGGAATACTCGATCCACTGGATATCCCTTCTTTCTCAAGCGCAGCCAGCATCACTAAGTCCCCGGCTTTATAGCCGTTGTCAAGATCGAGCTGTGTACTACCCGTTCCCTGGCTCGTTCCCTGGCCTGAGAAGCCTGTAATCTCTATGGATTTGAGATGGAGCTTCCCTGTTGCATCGAGATCCTCGCGTTCATTGATTATAACGTGATGACAATAGAGCATATAGGCCGATTCGAAGGCCTGCGTGCCTAACGCATTTGCTCCCTCGTAAACGGGGGTCGCCTTGGCCGCAGCCAGATACGGCGACTTGCCGGTTTTAGCGCCGAGGTCTTCAGTCCCGGTGATCGCCTTGGCCGCAGCCAGATACGGTGACTTGCCGGTTTTAGCGCCGAGGTCTTCAATTAATCCGGGAGTCTGCAAAAGCTCGGAGGGGAGCTCGTAGATCCGGATTGAGTAGTAGCCATTATGCTCGTACTTATGATTAAGATTGTGGTAACTGGGATAGGGGACTATATCAGTTGGGTCTATATGTTTTGACCCATATACCGGCTCAATGGTACCATCTCCCCAATCGATAAAAACATTGAGGAATCGTTCGAGCAATGTGCCCCAGCCATAATTGCCTTCCAAATACTCCAAACTTTGATATGAATCAGCCGCATAAGGGGAATTCTTGAGGCTGAACGTGCCGTCTATGCTGATTATGTCCCCTGTGTAATAGTTAAGCTGATCCTGTTTTATGGCCCTGATTGAAAGGTTATTCAGTCCGTAACCCATTTCAGGGCAGGCCAGTCCCGTCGGCCTGTCCGGCAGTCTGATACGCCAGCGATCTGATATCTCAACTTCTTTATCGACAAGATCCTGAGGCTTCTGGGCAGACTGATCGCTTTTCGGATCATATGCTACACCATTTTTTGTGTAGGTCCTGAATCCCGCTACTTCCCATAAGATTTCACCCGATGCCCCTGCTGATTGTTTATATTTCTCAAAGAAGGAAACATCAGGGACAAACCCATAGTACCAATAGTCAGGCATCCGCTCTTTCATAATTAGGTTGCCTCCCTGATCTATGAACCGAAGTTCGAACCATTGGGCTGTACCAGGGTTTTCTTCATGCCATTTGAAGCGAGTCTTGTCATTAAGCGCAGGAACGCCAAAATCTTTCATAACAGGTGTAGGCATACACACGCCCATAGTACAGCACTTCCAGAAGTCGCCATTGGCAGAATGCTCTAATGAACAGTCCCAACTTGGCCGCGGTACGGGCTGTATCCCCCATTTGGGCTCGTCAAGATAGATTATTCCTTTAAAAAATTTCTGAGCAGAGATGTCGATGAATTTTATTTCAGGAAACTTTTCAATCGGTTTTGTTTCTGTTGTAACGAAATATGTGATAATGGGCGCTTTCCTGTTCGATAGTGGGCTTGTAATGACGAAGCTGACTTTATGAGTGCCCGGATCAAAGGTGCGCAGAGAAGGAATTTGCGGGGTTTGCAGCGTTATGCTCTTGCCGCCAATGACATTCTGTTCGACGGTACTGATAGTTATGTCGTCTATCCTCCATTCACCTTTGAAAAGCCCTGATCCTACAGTGGTAATATCAACAAATGCCTTGAGATCAGGATAATTCCTCGCCACCGTTGCCTGTACCTGCCTGCCAGGGAAATAAAGTTCTACCCCCGATATGTCAAAATCCGCAGCAGCCTGTGTTGTGATAGTGATAGTAACGGAACTATTCAGAGTTACGTTCTGACCGGTGAACGTCCTGACATAAGTCATCTTATTTGACTTCATCTGAACTGCTTTTTGTATGACTCCGGCAGGTATGGTCACCACCTCGGGTGCCATTCCGGAGCCATTTTGTATGCTTGCTGTCACCTGTGTTTGATTGGTTCCAATAATGTCAGCACCAACCTTGAAACTCCCGCCAGTAGATTTCAGGGTAATATTGATGGTAGAGGAACCGGAAAACTGGTAATTTACATTTTTCGAACTGCTTTGACCACTCGGAATATTGAAATATTGTGGAACCGCGGTAACAGAAAGGGTTATCGGCATTGGTAATGTTGGTGGTATCACGGTTGGTGGTGTTACAATTGGTGGCGTCACGGTTGGTGGCGTCACAGTTGGTGGTGTTACAGTTGGTGGTAAGATTGCGGGTGTTGGTAGTAGGGGATTCACGGTTATGGAAAATGCCTTCTGTACGCTATTGGGAACGCTTATGTTACTGGCCAGACCCGGCGGTAACATGCAGTTGTCTGTTGATCTCACTGTAAACGAATACACGCCCCCGGTTGTCGGGGTTCCTGAGATAGCTCCTGCCTGGCTCATGCTTAGGCCGGGAGGCAAAGAACCTGTAGCTATGCTGTATACGATCGGCGACTGACTCCCTGTTGTCTGAAGCTGATAGCTGTATGCCGTCCCCACTATACCTGAAGTAAGTGTCTGAGGTGAGGTAATCGTCAGCGTTGGACACTGTACCACCGGCTGATTTACGGTTATTGAAAATACCTTCTGTACGGTATTGGGGACGCTCATGTTACTGGCTGGGCCCGAAGGTAACATGCAGTTGTCTGTTGATCTCACTGTAAACGAATACACGCCTCCGGTTGTCGGGGTTCCTGAGAGAACACCTGCCTGGCTCATGCTTAGGCCGGGAGGCAAAGAACCTGAAGCTATGCTGTATACAATCGGCGCCTGACTCCCTGTTGTCTGAAGCTGATAGCTGTATGCCGTACCCACTATACCTGAAGTAAGTGTCTGAGGTGAGGTAATCGTCAGCGTTGGACACTGTACCACCGGCTGATTTACGGTTATGGAAAATGTCTTCTGTATGGCATTAGGGACGCTCATGTTACTGGCTGGGCCCGAAGGTAACATGCAGTTGTCTGTTGATCTCACTGTAAACGAATACACGCCTCCGGTTGTCGGGGTTCCTGAGAGAACACCTGCCTGGCTCATGCTTAGGCCGGGAGGCAAAGAACCTGAAGCTATGCTGTATACAATCGGCGCCTGACTCCCTGTTGTCTGAAGCTGATAGCTGTATGCCGTACCCACCGTCCCTGAAGTAAGTGTCTGTGGTGAGGTGATGGTCAGCGTTGGACACTGTACCACCGGCTGATTTACGGTTATTGAAAATACCTTCTGGGCGCTATTAAGAACGCTCATGTTACTGGCTATGCTCGGCGGTAACATACAGTTGTCTGTTGATCTGACTGTAAATGAATACGCACCTCCGGTTGTCGGGGTTCCCGAGATAACTCCTGCCTGGCTCATGCTTAAACCAGGAGGTAAAGAACCTGAAGCTATGCTGTATACAATCGGCGCCTGGCTCCCTGTTGTCTGAAGCTGATAACTGTATGCCGTCCCTACCGTGCCTGAAGTAAGTGTCTGAGGTGAGGTGATGTTCAGCGCTGGACATTGCACCACCGGCTGATTTACGGTTATTGAAAATACCTTCTGTACGGTATTGGGGACGTTCATGTTACTGGCCAGACTCGGCGGTAACATGCAGTTGTCAGCGGCTCTTACTGTAAAGTCATAAATTCCAGAACCTGTTGGCGTTCCAGAGATAATCCCTGACGAACTAAGGGTTAATCCGGGGGGTAATGTTCCGTTAAAAAGACTGGAGGTAATCGGTGCTTGCCCTCCTGATATCTGGATCTGGATAGAGTATCCCTGCCCCACTGTACCTGCAGGAAGTGGAGAAGTTGAAGTTATGCTCAGGGGTAAACAAGGTGGTGGTGCTGTTACGGGTGGTGGTGCTGTTACGGGTGGTGGTGCTGCCGCGGGTGGTAGTGCTGCCACAGGTGGTGGTGCTGCCACAGGTGGTGGTGGCGGTTGATTCACGGATATGGAAAACGTCTTCTGTACGGTATTAGGGCCGCTCGTGCCACCAAACGGGCTCTGCGGTAACATGCAGTTGTCTGTTGATCTCACTGTAAATGAATACACGCCCCCGGTTGTCGGGGTTCCTGAGATAACTCCTGCCTGGCTCATGCTTAAACCAGGAGGTAAAGAACCTGTAGCTATGCTGTATACGATCGGCGCTTGACTGCCTGTTGTCTGAAGCTGATAACTGTATGACTTCCCCACCGTGCCTGAAGTAAGTGTCTGTGGTGAGGTAATGGTCAGCGTTGGACATGCTGGCTGTTGCCCTGCATCCGGTTGTATTACCGGTATAGGCGATTGTGTCGTTCTTGTCTGCGCATTTATTACAATCTCGGTGGTTGCAGGATCAGGCTTATTAGGATTAGTAGTACAGGAATGTGCCTTGGATCGTACTGTTATCGTATATTTCCCTGCGGACTTGTAAATATGTTCGGCTTTCAGATTGCATGCAGAACCTAAACATGCAGCACCACCGACACTTGCACAGGCTCCTTGCGGAACCTGGAGGATAGTCCATGATGCATCATCTCCAAAATTAATCTCTGTATCACATTTCGGAGAGCATGAGACATAGGGTACAGCTACCTTGGCAGTAAAACTTTGATTGATCAGCGCTGGACTGGGAGATGCTTCAATGGTGATAGCGTAGGATACGTTGCTTAAAAGAATGATTAAAGATAACGCAATAAATAGAACAAATGAACTTTTTTTCATGGCCCCCCCATGTCCTGCCTATTTATTTAATTTTATTTCCTAAAGTTTGTTTCGCTATGAATCAATACCCTTCAATTGAGACATGGTGGTGCTTGCCTGAAAAGGTTCAAAACTCTCAATTTTGTAAAGTTAAGCTGAAATCAAAAGCATATAAAACCTCAGGACAAATATAAATATTTTAAACCTTACATCTTGTTATACAAATTGTCAAGATTAAAAAAAGACCCATTTCTGAATATTGACAACATCGCAAAAAGTCCTTTTCATGGCTGTCATTCCCGAAGTCCTT
>Ga0315278_10003226_pt1 | contig 14565 bp, 12 predicted proteins | sample YL17G06_0_MG_FD_203880 | JGI IMG/M metagenome (GOLD analysis project Ga0315278, IMG submission 203880) | Sediment microbial communities from Yellowstone Lake, YNP, Wyoming, USA - YL17G06_0 | ecosystem: Environmental > Aquatic > Freshwater > Lake > Sediment | place: USA: Wyoming | collected... | reverse complement strand
CAGCGCGTTGACGAGCGTATCCCCGGCGTGACCGGGCGCCGGGTGGACGACGAGTCCGGCCGGCTTGTCGATGATCAGCAGGTCGTCGTCCTCGTAGACGATGGTCAGCGGGATGTCCGGTGCGGGGGCGAGGTCGAGCGCGATCGGTTCCGGGACATCGAGGCGCAGCTCGGTCCCGGCGCCGACGACCGTATTGGCCCGCAACGCGGCGCCGTCCGATGTCAGGCGTCCGTCCGAGATGAGCTTCTGGACGTAGCTCCGCGACAGACCGGTCGCATCGGCGACGTAGCGATCGACCCGTCCGCCCGGCCCGTCGGGCACGCGCAGCGTCCGGATCCCGGGCGCGTAGGCCGGATCAGCCATCCGACGGTCGCTCGCCGATCCGCCCGAGCGCCGGGAACAGGGCCAGTCCCACCAGCAGCAGGATCGCTGCGCTGATCGCCGAATCGGCCACGTTGAAGGTGAAGAACCGCAGGTCGCCGATCCCGATGTCGACGAAATCGACGACATAGCCGAGGCGCAGTCGATCGATCATGTTGCCGACCGCGCCACCGAGCAGGAGACCCAGCGCCAGCGAGAGATAGAGGCTCCGGCCCGAGCGCGAGTGATAGGCCACGATGAGCCCGATCACGCCGACCGAGACGATCCCGAACAGGATCGCGCTGTCCCGGAACAGGCCGAACAGCGCCCCGGAGTTCTGGTGGAAGACGAAGCGCACGTACGCGCCGAGGACCTCGAGGACCTCGCCGGGCGACACGTTGGCCACCAGCCAGGCCTTGGTCAGCTGATCCGCCACGACGACGACGGCAGCGGTGCCGAGGAAGATGAGCCAGTGCGCCCCGGTTCGAGCCGCGGTCGTCGGCATCGGGGCGCTATCCACGGGTGGCCCGGCGACGCAGGGCGATCGCGACGGGGCCGCCATCGAGCTCGACGGTCGCACTCGAAGCGTCCGCCGGGATGTCCCCGTCCGTCCACTCGGCAAGCGTGTCCGTGGCGACCGCGGCGACATGCGCGGCAACGGCTTCCGGCAGCGGCCCGGTCCACAGGTCGATCCGGTCGTCGAGCGCGAGGCCGGCCTCGCGCCTGAGGTCCTGGATGGCACGCGCGAGCTCGCGGGCGTCTCCCTCGGCCACGAGCTCCGGCGTCAGCGTGGTATCGAGCACGACGACCACGCCGTCATGGTGGGCTACCGCGGTCCCCGGCCGAGGTGTCGCCTGAACCTCGACCTCGTCGGGTTCGAGCCTCACGCCGGCCAGCCACACCGAGCCGTCATCCTCGAAGCGCACGTCACCGGCCCGCGCGGCGGCCATGACCGCGGGGATGGCCGCCCCGAGGCGCTTGCCGATCCTGGGGAGCAGCGGCTTGACCCGTCGCTCGACGAGCGTCGAGTCGTCGTCGATCACGACGACCGCCTTGACGTTGATCTCGTCCGCGATGAGATGGAGCAGCGTGTCGTCCACCGTCCCGTCACGCTCCGGGAGCGCCAGCCAGGCCGTGGCCAACGGTTGGCGCGTCTTGAGATGGGCGGCGCTCCGCAGGGTCCGTGCCAGCTCGACGGCCGCCTGGGCGGTGGCCATCGACGCCTCGAGCCCCTCGTCACGGTGGATCGCGAGTTCGCCGCTCGGCCAGCGGGTCAGGTGGACGCTGTCGGGCGCCTCGGGCGTCACGGTGGTGACGAGATTGCCGTACATCGCGTCGGCGAGGAATGGAAGCATCGGGGCGAGCATCCGGGCGGCCGCGACCAGCGTCTCGTGGAGCGTGGCGAAGGCGGCGTTCCGGTCGGCCGGGTCATCGGAGCGCGAGAAGCGGCGCCGCGACAGGCGCAGATACCAGGTGGACAGCCCATCGAGGTAACTCGACAGGGTCCGGGCCGCACCCACGGCGTCGACATCGAGCAGGCGTGCCTCGACGGCTGCCGCAGTGCCGGCCGCACGCGACAGGATCCAGCGGTCGAGCACCGGTCTGGCCGCCGGCGACGGCGCGGGGTCGGTCGGGTTCCAGCCGGCCAGCCGGGCGTAGGTGATGAAGAAGGCATACACGTTCCACAGGATCAGCAACTCGCGACGCGCCTCATCGGCGGCGTGCCATCCGAAGGCGATGTTGTCCTCCGGCCGGGCCTTGGCGAACATCCAGCGCATGACGTCGACGCCCATCCGGTCGGCGGCTTCGTCGAACTCGATGGCGTTGCCCCAGCTCTTGTGCATCGGCCGCCCGTCCTCGGCGAACACGAGGGCATACCCGAAGATCGTCTTGAACGGCGGCTCGCGGCGGAGGACCGTGGACATCGCGAGCATCGAGTAGAACCAGTTGCGGAACTGGCCCGGGAAGCTCTCGGTGATGAAGTCGGCCGGGAACCAGCGCGCCCACTCGTCGGGGTCCTCACGATAGTGGAGCGTCGAAAACGGGACGATCCCCGCGTCGAGCCACGGGTTGCCGACGTCGGCGATCCGCTCGACGGCGGCCCCGCAACCGGGGCAGGCGATCGTCACGGCATCGACCCACGGCCGGTGCGGGGTGTGATCCTCGAACGACTCCCAGCCCGCGACCGCGCGCTCGCGCAATTCGTCCCGACCGCCGATGACCTCGACCGTGCCGCACGCCGCGCAGTCGTAGATCGGCAGGGCCAGGCCCCAGTAGCGCTTCTTGCTGATCATCCAGTCGTGCATGTTCCGAAGCCAGTCGAGTTCGCGCTCGTAGCCGAAGTCGGGGATCCAGCGGATCTGGTCGACCACGTCCATGATCTGGTAGCGCAGGCTCGCGTCCACCTGTGCGGCCGTCAGCGTCTCGCGCGGCTGGTCGTAGAGCGGGCCCATGCTGATGAACCACTCGTCGACGAGGCGGAAGACGAGCGGCGTCCCGCAACGCCAGCAATGCGGGTAGCGGTGATTGATCGTCTCGAGCCGGTAGAAGCGGCCCTCGCGCCTGAGGTGGTCGATGATCGGCTCGGTGACGTCGCGGACATCGCGCCCGGAGAGCGCCCCGAATCCCTCGAGGACGATCCCGGCCTCGTCGAGCGGTGCCACGACGGGGAGGCCGAGCGTCTTGCCGAGCTGGAAGTCCTCTGCGCCGCAGCCGGGCGCGATGTGGACGATGCCCGTCCCCTCGTCCTCGCCGACCTCCGTCCAGGCCACCACACGGTGCTCGTACGGCCGATCCGGTTCGTCGCGAGTGCCCGCCGCGAACGCTCGGCGAACGGCCGCCAGGTCGTCGAACGGACCTGCGTAGCGCCAGCCGACGAGCTCGCTCCCGGCGACCTCCTCGAGGACCTCGAACGGTCCGTGAAGCGCCGCCTTCAGCGTCCCCTTGCCCAGCCAGAACTGGTCGGCGCCCTGGCGGACCCGCACGTAGCGCAGCGCCGATCCGACGGCGGCGGCCACGTTGGAAGTCAGCGTCCATGGTGTCGTCGTCCAGACCAGGAGCGACTCGCCCGGCCGGTCGAGCAGCGGGAAGCGGACCGTCAAGCCCGGGTCGTCGCGGTCCTGATAGCCCTCGTTCATCTCGGTCTGCGACAGCCCCGTCCCGCAGCGGGCGCACCACGGCATCGTGTCGTGGCCCTTGTACAGCCAGCCGCGCCGGTGGCACTCGGCGAGGAACCCCCAGATCAGGTCGTTGTTCTCGTTGCTGAAGGTGAAGTAGCTGCCACCCGTGTCGGGCATCCCCAACCGGCCGACGAGCATCTCCACGGAGTCGGTCACCGGCCCGCCCGGGCCCTCGATCGTCGTCACCGCGGCCGGGTCCACGCCGAGCATCTCGCCGAGCCGGCGCAGCTCGTGCGGGTCGTTCCAATCCATCCACATGCCGAGTCGGATCGACTGCTCCGTCTGGCGGGCGGCGTAGGTCAGCACGCGCTGCTTGCAGAGCGTCACGAACTCGGCGATCCCGAACGCCTCGATGTCACGCTTCGAGGTGAACCCGAGGTCGCGCTCGACGTTGACTTCCACCCACAGACCCTGGCAATCGAACCCGTTCTGGTAGCGCTGGTCCTCCCCGAGCATCGCGTGGAAGCGCTGGTAGAGGTCCTTGTACGCCCGACCCCAGGCATGGTGCACGCCCATCGGGTTGTTGGCGGTGATGGGCCCGTCGAGGAAACTCCATCTCGGGCCCCCGGCGTTCTGAGCACGCAGCCGGGCGAACGTCCGGCGGTCGCGCCATGTCTCCAGGATCTCGTACTCCTGGGCGACGAGGTCGGGCTTCGAGCTGACAGGTCGGAACATTCGGCCTCGGGACTGGGGGTGGGTCACGCCGCGGCGGACGGCGCGGGTGCTCGATTCGGCGCGTCCTTGTATCCTACCCGCGATGCACGAACCAGAGGGCGCGCGACGGCGCACGCGCTCGCCCTTCGCGGCGGCGTTCCTCTCCCTGATCTTCCCCGGACTCGGGCAGTTGTACGCCGGCGCACCGTTGCGTGCCCTGGCCTTTGCTGCCGGGCCCATCCTCGCCATCGCCCTCGGCGCCGGGATGGTGCTGCGTATCGATCGGATCGCGCTCCTCGGGTTCCTGATCGATCCGACCGTGCTCGACGCCGTCTTCGTCATCAACCTCGGGATCCTGCTCTACCGACTCGTGGCGGTCGTCGATGCCTACCGGGTCGCGGCCTACCTGAACGCCGCCTCCTCGCCGCCCGACGTAGCCCGACCGGGCAGGGTGCGCATCGCTCGGGATCCACTGTCGATCGCCGGCCTGCTGGCGGTCGTGCTTGTCATGGCCGGCAGCCATGTCGTCGTCGCCCGCTACGACCTGCTCGCCAAGGACGTCCTCGACAACGGCTGCATCTTCCTCGGGGATCCGGGCAAGGAGTGCGACCTGGACGCGACACCGTCGCCGGGTGTCTCGGCCAGCCCGAGCCAGGACGTGTCCGGTGGGCCGACCGACTCGCCCGAGCCCGAGGGGACCCCGGTCGGCAGTGCCGTGCCGGAGGTCTCGATCCCGCCCTGGGACGGCAAGGAACGCCTCAACATCCTGCTCATCGGCGCGGATCAGCGACCGGGCCAGGGGACGTTCAACACCGACACGCTCATCGTCGTGTCGATCGATCCGATCTCCAAACAGGTCGCCATGTTCAGCCTTCCGCGCGACACGGCCAACGTGCCGACACCACCCGGCCCCGCGCGACAGGCGTTCGGTCCCGTGTACACGCGCAAGATCAACGCGTGGTGGACATCGATCCGCAAGCGCTCCGACCTCTTCCCCGGGACGGCCAAGACGCGCGGCTACAACGGGCTCAAGGCGATCATGGGCAACCTCTATGGCCTCGACGTGAAGTACTTCGTCGAGGTCAACTTCGACGGTTTCAGGAAGATCGTGGACGTCATGGGCGGAGTCACCGTGAACGTCCAGATCCCCGTCTCCGACGATCGGTTCCCGTCGGTCCGCGGCAGCTTGCGACGCGTCTACATCCCGAGCGGGATCCAGCACATGACCGGTGCCGATGCGCTCCGCTACGCCCGCTCTCGGCACGGCGGTGGGAGCGACTTCGACCGCGGCTATCGCCAGCAGCGCGTCCTGCTGTCGCTCCGTGAGCAGGCCGATCCGCAGGATCTCATCCCGCGTCTCCCGGATCTCATCGCCGCGCTGAACACGGCCATCTCGACCGATATCCCGTCGAACCAGCTTGCCCCGCTCCTAGGCCTGGCGTCGCAGGTCGACACCAAGGACATCCGATCCTACGTGTTCTCTCCCCCGCTGTACGGGACCGAGACGCCTCCGGGCGCCCCGACCTACTTCATCGACCCGAAGATCTCGAAGATCCGGGCCGCAGTCAAGCGCGCGTTCACGGCGGACCCGGTCGACGAGGCGACTCGCCAGAACCTTGCCCAGGAGGGCGCGGGCGTGTGGGTCCTCGACGGCACCGGCGATGGGACCCGTGGGACCGACCTGGCCGGCTATCTCGACTACCACGGCTTGGCCGCTTCGGCTCCGCGCCAGAAGCCGCCCGGCGCCGTTCCGCCCGACACCACGATCGTGGTCTACAACGGCGCCGAGGAGCGGTCGCCCGATACGATCGCCTATCTCGAGAAGACGTTGGGGGTCACGGCGACGACCAGGATCGACCCGGTCATCCGGACGGACATCGTGATCACCGTCGGTCGGGCGACACCCAGGCTCGAGGCGCCGGCCGGCCCATAGCGGCCCTACTCGATCGGGGTCAGCCAGTGGGCGTACTCGGGGAGCCGGCCGCGGACCGCCTCGAAGTAGCGGTCGCGGACGAGCCGGCCGATCGGGCCGATCGCGCCGGAGCCCACGGGTCGGTGGTCGACCTCGATGACCGAGGAGATCTGGACGCCGGTGCCGCACAGGAACATCTCGTCGGCGACGTACAGCTCGGAGCGATCGATCGACCGGACCTCGACCGGGATCCCCTCGTTGCCCAGCATCTCGATGACGCCCTTGCGGGTCACGCCCTCGAGCAGGTCGTCGCTCACCGGTGGTGTCAGGGCGACGCCGTCGCGGACGACGAAGACGTTCGCGGCGGACGCCTCGTTGACGTGGCCGTCGGCCGTCAGGACCACCGCCTCGTCGAACCCGTTCAGTTCCGCCTCGGTCTTCTGGAAGGCCATATTCACATATCCGCCGACGATCTTGCCGCGGGCCGGGAGCGCCTCGTCCGCGTTGCGTCGCCAGGTCGAGGTCATCACCCGCACGCCGGAGTCGGTGTCGATGTAGTTGCCGAACGGCACGGCGATGATATACAGCTCGTTCTCGAGGTCGTGCAATCGGACCCCGATCGCGGGCGTGGACTTGTAGAACGACGGGCGGATGTAGGCATCCTGGCGGAACCCGTTGCGCCGGACGGTCTCGACGATCAGCCCGGTCAGCTCGTCCACCGACGGTACGTGCTCCATCAGCAGGATCCGGCACGACTGGCGGATCCGCTCGACGTGCTCGCGCAAGCGCAGGCCGTAGAGCCGGCCCTGCTCGGCATTCCAGTAGGCGCGGATCCCCTCGAACGTCGCCGTCCCGTACAGGAAGGCATGGGTCATGACGCTGACCTTGGCCTCGCGCATCGGGACCCACGCGCCCTCGAAGTAGCAGATCAGGTCGTCGAGCGAACCAGGCTGGGGCGCGTGATGCGTCGACGGTTCGGACGGGGCGTCGGACTTGTCGGTCAACATCGGGCGGGCTCCTGGGTTGCGGTCGGCCGAGTATATCAGCGGCCCACGGCCCCTCAGCCGAGCGCGCCGCTCGCGACCGCGCCGACGAGCACGAGGTAGACGAGGTAGAAGACCCCACCGATCAGGAGGTTCCGGCCGCGCAGGACGCGGCGCCGAACCATCGGGATGAAGATCACGGCCGACGACAGGAAGGCGATCCCGGCCGACGCGAAGGCGATGTACGAGCCCTCCGTGGCGACCCAGTCGCTCGATGCGAAGAGCAGCGCCACGACCGTCGGGATGGTCGACTGGAAGACCATCGCCCCGGTGATGTTGCCCATCGCCAGGGTGTCCTTGCCCTGGCGGACCCAGATGACCGAGTTGAACTTCTCGGGCAACTCGGTCGCGATCGGGGCGATGACCAGCGCGAGCAGCAGGCTGTCCACCCCGAGGTCGGTCGCCAGGTGCTGGACCGCATCGACGAACAGGATCGCGCCGAGGACGATCAAGCTGAGGGCCACCACGACCTGGACGTTGACGACACGCAGCCGCGGCGCCGCCGGGTCGATGTGATGGGCTCGTCGGTCGAGACGATGGAAGCGCAGCGGCCGCAGATCCTCGGCGTCCACGTCCGGATCCGCCTCGAAGTGGCCCTTGACGTACCAGGCGTAGATGCCGAGCAGGATGACCGCACAGATCCACTTGAGCCAGACGGGCTGGAGCGGCAGGAAGGCGGCCCCGATGGCGATGGTGTAGGCGATCGCGAAGTAGCGCATGTCGTGGCCGAGGACGCCCGTATCGACGCGCATCACGTCCCCCGACCCACGTCGGCGCCCCGACCAGATGACCGCCACGCCGGTCACGAACATGGCCAGGGTGGCGAGCATGAACGGGGCCCCCAGGATCGCGCCGACCCCGACCTCGTTCGACGCTTCGCCGGTCGCGAACAGGATGGCGATGATCGGGATCATCGTCTCCGGGAGTGCGGTGCCGACCGCTGCGAGGACCGAGCCGACGGCGCCCTCGGCCAGCTCGAGCTTCCGCCCGAACCATTCGATGCTGTTGGTGAACAGTTCCGCGCCGACCAGGATGACGAGGAAGGCGAGGGCCAGGACCGCGATCTCCAACGCTACACCCCGAGGACCGACGGGCAGGCGATCCCGACGTCGGACATCAGCGAACCAGCGACGACGTCAGGCGGCCCAGGGTGACGGACTCGACCGTCGGGGCACGCCACGAGCGTTCAGGGTCGAAGATGCTGCGGCGCGTACGGGAGCAGCGCCACGTGTCGCGCTCGCTTGAGGGCGACGGACAGCTCGCGCTGATGACCGGCACACGTCCCGGTCTTGCGCCGCGGCTCGATCTTGGCGCGCTCGGACAGGTAGCGGCGGAGGCGGTTGACCTCCTTGTAGTCGATCTGCACGGTCTTGTCCGCGCAGAACGCGCAGACCTTGCGACGGCGTCGATCGCGATAGAAGTCGTCGCGCTTCTTGGCTCGGACGGGGGGCGGCATGCTTGGCGTCTCCTTGGTCAGAAGGGAAGGTCGTCGAGGTCGGTGTCGTCGGCTGGCCGGCGCGAACCGCCGCCCCCGGCGCCCGAGGACGATCCAGCGCCGGCACCCGGGGCCGGCCCAGCGCCGGCGCCGACCGCCACGGGAGCGCCGGTGAACCCGGCCTCGTCGTCGCGCGGGCGGCGCTCGAGATTGATCACGTTGTCGGCGATCACGTCGAGCGACGTGCGCTTCTGGCCGTCCTGCCCCTCGAACTCGCGGGTGCGGAAGCGGCCATCCACGAACACGCGGTTGCCCTTGCGGAGCTGCTCCGCGGTCCGTTCGGCCCGGTCGCCGAAGACGCTGACGCGGAACCAGTCCGTCTCCTCGATCCACTCTCCGGTCTGTTGGTTCTTCGTGCTCTGGTTGACCGCGACGGTGAACTGGGTCACGGCCTTGCCGTTGGGCGTGTAGCGCATCTCCGGATCGCGCCCGAGGTTGCCGATGATCGAGATCTTGCAGAACGCCATGGTGCCGGCCTCCCTCAGTCGATGGCGGCCGGAGCCGCCTCACTCTCGGACTCGTCGATGAATTCGCCCGGGATCTCGTCTTCCTCCTCGTCGAGGCCGGACGGGAGATCCGTGTCGTCGAGCTCGTCCAGCTCGGACCCGTCGGCCCGCAGCATCTTGGCCGGGCGGTCCACCCGCGTGACGAGGTGGCGCAGCACTTCCTCGGTGATGAGGAGGGTGCGCTCGAGTTCGACGATCGCGTCGGACGGCGCCTCGAACAGGATGATGTGGTACGACCCCTCGCGGTGGCGATCGATCGGGTAGGCCAGACGGCGGCGCCCCCAGGGGGCGACCTTCACGATGTGACCACCGACGCCGACGATCGAGCGTGTCGTTCGATCGACGAGGGCCTGACTCTTGTCATCCGCCACGTCGGGACGGATGATGAGCATGAGTTCGTAACGGCGCATGCGCGCGATACTCCTTCCAATGGGGATGCCCCGTCGACGGTGATCCGGCACGGAGCGGAAAGGACAGGCGCGGAGTCTAGCACGACCAGCCGAACGGACTCTTTCCAGGGCCCGTCCCGGGACCCGCTGCGGCAGCGCTGCGATCCCTCCGACGGGCCGCTGACGGGTCGCCGTTGTATCCTCTTGGACGACCCCGACCCAACCCGATCCAGACCCAGATCAGCCGCGGAGGCCCTGTGCCCGTCAGTACCATCGTGCTCCTCGATACAGGCATCGGCAGCGGCGGATCGATCGCCAAGATCCTCTCCGAGGCCGGGTACTCGGTCACCGTCACGACCGATCCGGATGGGGCCTTCAGCCAGGCCCTCGAGGCCCAGCTGGTCATCATCGGCGCCACGGGCGGACCTCGCTCGGCCGTGGATATCTGCCGCGAGATCCGCGCCACGCCGGCCCTGGCCGCGGTCCCGGTCATGTGCGTCAGCACGACGGACGAGGTCGAGGAGCGCATCCATTTCCTCGAAGCCGGGGCGGATGACGTCATGGCCCGCTCCTTCGACGCCCGTGAACTGGAAGCGCGGGTCGAGGCGCTGCTGATGCGTTTCCAGCGCTCGAAGGATCTCGCTCCGGCCATCACGACCGATGGCGTGACCATGCACCGGGCGCGCCGGACGGTCGCCGTCTACAGCCCCAAGGGTGGCGTCGGCACCACGACGATCGCGACGAACATCGCGATCGCCGCCGTGGCGCGCAGGCCGGACCGGGTCGTCCTCGTGGACCTCGCCCTTCAGTTCGGGGGCGTGGCCACGCTGCTCGATCTCGACCCGAAACAGACGCTCGCCGACGTGGTCCGCGATGTCGCGTCGATGCGCGAACCGGAGCTCCTGCGCACCTACGCGATGCGCCACGACAGCGGTCTCCACGTCCTGGCGACCCCGGCCGCGCCCGAAGCGGCCGGATCGGTCACCGCGGAGCATGTCGGCTTGATCCTGAAGACCCTCCTCGAGAGCTACGACATGGTCGTCATCGATGCCGGATCAACGCTCGACGAGCGAACCCTCGCCATCTTCGAAGCCGCCGAGACCGTGATCCTGCCGATCACCCCGGAGATCGGGACGCTCAAGGCGATGCACGGCCTCGTCGAATACCTGAGCGAATCGGGTTCGATCGGCCTCAAGTCGTCGTTCGTGCTGAACAGCATCTTCGCCCGCGACATCCTCAAGCTGCGCGACGTCGAGAGCTTCCTCGGGTCGAAGGTCGTGGTCGAGTTGCCGTACGACCCGTTCCTGTACCTGAAGGCCGTCAACGAGGGCGTGCCGATCGTGCTCGGCGCCGCCCGCTCACTCCCCTCCGAGCGCCTGATCAGGCTCAGCGCCATCGCGTTCGGCGAGGAAGGCGTCGCGACGCCGGCGGCCGTCGAGGAGAAGAAGCCGAGCGGACTCTTCCGACGACGCCGCTGACGACGGGCGGGCGGAACCTCCGAGCTGCGTTCATTGAGGGAGCAGGGATGACGGACCCAGGGGTGTCGCGAGCGAATACGCCTGAACACATCGAGCATCGGATCCACATCGAGGATGGCCGGGTCCTCGCGGTCGCTGAATGGGGCGACGCGAACGGGGTACCGCTCTTCGCGTTGCACGGGACTCCGGGCGGCCGGATCGCCTACTGGATGGACCCCGGGATCTATGCCCGGCACGGTCTCCGGCGGTTCACCGTCGATCGACCCGGCTACGGCGAATCCACCAGGCTGGCCGGCCGCAGCGTGGCCGACATCATCCCCGACATCGAGGTGATCGCCGAAACACTCGGCGTTGGACAGTTCGCGGTGACGGGCGGCTCCGGGGGCGGCCCACATGCCCTCGCCTGCGCTGCGCTCCTCGGCGACCGCGTGCTCCGCTGCCTCGCCGACGTCTCGATCGCCCCCTACGGCGCAGACGGACTCGACTTCCTCGCCGGGATGACTGAAGGCAACGTCGAGGAATTCGAGGCCGCGCTCGCCGGGGAGGAGGCGATGCGGGCGGTCGCCGAGCGGGAACGCGCCACGACGCTGGGGCGCTTCGCCGAAGGTCGCAGCGACTTCTTCGGCGACAGCTACGAGATGTCCGAGGCCGACCAGGCCCAGATGGCGAGGCACCGTGACCGGATCGCCGACCAACTCACGAACGGTCTCGCACCTGGCGTGGATGGATGGGTCGACGATGCGATCGCGTTCACGAGGCCGTGGGGCTTCGACGTCGGCTCGATCCGCGTTCCCGTATATCTGACCTACGGCCGGTCAGACACGCTTGTGCCGGCGGCACACGGAGATTGGCTCGCCGCGCACATCGCAGGCGCGACCGTCGTCGTCAGCGAGGCGGGGCACATGGGCGACGACGCCACCGTCGAGGACCAGATGGCGTGGCTTGCCGGACGCGGATAACGGGTCAGACGATCGTGCGCGCGCCCTAATGGCAGCCGGTGAGTACCATCGCCGACACGTCCACCGCACACCGCCGCACCGCCCGCTCCCGCTCCTCGGCCGTCGACCCACCTCCGGCCCCGGCGGCTGACCTCCCAGGCGCGCTGGCCGCCGCCGCCGTCGCTGGCCGCTTCGCGCCTCTCCGTCCAGCCACCTTCCGCGATCAGGCCGAGCCCCACCGTTGGCTGCGCTCGCGTCCGAGCACGCCGCCGAACGGTCGTCCGAAGTGGCTCACGGCCACACTCCAGTGCTCGTCCCGCGCCCGCGTGAGCAACCCGATCCGCGACGCGACCCCGAGTTCGGGCTCCTCGTCGTGGCTGGACTCCCACTCCGGGTGGGCGACCTGGATCGGCAGGTGGAGCAGGTCGCCGCTGAAGAGCATCGAGTAGCGGCCGTCGGCCAGGAGCACGCTGCGGTGTCCTGGCGTGTGGCCGGGGCTGTGAAGGACTCGCACACCCGGAGCGACCTCACGGTCCTCGGGATCCAGGTCCAGCATCCCGAGCTCCGCGAGCCGGCGCATCGCACGCCGTCCCCCGAAGTCGTCGGGGTCGTCCGCGCCCGCGAAGAAGTCCCAATCGGCCGGATGGACGTGGTGGACGGCGTTCGGGAACCGAGGTTCTCCGTCCGGCCGGCACGCGCCCCCGGCGTGATCCGAATGGAGGTGCGTGTGGATCACGTGTTGCACGTCCTTCGAGCTGACGCCCGCCGCGTGCAGCTCGTCGTCGATCCGTCCCGACACGTCGTAAGGCGGGCTTCCCAGGTGCCCGATCCCGCTGTCGACGAGCACCGATCCCCAGCTAAGTCGCAGCAGGAACGCATGGACGTGCCAGGCCCAGCTCCGGTAGTCCCCCTCGTCGAACGCCCACGGGTACGCATCGCGCTCCGCGGACCAGTCGACGTCGTGGCCGGGGACCTCGCCCGAGAGTGGCAACGGCGCCCATCCGTCGCACAGCGGCACGACTTCCACGTTTCCGAGGCGGATCAGGGCGTGGACCATGACCGAAGCCTAGTCCGGTGCGGGCTCTGGCGGGAGCCGTGAATGGGTGGGCGCTGAGTGGTTCGAGCTTGAAGTGCGCTCGCGACCCGAGGACAATCAAGCAGATCGTACAAGAAGGAGGAGGGTTCGATGCGAGATCGGCGTCCCATGCGACGGCTGGCCGTCGCCGCGCTGGCTCTGTTGTCACTCACCGCGCTCCCGGCCACCAGCCGTGCCGCCGGTCCGGATCCCGTTCTCCTGATCCACGGTTGGCGGGCGGACGCATCCGCCTGGGCCGTCATGGTTCAGAGGTTCGCCGATCGCGACGGCCGGACGGTCGTCGCCCTTACGTTGCCCGGCGACGACAACGTCGTCAACGGCAAGTACATCCGCGACCAGGTGGTGGCGCTGAACTGGTCCCGCCTCGACATCGTCGGCGTCAGCATGGGCGGATTGTCTTCGCGCTACTACCTCAAGACCCTGAACGGTACGGCGAGCGTTGACGCCTACGTTTCGCTTGGGACACCCCAGTATGGGATCTGGGGCGCCTGCCTCCTGCCGCAATCGCAGGGCGGTCAGATGTGCCCCACGAGCTCGTTCCTGAAAGCCCTGAACACTGGCGACGACACGCCCGGGACGGTGCGCTACATGACCTTGTGGGGCAAGGCGGACACGACGGTGCCACAGAGTGCGACGAAGCTCGACGGCGGCGCATGCTACGTGACCGTCCCGAACGTCGTCCATACCGCGTACGAGGAGGATGAGAACGTCTTCAACGCGGTAGTCCAGGCGATCGACGGCGGCGACACATGGTGCCCGGGTACCTTCAAGTAGGTCGTTTCGAACCCTGCTGAACGTCGCTCGCCAATCTCGGCGCCGGATCCGGCCGATTCGCAGGTGAATGCGTGGTGCCGGAGCAGGGGCCAGCATGGCTGCGGGCCGCGGAGTTCAAGTGTGCCTATCCACCTCCGCGGGCGACTGTCGGCGTCGGCTCATCGCACGATCCGTGCGTGAATCGGTGGCCGAGCCGGTCGGCCCGGTTGCGGCCGGTCGGCCCGGTTGCCGCCGGTCGGCCCGGTTGCGGCCGGTCGGCCCGGTTGCGGCCGGTCGGCCCGGTTGCGGCCGGTCGGCCCGGTTGCGGCCGGTCACCCCGTAAGCTGCGAAGATACACTGCAACTGCCGGTCCCCCACCCGGCCCGACCCGCTGGCCTCATGACGCGGGATCGCGGGTCCGGGACCGGCGGCCGCGGTACCGAATCAGTAGTACGCGAGGATGTTCGCGGTGAACGTTTCGTTCCCGTTGTCCACGAACGTGATCCTCCAACTCGTCGCCACGCGGCCGTCAAAGTCGGACTTCCACGTGACATCGTCACCCCACGGCGGGAGCGTGCCGGTCGGGTTGCCCCGGTAGGTCCCGGCGATGAACCCGTCCGTATCGCCGCTCATCAGGCAGGTCTCGTTGTCCTTCACGCTGACCTTGTTGGCGATGCGCACGCCGGTGCACACCATGTTCGGGCCATACGACATCCTGTACTGGGTCGCCGCCCCGTTGGCGCGGTGGGTCGGATCGCGCGA
>Ga0315278_10003224_pt1 | contig 14566 bp, 16 predicted proteins | sample YL17G06_0_MG_FD_203880 | JGI IMG/M metagenome (GOLD analysis project Ga0315278, IMG submission 203880) | Sediment microbial communities from Yellowstone Lake, YNP, Wyoming, USA - YL17G06_0 | ecosystem: Environmental > Aquatic > Freshwater > Lake > Sediment | place: USA: Wyoming | collected... | reverse complement strand
ATTGAACAGCAGACTTGTGTCACGCCTTTATTTGGCACAGGTATCGCAAGCCACGAAGGATGATTTCCCGCAAGTGACCATTGCAGATATCCTTGGATTGCCCATGCCGAAGCCGCCTGCGAGCATTAGTAGCCGCCTCGCATCGCTTTCAGCAAAAATGTTGAGTCTTGTGCCGCAACTGCGCGCGGCGAAGGCGGAACAGGAGCGGCAGGTGCTCCAGAACGCTGTTGATGCAACGGACAGACAGATAGACCAACTGGTGTATGAACTCTATGGCCTCACCAACGAAGAAATCGCAATTGTCGAAAACGTGGACACCGCGCGTTAGACGTGTTGTCAAAGCCCGGCCCATTGCACGGCGGAAAACGGCTGCGAAGCGGCAAAACGCCTGGCTTAACAAGGAATGGCGCGACCTGTGTGATTCCTACAAAACGTCCGGAAGGAGGCTTGCGTGAACGACACGTTGATAGCCGGGCTCGAGTCCATGCTTTCGCTTCAGCGGTGGAACTTTTTGCCGCGGGTCGAGACGTGGGTCGAGGCTGAGAATGCGGCGTATGTGACGCACCTTGCGTATGCCTTGGGCCGGTCGCGCGGGTTCACGGACGCCCAGCTCGAGGCATTGCTTGTCCGCTCGCTGCTGAAGTCGCTGAACAAGCATTTCATGACCGACATCAACGTCGGCGTGCGGGAGAAGCTGAAGGCGCGGAACCCGCAGGCGTGGACACGTCTTGTTGACGACATGGCTGTGCGCGCTGCGGCCCTGTTCCCGGCTAAGATCCGGCGCAGGGTTCATCCTTATCTGATGGATGCGCCCGGGTACACGGTTGCCGGAGGAGCCGATGCGGTCGAGGCGGTTGTCCAGTACGCCCAGCTCACCGTGGCCGAGAAGGAATGCCAGACCAATGCCCGGATTTACGCGGACGAGTACCGTGCAACGCTGAACGATCTGCGGCTGCGGATCGAGGCAATCGGCGATGCAGCGCGGTATGACCGGTTGGTGAGCCGCCACGCGGCATACTTCACCACCATCAGCAGGCTGGGCTACCTGCGGCGCTGGAACCGGATCAACCGGATGGTGTCGTCAAGCGTGCTTGGCCACACGTACCTTGTGGCGGTGCTGGCGATCACCTGTGCGATGCTTGCCGAGGCGGCGGGGATGAGACGAAAGGGCTTCCTGCTCACCTGCATCCTTCGCGCGCTGTTCCACGACGTGCCCGAGAGCCTCACGGGCGACATCATCACACCGGTGAAGGACATCATCGCCACACAGGATGCATCGCTGGTGGAGCAAGTGGAGGAGGCGCTGACGCACGAGTTCATCCAGAGCGCGCCGCGGGCCGTGCAGAAGGATTTGACCGGACTCCGCCTGGCAACCGAGCTGTCGGGTCATGAGCCTCATTCGGTTGACTCGCTGGTGAAGCATTGCGACCGGATGGCTCTGGTGCTGGAGTGCGTGTACGAGTGGAAGGCGGGCGTGCGCACGCCGGACATCAAGCGTGCCTATGGCCGGTACAACCGGGAGCTTGGCACATCGGAATGGCCGGCGGTCCGCGAGTTCATGGCGACGGTGCGGCGGATCTGGAGCGGGACAGCCGAGCGATGCTGATCCGGGCCGACTTCCACATCCACGCCTCGGGCGACCCGTTCGACCGTATCCGCGCAACGCCGCGCGACGTGGCCGACCGTGCGCGGGCGCTCGGGCTGTCCTGCGTGGCCATAGCCAATCATCGCCGGTTTGTCTGGGACGCCGATGACGCCGCCTATGCGCTCAGGCGTGGCGTGCTCCTGGTACCGGGCATCGAGGTGAACATTGGCGGCCGGGACGTGCTGATCCTCAATGCAACAGCCGAGGCGGAACAGATCCGGACCTTCGACGAGCTCAAGGCCTACAGAACACCCGAGCGGCTGATTGTGGCACCACATCCTTTTTATCCCACACCGTATTCCCTGCGTGAGCGCGCGGAGGAAACCGCTGAAGTGTACGATGCAGTCGAGGCCAGTGCGTGTTACCTGAGCTGGCATGACCAGTACAACCGGCTCGCCCGCGAGTTTGCCGCCCGGCACGGGTTGCCCGTCATTGCAAACAGCGATGCCCACGGCCTGTGGATGATGGGCTCGTGCTGGACCGAGATCGAGGCAGAGGAGTTCACCGTGGCAGGCGTCGTTGCAGCGGTAAAGCGCGGCGCGGTGACAACCGTGATGCGGCCGATGACCCTGGTCGCGCTGTTCCGGTTTGTGGTGGTGGGCAGCCTGACGCGGAGCATCATGCGCTCATGGGCGCGATGGCGGCGGTGCCACTGAGAAACAGGGTTGGTTGATCCCGCCGTTGAGCTCCCGAGTTTTCAGAGAGAAGCTCTCACACCAGGCACCAAGGCACAAAGTATTTCGGGGAGTCGTCCGTACCCATGCTTCCTTCGTGCCCTTGTGGGAGGATCTCTCCTGTGTCGCTTCTGTTCTACTGTGTGTGTGCTGCTTGGAGAAGAATGAATGGACCGATGAGCATCACCCGCACATCCTCGCGGCCTGCTTTGGCAATGCTGAGCGAACCGGCGAACGTGAGCACCATGATCACCCCGAACAGGACTTCCGACATCCGGTCAATGGGATCCAGCACGCGCTTGGTAGATTTGTACGGATCATCAAGCATACAACAAGTATGCCAACACATGCGGCAAACCGCAATGGGGACAAAAGCAGGCGCGGATGGAACCACCGTTGCGATGGGTGTCTGCAGAACGGCTTTAACGCCGGCGAGGCCAACCCGTGGGCCGAGCTCCTAACAATACATTCATCGGCGGACGCCTGCTGCATTCAGCGCCTCGTAAGCAACCAGCGGCGGCAGTTTTGACAGCAGTGCCTTGCTGTGCTCGTCCTGGCGCACAACCATCGCGTTGTCAAGCCAGAACATGTTCGAGTTTGCCGGGATCTCAATAACCTGCGCAGAAACGTTTGTTGCCTCAATGGCAGCCGCAATCGCGCCTTCCGGAACGAGTCCATGGTGAGGAACCTATTCGTATGTTTGTCGTGTTCCAACGGCTTATTGCAGCAAATCATGATGGGTACTGGTCGTGCCATCGTCACCGGCCGCAACATTTCTTGTATTTCTTCCCGCTGCCGCAGGGACACGGTTCGTTCCGGCCCGTCTTCACCTTCTTCGGTGGCGCAGGAACATGCGGCTTGTGCGGCAGAAGCCCCGGGAAGGGCTTCCTCGTGGCCTTCGAACTGAAGCACGCCCAGCCTTCCATCTCTTCAACGGTATCGGCGATATACCAGGGGCGTTGCTCTTTGTAATACGCAATGGTTTCGGCTTGATCCTCCTGCGCCTCTTCCTGGATTGAACCGAGCGCCACGTAGCCGGGATTCACGAGATCCTCCTCGTACGCGCGTTCGAGCTGGGGCATGAGTTCGCCCGGATGCAGTTTCATTGCGCACAGCGCGAGCGAGTCCCACGCAAGGGAAGGCTCGCGTTCCAGGCCGGCGGTCAACAGCCATTTCATATAGGCGATGGCGTCGTCCCGAGGCGTCACGCCCGCAAAGACCAGCAAGTTCAGCGCCCGCAACGACGCGCTGCGGACATCCTCGTCCACGGCGGTATTCTCGACCAGTTGCTTGATCAATGTCGCGTCGCCGCCGCACACGGACACGAGGATGCGGTCGAGATCCTCGCATATCGCATCGCCGAAGAAATCGTCGGGACTGTGTCCCTGGCGTTTCATCAGTTCCACGATCACGGGGTACGCCTTCGTCTCCTTGAACTCCGCAAGGAGGTACAGGGCGTACAGATGCAGCATGTATATGCTGTCCTTTGCCAGTTCCGGAGCCTGCTCGATGGCGGTGTTCAGCGCGGCGAGAAGGAGGGGGGCGACCTCCTCGCGCCGGTCCTGCGCAGCCAGGACGGCGTCGCGCGGGAACTCGCCCCTGTTGTGCGTCAATGCCTTGACGATTCCCGATGAGGTGGCGAGGATGCTGTTCTGTGCGCCGTCCGTATCGGCTATCGCAGCTTCCAGGTCGGGCTGGTCACCGACGCGCTTGTGGTTCAAGAATGGCACCAGCGGTACGGGATGGTCCTTGCCGAACGGCAGATGCCGCTTCTCCTCGGGCTGTGCGGCATGGTCAACGATGCCCAGTTCCAGGTACGGCACTTGCTTCACCTTGCTGGGAACGCCCATAAGCGCATACCTGTTGAACGTCCTGGTATCAAGCACGACTACTGGACAGTTCTGGCAGAACCATCCGCCATCGGTGCCGACCATCGCGAATTCCTCGGTTCCCGCATGCCGCACGGCGATGTAGAATGTGTGCGGCTCTGTCTCGATCGTGCTGTTGCAGTCCGGGCACAAGTTGTGGCCGCCCACCTCGTTGCTCCTGTACATCTTCCTGGGCACGGAGGCCGGAAACTTCTTCTTCTCGGCCTGGGGCGTCATAGGGCCTTCAATTTCTCGCCCAGGTTGTGCTTCGGGTTCCACTTCTTTGTCGTGTCGAGTGCGAATTCGAGACAGATGAAGAAGTGTTCTTTGTGCGTCTTCAGATAGTCCACCGTTTCCGCCTCGATCTTCCCGTCGAGGCACACCAGACTTTCCTTGTGCGCATCCTTGGCCAGCATCACGTCGTTCTTGGTGAACGCGGGCTGCGGCACGAGCGTGTAGTCGAGCATGAATCCGTTCTTGAGCAGCACTTCGTCCAGCATGTGCTGCCGCTTCGACGGCAGCCGCAGAATCTGCCGCTGGAACGCCGCGCTGCCCTCGGCAGTGAACTCGGGCAACTGCACGAGCACATATTTGCGGTTGCCGCCGTCGGCGCAGGCTTTGCGCATGAGCCGACAACGCAGGCAAACCCTGTGGCTGCCATCATGGTCACTATTCTCCCCGTCAGTGTTCGTTTCTTCATGTCGGTATACCGTGTTGTGAGAGAGGTCTTCGCTGTCTCGCTTCCGTTACGACAGATAGCGTTTGACCACAAGGTCAACGATATCGAAGCCCGCATTGGGCCTGCCGATCCGGCGCGCAGCATCCTGCATGGCTGCAAGACGACCGGGCTGGCTCAGGATCTTGTCCAGCTTGTAGACCACGCCGATCTCGTCATACGCAAGCATGCCTGCGCCGTGCTCGAGCAGATAGGTCGCGTTGCGTTCCTCCTGTCCGGGTATCGGGTCGACCAGGATCATCGGCTTGCCCAGGGCCAGGCATTCCGAGGTGGTGAGCCCGCCCGGTTTCGAGATGACAAGGTCGCTCGCGGCCATGTATTTTTCGATTTCGGTCGTGAAGCTGACAGGAATGAGCCGGCGTGGAAACTCCCTGGCCACGGCCTCGAGCGATGCGAACAATTTCTGGTTCCGGCCTGCAACGCAGATGAGCTGGAGGCCGGCCTCGTGGGACAGGAGACGCCGGGCCGTGTCGTCTATCTTGCTCACTCCAAAGCCGCCTGCCATCAAGAGCACCACAGGCGTGCCCGGCGAGAGGCCAAGGGCCGTCTTGCTCGCCTCAGGCGGGTACGCCCGCGAGAAGACCGGACAGACCGGGATGCCCGTGACATGGATGTGGTCGGCAGGCACGTTCCGGCTGGCAAGCCGTGTAGCCGCCTCCTTGTCCGCAACGAAGAACTCATCGAGTGCGCGCTGGATCCACATCCAGTGCACATCGAAGTCAGTGACAACCACCGACACGGGCGGCACCTTCAGTCCCGCTCTCCGCGCGCGGTCGAACATCTCGGCCGGCGTGAAATGGGTGAGAATGACGTGGTCGGGCTTGAGCTCGAGAAACTTCCTGCGTGCCGTCCTCGCGTTCAGCCGCTGGAGCCACAGGCGGATCGAACGCAAGGGATCCGTGTACGGATCGCGATCGCTGACATCGTACAGGATCTCGAACAGCATCCGCCGCCGCATCATCATGTCAAGGTAGAAGTCCACGTACAGCTTCCTGAACAACCAGGTCACGTACTGCATCATGTCGATATTGATGACGTTGATATGCGGATAGCGGTCCTTGAAGCATTTCTCGATTCCCTCGGCCGCGCGCATATGGCCGCCGCCTGTGGATGCGCTGACGATAAGGACATGCTTCGATGGTTCGACTGAGCTCATGAAGGGTTCGTGTGGTTGTGATTAACAGATAGAAAAGGTGCAGACGAACTGTCCCTCGCGCGGTGCGCGCCCAACCCGCACGGCGTTTCCTGGTCTCGTCCAAGGAGAAAGAGGGCAAGGCCACCAAACAGGCCCATGATCGGTGCAAACCAGTCAGGAATGGCTGCGGCGTTCATTTCCTCGCCAGCAACTGGCGCTTGGCTGCCGCCAGCTCTTTGAGCTTGTCCTTGCCGACCTTGGGATAGGCGAGATCGAGCGAAGCAAGCGCGTCAATGACCGCCGCGGCCACTACCATGCGCGTAAACCATTTGTTGTCCGCGGGCACCACATACCAGGGCGATTCCTTGGTCGCCGTGTTCCGGATCATGTCCTCATAGGCGGCCATGTAGTCATCCCAGCGACCGCGCTCGGCCGCATCGCTGCTGGAGAACTTCCAGTTCTTCTCAGGCCGCTCGATGCGTTCAAGGAACCGGCGTTTCTGCTCCCCCTTCGACACGTTCAGGAAGAACTTCCGCACAACGATCCCATTGCGCGTCAGGTACCGCTCGAAGCTGCGGATGTCCTGGAACCGCTCCTTCCAGATGCGCCTGGTGACCAGTTTCGGCGGGAGTTTCTGCTTCGCGAGGTACTCGGGATGCACGCGCACCACCAGCGTTTCCTCGTAATAACTGCGGTTGAAAATGCCGATGGTGCCGCGGTTGGGCAGCACCTTCATGCACCGCCACAGATACTCGTGGTCGAGATCCTCGGAGGAAGGCGACTTGAACGAGTTGACTTCGCACCCCTGCGGGTTGACGCCTGACATGACGTGCTTGATGGCGCCGTCCTTTCCCGCCGCGTCCATGGCCTGGAAGATCAGCAGGACGCCCCAGCGGTCCTGGGCGGAGAGCTTGTCCTGAAGCTCGGCAAGCGCCTGCACGCCCATGACAAGCGCTTCCTTGGCACGCGGCTTGTCCTCGGCTTTCAAACCCATGGTGTCGCCGGGATCATGATCCTTGAGACGGAACTTGCCGCCATTCGTGACGCGGAAGGGCGCGGCGAGCTTGCGGGCTTTCTTGATGATCTCCTTGGTCTTCATGCGTGGGCCTTGTTGTGGGTGTCACGATCATTATATCATTATGGACCCGGAATTGCAAAATGTCAACTGTACATTCGTGCGGCTATACGCGTGTTTTGGTATACTACTGTCATGAAAACCTCTGAAAACAGTGTGAATGCATGGTGCCGTTTGCCAGTGCTGCTGGCGGTTGCGGCAATGGTGTTGTGGCAGGGTGTCTGCGCCGGATCGAACGTATGGCAAACGTCGTTCGATACGCCAAAGCCCGGCGCACTGCCCAAAGGCTGGAAGCTCACCGGGACGAGCCGGGGCGTGCCCGTCGCCTCGTTCACGGTGGTCACCAATGCCGCGGGCTCGAACATCCTCCACATGAGCGCGGTCAAGGCATCGGCCGGCATCATGTGCGAACTGAAGAAAATGAACCTGAAGAAGGCGCCCATCATGCGCTGGCGGTGGCGGGCACTGGAGCTTGCCACGGGCGCCGATGGCCGTGCGGAGGGCAAGGGCGACCAGCCCATCCATATCTATGTCATCTCGGGCAGCCTCATGGCGCAACGATGCGTGTCGTACACATGGGAGACCGAAACGCCGCGTGCGGCGACGCAGAGCTTCTCCCTGTTCATGGGCGTGTTCGAGGACACCTGGTGGTGCATCCGGAACAAGGAGGACGGCACGAGTGTGTGGTTCACCGAGGAACGTGATGTCGCGGCGGATTTCCAGAAATGCTACGGATTCGTGCCCGAGTCGGTGACCGTGATGATCTTCTGCAAGGCCGACCAGACAAAGACGCAGTCGGCGGCAGAGCTGGAATGGCTCGCGTTCGCCACGGAGGCATCGGCCACGAACGCGCCACGTGGCACGGGAAAGTAGCCGGCATACTGGCCAGACGACTCCTTGCCAGATGGATGACGCACGCGCCGCAAAGCCTGCGCGCGGCGCATAGCGCTCTACCGCGGCTCAAGCCTCCTCGACCGGCGTTTTCGTCGAGGCTTGGTACACCTCCCGTTTTGGCCGGCCGGTGAGCGCCGCAACGATTTTTGCCGCGGCGGCACGGGGCACGCCGCCGACGCGCTGGACAGTGGCAACCATTACGGCCGGGTCGCCCTCGAGCGTCTGCGGCTGTGGCGGCGCGGGGGCGACCAGGACCACGCACTCGCCCTTCACGCCCGATGCGCGGTAATGTGCAGCAAGCTCGGTGGCCGTTCCCTTCCTCACTTCCTCATGGATCTTGGTCAGTTCGCGGGCAACCACCATCGTGCGGTCGCCAAGCGGTGGTGCGGCCTCATCGAGGAACGCCTCGAGCCGCTGGGGGCTCTCGAACAGGATCGAGGTGAGCGGCGCGCTCTTCAGCGTCTGCCAGAGCGCAGAGCGCTCGGCCTGCGTCCGCGGGACAAAACCGAGGAACTGGTACCGCGCCGCAGGCAACCCGCTCAAGACCAGGGCGGTCTCGACCGCAGTCGGCCCCGGGATGCAGGTGTAGGCAAGGCCCTCGGCCTGCAGCCGGGCGACCAGGACGGAGCCCGCGTCCGATACGAGCGGCATGCCGGCGTCCGAGACGATGGCAATGGCCTCGCCGTTGCGGAGCCGGGCAACGATCTCGTCCGTACGGGCCTGCTCGTTGTGCCGATAGAAGCTGAACAGGGGAGTGTGGATGTCGAAATGGGCAAGCAGGTTGCGGGTATGGCGGGTGTCCTCGGCGCCGATGGCATCGGCCTCGCGCAGTGCGCGCAGTGCGCGCGGGGACAGGTCCTCCAGATTGCCGATGGGCGTTGCAACAATCGAGAGCATGGGCTCGGCGTCATTTGAAGATGACGAACTTCTCCTTCTTCGCGGAACACACAGGGCATTTCGCGGGCGGCTGGCCTTCGCCCGTATGGCCGCACACGGCGCAGATGAAGACGTCGCCGAGCTTGATGTCCTTTCCTTTCTCGGCCAGCTTCCTTGCCGCGGCGTACAGCTTCGAGTGGATCTTCTCGGCCTCGAGGGCGTACGTGGTCGCCGTCGTTGCGCCCTTCTCGTCCTGGAACTCGGCCGTGTGCTTGTAGACCGGGTACATCTCGTTGATCTCGAAGTCCTCTCCCGCCTGGGCGGTTTCGAGGTTCGCAACGGTCGAGCCGAGATAGCCGAGATGGCGGGCATGGGTGGTGGCATGGACCTGTTCGGCGTAGGAAACGGCCTTGAACAGGCGGGCGATGTTGGAGAAGCCCTCCTTTTCGGCTATGGCGCTGAAGGCGAGGTACTTCATATGTGCCATGCTTTCCCCGGCGAAGGCGTCGCCGAGCGCGCGTTTGGTCATGTCTCTCATCGCATCCTCGAGGGTGAAGGTTAAGCCGCCAAAAGTCGGTGGCTAGTGTACCACGTTGGGCCGATGAAGTCAAGGGAGGCATCTTGACAATGGGTCGGGGAATACTTATCATAGAAGAGACGGACAACAGGCGCGCGCGGAAACGCGGCCACAACGAGGAGCAACCATGAACTGTGTGTTCTGCAGGATAGTCGGCGGCGAGATACCGTTTTATCGGATCGCCGAGACGGAGGACGCGCTGGTGTTTCTCGACATCATGCCGCTGACACGAGGCCACATGCTGGTCATACCGAAGCAGCACCTCGCGCTTGCCCATGAGGCGGATTCGTCGCTGATGGGGCATCTGATGGCCCTGGCAGTCCATATTGCCGGAGCGGTTCAGCCGGTGCTTGGCTGCGACGGGTTCAACTTCCTGGTCAACAGCGGCGCCCGGGCAGGCCAGGTGGTTGCCCATGTCCATCTCCATCTCATCCCGCGGTACGAGGGCGATGCGATCAGTTGGCCATGGCCCCAGGGCACGCTCACCGACCAGGAGGCGGCGGAACTGGTCCGGCTCATCACGGAGCGGCTCGGATGACGGTGTGCCGCAGTGTGTTCCTGGTGCTTGCCGCTGCCGCACTTGCCTCGGCCGCGCAGGACATCCCGCTTCCGGCTGTAAGCTCGGACATCACGGATGGCGGCACGGAAATCTGCGTGATTGAGATGCCGTCGTCGCCGGTGGTGGCGGCACGTGTGTATCTCCCGGGCGGCGTGCTGGCCGAGGGAGAGAAGGCGGGCTCGGGCCTTGCCCTTGCCGCGCTCCAGTTTCTCCGCGCGGCTCTTGACGCGGGCAAGTTGGCGCCCGCCCACACACCCTACCTTGGCCGGGCCGAGGCGGAGCTCGACAGTGACGGCATCTGCCTTTCGCTGCTGGCCACGCGCGACGGGCTGGACGAAGGCCTGCGCGCGCTGGCCGATGCGGTGTGCACCACAAACCTCGATGACACCACCTGGCGGAGCATCCGCGAGCGCGTGGCGCAGCAGATGGCCCTCGACGAGAAGGACAACGCCTTCCAGTTGCGCGCCCTGTACCGCCGCGCGGCGAATGCATGGAACCCGCAGAGCGCGCCGCTCCGGGGCGAACTGCGCCAGTTCCTTGGCGTGCGCAGGCAGGACATGCTGGCGTACTGCGACCGTGTCCGCGCCTCGGGCAATGTCAGGGTGGTGATCGCCGGCGATGTGGATGCCACGGCGGCATTGCGGTCTGCCGCGGTGGCATTCTCGCGCCTGCCCCACGGCACTTCCCTGCCGCTTCCGTCGTTCGAGCAGCCCATTGACACGGGCACACGGCGGATCGAGCGGCACGCCGATGTGTCGCAGAGCTGGGTCTGCATCGGATTCTCCCTTGGCCGGGAGGGAGAGGATGATACCGCAGCACAGGATGTGGCGCTGCAATTGCTCGGCAGTCACCACGAGAACCTCGCCACGGCTCTCGTCCGCAGCGCGCCAACGATGAGCAGGATCGAGCTGGCCGAGGAACTGGGGCCGCGCGGACGTCGCGCGCTGCTGGTGCTGTTCCAGGTGGCAACCAACGAGACGGCATCGAGCACGCGCGCTGCGGTGGAGTGGTTCCGCGACAGCGCGGCAGCACGCTGGTCTCCCGAGGCAGTCAAGGCGGAGAGCGCGGCGATGCAGGCCCGGTTCCTTGCCTTGATGGGCGATCCGGAATTCATCGTTCGCGTGGCGGGCAACGCGCTTGTCCGGTGCCGGAACCCGCAGTACCCGATGCTTCGCGCACGCCGCTGGAGCTCTGTGACGCCCGAGGCCATTGGCCGGGCTGCAACGGCGGGCTTTAGCCCCGCGCGCACGATCACGGCTGTGCTGATGCCGGGCGCAGGCGAGTCCGCGTCGCCTTCCGCAGTCAGTGTGGCCGAGCGGGCGCTGGTGGGTGGCACGCACTATCCAACACGACAGGTCATACTCGAGAACGGGGCCACGCTGCTCCTCAGGCGGAACCCGCAGGCCCCTGCCGTCTGGTTTGCCTGCGGCACCATAAGTGGCCTGTGGTGCGAGCAGGCACTGGACAACGGCACGTTTGCCCTCGTGGGCGAGGCGATGTGCCAGGCCACGGAGGCCATGCCCCACGACGCGTTCGACGCGGCGTGCCGGGCGATTGGACTGCAGCTCAGGACCGAGGTGTGGCCACAGCATGTCGAACTGAGCGGCAGTGTTGCCCCCGGCAACGCCCTCGAGGCCGCCCGGCTGCTCTGCGCCGTGTGGGCAACGCCCCGCCTCGATCCCGCTGATGTCCGCGCAGCCGTGGCAATCGTTGCCAGGCGCCAGGCAGCCCAGCATTTCGATCCGACCGCGTTGGCCGATTGGCTGTTCCGGGCCTCGCGGTTCGCCCGGCAGCCCTACCGGCTCAACACCATGGGCTCCCTGCCACTCGTCCAGCGGATTGGCGCGGCCGAGATCGCCCGCGTCCACCGCGACTTCATCTCACCGCGCACCACACTGCTGATTGTTGACGGAGCCTTCGACGAGCAGGACATGGAACAGGCCGTGCGCACGGCATGGCGCACCTATGCCGATGCGAAGAGGAGTGACCAGTTCTTCCAGGACAACCGGGCATTCGAGCTCCGGTCCGCGCCGCCTGCGCTGACGGTGAAGCTGCCGGCCGAGCCCGCGCTGACCGCCGCGGTCACCCGCGTGTTCTCCGCGCCGGGGCCCGATGCGCTAGTCATATGCGGCATTCCCGTGCCCTCGAGCGACGACACCAACTATCCGCCGCATATGGCGCTGCTGGTGCGCGGCGCGCTGCTCCACACCCTCGCCCCGCTCGTTGCATCCTGGCGCGACGAGGACGAGACGCCCGTGGTTCGCGGCAGTGCCGTTGCCGCCCGGGACTGGTACGGCACGGCCTGGGCCTACGGCTGCATCCGGGTGCCGCCGTCCATGGCGGGCTCCGCGGTCGGACGCCTCACCACGGTGCTGACCTCGACCTTGGCCGGCCTCGCAGACGGCTCGCTCATCCCGGCTGCCCGCGCCCGGGCACTGGCCGAGGAGGCCCTGGATGGCCGCATCGAGGAGGCCGTGCTCGACCGGATCCTGTTTGACGAGTTGTTTGGCCGCACCAGCCGGTTGCCAAAGTCGCCGGATGTGTATCTTGACCAATGTACTGCCGCCGCCTGCGCGCGGATGGCGAAGGAGTATGGCTCGTTCCCGGTCACAGTCATTGCCACGCCGAACCTGTAAGACCGCCGCGACCTGCGGTGAGGACGGGATCCTGGCGCTTGCCCGCCACGCGTTTGGCTACGGCACGGCCCGCGGGGTCATCCGCGGCATCGGCGACGATGCCGCGGTCCTTGAACCACCGGCTGCAGGCATGCTCGAACTCCTCACCACCGACACCCTGGTTGCGGGCACCCATTTCACTCCTGCCCAGCCGCCCCGGGCCGTGGGCGGGAAGGCAATGGCAGTGAATATCAGCGACGTAGCAGCCATGGGCGGCGTGCCGCGGCACGCGGTGGTGTCCCTGGCCGTGCCTGCGAAGACCCCCATCCGCTACCTGCGCGAGCTCATGGCCGGGATGCAGCGGGCTGCGGAAGCCTTTGGCATCGCTGTGGTCGGTGGCGACATCGTGGGCAGCCCCGTGCTGGCAATTACCGTCACCATGACCGGCCAGGTCGAGCCCGAATGCCTGTGTTGCCGGAGTGGCGCGAAGCCAGGCCATTTCATTGTCGTCACCGGGCCCTTGGGCGGCGCAGTCCGGTCGGGCAAACACCTCCGGTTCACTCCACGGCTCGCCGAGGCGCGCTGGCTTGTCCGCCACGCCCGGCCATCAGCGATGATGGATCTCAGCGACGGACTGGCTACGGACGCCGCACGGCTTGCCGAGGCGAGTGACGTGCAGGTCCGCCTCGCTTCCTACGCGCTGCCACGGCGGCGCGGCTGCTCATCCAAGGCGGCGTTGTTCGATGGCGAGGACTTTGAACTGCTGTGTGCGTTCGCCCCGGCCACGCTCACCGCCCAGGTCCAGAAGGCGTATGCTGCCCGGTTCGGCTTGCCGCTCACCGTGATCGGGTTCGCTGTCCGGGGCGCGCCCTGTGTCATGCTCGATGGCCGACGAATGCCGGCAGGAGGCTTCGACCACTTTGCACCTCAGCGTTGACTCGACATCGGAAGCGCAGACACGCACGGCGGCTGTGGCATTTGCCGCCCAGCTTGGCCCGGACTCCATTGTGGCGCTGACCGGGCCGCTCGGCTCGGGCAAGACCTGCTTTGCCCGGGGGATGATCGCCGCCCTCCATGGCGGCCTGGATGCCTTCCAGGGCAGCCCGACCTTCGCCCTCGTCCAAGAGTACCCCGGCCAGCCCTGGCCCGTCTACCATTTCGACTTCTACCGCATCAGGCAGCCAGCCGAGATCTTTGACATAGGCTGGCTCGAGTACTGTAGCCGGGGCCACTGGTGCCTTGTGGAATGGGCCGACCGGTTCCCCGAACTGATGCCGCCGCGCACAGTCTGGCTGCGGTTTTCCGCCCCAACTGAAGGCGCGCGGCGGATTCGACTCGAGGCCTGCACCACCCCCTCTCCAGACGCCGCAAACGGGCCCGCAGGCGGAAAAGGCCGAAAAACTTGACATTTCATAACCAATAGTCTATAATATTCGCATTGCAGCGAGTTATGTACAGTGTAGTAACACAAGGATCATAACAACAATATATCAGTATGTTCACCCCAGAAGCAAGGAGAAACAGTATGAAGCGTATCATCAGTCTCGCTCTCGTGGCAAGCCTCGTGTTTAGCCTCACCGCAGTCGCCATCGGTACTGGCGATCTCGTGACGAAGGGCCTCGCACGCGGCATGGACAACATGGTTGCCGCACCGGCCGAAGTCTTTCACGCCACTGTCTTGGATTGTTCCGAGTACAGCTTGGTGGGCTTGATTACGGGCCCGGTGAAGGGCACCATCTTCGGGCTTTGCCGCTTCTTTGGCGGTCTTGCCGACTTCGCGACGATCGGCTTGATCCCGGATGAGGCCAGCCCGTACAGAAATCTCATGATTGTGCCGATCTATCTGCAGCATGAGGTTGCGGCAAGCCAGCCCGTGCCGTTCCCCGCCCCCCAGAAGTAAGCACTTCCAGAG
>Ga0315278_10003223_pt1 | contig 14566 bp, 12 predicted proteins | sample YL17G06_0_MG_FD_203880 | JGI IMG/M metagenome (GOLD analysis project Ga0315278, IMG submission 203880) | Sediment microbial communities from Yellowstone Lake, YNP, Wyoming, USA - YL17G06_0 | ecosystem: Environmental > Aquatic > Freshwater > Lake > Sediment | place: USA: Wyoming | collected... | reverse complement strand
CGAGAAAAGCCACGGCTTGTCAATAAACTGGTATAAAAGCCCGCCTATTGAGGCGCCCAGGAAAATCCCTACACCCGTCATAATGTTATAATACGCAAAAATCCTTGCCCTTTTCTGGGGCGTCACAGCGTCGTAAATGTAATTTGAAGTGCTTAAATTAAACCCTGCCCAAATAAAACCGCCAAAAATCTGTATGATGATAATATACCAGAAATTTCCGGTGAGAAGCCAGAGAAGGGGAAGAACAGGTGTCAATAATCCGGTAATCGCAAAAATCATCCTGTTGCCGTATAAATCGCTGTGCCCGCCCCAGTAATACATGAACACAAAGCTTGCAACTGCAAATGCGAAGGTATAGACAGTATACTGAATATAGTTATAATGAAGCTCCTGCAGAACATAAACTGCAAAAAATGGGCCCGAAATCTGGACTGCAATGTTCATCAAAAAAGCAAAAATGACAAATCGCCCGAAGTTATTTGATGGCATCCTTTTCAGGAAATCAAAGAATGTGAAATAGCTCGTCGGAGATACCTCATATTTTGGCTCATATATTCTTCCTAAAAGCTGCCACGACATCAGCCTTGCAAGGAATGCTATTATAAAAACCAGCCCGAAGGCAAGGTTTATTGACATGCCTCTGTAAATGCTGCTGATTTCCAGAAAAACACCGAAGACGATGATGCTGAAAAAGGTTACTATGCCTGTTACCGCAGTTCTTTTCCCGAAATATCTTCCTCTTTCCTGCTGGGGCACCAGGTCGCCCATCCAAGACGACCACAGCGGAGATATTATGGCCCCGAAAAAGCCGTAAAGGGCAACAGAGATTATGACAAACTCCACATTTCTTATCCAAAGGGCAGCAGCAAACAATAGCAGGCAGGTTATTCCCTGCAGCAATGCAGCAAGCAGCACTATTCTTTTTCTTGCGTGAAGCCTGTCGCTCAGTTCAGGAACAAAGAGCTGGACAAATGCGCCCAATAATTGCGGCAGAGAGCGTATCAGTCCAATCTGGGGCGCAGTTGCCTTCAAAGCCACAGCAAATGGCGTAATATAATTATCAAAAACAGTAATCATTACAGAAGCGAAGGAGCCCTCAATGATTGATTGGTTCAGGCTTCTTATTTTTCTTATTTCAATATCTTTTTTGTTCATTTTTATAGTCTTGTGTTACTAATCAAACTTGAAATATAAAAATCTTTTAAGAATTAACCCACATAGCTCATTGTTTTCTTATCACGCTGGTCCTCAGCAATCTTTGATTGCTGCATAATGCCTTTCAGCTTCTCCTCAAACTTCTCAGCCATCTGCAGCAGCGGCGCATAATCTATTTTCAGGCCAAGATAGCCGTCTAAAGCCTCAATAATTTTTGCAGCCGCCTTGCTGTCTGGAAGATTTGTGTGCGTTTCTGCAAACAGGCACGAGATTGTTGGCTTTTCCATCTTAAGCAGCAATGCGCTTGTCACACCCATTATAATGCCCTCTTCAAGCTTTTCAATCTTCAGCTTCTTGAATTCAGCCGCCTTGTCCTTGTCTGTAGAGAAAAAGAATGTAGTAGGATGCTCTGTTTCCTCATTGGAGCCAACTCCTTCAAGACTGATGATTTCTGTGGCCTGCAATTGCTCCGAAAGCTGCATAATTCCGTCTGCAATCTTCCATTCTGTTCCAGGAGTTCCGGATAACGAATGAATAATCACGATGTTGAATTCCTTGTTATAATAAATTCCGAAAGGCTCAACTAACTTGCCTTCATGGATTGCAATCAGGGCAGGCATGCTGCTGATTAATATCCTTCCGATCTGCTCTGTCTTCAGATGCTCAACCAAGAATTCCGTTGCAATAGTGCCTACCATACCGAAGCCTGGAAATCCGCTTATTATAATCGGCTTCTCAGGCGTTTTGGTAAGTTTTAACTCGACACTGTCTTTCATTGAATTAACGAGCTTGTTGTTTTATATAAATAGTTTTTCTTTTTATGCAATATTTATCCTGCGCAATTCGCCAGCCAGCCACCTGCAGTCAAAACATTCTGAACCTGGGTAGTGCCTTTGGTGCAGTAGGTTTCTCCAGCCACTTCGCAATTATCCATTATGCATCCAGGGCCTTCATTGTCGTTTGGGCATGTCTGCCCGGGAAGAAGATTTCTCGCAATTTTGCACCCCCCTATTCCAGGATAATCTGCCTCGCACAATCCGAAGGAATGACCTAATTCGTGCAATCCAAAGTGAGTGTCTCTTAAGTCTGCTCCATTGTTGCTGTTAATCCCTGTGGAGGAGCCAGCATTTACAGAGGTGTAGTCGGTATACCCTTCCGTGCATGCACCATAATATATCTGCTTGTTCACAATGGCCATAATTCTAGAATATTGTTTTCCTTTGGCTGTAGCGCATTCTTTTGCCACATCTATGCACGAAACAGAACCACTATATCCTGCAAATAAGGGGCAGGCGGTGTCGCAGTCTCCCGTACAGTCTGCCGGTTCAAGATAATCGGCAGTGATTTGACTAGGGCATGCACTGAAAGGGGTTATTTCAATAAACCTATTGAAAATTCCGTCTGCAACAGCCCTGAATCCGCCTGCGTCGCTGTAGGCAATCGGTACAAAGAGAATAGTGAATTTGCCCGTTGATCCAGGTGGTGGTGTAGGCGGTGCGTTTTGTGCCTGTAGATCGCATGTGTTTTTGGTGGGATCATTGTCATAGCAGTCAGGGCCCCGCAGGCAATTCTGTCCATAGCCATCGCCGTCATTGTCCGTGCAAACAGCCGGGCAATTTGTTGTATAAAAGCATGCATTGCATTTCATATCAGACCTCATGTTTACAAATTCCCACTTATTCAAACAGGCATCATAGTAAACATCAGCCCTGTTACCTTTGCACGCGCATTGGCTGTATTCAAGGGTTCTTGTGTTAGCGGCACATGTTTGTACATGCGGGCAATTCGGTGATGGAGTGCAATCAGAAAGAACAGGATCACAGCCCGAGCCATCTGCCCTTGCAGTTTGCGTGACTGTGCAATTGAGGTTACTAACGTCTCCCCATAGACAGTCTCGCAAAACACCATTGCATTGTATTGGTCCAGATCCAGGAGGGCAAGGAACAGAGCGGTCAAATGTATTTGGAATTATGCACGTATTATATTCTGTCCCAACATAACCTGAGGGGCATTGCTCACACTTTGATGTTGCAGGATTGCAGTAGTAGGGTCCAGCGCAAATATTTACATAAGTTGGGTCACAAGAACAGCCTGGCAACCATAAATTAGCGGGGGGCATGGATGTACAATCACCCGTTTGGCATAACTCTGTGATAGGACAGTATCTTTTGGTGCCTGAGCTTGTGCAATCAGCAAAGCTTAAGCATAATGTTGTCAAAAAAATTAAGATGCTAATTAGAACTAAGAAACAAAATTTAACCTCTTTTTTCATAGTTCTTGCTTCTGGAGAACATTATTTAAATATTTTCTTAAGAAATTACGCAGGATCTCCTTCACTTGGACAGTTTGAGATATAGAAACAGCCGCCGCAATTCTTATCATCCGCACTAATTTTTCCATAATAAAATCCCTGTTTGCAACCACTTCCATCGGAATAAACAACATCAGCACGTTTGCCTTTGCAGACACATTGGGAGTATTGGATGGGAAGGTTTTGGGATATGCACGGATTGGTTGTCGCATTGCTCGGTGGTGCAATGGGACATGTACATTTCTCATCGCAAGGAGTATTTAAAACAGGACCATCAGTACGGGGGGATACGCTTACACCTGCACCTGCGTAAACACGCCACCAGTGCGCTGAACTTTTTGGAAAGCCATACCATACATCGCCGCATCTTGGATTGCATTCAGAAGCAGGAACTTGTCTTCCGGGCATCCATGTTCCATACGTGCTATAGACTTCAACAACATACCATTCTGCATTTGGAACAGGATCCCATGAGAAAGTAACGGTAATTGGCCATACTGGACAGGTTGCAGCATCAGCGCACGGGCAAACTCCCGATGCCACTAGATTGGTGGGTGATTGAAGAGTTGTTGGAGCAGGGATAGGCTCAGGCAGGGGATTTCCTGGAGAACCTGGCTCACCCGCACCAGGCACTCGACAAATAACATCAGCATTATAACAGCTCTGACCCGTCGGGCAGGTATCAGGCGTACCATAAATCACGCATTGTCCATTATCGCAATGCCTGTGAACAACTGAATTAAGATAGCATATATTTAGGCAATCAGATGGAGTGCATGTAGGAGTAATTGGTGCAGCACAGTCGGTTCCGGCAGCATTGCATGCACAATCAACAATGCAATGCCCAAGCTCATCGCAATATCCGGCGCTATCTCCAACTGAGCAGGTTCGAAGATTAAAGCAGGAACCATCATTGCATGACAAGGCATTACCAGAACAAGAACAGGTAGGCCCGGTGGGAGATGGATCAACAGTAGCACACCAGGCTGTATTGTCTATTCCTTCCTCACATGTGCCAGCGCAAGTTTCTCTCACAATCCCATCTTGGGTTGAACATACCTTGTCCTTACCTTCACAATGACATACATCTTCGCTGACAGATGCGGCGCAATAGTTGTTTCCAGTGCAATAAGCGTGGCTTGATAAACAATCCGCACTCGACAAACAGCTTTGGCAATACATTCTGACATCCAAATTTCCTCCCATGTAAAAGCATTCACTATTGATATCTAATAATACACTGCACGCCCCTGTATTTAAACCAAAGGGATTACAGCAGTATTTTTCACCACAAGTTATTTTAGCCCCATCCTTTGAACAGTAACATTCAGTATACCCTTCACTGGTGCAACTGCACTGTCCTACGGGATTTTGTGAATATGCAATATTAATGGCACAAATTACAGAAATTAATAAAATCAAGAAATATTTTCCCTCTTTTCCCATGTCAGTTCATTTCTAGGGAACTTTATTTAAATATTTTTTGGGAAGATTTCTGAAATAGAAAATAGCAAACTTTATAAAGGGGTGTCATTTCTCAAAAGTAGTGACAAATCATGATAGTTATTGAAACAGGCAACTATGCACATTACGATAGATTAGCCGCCTTATGTGCGGATGGAAGCATTAATGATCCCGAGTTACTTGCAAAACTCGATGTTCTTCTTGAAGGACCAACGCATAGTGATGAGGATGCCCCTCCACTTGAACAACTTGTACAAGAAAGGCTGTCACGAAAGGATCAGCCCGATTTCAATGATATTTTTTTGAGACTTTATGATCTTGCGCGCATATACGCGAGAGGATTCGGTAAAGAAAGTTCAAAATCGGACAATCAGGATGCGGATGATGTTGCGGCAATATCCTCGTACAAGGCCATTGCAGATGTAAACAAAATTTTTCTCGATGCAAGAAATCCTCAGCTTGTCTTCAGAAAATGGCTTAGCAGTATTGTTGAACATACCTATTTGAAGGCAGTAGCAAAACGTGAGAATAGAAATGTTCCTTTCAGTGTTTTGAGCGATGAAGTGGAAGCGTGTGTTGAAGGAAGCGAGTATGGAGGTGATGCAAGAGTGGCAATGGTTGGAGATTTTGAGAAAACCTTTTTAGGAGGCAGTCCGATTTCTACAAATAATCTATTGCCTAGCGAAGCGTATGTGGAAACCAACGTTTATGGAAATCCTGCAAGAATAGCTGTGGCAAAAGATTTTGAGAGAATATTTATGGAAGCTGTAAACACTTTGCCAGAAGATCGCGCCGATATCATAAAAATGCGTTATCAAGATATGTCTCCGGAGGAGATAGCGCATGCTAAGGGAGAGAGCACGAACTGGGTTAATGTTAATTTTCACAGAGCTAAAAAGCATCTTGCACAACATCTTAGAGCTAGAGGTTATGGGGAATATGTTCATCTTCTATATCGGCCACTATCCCGCCTTAAATCGTGCAATGTTCACGCAAGTGAGCAAGTTGCTTAATATCGTCAAGTTCTCGCCAGTCTCGCCTTAATCAATTTTAATCTAGTGAAATTATCCCTTTCCATTTCCTGTAATCTAAAAGAAATTATCCCACTTACTCTTTGCAAATTTGGGATAACTGAGAACTCCAATGCATTAACCCTTCTTTTTGTTTTCTCAATCTCGCCTATTAATCTTCTTAATGTCGTCTCAACCTCGGCAACAACTATAATCTGTTCTGTCAGTTTCTCATAGGCTTCTGCAGTCTCATTGATTGCAGCAGAACTGTAAACCTCATATCCTCTTTCCAATAATTTTTTCTGAACCTTCTCGCCTTTAATCCTTGGCACAATCACACCAACAACATTCTTCTGCTCCAGTTCAACTTTCGGATGCTCTTTAATTGCCTTTGCAACAGACCTTATCTTCAAATCTGACTCAAGCATGCGAGTAAGATTCATTTTATCATTTGCAAGAATAAATGCCTTAACCAAATCCTGCCTTAAAGTCTTTGCGCTCTTCAGCGCATCAAAGAACTCAAGAATCAGTCCATCCCTTTTTTTCTTCAGAAGATTATATCCTGATTTGGCAAGTCTTATCTTTGCCTTTATCTTCAATAATTCCATTCGGGTGGGTTTTATTTCTGCCATTTTAGTTCGGGGTTAGTTTGTAAACTTCATGGGTTTTAGGGGCTATGACTGAAACAAGGTAAATTGAGCCGCCTCTTCTTATGTACTCCTGCAAAAAGGATTCTCTCCTCAAAAAAGTCTCAAGGTCCTTGGGAGTATTATTCCTGTCAAAGGCCATGACTGTTGTTGCAGAACTAGTGAAGCTGCCCTCGCCCTTTAATGCGTGGCTTACTGCATAACATACGGAATCGCGAGCGATACCAGCAAGCTCATTCTTCTGCATATCCACCCTGAAAGCTGTAAATCCTGTAAGGTTTGTGTTCAAATTTGTCAAGAATATAATGCCAGGATTTTGACCCTTTTTCATTTCCTTCAATTGCTTACTTGAATACTTAAGGTTTCTTCGAAGCTCGTTAAAGACAGATGAGGTAAAATCTGCATTCGAAGGATACCTTGTTCCACGAACAACCTCTCCGCGCGAATGGTCAAAATAAATTACACCGGCGCGCATATCCTCGTCGACCTCTCGGAGCTGGGCATCTGCATTAGCATAGGCCTCTCCCTTGACAAGGTTTGCCACAGCAGGCAAATCTGGATTTTCTTCTGAAGCATGCTCATGAGAATATCCAACTGCCCCGCAGCCTGTCTTGTCCTTGGCTCCATGTGCGATCACTATCGAAGGTTTTCTCTGCGCCACCTCTATTACATTTCCAGCCGAACTATACGTCCTGATATTTCCCATTTCTGTTAAAATGTCACGCACGAGGCTGAGCCTTGCATCACTGCACACATAAGCACACGCAGAATGCGTTGCATCCCTTTGACTGTCTATTGCAGAAATGAATTTTGCCACATCATCGTCAATCGACCCTCCGCGCACCAGATTCGCCCATCCTAAAGTTAATTGAGGAATGGCCATTACTTCTGCACCTTGTAATATTTCTTCTTCATCTCTGGGCTTATTCTTCCGAGCTCGTTTTCAGGAATCGCACTTAAAAGTGTCCATCCCAAGTCAAGTGTTTGTGCTATAGTCCTGTCTTCAGATTTTTTTTGCCTGACAAACTTATCTTCAAATTCAGCGGCAAATCTCAATAGTCTTTTATCTCTTTCAGACAAAGCTTCTTCTCCAACAATTGCAACCAAGCCGCGCAAGTCTCTTCCCTCGGCATAGCCCGCATAAAGCTGGTCTGACACCTGTTTGTGGTCATCTCTTGTTCTTGTGGGCCCAATTCCGAGATTCATTAGTCTTGAAAGAGAAGGCAATACATCAATAGGCGGATAAATTCCTTTCATGTGCATCTCTCTGCTCAAAACAATCTGCCCTTCTGTAATGTATCCTGTCAAATCAGCAATTGGATGGGTAATATCGTCGCCAACCATTGTTAAAATCGGGAACTGAGTTATCGAGCCCTTTTTCCCTTTAATCATTCCTGCTCTTTCGTAAATCGTCGCGAGGTCAGTGTACATGTAACCAGGATATCCTCGTCTTCCGGGAATCTCCTGCCTTGCAGCACCAATTTCACGCAGAGACTCGCAGTAATTCGTCATGTCAGTCAAAATAACCAGAACATGCATGTCTTTTTCAAATGCAAAGAATTCAGCTGCAGTCAATGCCATTCTGGGAGTAATGAGCCTTTCAACAGCAGGGTCATCTGCTCGATTCAGGAAAACAACACTTCTTTCAAGGGCCCCTGTTCTCTCAAAATCCCTCATGAAATAATCTGCTTCCTCATTAGTAATTCCCATTGCAGCAAAAATTACAACAAAACTCTCTTTCTGCCCGATAACCTTGGCCTGCCTGGCAATCTGCAATGCAATCTCGTTATGCGGAAGTCCGGAACCTGAGAAAATTGGAAGCTTCTGCCCTCTAACTAAAGTATTCATCGCATCAATAGTTGAAACTCCTGTCTGGATGAAGTCCTTAGGAGAATCTCTTGCATAAGGATTAATCGCTGCTCCAATAATATCCTGCCTTTTCTCAGGAATAATTTCAGGTCCGCCATCAATGGGCTTTCCTGCGCCGTTCAAAATCCTTCCAAGCATGTCCTTTGAAACAGAAAGCTTGATGTTCTCTCCCAGAAACTTGACCTGAGCGTCTCTATCAATGCCTGAAGTGCCCTCAAATATCTGCACAACCACAATCTCGTCACTCGTATCCAAAACCTGTCCTGTTTTTGTTTCGCCTGTTGACAGCCTTATCCTGACCAAGTCATTATATCCTATTGGCTCAGTCTTCTCCACAAAAATTAACGGCCCGGCAACCCTGGTTATTGTTTTATATTCTTTAAGCATTTTCTCACCTTAAGCTGTGGAATTCAGCGTCCATTTCTTTTTGAACTCCAGCAAGCAATTTCTCATAATCTTTGTCGAATTTTGCCAATCCTATCTTGTCCTTGGATTTCATTTTCAGCAATGCGCTTATTTTAACGCCCTGGGACAACGCCTTGTTAGCCATGACAGAATAGTGCAATAATATTTTCATCAGCATGTATGTCTTCTTCAAGGGGCTGTAAGTGTCAACCTCGTGATACGCATTCTGCTGGAGAAAATTCTCGCGAATCATTCTTGCAGTTTCAAGCAATAATTGCTGTTTTTCCGGCAATGCATCAGAGCCAACGAGCTGGACAATCTCCATTAATTTTTCCTCTTCCTGAAGAATTGTCTGAACTGAATCAATTGTTTCCTTCCAGTCGGATGCTATATTGCCTGCATACCAACTTTCTAACACTGGCGGATATAATGAATAAGAAGTTAACCAGTTAATAGACGGAAAATGCCTTCTCTGCGCAAGTTTTGCATCAAGAGCCCAGAATGTTTTAGTAACTCTAAGCGTTCCCTGGGTTACCGGCTCTGAAAAGTCGCCTCCCGGAGGGGAAACAGCGCCGATTATTGTTACAGAGCCCTCTTTTCCATTTAATGTTATAGCCCTTGCTGCCCTCTCATAGAATTGCGCAAGCTTTGTTGATAAATATGCAGGATAACCCTCTTCTCCAGGCATCTCTTCTAATCTGGAAGAAATCTCTCTCATTGCCTCAGCCCATCTGGAAGTTGAATCAGCCATCAGGGCAACATCATAGCCCATGTCACGGTAATATTCTGCAATTGTGACTCCTGTGTAAATTGACGCCTCTCTTGCCGCAACAGGCATATTTGATGTGTTGGCAATGAGCACAGTTCTATTCATCAAAGGCTTGCCGGATTTTGGGTCAGTCAGTTTTGGAAATTCGGTCAATACCTCAGTCATCTCATTTCCTCTTTCACCGCAGCCGATGTAAACTATTATGTTTGCATCAGCCCATTTTGCAAGCTGCTGCTGTCCCACTGTTTTTCCTGCGCCGAAAGGGCCCGGAATAGAGGCAGAGCCCCCTTTTGCTAGGGGAAATAATGCGTCAAAAATTCGCTGTCCTGTAATCAAAGGAATTGTTGGCGGCAATTTTTTCTGCACAGGCCTTGGAATTCTAACCGGCCATGTCTGCTTCATGTAAAGACTTGTTCCATCATCCAATTTTCCGACGGGTTCATTTACAGTGAATTTTCCTGCGTTAATTTCATTTATTTTTCCCTTAACATTTGGAGGAATGAGGATAAAATGGGGAATTCCTGGTGTTTCCTCAACAGAGCCAATAATGCTTCCTCCTGAAACATCCTGCCCAACCTTAGCGCTCGGCTTGAAGTCCCATTTCTTATCGTAATCAAGAGCTGGCGCAGTAACCCCTCTCTTAATGTAATCGCCCATTTTCTTGACAAGCTCAGGCAATGGCCTTTGTATTCCGTCGTAAATGCTTGATAGCATTCCTGGTCCAAGCTCTACAACGAGCGGCTTTCCAGTGTTTTCAACTGGCTCACCGGGCTTCAATCCTGATGTATCTTCATAAACCTGGATGATTGTTTTTTCTGCATTAATCTGGATGACCTCTCCCATTAATGCTTCATTCCCGACTTTAACAACATCAAACATTCTTGCATTAATGCCTGAAGCAACAACCACAGGCCCTGCAATTCTTCTCAAAACGCCAATATCTGTCATTTTTATCCCTCTCTCCAGAGGTCGACGCCGATTGCCTTAATGATACTTTTTCGCAGGCCCTCTGCTGCAAGCTCGCGCGACAGCACCACAATAACGGGCTTTATCATAGCCTCGAGTTTCATTCGCTCGTCCTCTGAAACCTTTTTCATTAAATTTTCTTCTGTGACAATTATGCTTACTTCAGGCTTGCTTGTAAGCTCCTGTATTTTTTCGCTCGGATTTTCATTTTCCCCAAGCTCCACAACATTTCTTATTCCAGCCAGCTGAAAGCCAAGCGCAAATTCCGAACTTCCGATTACCGCTATTTCGCTCATATTACAATCTCCTTTTCAATTATTTCATCCTTAATTCCAAGCTCCTTCCCCTTCATTATCATCTTCAGATTTTTTCCCTCGACACTTTTGGCGAACATGTAGCCAAGTATTACATCTATAGACAGTGGATGCTGATGCAAAAGCAAAATTGAATCCTGCAATAATTTTTTGTAAAGCGCAGTTTCAAAAACAATCAGCGAGGAATTTTGTTTATACTCTGCAAACCCATCTTTTGCAGCGTCTGAAAATCTTGTTTTTTCCAAAGCCTGAAATGCAGTTTCCATGTCAGAGGCATTCAATAACAGCTCAACAACCCTTTTTTTGAGACTTGATGTTTCAACCTTAATCAAATATTTTTCAATTTCCTTTGCGGGCAATCCCTCTTTTTTCAATTTGAATAATGTAACCAAGTTCAAAATAGAAATCTCGCTTATCAAAAAGTTCCTAAATAACGTGCCCTCCTCGGGCAGAACCTCTGCAACTTTCAGGACATCATTATAATAGTGCACAGTAAACCAGTTCTCAACCTCCATTAAATTTTCAGTCGGCAAGGCAAGTATTTCTGATGCATAAGGCTTGTAGTTTTTTGTTTTCGCCAATAATTCCAGCGCCTCTTTGACTGTTCCCTGTTTTGCCATTTCCATCAGCAAATCTTTTTTCAAACTTCCGACAGGAATTAAAACATCCTCTAAAAATTCAGTTTTTTCCTTTACAAAAATAGCCCTTAAAACAGTTTTAATATTCCACAAGTCATTTCTTTTCAAGTAGAGCTGAATCAATTCCTTTAACCCTTCCTCTGTTATTCTTTTTAATTTTTCATAGGTTCTTGTCAGATTTTTATTCACAGCAAGCTCCAATAACTCCATTCCGCTGTGGCGCACGGCCAGTTCATCAACCTCTTTCTTGTATTCTGTCTCTTCCAGGAATTTGATGAATTCATTAGTCTTCATTTTCATTAATTTATCATAATCGTCCTTTTTCAGCAGTTTGCTTTTCATTACTGAGACTCGTGCAAACGCATACGGATTCTCATGAAGGCTTATGCTTTCCTGCTCCATTTTAGTCGAACAATATTTTTGCAACCTCTTGCAGTGTTTCTCCCTTTACTTCCTCAAGCATTGCGTCAAAGCTGTAGTCTATTCTCAGGCTTTTGCCAGAGTTTTCCACTATCACTCCGCCGATAATTGCGGCTTCCTCGACATTATAGCCCTGGACAAACCTTACATCCCTGCTGCTTGCATAGACGTGTGCAATTTCAATCTGGTTTCTTGCTTTTTCAAGGATTTTTTTAATCCAGCTTTCTCTTTCTGAATCAGGCATTTTAATGAGCTCTTTTCTTACCGCGTCAAACACCTGCGCAAGTATTTGCTTCTTTTTTTCAAGGATTCTCTTTCTCACTTCGAAGCGTGCATCTGTAAATGTTCTTTTCTCCATCTGCTCAACAAGCGATTTAGTCTCCTCATTGAATTTAGCTCTCTGGCTTTCCAAATCCTGCTTTGTGTCTGCAATTATCTTCGAGGCAGCGCTGTTTCCTTCCCCAATAATCCTGTCTGTCTCCTTTTGGGTGTTCTCGCTAATCCTGCTTCGTATTTCGTCAAGCCCCATTTTTCCTACCTTCTCAAGCTGCTGCCAGATTGAGTATAAGTATTGCAATAACCAGACCGAAAATGACTAATGTTTCCGGAATGACTGTAAGGATTAATCCCTTACCGAACAATTCATCCTTTTCAGCCATTGCACCAACAGCAGCTGTTCCTATTGATTTCTCTGCAATTCCTGCTGCAATAGCGCTTCCTGTTATTGCTATGCTTGCTCCTATAGCAACCAATCCTGTTCCGATATCTGCTACCATTTTCCTAACCTCCTTCGTTTAATCCAAACGGTTTGTAAGGGTAGCCGCCTCCCTCATAAAACTTTGTAAAAAACTCAACATACTGCAATCGCATTGAATGCAAAAATGGCCCAAGCCAGCCCAATAAAAGATTTATTGTGTGGCCGAAAACCAATATAAGTACACCTATCGCAATCATGACAACATTTCCGTTAAAGAACTTCCCAGCCATATCATTCACAACCACTGCCAGAGATGCTGACGCAAGGCCCAGTGCCATCAAACGGGCATAGGAGAGCATGTTTGTGAAAATAGTCGGTAGCTCCAATATTCCGCGAACTCCTTCTCCAAGATAGAGCATTATTATTGCTAATAGTATTAAAATTGAAGGCACAATTATCGGAATACTAAGGAATTTAAGATAAGACACTGCCAGTAAACCGACGCCTATCTCTAAAACCATCCAGCTGATTTTTTCAAATATTGCATGCTTTATTCCGTGATGCCTTAGGACATTTATGAAGCCCAGAATTAATCCCAGATTAATTTGAACTATACCAATGGCTACTGAAATGATTAGCATCTCATTTATTTGATGTGTTCTGTGAATTAAAACAGGCAGTTCATATCCAAAAATCTGTTCTGCGCCGAAAAACTCCCCAAAAACAAAGCCAAAAATTATTGCAGACAATGCTGCCAAGAGCATTGAGTTCAGCAGTTTCTTCATACCTGGGAATAATTTTCTGAAAAGCGTGAACAGGATTAAACTGACTAGTCCATAGCCGATATCTCCGAGCATTATCCCAAAGAATAGGGGAAAAGTAATGAATAAAATTGCCGAAGGGTCTATTTCATAATATTTTGGCAGTGAATATAATTCCATAAAGAACTCAAATGGCTTGACTAATGCGGGATTTTTCAATCTTACAGGTCTTGCCTCATTGTCGCTCGTAGGCATCTCCTCAAAAACAATCCTATTTTTCGCAAGAATGTTCAGCTCTTTTCTTAACTCCTCTATCTGTTTCTTCGGAACCCAGCCCTTTACAATAAATGTTTCAGAAGTTACTGCGAATTTTAAAGGAGCTTCCGCCTTTTCAGCAATTAAGGCAAATCTTGCTTCCTCTTTCACTAAAAAGTTCTTTGCCTTTCCAGATAAACCGGTCAGAGAGTTTCTTACATTATCCCTTTCCGTACAGCACTCCTTTAGTTTCCTTTCAATTTCGTGAATCAAATCTGAGGGGTTTCCCTTCATTTCCTTTACAGGAGAAATATCAATAGGAGCAAACTTGAATTTCTGGAGAATGTTTTCTGCCTGTTCTTTCTTTGAAAGTTCTATAAAGAGTGCTATCGTGAAGATATTTTTCTTGAATTCCTTTCCAATTTTCAATTCAAACTCGCTCGTTATGTTTTTTAATTTTGTTTTTAATACTTCAGGTTTTTCTACCCTGCCAATAAAAACAGCAAGGTTTTGGTAGCCATAGAACAAATTAAGGCCCAGTTTGAACGCAGCCAGCTCGCTTAATGTGGAATACTGCCTTTCCAGCAGGGAAATCCCGTCATTCAATTCTTTTTCTTTAGCAGTTTTCTTTAAAGCCAATGCGTGGATTTTATCAACATTTGATTTTACCTTTTTGAATATTAGCTTGTCCTTTGGGAGTTTTTTGGGCTGTTCTGTGATTTTTAGCAGTGTTTTCAGGCTTCTTATTCTTACCAGAAGCTCAGAAGCGGCTTCCCCCTCTTTTAACGGTGTTCCAATGTCCAATTCATTTTTACTATGCTCCACTATGTGGACTATTTTTAATTCATGGAGCCTTTCTATAACCGATTTCAAGTCCTGCTGGTG